>ERZ791802.34-NODE-34-length-172570-cov-24.018914_pt1 | contig 172570 bp, 146 predicted proteins | sample MGYA00510308_ERZ791802 | MGnify/ENA primary metagenome ERZ791802 (study PRJEB30046, sample SAMN00792028) | human gut metagenome | study: EMG produced TPA metagenomics assembly of the A metagenome-wide association study of gut microbiota in type 2...
GTGATATATTGCAGGTATGCTACCTGGGACTTGACACGCTTCAAATCGGAAGGGCGAGCATGCACAAAAAGAAGATTGTGGATGACGGGCACTAGTACACGGATTTTCTTACCCTTCTTAATACATATTTTGTACTGCATGGGGACGAAACAACCTAATTTCTCTTTTTCTAAAAGACGCATGACGTCAGGCTCTCGGCGGTACGTGGCACGCATGGCGAACCAAGTCTCGGTCTCTTTTTCCGTTTCTATTTTGATGGTCGGTTCCATGTCCAGTTCAGAAAAGGGTGTTCTCCCGGGGCTTTGAAATTCTCACATAAGCTTGAATTCCAATCACTTGCGGGCACTTTATATAAAATATGGCAAGTATTGAGCCCCTCTTGCCGACTGTTTTTATGTACTTGTGCATTACCTGTCGGTAAATCACTATAAACGAACTGTTTATAGTACAAAACTGTTTTTTAAACGTTCATTTTAAAAACGTCAGGATATTTCAACAAGAAAAGACGAAAATTTAGATAAAGGAATAGAAAAGACGAATAACATTTTCGAGTGCGTATATTTCTGTATATCAACTTGTTTTAGTCTAAAACAAATAGCGATAAAAATATTTTTGTTAAACATTTTGCACAGTTCGGAAATACCCCGTATCTTTGCGGACATTAAATGAACATTAAAAAAACACCCTCGTTTTTCGCTTATACTCACCTGACATACAATTCATTACAGGCGTTTTTCAATAAAGCACCGTCCATTCGTTGCATATCTCTCGCAATAGCTGTAACTTCGTGATTCATGATGTTTTGTCCACCGGTAAATACCGGCACAAAATAGAAAATTAATATGAAACAATTAAAGAAAAAAACAGCGGGTAAAAAAAACCGCTGGAGCGAACAACAACAAGAGTAATCAAACTGTTAAACAAAACTTTAAGGTTAAAAGAGGACCGAAGCCGGGAGGGGATATTCAGTACGTTACAGGGGAACGGGGGGCGATAGAAAAAGCGTTCCTCATCACTTTCCTTAAAGGGGGTATGGGAGTGGACCCGAAGTATGGAACGGCAACGCTTTGCAGATATCTCACAAAGTTGGAGATTTTCCAAACAGCAAACGATAAACCGATGTCCTACAACACCATAAAGGAGGATATCACTGAAATCAAGAAGGAACTCCTTTTAGAAGAATCCAAGAGAAAACCATCCAAAAACAATAAAAATAAGTAACATTAACCAGTAATAAACCCGCCGGGTAATATCGGTGGACAACCTGTCATGAATGACCCGTATCTTTGCTGCGCTTTAGCAAGGATTGAGTCACACCCATAAAAAGATGCCGCTTTTTCAAAATGAGCCGGCATCTTTTTTTTATGCAGTGACCACAACACATGCTGAACGGAATTTAAATACTGTTTATTAATTATTTAATCAGAGAAATCATGAAAAAGAAAAAGGCGGCTTCACTTCACGAAGCATTAAGAAATCTGTGGAAAATCCGTATCATGTTGGAAAAGGGGCATTCGGAAGAATGCGCCGAATGGATGACAGGGCGCATTGAAAGCTTATTGGACCACATGCAGTATGGGTATGCGCTTATTGCGTACCACAAGCAGGACGGGACGTTCAAGTTCGTAAAGGCGACGCTGCTGCCATACCAGACCATGTTCCAAAAGGAGTATGACATCATGAGAGTGACGGGAACCATTGTGTATTGGGATGTGGACTTGCAGAAATGGAGGAACTTCCAATTGGAGAATTTCTTGGAGTGGAGACCGATTTGCTGAGAAAATGAAAGAATGAAAGGAGTGAAAGTATGGCGATGAATTATGGGGGGATTATGTATTTCCCGTTGAACGTGAGTTTCTTTGAAGACACACCAATAGAACTGGTGGAGGCGAAATACGGGCTGGCAGGCGTGGGGGCAGTAATGAAGCTGCTCTGCAAGCTGCATAAGGAGAAGGGGTATTACCTGATGTGGGACAAGGAGCAGTGCACGCTTTTTGTACACAAGGCGGGAGAAAGAAACGCAGCTCAGATTACGGGAAATTCTGAACAAAGCACCGAAAGACAGGAACAAAACATCGAAAGACAAGGGCAAAGCAGTGCGAACCGTATACTAAATGAAGAAAATTGCATGCAGCCTGTCGACATTTTCACCGAAAATGCAGACAATTCAGAACAAAGTAAAGTAAAGGAAACTAAAGCAGAAATAGAGGGAAGGAGTCCCGGCGAGAATTCTTTTTTGACGCCTCCGGAGTACGCCTACAACAAGTAGACTCACAACTATGACGGGCTGATGTTCACTCTGCAGCAAATGCGTATCACCAACCCGGAAGAGGCAAACGCGATACTCAGGCTGTCAGATTACGGCAGGTTGCGAGGATACGTTTGGCAGGTGATACACGGCACAAGGTGGAGCGAAGTGGCGGCAAAAGGAAAATACCTGATTGCAGCATTAGTGAAGGAAAGAAAGAAAAGAGCCGCAGGATAAGAGTGTTGCGGAAATAGATTTCCGGCGGTGAGAGGGACGTTTCCTATTCATAGAAAAATGAAGTTAACATCGTTCCATTCACGATGTTAACTTCATTGATAGAAGGATGTTAACTTATTGCAGTCTGCTTAGTTAACTTCATAAAGCTAAGTAAGTTAACTTCATCAAAACAAGGAAATTAACTTATACATAAGTCTCTAAAAGCTTTACACTGCCGCCTTCCGGAACAATTGTCACTTCTTGAGTGGCAGCAGGCAACAGAACTGTTTCACCGGCACGCAGGGTGACTTCATTCCGGTTGTCATCCGTCAAACGGCATGCACCTTCCACACAGATAAAAATGACGAAGGAATCCAACTCAGAATAGTCGCAAGTAATTTCTTCCGTCATATCATATATAGACGTTGTGAAATAAGGGCTTGCTACCATTTCAACAGGTTCATTCTCTATATGCTCGTATGCAGTACGGAAATCATCCTGTACATCGGTAAAATTAATGGCTTCGATAGCCTGGCTGGTATGCAGTTCACGGGACTTACCGTCTTTATCCTTACGATTATAATCAAAAATACGATAAGTGATATCCGAAGTTTGTTGAATTTCCGCTACAAATGCACCGGCACCTATCCCATGCACACGACCTGCCGGAACATAAAATACATCCCCCGGCTGGATGGCACAAGTCTGGAGAACTTCTGCAAAAGTTCCATTATAAACTCTCTCTTTATACTCTTTCGGAGTAATCTGTTCGGCAAAACCGGAAATTAATTTGGCACCTTTGTCCGCAGCAATCACATACCACATTTCATTTTTACCGAAACTGTTATGACGTTTCTTTGCCAACTCATCACCCGGATGTACCTGAATAGATAAATCCAATTTAGCATCAATAAATTTTATCAACAGAGGAAACTTGTTGCCAAAACGTGCATAATTGGCTTCACCCACCAATTCTTCCCTGTATTTACGAACCATTTCAGACAAAGTCAATCCTTTGTCCGAACCATTGGCTACGACAGATTCACTATCTTCTACTGCTGAAACTTCCCAACTCTCACCTACATTCGGCAAGCTTTCATTCAAGTGTTTGAATGGAATAATCTTGTCGCCCCCCCAAAGCGTCTGCTTCAAAATGGGCTCAAATTTTAGAGGATACATTCGTTGTTTTTAATTAGTACAATTCGAAATTGATACAATACTTTTTTAGATTAACGCGACAAACATACAAAAAATATCAATTTGTCTTCCATTTGTTAAACGCTAAACTTTCCTAAAATGTTCTTCACATTTCCTCTCATTTACTTGGGGGAACAAAAGAATTTCTTTTTATTTGCAAGAAATTTAAATAATACCATGTTATGATAAACACTACTCCAACAGAAAGCAATTTGTCCGGATTGGACAAAAAAGACTTTCAAAAGGATATAAATAACAAAAAAACAGATTTGTTTATCCTTAAAAATGCCCAGGGAATGGAAGTGGCAGTTACCAACTACGGTTGTGCAATTCTTTCGATAATGGTACCTGACAAAAATGGGAAATATGCCAACGTAATTCTGGGACATGACAGTATAGACAACGTAATCAACAGTCCCGAACCTTTCCTGAATACTACTATCGGACGCTACGGCAACCGCATTGCTAAAGGAAAATTTACTTTATACGGCGAAGAACATCAGTTGACAATCAATAACGGCCCCAATTCATTGCATGGCGGTCCTACCGGCTTTCATGCACGTGTTTGGGATGCCACGCAACCCGATGAGTCAACCGTCATTTTCAACTATACCTCTGCCGATGGCGAAGAAGGTTTCCCCGGCAATCTGGAAGTGGAAATGACGTATCGTCTGGAAAACGAGACCAACGCTCTGGTTATAGAATACCGGGCCACTACCGACAAAGCTACTGTTGTCAACCTGACCAATCACGGTTTTTTCAATCTTGCAGGTATTGCAAACCCCTCTCCTACCGTTCTGAATAATATCGTTACCATCAATGCTGATTTTTATGTACCCATTGACGAGGTATCTATCCCCACCGGAGAAATTTTGAAAGTGGAAGGTACGCCGATGGATTTCCGTACTCCGCATACAATCGGTGAACGTATCGATGACAAATTCCAGCAATTGGTGAACGGAACCGGATATGATCATTGCTATGTACTGAATAAAACGGAAAGTGGCGAACTGAGCCTTGCCGCGACTTGTACTGACCCCATCAGTGGCCGAACAATGGAAGTTTACACCACAGAGAACGGTGTACAACTTTACACAGGCAACTGGTTAGGTGGTTTTACCGGTGCACACGGTGCCACATTCCCTGGAAGAAGCGCAGTATGTTTTGAAGCCCAATGTTTCCCTGACACCCCGAATAAAGCTCACTTCCCCTCGGCAGTATTGCTTCCGGGCGATGAATATCAACAGATAACCATCTATAAGTTTGGTGTGGAGGAATAAATAAAACACAGAAAATTAATAATTTAATATCTACAAAAACATGAGTCAACAAAAAAAACAATGGGGAGCTATCATTATCATGATTGCACTCTTCGCTATGATTGCATTCGTTACTAACCTTTGTTCACCAATGGCAGTGATTGTAAAGAATGATTTCGGAGCCAGTAACGTACTTGCACAAATTGGTAACTATGGAAACTTTATCGCATATCTTGTTATGGGTATTCCTGCCGGTATGCTCATCGCCAAGTTCGGTTATAAGAAAACTGCACTTATCGGTCTGTTCGTGGGAATTATCGGTATTCTCGTGCAATGGTTGAGTGGACACGTGGGTAAAGAAAGCGCTTTTTTGGTTTATCTGATCGGTGCCTTCATCAGTGGTTTCACAATGTGTATCCTCAATTGTGTAGTCAATCCTATGCTGAACCTCCTCGGTGGCGGTGGAAACAAAGGAAACCAGCTCATCCAGATCGGTGGCGTGTTCAACAGTACTGCTGCCGTAGCCGTATATATCATTATGGGTGCCTTGATTGGTGATGCCGCTAAAGCACACATTGCCGATGCTACACCTGCATTGATGATTGCGCTTGCAATCTTCATCATCGGTTTCATCGTAATCTTCTTCACCAAGATTGAAGAACCCGAACAAGCTCCGGTTGACACCACGCTTATCAAAGGTGCCATGAAATATCGCCACTTCGTTCTCGGTATTATCGCTATCTTCCTGTATATGGGTGTTGAAGTAGGAACACCGACTTATATCCTCCAATATCTTTCTTCAGCGCCTGACGCAGCTACTCCCGGTTTGGGTATGGATGCCAGCATTGTAGGTCTTATTGTTGCCGTTTATTGGTTGATGATGCTCGTAGGCCGTTTGGTTGGTGGTACCATTGCCGGTAAGATTTCAAGTAGAAAAATGATTACGGTAGTTGCCAGTGCCAGCCTTATACTTGTGGCATTCGGTATGTTTGCGCCTACAGATATCACAGTAAATGTTCCGGGTATCGACTGGGCTCAATTAGAACTTATTTGGGCGGAAGTTCCTGTAGGAATATTCGCTTTCTTGCTGGTTGGGCTCTGCACCAGTGTGATGTGGGGTGGTATTTTCAATATGGCAGTTGAAGGCCTTGGTAAATACACGGCTATTGCCAGTGGTATTTTCATGACAATGGTATTCGGTTGCGCTGTCATGGTAGCTATCCAAGGTTGGTTGGCTGACCTTACCGATTATATGACCAGCTATTGGGTAGTTCTCTTCTGTGCCGGTTATATCCTGTTCTACGCTTTGGTAGGTTCAAGAATTGACAGTTCAAAGAAATAATCAAGAATATAATTATTCACCTTAATATATTAGTATCATGGATATAGAATACGTAAGAAGCCGTTTCATCAAACATTTTGACGGAACAACGGGAGCTGTATATGCTTCTCCGGGTCGCATCAACCTTATCGGTGAACACACTGACTATAACGGTGGTTTTGTATTTCCCGGAGCAATCGACAAGGGCATGATTGCAGAAATTAAACCTAATGGCACAAACACAGTAAAAGCTTATTCCATCGATTTGAAAGATTATGTGGAGTTTGGTTTGAATGAAGAAGACGCCCCGCGTGCCAGCTGGGCAAGATATATTTTCGGTGTATGCCGTGAAATGATTAAGCGTGGTGTAGAAGTGAAAGGTTTCAATACCGCTTTTGCAGGTGATGTACCTCTGGGAGCCGGTATGTCTTCTTCCGCCGCATTGGAAAGTACATACGCATACGCTATAAATGACCTGTTCGGTGAAAACAAAATTGACAAATTCGAATTGGCGAAAGTAGGACAAGCTACCGAGCATAATTACTGTGGCGTGAACTGCGGTATCATGGATCAATTTGCATCTGTATTCGGAAAGCAAGGCAGCCTGATCCGTCTGGATTGCCGTTCACTGGAATATCAATACTTCCCGTTCAACCCGAAGGGATACCGTCTGGTATTGGTAGACTCCGTTGTAAAACATGAATTGGCTTCTTCTGCCTATAACAAACGTCGCCAAAGTTGCGAAGCTGCGGTTGCTGCCATACAGAAAAAACATCCCCATGTAGAATTCTTACGTGACTGTACCATGGAAATGCTGGAGGAAGCTAAAGCCGATATCAGCGCAGAAGATTATATGCGTGCAGAATATGTAATCGAAGAAATCCAGCGTGTGCTTGATGTTTGTGATGCTTTGGAGAAAGATGATTACGAAACTGTAGGCCAAAAGATGTACGAAACCCACCACGGTATGAGTAAGTTGTATGAAGTAAGCTGCGAAGAACTCGACTTCCTCAACGACCTTGCCTTTGACTGTGGCGTGACCGGTTCACGCGTAATGGGTGGCGGTTTTGGCGGTTGTACCATCAATCTGGTAAAAGATGAGCTTTACAGTACATTTATTGAAAGAGCAAAAGATGAATTCAAGAAGAAATTCGGTAGAAGCCCGAAAGTTTATGATGTAATCATTGGTGACGGTGCACGCAGATTAGAATAAAACTTCATTCTTTTTTCATAAACAATGGAAGCACTTTTCTCGTTTGTAGAAAAGTGCTTTTTCTGTATGTTACTAAAAAGACACTTTATTCATGAGGAAATTTACGTATAAAGAATTATCTTTGCCATGTGAAAGTTCCAATGAGAATATATTAAACGATTAAAGATATGAACGACAACAAACTTATGAACCGTGCAGCGGACAATATCCGTATTCTTGCTGCTTCAATGGTTGAGAAGGCCAATTCCGGACACCCCGGCGGTGCCATGGGTGGTGCTGACTTTGTAAATGTACTCTATTCGGAGTTTCTAGTATACGATCCCGAAAATCCGGCATGGGAAGGCCGTGACCGCTTCTTCCTTGATCCGGGACACATGTCACCGATGCTTTATTCTACATTGGCACTGACCGGCAAGTTCACACTGGATGAATTGAAGGAATTCCGTCAATGGGGAAGTCCTACGCCGGGACATCCCGAACGTGATATTATGCGTGGCATCGAAAACACCTCCGGTCCGCTGGGACAGGGACATACTTATGCCGTAGGAGCTGCCATTGCCGCCAAGTTCATGAAAGCACGTTTCGATGAGGTAATGAACCAGACAATTTATGCATATATATCCGACGGCGGTATTCAGGAAGAAATTTCACAAGGTGCCGGCCGTATTGCCGGTGCGTTGGGACTGGATAACCTCATCATGTTCTATGATGCCAATGACATCCAGCTTTCTACTGAAACAAGAGATGTAACGATCGAAGATACTGCAAAAAAATACGAAGCCTGGGGTTGGAAAGTCATTACAATTGACGGTAATGATCCGGATGCCATTCGCGGTGCTCTTAACGCAGCTAAAGCAGAAAACGAACGTCCGACTTTGATAATCGGCCACACCATAATGGGTAAAGGTGCCCGTAAAGCGGATGGAAGCAGTTACGAAGCCAGTTGCGCCACTCATGGTGCTCCTTTGGGTGGTGATGCTTATGTCAACACTATCAAGAATTTGGGTGGAGACCCTACAAACCCTTTCGTTATCTTCCCCGAAGTAGCAGAATTATATGCCAAGCGTGCCGTAGAGCTGAAAAAGATCATGACAGAAAAATATGCTGTAAAAGCGGCATGGACGAAAGCCAATCCCGAATTAGCTGCTAAACTGGAGCTGTTCTTCTCGGGTAAAGTTCCTGAAGTGGACTGGGCTTCCATTGAACAAAAAGCCAATGTAGCTACACGTGCCGCATCTGCTACCGTACTCGGTGCTCTTGCCGAGCAAGTAGGAAACATGGTAGTGGCTTCTGCCGACCTTTCCAATTCGGACAAGACAGACGGTTTCCTGAAAAAGACTCACGCTTTCAAAAAAGGTGATTTCAGCGGTGCTTTCTTCCAAGCCGGTGTTTCCGAGCTGACGATGGCTTGTTGCTGTATCGGTATGTCACTCCACGGGGGGATCATCCCCGCTTGCGGAACATTCTTCGTATTCTCCGACTATATGAAACCCGCCATACGCATGGCAGCTTTGATGGAAGTACCCATTAAATTCATCTGGACACACGATGCATTCCGTGTAGGCGAAGACGGTCCTACCCATGAACCGGTAGAACAGGAAGCTCAAATCCGCCTGATGGAAAAGATGAAGAATCACAAAGGGCGTAATTCCATGCTGGTACTTCGCCCGGCAGATGCAGAAGAGACTACTATAGCCTGGAAACTCGCCATGGAAAATATGGCCACTCCTACCGCATTGATTTTCTCCCGTCAGAACATTGCCAACCTGCCGGCCGGTAACGATTATGGACAAGCAGTAAAAGGCGCTTATATCGTAGCCGGTTCGGATGAAAATCCGGATGTTGTTCTGGTTGCATCAGGTTCTGAGGTAGCGACATTAGTTGCAGGTACTGAATTGTTACGTAAAGACGGCATAAAAGTACGTATCGTATCTGCTCCGTCCGAAGGTTTATTCCGCAGCCAGGCTCCGGGTTATCAGGAAACCATTATTCCTGTCGGTGCCAAGGTATTCGGTTTGACTGCCGGTCTGCCTGTAACATTAGAAGGTCTTGTAGGCGTAAACGGTAAAGTTTGGGGATTGGAATCATTCGGTTTCTCAGCCCCTTACAAGGTACTGGACGAGAAATTAGGTTTTACAGCAGAAAATGTATATAAACAAGTAAAAGCAATGTTATAAATGAAAACAATCGGAATCTGTTGTGACCATGCAGGATATGCTCTGAAACAATATGTAAAAGAATGGCTTGAAGCTAAAGGTTTGGAATATAAGGACTTTGGTACTTATTCTCCCGAAAGTGTGGATTATCCGGATTTTGCACACCCCCTTGCACAAGCAGTAGAATCTGGTGAATGTTATCCGGGTATTGCTATCTGTGGAAGTGGAAACGGTATCAGTATGACACTGAACAAGCATCAGGGCATTCGTGCCGCATTATGCTGGAATACCGAAATAGCCGGTCTGGCCCGTCAACACAATGACGCTAACATACTTGTGATGCCAGGACGTTTCATCACCAACCAGGAAGCTGATGGAATTATGACTAAATTCTTCTCCACCCCGTTTGAGGGTGGACGCCATCAACGGAGAATTGACAAAATACCGGTAAAGTAAAAAGAGGTATCGTATGATATAAAAAAGGGCTTGACATGTGCTTTCAGCATTTGCAAGCCCTTCTTTATTCCCCCTATTTTCTTATTTTTAGCAGATAAGATGACTAATGTCTTTAAATAAAAACTATCTTTGTAGTTCAATAATCCGGAACTCAGAATGATATGGAGCAACTGAATACCATAAAAGAGCTTATCAATCAAGGAAATGTAGAGCAAGCTATCTCTCAGCTTGACAAAATATTACAATCCGATTTTCCCGGAAAGGACGAAGCCTATTATCTCCGTGGAAATGCTTACCGCAAACAGGGTAATTGGCAGCAGGCGCTGAACAACTACCAATATGCTATCGACCTTAATCCTGACAGTCCTGCCCGACAAGCCTACAACATGGTAATGGATATTCTGAATTTCTTCAATAAGGATATGTACAATCAATAAAATAAAAAAACGTAAATTATGGCAAAAATCAAAGGAGCAATCGTAGTGGACACCGAGCGTTGCAAAGGCTGCAACCTGTGTGTCGTGGCTTGTCCGCTCAATGTAATAGCCCTCACCAAAGAGGTGAACGTGAAGGGATATAATTATGCCCATCAGATATTGGAAGATACTTGCAACGGATGTAGCTCGTGTGCCACAGTATGTCCGGACGGATGTATCTCGGTTTATAAAGTAAAAGTAGAATAAATAAGAAGAATATGGCAGAAGAAGTTGTATTAATGAAAGGAAACGAAGCCATCGCCCACGCAGCCATTCGTTGCGGTGCCGATGGATATTTTGGTTATCCTATTACCCCCCAATCAGAAGTATTGGAAACTCTTGCCGAACTGAAACCATGGGAAACAACCGGTATGGTAGTGCTCCAGGCAGAAAGTGAAGTGGCGGCTATTAATATGGTATACGGTGGTGCCGGAAGCGGAAAGATGGTGATGACCTCCTCATCAAGCCCCGGTGTAAGTTTAAAACAGGAAGGTATCTCTTATATTGCCGGTGCCGAACTGCCTTGTTTGATTGTAAATGTGATGCGTGGCGGTCCCGGACTCGGAACTATTCAGCCTAGTCAGGCTGATTATTTTCAGACCGTAAAAGGTGGCGGTCACGGTGATTATCGCCTTATCGCCCTTGCTCCAGCTTCTGTACAGGAAATGGCAGATTTCGTAGGTCTTGGTTTTGAACTGGCTTTCAAGTATCGTAATCCGGCCATCATCCTTGCCGACGGTGTGATTGGACAAATGATGGAAAAAGTAGTTCTTCCTGCACAAAAGCCACGCCGCACGGATGCTGAGGTTATTGAACAATGTCCATGGGCTACTACCGGTAGAACTAATGGGCGCAAACCCAATATCATCACTTCTCTGGAACTGAAACCGGAGGAAATGGAAAAGAACAATATCCGTTTCCAAGCCAAGTACAAAGAAATCGAAGAGAACGAAGTACGTTTTGAAGAAATTCATTGTGAAGATGCCGAATACCTGATTGTAGCCTTTGGTTCTATGGCACGTATCGGACAGAAAGCAATGGAACTGGCTCGCGAAGAAGGTATCAAAGTAGGTATGCTCCGCCCCATCACCTTGTGGCCATTCCCTACAAAAGCCATCGCCGCATACGCCGACAAGGTAAAAGGTATATTGGTTACCGAACTGAATGCCGGACAGATGATTGAAGACGTCCGTCTTGCAGTAAATGGTAAAGTGAAGGTGGAACACTTCGGACGTCTCGGTGGTATCGTGCCCGATCCGGATGAAATTGTTGTGGCACTTGCTAAATTAAAAATTGAGAGTTGAGAATTAAAAAATCTCAGCTATCTCCATTTTCTAATTTTTAATTTTTAATTCTCAATTAAAGAAATGAATCCTGATAAAATAAGAACCGTACTAAATATTCTTTTCATGATACTTGCTTTGGCAGCTATCATTGTTTATTTTGTTGCAAAAGATGACTTCAAACTATTTATCTACGTTTGCGGCGCAGCAATATTCGTTAAGTTGATGGAATTTTTCATACGGTTCACCAACAGATAAGGAGAAGTGATTATGACAAAAGAAGATATTATCAAACCTGAGAATCTGGTTGCTAAAAAACCGACTCTAATGAACGATAATCCCATGCATTACTGTCCGGGATGTAGCCACGGTGTGGTTCATAAACTGATTGCCGAAGTAATCGAAGAAATGGGACTGGAAGATAAAGCAATAGGTATCTCGCCCGTAGGATGTGCCGTGTTTATCTATAACTATATAGATATTGACTGGCAGGAAGCTGCTCACGGACGTGCGCCTGCTCTTGCCACCGCCATCAAACGTCTTTGGCCGGATCGTCTGGTATTCAGTTACCAAGGAGATGGTGACTTGGCTTGCATCGGTACCGCCGAAACAATTCATGCACTGAATAGAGGTGAGAATATAACCATTATCTTCATCAACAATGCCATCTATGGTATGACAGGTGGTCAAATGGCTCCGACTACACTCGTAGGCATGAAGACTTCGACCAGTCCTTATGGCCGTGATGTACATCTGCATGGTTATCCCCTGAAGATTGCCGATATTGCTGCCCAGTTGGAGGGTACGGCATACGTCACCCGCCAAAGCGTGGAAACCGTTCCTGCTATCCGTAAAGCAAAGAAAGCGATACGCAAAGCTTTTGAGAATTCAATGGCAGGCAAGGGTTCCAACCTTGTGGAAATAGTTTCTACTTGTAACTCCGGCTGGAAAATGTCTCCAGAGAAATCCAATAAATGGATGGAAGAGAATATGTTCCCATTCTATCCGCTGGGTGACTTGAAAGATAAATAATTGGTGCTAAAAACAGAAGAACAATGAAAGAAGAAATCATTATAGCAGGTTTCGGTGGACAAGGTGTATTGTCCATGGGAAAGATTTTGGCATATTCCGGATTGATGGAAGGTAAAGAAGTGAGCTGGATGCCCGCTTACGGACCTGAACAACGCGGTGGTACGGCAAACGTAACAGTGATTGTGAGCGATGAGAAAATCTCTTCTCCTATTCTCAGTAAATACGATGCAGCCATCATCCTGAACCAACCTTCACTCGAAAAATTCGAAAATAAAGTGAAACCGGGCGGTGTACTTATTTATGACGGCTACGGTATTATCAATCCGCCGACACGTAAAGATATCCATGTATACCGTATCGACGCCATGGATGCTGCCAATGAAATGAACAATGCCAAAGCGTTCAACATGATTGTGCTGGGTGGTCTATTGAAAATAGCACCCATCGTGACACTGGAGAATGTTATCAAAGGCTTGAAGAAGACACTCCCCGAACGTCACCACCACTTGATACCAATGAACGAAGAGGCTATCAAACGTGGTATGGAGCTGATTAAAGAGGTATAAAAAACACATCATCCGTTTGGGCCAAACAGATGATGCGTTTACTATAAACGGATGATGTATTTTGAGTGAATACATCATCCGTTTTTTTTAGTGCTGTATAGAGAAAGCCTAATATTCTATTAATTATTTACCGTAATTATCCACCAAACTCTTGAACTCCGCACAACGTTCGTCCTCAAACAAATCTTCGAACTTATAACGGGCTTCTGCATCACCACAGAGATAGTAATACTTCCCGGCAACTTTCTCCGTAGCCACATAAGCGGAGTTTTCACAATCGGGAGTAGGTATAAAAGTAAAGGAAGGAGTATTATTCTTGGAACTCTTCTTTATAGTGACTTCCAACTTATCACCGCCTCTCGGAACTATCCTCACAAAATGTCCCGGTGTACATTGTATGTTGTCACCGTCCATCACATAAGTGTAAATATTAATACCATAAGCGCCCCTAATGTCATGCATCTTAAGGAACAAGCCCTTTTCGGGCATCAGATAACCGTATTCGGGAGCCATGGTAGTAAAATCACCACAAAAGTTGTTCGCCGCGATAGCAGGCATCAGGTAACCGCTCGGAGCATCCCCCCCGGCTACCGCTTGACCTTCAGCATCTTGAACATTCTTCTTTGTACCGCCACATGCTGACAACACGACCAGACCGCAAAGTATTGCGGAGATAATTGTAATAGTAAACTTTTTCATAACAATGATATGTTTTAAATGAGTAATGTCATCAACATTTACGGATAGGTATAATTCCTCTGGAGACTGCTGTCATTATCAAGTCCGCCACATTCTTTGCATCAAGTTTGTCCAACAGATGACGGCGGTGCGTATCTACGGTATTGGTAGATACACACAAATCCTGAGCTATCTCCTGCGTATTTTTGCCTTCGGAGATACATTTCAATACATCGAGTTCACGTTGCGTCAGTTCTTCACGCCGCCCTTCGTCCGAACGTCGCATCTGGTTGCGTACTTGTTCGGCATAAGTACAGTAGTAAGTCCCTCCATCGAGTACACAGCGAATAGCCTCGGCTATCTTATTCGAATCAACAGATTTGAATAGAATACTATCTACATCACACTGTATCAGATTCTTTATAAACCAAATTTCTTCGTGCATTGTATTCACGATAATACGTGCCTGAGGGTCTTTTTCCCGAATACGTGAGATTATTTCCAAACCGGATAAATCGGGTAATTCCATATCCAACAAGAAAAGATTAAAGCATTGGGAGGCGATTAAATGCAATGCCTCCCGTCCCGATGAAGCTGTACATACGGTCTTGATTTCGGGTAACGAACATTCCACTATCCGCTTCAATCCTTGAAGCACCAAATCGTGGTCATCTACCAACAAAATGCGTATATCTTTTTCTTTCATCAATCTATTTTTGTGTTCTGAATTATGCTGCAAAGAAAAAGCATTTATTAATATCCCGCATCATCAAAAATAGTGATTTTAGTATCCGGTGTCATGGTTTTCGACTAAATAAATAAAGGTATTTCAAGTTCAAACAGCTGCATGCTCTCCCTATAATTTACAGAAAGAACACCACCTATAGCCTTGACGCGTTCTTGGATAGTACTAAGTCCGATGCCGTTAAATGTAGTTCCGGTATCAGGAAATGGTTTGCCATTGTTGGTGATAAGTAAAGTTAGCTGTTTTTTACTCAAAGAAAGATTTACATTCACATCCGTCGCACCGGAGTGCTTCACAATATTGGACAGTAATTCTTGCAAAATACGATAGACCTCATAAGCTATCTGTTCCGGTATCTGTTCCCATTCAGCATTATCACTTTCTTTACTAAAAGTTAGTTGCATGGATGCTGGAATTGCCAGACGTTCCACATACGATTCTACGGTTTCCGCCAATGTAACATACTGGAACTTTGGCGGCATCAGTTCATGGGAAATACAGCGTACATCACCACGTACCTGCTCCAACAAATCCAGAAGTTCGTGTTTTGACTCCGCCGAAGGTTGCATACATTGTACCTGCATACCTATGCCCAACAGATCATTGCAAACACCGTCATGCAGTTCTTTTGCCAAACGGGTACGTTCACGTTCCAACCCATCAATGTAACTCTTGGCTAGTTTCAACTCTTCTTCTTTTTTGATACGTTTCTGACGGAAAACAAAATAAGTTGCCAAAAGTAAAAATGCAAATACTGCCACAGCAGCCACTATACCCCATTGCATCGTTTTGGCCTTTTGTTCCAGTTGCTCTTGAGTGAGCCGTGCTATTTCGAGCGCCTTTACCTGATTTTCATACTTCATGGAAAGCTCGGAAAGTTCCGCATCTACTTCTGTCTGATGCAGACTATCAGACGTCCAGTATGCTTTTTCATAGTAATCGGCAGCATGCAGGTAATCTTTCAGCCCTTTATAATTGCGTGCCATTTCTAAATAGAGCTTGTCAACCGGTGTCTGGGCATTGACATCCATAGCTTCAAGCATCTGGTACTGAATGGCAAGGCTTTCCCGATAACGTCCCATATTATTGAGAATCTTGAAAAGAGTTTCCTGATATCCCAATACCTCGCCCGAAGACTTGGGTAATTCAGCCATCACTTTTTCCGCCTCTCGCATATAGTGGCTAATCGAATCATTATTATTCATTCTGGAATAGACATTCAACAAATAAGTCATACTCTTCAGCACGAATTTAGGTTTCCGCTGTTTACGTGCCATGGCAAGCGCCGGATAGAGCATTTGTGCAGCTTCTTCGTATTTTTTTTGTAATGTCATAACACCACCCGCCGTAGATGCAGCATACAAAACCATATCCATGTCATCGCACTTCTTTGAAACTTCCACCGCAGTACGAACATAATTTTCAGCCTCTTTCAAGCGCGAGGTATTTGCATAAAGTACAGCCATGTTCGTCAACAGATGTACACGTTCGTCATAGGATTTACGTCCTTCGAGCTTTTCCAATGCCCGGTTGTAATATATCAATGCAGAGTCTGGCATGTCCTTTCTACGATAACTTACGCCAAGGGAAGTAAGTATGGAAATCACATTTTCCTCAACTCCGGTAAAACGTTCGGCTTCTTTAAGAGCTTGAAGATAACTATTAATTGCCGTCTCCATATCTCCCAAAGCGTTGTAAGTTTCCGCCCGGTTATTTAATAAGGTGATATAAGGTTCAGCTACATCTCTCCGGGCATATTCCAAACCTTTATCACAATAATACCGGGTACTGTCCGACTGACGATAAGCATAATATTCTCCTAAATGACAATAGGCGGCAGCAATACTATCCCGATTCTTTAACTTCATAGCGCGTGTCAACTCTTCCTGATAAGTTTTTAACTCAGCATCCTGAGCATATAGCAACGGGCAAAGAAAGTATAGGCATAACAAGAAAGATAGTGTTCTCATATACATATTATATTATTAGATTTTAAATTAAAAATCGACTTACTACGTAAAGAAACAGTAGCAAAGATAACAAAGGCATAGAATATACAGGCATATAGCCAATGATAATTATATATTCACACCGAGAAAACAAGAGTTTTAAAAGAAGCAAAAAAGGCTGAATTACATAAGCGAATAAGATTTTATTGTATCTTTGCGCCTAATTATGAGACGAATTGTACTGACATATATATTTCTGTCTATTATAAGTATATTGGGTATGCAAGCGCAATATACGCCCAACCGGATAGATCCTGCCACCGGACGTGACCAATATGGAAATCAGGTAGACCCCAACACATTGCCGGATAATCTGGAAGACAGCACCAATACGGAAATCCAAAGTATACCTCCTAAACTATATATGTGGCATTTGAGTGAAACGCTGGGTAACCGTACTATAATTCCTGCTGATACGACCAACCTCAATTTCCAAAACACCAACTTGGTAGAAGGTATGTACGGACACTATAATTATCTGGGAAATTTGGGATCGCCACGACTCTCGCGCATATTTTTTGACCGCAAAGGCAATGAACCGACTATCTTTATGGAACCGTTTTCCAGCTTTTTTGTGCGCCCTGACCAAGTGAACTTTACAAATAGTAATGTACCTTATACCAACCTGACCTATTATAAAGCGGGAAACAAGATGAATGGGGAAGAACGTTTCAAATCTTATTTTTCGGTAAATGCCAACAAACGCCTGGCATTTGGTTTCAACATTGATTATTTGTATGGACGCGGATATTACCAGAACCAGTCTACTTCCCACTTCAATGCAGGAATATTTGCCAGTTATATCGGAGAACGTTATCAGATGCAGGCGGTATACAACAATTTCATGTTAAAAATGAATGAGAATGGCGGTATACAAGACGACCGGTATATCACACGACCAGAAGATATGTCGGAAGGTAAAAAAGAATATGAGTCCACTACTATTCCTGTCAAATTGGAACAGACTGCCAATCGGAATAAAGATTTTTACGTCTATATGACGCAACGTTACCGGTTGGGGTTCAATCGGGAAACGACTACCATTGAAGATAAACAAGGTGCCGTAGCCATGCCGGTGAATGATAGTATTCCGGTAGCTAAAGATACGATTGTTACGGAAGAATTCGTACCTGTAACAAGCTTTATCCATACTATCAAGGTAGAACGGACGAGGCACCAGTTTACTTCTGCCACAGAAACAGCGGAACAATATCCTGACGCATTTTTCAATGAAACCTTCAGCCGTGACTCCACAACGGCATTCAGTGTAAAGAATATCTTCGGTATCGCTTTGCTTGAAGGTTTCAACAAATATGCCAAAGCGGGATTAACGGCTTATATTTCACATAAGTTCAGCCGTTATGAACTGATGGATACACTTTTGAATACCCGTTTTGATGAACAGGAAATATTTATAGGCGGTGAACTTGCCAAACGGCAAGGAAAGACTTTGCATTATAATGTGAACGGCGAAGTCGGTATCATGGATAAGGCTCTCGGTCAATTCCGTATCAATGCCGATTTCGATTTGAACTTCCGTTTATGGAAAGACACGGTGAATTTTTATGCACGCGGATATGTATCCAATACTCTCCCCTCATTCTATATGCGCCATTATCACTCCAATCACTACTATTGGGATAATTATAATATGGATAAGGAATTCCGTACGCGCGTAGAAGGAGAATTGAATATTGACCGTTGGAAAACCAATCTACGTGCCGGAGTTGAAAATATAAAAAATTATACATACTTCAACCAAAGTGGAATGCCGACACAGGAAAGTGGAAATATCCAAGTGTTATCAGCTACTTTGAAACAAGATTTCCGTTTGGGTATCTTACATCTGGATAATGAAGTGACTTGGCAAAAGTCAAGTAATGAAACAGTATTGCCGTTGCCCCAACTTTCGCTTTATCACAACTTATATATATTGACGAAGTTGGCAAAGAAAGTACTGACCGTACAGTTGGGTGCTGATGTGAGATACTTTACCAAGTATCATGCACCTGCTTATACTCCTGCCATCCAGCAATTTCATCTGCAAGCTGCGGACGATCAGGTAGAGATTGGCGGTTATCCGATAGTCAACGTATATGCTAACCTGCATCTGAAACGGACACGTATCTTTGCCATGATGTATCATGTAAATGCCGGTATGGGTAAAGCAAACTATTTCATGGTACCGCATTATCCTATCAATCCCCGTTTGCTCAAGATTGGTATCTCCTGGAATTTCTACGATTAACCTCCATACAACTAATCTACCCGAAATATGAAAAAAACCAAGTTATTGAGATATATCATCTTAGGAGTGGTGACGGCTCTAATCGCTACTTTCCTGATGCCCCCAAAGGAGAAACCTAAAGGTAAACCTCGTGATTATGCAGAAATCGCATCCGAAGGTATCTTACATGCAGCGACGGAATATAATTCCATCAGTTTCTATGTGGACGGTGATACGCTTTCTGGTTTTCATTATGAACTGATTGAAGCTTTTGCCCGCGATCATCATCTGAAAGTGGCAATCTCACCTGAAATGAGTTTCAATAAACGATTGTCCGGCCTAGCCGATGGTAAATATGATGTGATTGCTTACGGGATATTGGCTACCAGCGAACTGAAAGACTCTTTACTTCTTACCACTCCGATTGCACTGAACAGGCAAGTGTTGGTACAACGGAAAACAGAGTCTTCCGACGATTCTCTTTTTATTAAAAGCCAATTGGATTTAGCGGGAAAGACCTTGAATGTGGTAAAAGGCTCTCCTTCCATACTACGTATACATAATTTAGGGAATGAAATCGGAGATACAATCTATGTAAAAGAAATAGATAAATATGGTTCCGAACAATTAATATCTCTTGTTGCCCACGGAGACATCGACTATGCCGTATGTGATGAAAGTATCGCACGTGCAGCAGCTGACAGTTTACCGCAAATCGATATCAATACCGCCATTAGTTTTACGCAATTCTATTCATGGGGTGTGAGCAAGCAGTCTCCGGTACTTCTGGATAGCCTTAATACCTGGTTGGAGAAGTTTAAAGAAAAAAAAGAATATAAAGAGATTTATACGAAATATTATAAATGACCATTTAGGGACACTATGCCCTTAAATGGTCATTTATCTTATAATGTCTCCACTTCCCTCAGCCACATCTCCGACGAAGCATCACTCGGCATACGCCAATCTCCCCGTGGACTGATCGAGATACTTCCTACCTTCGGTCCATCCGGTAAACAGGAACGCTTGAACTGTTGATTGAAAAAGCGACGGAAGAAAGTTTTCAACCACTTTTTTATGATCTCTTCATCATAAGTTCCTTTGAAAGTACGTGACGCCAGAAAGAAGATCTTGGAAGGCCGGAAGCCACAACGTAAAAAATAATAAAGGAAAAAATCATGCAACTCATAAGGACCGACCAAATCTTCGGTAATCTGCCGGATATTTCCATTTTCATCAGCAGGAATTAGTTCGGGGCTAATGGGAGTATCCACAATATCCAATAATGTTGCACGTGATGCCTCATCCATATCATTTTCGGCTACCCACTTCACCAAATGTTTGACAAGTGTCTTAGGAACACTTCCATTGACACCATACATCGACATATGGTCGCCATTATAAGTAGCCCAACCCAAAGCAAGTTCCGAAAGGTCCCCCGTCCCGATAACCATCCCCCAAGTCTGGTTGGCAATATCCATCAATATCTGTGTACGTTCACGTGCCTGAGCATTCTCATAAACCACATCATGTACATTGATGTCATGGTCTATATCCTTGAAATGCTGGATACAGGCCCCTTTGATACTCACCTCACGTACAGTCACTCCTAAAGAATTCATCAAGTCAATAGCATTGGTATGCGTACGGTCGGTAGTTCCGAATCCCGGCATCGTAACGCCGATAATTCCTTTACGTTCCCATCCCAGTTTATCGAATGTCTTAACACAAACCAGTAATGCCAATGTAGAATCCAATCCACCAGAAATACCGACTACCGCACTCTTAGCATTGGTATGTACCAACCGCTGAGCCAATCCGGATACCTGAATGGAAAATATTTCTTCACAACGTTCATTCAGTGCAGCTCCTTGCGGAACAAAAGGATGAGGTTCAAAAGTACGGGTAAGATTGAGTTCTTTACTATTGACGTATTCTGTAGAAATACGTACCGGAGGTTCCGGTGCACAATAAGCATGGCAAGCGGCAAAAGTAGTATTAACACGACGTTCCGTACGCAGATGTTCTACATCTATTTCACTGATTACAACTTGCTCCTCAAACGAAAAACGTTCATTGGTAGCCAGCAACGTACCATTCTCATAAATCAATCCATTACCTGCAAACACAACATCAGTAGTCGATTCTCCAAAACCGCACGAACTGAATACATACCCGGCAATGCAACGGGCTGACTGCTGGCTGATGAGCGAACGGAGATAGTTATGTTTACCTATACCTTCATTATCAGCCGACAAATTGAACAAAATCTCTGCTCCTTGCAACGCTAACATCGAACTGGGAGGCACAGGTGCCCACAAATCCTCGCAGATTTCAATTCCGAAAGTGGTATCAGCCGTTTCAAAAAGTAAATTCCGTCCCATAGGCACAATCTGCCCACAAAGACGCACATTACTGTCAGAAATCTCACAAGCAGAAGTAAACCAACGTTTCTCATAAAATTCTTTATAATTGGGCAGATAAGTTTTAGGTACCACACCCAGCACTTTACCTTTCTGAATGACAACTGCTGCATTCAATAATGATCCATTCAATGTTATAGGCATCCCCAATATGGATATGATATCCAATTGACGTGTATTATTCAGGATTTGTATCAAGCCCATCTCTGCTTCTTCAAGTAAAAGCTGTTGTGAAAAAAGGTCTGCACAAGTATATCCGGTGATGCACAATTCAGGAAAAGCAATGATTTGTACTCCTTTTCCATCGGCAATGATAATCTCTTTTTCAATTTGTCCGGCATTGAACTTGCAGTCCGCCACCTTGACACGGGGCACAGCCGCCGCTACCTTGACATATCCGTAATTCATAAGAATTCTATTATATATTTGAGTACAAAAATACGGCAATTTATCTATAAACACAAAATTATCAATTCTTTCACCCGATAGTATATAAAAAATTCTCTATTTTTTTTGGAGTATTCAAAGAAGTACCTATCTTTGCAAAAGAAATAAAAGTGTAATTATTACAAGTTTGAACTATTAAATAGTATGGATGTAGTAAAAAGACTGCAAATGCACAACATTAAGCCTTCGGTACAGCGAATAGCTATAATGAATTACTTGATGGAGCATCATACGCATCCTACAGTGGATGAGATATATACGGCGCTTTCGCCTTCTATTCCTACTTTATCGAAAACAACTGTTTATAATACCTTGAAACTTCTTAGCGAACAAGGTGCGGCACAAACGTTGACCATCGATGAGAGAAATACATGTTATGATGCGGATACTAATCCACATGCGCATTTCCTATGTAAACGTTGCGGAAAAATTTATGATTTACATTGCGACGCTAACATTAAAAAAGTAGAAGATACGGATATGGATGGACATGAAGTGCAGGAAATACATTACTATTATAAAGGTATCTGTAAAGATTGCATAGAAAACGAACAGTTTATAAAAACGAACAATAACTAATTCAACTATTTAAAATCTGAAAAAAATGAAAAAATTTAGATGTACTGTATGCGGTTATGTATACGAGGGTGACGCAGCTCCTGAAAAATGTCCTTTGTGTAAAGCTCCTGCCAGCAAATTCGTTGAAGTTGTAGAAGAACCGGGTGGTGCCCTGACTTTCGCTGACGAACACGTAATTGGTGTAGCTAAAGGATGTGATGACGAAATGATCAAAGACCTGAATAACCACTTCATGGGTGAATGTACAGAAGTCGGTATGTATTTGGCAATGAGTCGTCAGGCAGATCGTGAAGGCTACCCTGAAGTTGCAGAAGCTTTCAAGCGTTATGCTTGGGAAGAAGCAGAACACGCTGCTAAGTTCGCCGAACTACTGGGTGACTGTGTATGGGACACCAAGACTAACCTCGAAAAAAGAATGAATGCTGAATCAGGTGCCTGCGAAGATAAAAAACGCATTGCTACCCGTGCAAAAGCATTGAACTTGGATGCTATCCATGACACTGTTCATGAAATGGCTAAGGACGAAGCTCGTCACGGCAAAGGTTTTGAAGGCCTGTATAATCGCTATTTCAAGAAATAATCCTTCTGAAGTTTAAGGTAAAAGGTGTTCTTCCCAAAAAGAAGAACACCTTTTTTTATTTTTTCCTACTTTTGATGTCACGTTTATAGATCTCGTTCGTCTCATATACAGAAATGGAACTTAAACAATTTAAAATAACCGTTCTCCCACTCCGTAACAAACTATTGAACTATGCACGGAAGTTGACCGACGAACCGGAAGATGCAGAAGATGCTGTCCAGGAGGTATTACTCAAGTTGTGGAATAAAAGACTTGAATTGGAACAATACCGGAGTATCGAAGCATTTGCCATGACGTTGACACACAACCTCTGCATGGACATGTGGCGAAGTAAACGTAATAGTGACCAGCCATTGGAAAGCATACAAGTAACTGCCTCCAGCGGAACACCGGAACGATTATTGGAAATTAAGGACGAAATACGGTTAATGCATGAAATTATCGATTCACTTCCTAATTTGCAACGTACCATCATGCGAATGAAAGATATCGAAGAATATGAAACGGATGAGATAGCTGAAATCACCGGATGTGGAGCAGAAGCTATTCGCAGTAATCTGTCGAGAGCCCGGAAAAAAGTGAGAGACATTTACCTGCAAACCATTCAAAAAAAGAAAAGGAGGAACGAACGATGAAGATAGATGAATTATTAAACAGATACTTTGAAGGCGAAACATCCTGCGAAGAAGAACGTGAACTACGTCGTTTCTTTACGGAAGATCAAGTACCGGAAGATTTGGAAACATATCGCCCTTTGTTCGTCTGCCTGGATCAAGAAGCCAAGATACATCAATCACTCCGAAATGAGGTGAAAGAAACCAATAAGTATTTTTCACCTAAACATCGCCTGTATTATATTATAGGAAGTGTAGCTGCCGGCATACTATTACTGATTGGCATTACCGATCTTTGCCAAAATACATGGGCCGTTCCCTCCGATTACGTCATCATCAATGGTAAGCGTTATACTGATGCAAAAACCATAAGAGAACAAGCACTCTCGGCTTTCCAGGATGTACAGATGAACCAGGATGAAGTACTTGATTTAATGTTTGAATAGAATAAGATTAATAGATATATGTTTATGAAAAAGCTCATTCGTATCGTGTTTTGCTGTTTACTGTTACTGTGCAGTACCGGCCTGTACGCCCAGCAAGGTCTACAGATAGCTTCCGTATTCAAAAAATACGGTAACCAAAAGGGGGCAACTTACGTAGAACTCTCCAAAATGTTGTCCAAGGAATGGGATATCAACCACTATCAAAGTCTGAAACTGGCAAAAGTGGAAAAGGCGCTACCGGACATTTATCGTTGTTTGGAAACAGACAAACAACATGCCAAGAAAATAAAAGAGGTAGTGAGTAACGGACAGATACAATCGGGTTATTACCAACTGCCGCCACTAAAAGGCAATATCAACCGTTTCATCCTCTTCCGTATAGGAAAGAAGGGTGATGCTACACTTATCTACATTGAAGGTGAGATAGATAGTGACGACCTTGTGACGCTGATGTTCAGTAAAGACTAATCGTCCTTTATCCATTGTAATTTTATCAAACTAACAAATATCAAACGTTATGAAACACATTTGCTCATTATTATTTCTTCTTATGTCTTCCATCACCGTCATGGCACAAGAAAGTATTCCTCAAGACACCACTATCTATCTGAATGGCCGTAAAATGGTGATCAAAGAAAATAACGGCAAGATCAAGGTAAAAATGTACGAAGCTAAATCGAATAACGATACCATTGAAAATGCTCAAGTTTTTGAAGGCGTCTATCTGAATGGGCGCAGCATTGAACAAACTACTATCGTATCAGTACCTTTTGTCAAAAAGAAAAATAAAAATTATCGCTTCGACCCTCACTATCCGGCTGTCTACGTAGGATTTGATAAACTGTCGAAGGGAGCTTTGCAATATTCGGCCGGCGTACCGCAGATCGGCAGTAAATCCTGGGAATGGGGTATCAACCCGTTCTGCGGAGGTATTGCTTTGACTCCCAATAACCATTGGGGAATAACAGCGGCATTGGGTATTGCACGTATCGTCCATAAAATTGACGATAACCATGGTTTCGAGAAGATTGACGGTATCACTGTGTGCCAACCTGCTCCCGAAGGTGTGGACTACCAAAAAAGCTGGTTACGTTACTGGGCTTTCCGTCTTCCTATCAGTATGGAATGGCAAACTAAGTTCGGCAGTAGCCGTGCATTCATTACTGCCGGTCCTGAAGTGGAGTGGCGTGTCGGAATCAAATCGAGAGCCAAGTATGAAGGTAGTAAGCATACCCTAAGTAGTAATATGAATACAAATCCCTTAGGTTTAAACCTCCTGCTACAAGCCGGTTATGGTTGTCTCGGTTTTAACGCACGCTTTGCACTGACTTCATTCTTCGAAAAGAATAAAGGGCCCGAACTTTATCCGGCTTCCCTCGGCTTTGCATGGTATTGGTAATAGCATTACAATAATAAACAGAAATCCCCGAAATACTTACCGTATTTCGGGGATTTCTGTTTATACCTAAGGATTTGCAATGAAAAGTTATTTGCTAAAACAGATTTCTTAGAAACGTACCCCCAATGTCAACAACACTTGACTACGGGTATTTTTTACTTTAGTGACATCAGGTAGAGCACCTAAAGTTCTATATGTAATTCCATTTTCTATTACATGGTCCATTTCAACAAACGGATAAAAGTCTTCTTTATAGGACGAAAACTTATATGCCAGATCTGCATAGAACATGGAACCCCGATAACCAATACCCAATGTATAATTACTCAAGGCCTTTGTATTGGCAAAATCAGTATCCGTCTGAATAGAATTTATCGGCAAATCTTTATAGGCATCGCTATTGAAAATCGCCGTACTATAATTATATCCCGCACGTAAAGCGAATTGAGGAATTACCTTATACTCAGCACCTAAACGTATAGTACTTACTCCTTTCATCATAGGAGTCGTACTATTTTCATATTCAAACATATCCGAATATCCGTCATCAGGATTCTTAAACTTCATCGAAGAGTAGTCCTGATACTCGTACTCGGCACCCAACGCCCAGTTCCGGCCTATAGTATATCCTAAGCTGACATTATATGTCCACGGAGTTTGAAGACGGAATTGGCGGATCATATCACCTTCGATCATATCGGAAGTATAAATATCGTGCGGCTCAATCTTGCCGGTCACTTCGCTATAAACATCCGACAGGACATAAGCACTTGTCTTATAGTCCAGTTTATAGTAAGTAGGTGTATGTACAGCTAAACCGATACGGAACGGGGAATATTCGAAAGGACGGACGATAGCTCCGAATTTCAGATCAAAGCCCGAACCGTTGATTTTATTCATGCTCACCAAATCATAACCTTCACCAGTATAATCTCCTGAATAATTTTCACTATAGATACTATACTTATCATAATTGACGGCATAAGCCCCGATAGTCATACCCAGATAAACACGATCGCTGATATTAAAGGAAATGTTGAAATCGTACTGGTCAACCCCACCACGTTCTTCAGAACGGAAATTGGCAAGGCCATTCTCAGTCATACCGTAGAAAGAACCGGGCATCTCATAAAGAGGCTCACCATTTATATTATATATCTGGTTACCATTCTTGTCTTTATAGGGGACATCTGTGACTTTTGTCGTAAGATTGGAAATCAACCAACTATCATAACCCAGTACGGAAAGCCACCCTATATTGTTATCATCATAAGGATAATTTCCCCAATCGGTTATCCCCGTAGCTTGTTCCGCCATTTGAAATGTCTGAGAATGATCTCCCAAATTCCCTTTCATAGACATATTTTTATAGAACGATTTTGCCCTATGATAATTGAAACCAAAATTTACATAACGCAAAGTGGTTGCATTCCCTATTTTCGTAGCAAGTACGAAACCCGCATTATCAAAAGAAGCTCTTACTTTATCAGAGTTTATCTTATTACCCATATAGTTACTTTCAGTTCCATAGGCAGAAAGTCCAAATGACACCATCGCATCATTACTCCGATAAATACCGATACCGGCAGGATTTGTTCCAATGGTGGAAATATCACCCCCCAAGGCACCCATTGCACCACCCATACCCACAAAACGCGCAGTACCGTTTAAATCTTTATTTGTAATCTTAGCAGCATCATACACTGTCTGTGCAACGATCGGGGCTGCTGTTATCATCAGCCCCAGTGTAGCCAAAGTTATTATCTTTTTCATATCCTACTGATCTTTTCTATTAATACTAAAACCTATCTTCTTCTCGAAGACCCCCCACCGCCACCAGAAGAACGTGTAGAGCCACCTCCACCACCGGAAGAATAGCTGCGGGAACTCGAACTACCACCGGAAGAATAACTACGAGTAGACGAATTACTTTGTACAGGACTACTATAAGAGCGACGGGTACTTTCTGTATTATAACTACGTGACGGTGCAGTAGAGCTACCCCTATTATAAGTAGAATTACTTCTGCTATACGAAGAACTACTTCTTGTACTGGAATTTCTTTCACCTACAGAACTTGCGCTACCACCACGAGTAGAAGTTGATGTTCCGACACGTGTGCTACTTGGACGAGTATATACGCTACGACGTGTAGATGTACCATCCGGACGGGTTGTTACCCCTGTACGTTCTCCTGACGAACGTGTACCTACCACCCGTCTGGTGGTACCGCTTTGATTTCCTCTTCTATACGATGAAGTAGCGGAGGAACGGACAGAACTTGAAGAACGGACAGCACCTGAAGAACCACGTGTCACCGCAGATCCACTTCTGCGCACAGTGGAAGAGTTTCTATAACTGCTTGTTCCCGAAGAGCTACGTGTAGTATAAGTATTACGTCCCCAATGGCCGCTACCTCCCCACCAATGGCCGCCACCAGGATAGTATCCGGGATAATAATGGTGATGTCCCCACCATCCACTCCAGCCACCATACCAGCCGCCCCAGCCAAAGCTCCAACTCGGACCGTACCAGCTGTTCCAACCGAAACCATAGTAAGGATATCCCCAACCCCATCCATAGGAACCATAGCGCCAGTCCCACCACAAACGATTGGAGAAAGTGGGAAAAGCATATGCATAGAAACCATCGGTGTATACGTTCCAATCCCAAGAATTCAAGCCATAGACAACGTCCCAGTAGAATGGGCTGCTTATACTGATAGCATAACGGGGATTACGGAAACGAATAATACGCGTAGCATATTCATAATCATCTTCCGAACCACTGAAACCATTTACCCATTCACCGTCCAGGTCAGGTTGGTCTTTCTCATCTATATACAGAGTATCGTTCTCTAAGACAAATTCATTGTCCCGAGAATCATAACGACGGTTATATTCATCTACATCACGGGTATTTCCTTTACGGTCTCTTACAACAATTGTTGTATTACCCGGAGACGAGTAAACCGTAGTCGGTGCATTTGTCTTTACTACAACAGCATCACCAGCAGGAGTTTGCTTTTTCTCTACCTTCTCTTCTTTTTTCTTGGAAGGCACGTAGTAAAGGTCGTCATCCACACTTTGCGCCGACAGTGTCCACGGAAGACACAAGGCTAAAAGCGATAAAAAAACAATCTTCTTCATATTCATTTGGTTTATGGGGTTACTATTATATACTTTTTCCACATCACAAAGATAGTGCCGGAATTTATCCTATATAGAAGATTTTCCCCAAAGATTTATAGGGATTTCCCTAAATGACCTATCTTTGTAGCGAATAAACAAATATATGCAGAAATAAGTTGATCACCGGAAAGCACCTTCTGCATTTAACAAATAATCAGATTACGATGAAATATTTAGAATTTGCATTCCGCACCGTTCCCTGTACAGAAACTGTGAACGACATATTATCTGCTGTTTTGGGAGAAGTAGGCTTTGAAAGTTTTATAGAACAAGCTGACGGTATTGCCGCCTATATCCAGAAAGATTTATATAACGAAGCAGCTTTAAAAGAGGCTATTATAAACTTCCCCTTACCTGATACACAGATAAATTATACTTACCAGGAAGCGGAAGACAAGGATTGGAACGAGGAATGGGAAAAGAATTTTTTCCAGCCCATCGTTATCGGGGACCGTTGTGTCATTCACAGCACTTTCCACCACGATGTGCCCAAAGTTGAATACGATATCGTTATCAATCCTCAAATGGCATTCGGTACCGGACACCACGAAACCACCAGTCTCATCATCAGCGAACTGTTAGACAATGACCTCCAAGGAAAATCTCTGCTGGACATGGGTTGCGGAACTTCTATCCTTGCCATACTGGCCCGTATGCGTGGCGCCGTACCTTGTACAGCTATCGACATAGATGAGTGGTGTGTACGCAACTCCATCGAAAACATCGAATTGAATGATGTAGATAAAATCGATGTATCACAAGGTGATGCTTCTTCATTGACGGGCAAAGGTCCGTTTGATGTAATCATCGCCAACATTAACCGTAATATCCTGTTGAATGATATGAAACAATACGTACATTGTATGCATCCCGGTTCCGAACTATACATGAGTGGTTTTTATGTAGATGATATTCCCGTAATACAGGCAGAAGCAGAACGCAATGGACTTCGTTTCGTACACCAACGGGAGAAAAACCGTTGGGTGGTAGTAAAGTTCATGCTATAAATTGTCAGGGTAGTGCCATAACGGAACTATCCATTTAATACAAATAAGCTTATTTTTGTAAGGTAAGTGATTGCAATTCTTCCAATGTGCCATTAAACACATTCAAATCTACCTCCTCTTCTATGCCAGGTACAACACCTACATCGGTATGTTGCCAAAAATGCCACTTACCTTCGTAACGTACGGAGTCCACGTAGTAGTGGGCTATCCAATAGGGATAAGTATTAAAAATAGAATCGTTGAGATAACGTTTCTTGAATTTATAGGAAGTATAAAGGATCGGTTTCATTCCATAGTGAGCCTCAATCCTATCGAGCCAGGTTTTAACAGAGACTTTCAATTCTTCTGGAGACTTCTTACCGGTAGTTTCCACATCAAGTACCGGAGGCAAGTCACCTTTGGAAAGTTGTACGGTACGGATAAAAAAATCCGCCTGTTTATTGGCATCTGTTTTAGGCAAAAAGTAGTGATAAGCACCACGGATAAAGCCATATTTACGTGCTTGATCGAAATTCCGCGTAAATGTGTCATCTCCATGATCACCACCTTCGGTAGCTTTCATGAAAATAAAATGGATGGGAAATTTGACGTCCTTGCTGTGAAGAAGCCTTTCCCAATCAATATCACCCTGATAATGAGATATATCAATACCATGTACCTCGTAATTACAAGGCATACATACTCCATAACCTTTCTGCCCATAACAAGGTTTCCAACGATAAGCATAAGGACGAATGAAGAACCAATAGAAACCTGCCGAGAAAACAACAACAATACAAAGCGCCAAAAGATTACGTAACCATATCGGCATAGTACGCATACGTGGCTGCGACTTCTTTTTTTTCTGTGAAGAAAAACGACGGGAAGTGGATTTACGGCGAGAAGTCGGATTGGTTTTAGCAGACATATTAATTTCAAACGCAGATTAACGCAAATTCTCACAGATTATTCTTCTTTACATTAATCTATATCGATCTGCGTTTAAAAGAAAGAGGTGGAAAGACTCCACCCCTCACTCATATTAATTCATTATTTACCTTGTTCTAATTGCAAAGTCTTAGTAGGCTGGTCGCAAACTTCAGTAGGACCGAAATATTGGATAGGACCCGGATATACGTAGTCTGTCTCCATAGCCCAACGGTCACGTTGAGCAGCAAATGCCTTGAAAGGAGCACCGTCCAGTTTCACCAGAGCTTTTTGGATAACAGGTTTCATTTCACCATGACGACGTTCCATATTCATCATCATCGTGATAGGTACACCACCAGCAATCCATTCTTCAGCAGGAGCAGTAGTATTACGTACAGATGACATATAACCAGTCTTACCATTAGCAATCAATGCAGATGCTGCATAACCCAAAGAGTAACAATAGTCAGCATCAAAATTGGACGGAGCAGCACAACGGCCTTCATAACCGAAGAAGTGATGCTGTGCGGCAAACTTACCTACATATTTACCTTCTTCTTTCCACTGAGCCAACTTAGTACTTACCATCTCAGACAGCAGCTTCTCTGTTTCAATGAGGGATACCTGTACGTTTCCGTGAGGATCACGATCCAATGACAACTGGCGTGCAACACCTTCAGGAAGACTTGCATAAATAGCCGCATTTTCCGGAGAGAGTTTACGGATAATATAGTCACGTTGGTGTGATTTCTTAATCTGAGAGAATTCTTCTGCATTGGCAGCGAGGAAGTCGTTCAATTCAGCAATCAGACGCTTCATAGCCGGGATGAATTCAACCAGACCTTCAGGAATAAGAACCGTACCGAAGTTATTACCTTGAGCAGCACGATCGGCCACCACCTTGGCTATATTGGTTACGATATCATCCAAAGAAAGATCATTGGCTTCAACTTCTTCAGATATGATACAGATATTGGGTTGCACTTGCAATGCACATTCCAAAGCAATATGAGATGCGGAACGTCCCATCAATTTAATGAAGTGCCAATACTTACGTGCAGAGTTACAGTCGCGTTGGATGTTACCGATAACTTCAGAGTAAGTCTTACAAGCCGTATCGAAACCAAAAGAGGTTTCAATCATTTCGTTCTTCAAGTCTCCATCGATAGTTTTGGGACAACCGATAACCTGCACACCGCAATTTTTGGCAGCATAATATTCAGCCAGTACGCAAGCGTTTGTATTAGAATCGTCACCACCGATGATTACCAATGCTTTGATATCCAATTTTTTCAAAATTTCAAGGCCTTTCTCAAATTGGTCTTCTTTTTCCAATTTGGTACGTCCTGAACCGATGATGTCGAAACCACCGGTATTACGGTATTCATCAATGATATCGGCAGTCAATTCCATATAGTTATGATCTACCAAACCACCGGGGCCAAGGATGAAACCGTACAGTTTACTGTCCTTATTCAACTTCTTGATACCATCGAAAATACCGGAAATTACGTTGTGACCACCGGGAGCCTGACCTCCAGAAAGGATAACGCCTACATTCATAGCAGGGAAATTAGCGGCTCCATCTGCAGTTTCAAACTTAATCAAAGGCATTCCGTACGTATTGGGAAACAATTTCTGAATAGCTTCCTGATCGGCTACCGACTGAGTAGCAACACCTGCTACCGCTTTAACAGTACCTCTCAGCGCTTTCGGAAGTTTGGGCTGATAGGCAGCCCTTGCAATTTGCAATGCACTTTTAGTCATTTCTCTTAATTATTTAAAGGTGTTAATAAAGTTCCGTTTAAAAGCGTCGCAAATTTCGTCTTTTTTCAGAAGATATGCAAATAGGAGGGGGAAATAATGTTGTAAATGATAATTTATAGTCCCAACTCTTCAATTATTACTTAAAAATAAAAAAAACAGAGTATTCTTCCAATATAAAGTATTATCTTTGCAGGCAGAGTTTGAGTTATGAATCATTATTGCACGGTACTTCTTTGTAATATACCAATTATTTAAGTAGACTTCTCTTTAATCATCTTCCTCACTCCAAATTTAATATTTATTTTTAAAAACCAATTAGATGAACATTTACATTGCAGGTTTGAATTTCAGCACTACAGAAGCTGATTTGAACGATTTATTTTCAGAGTATGGAGAAGTATCTTCTACAAAAATTATTTTAGACAGAGAGACCGGAAAGTCCAGAGGATTTGCTTTCGTAGAAATGTCCGATGATTCAGCTGCTCAAAAAGCTATCGATGAGTTGAATGGAGCGGAATTTGATAAAAAAACAATTTCAGTAAACATTGCCCGTCCTAGAGAAGAAAGACCTTCAAACCGTGGTAATCACGATAGAAGAGGTGGTTATAATTCTAGAAGATATTAAGATTTTTAATAACAAAAGAGGAGGTACTACCAAAGACCTCCTCTTTTCATATAAACCCCAATAAGAATATGGCTAAATCCTTATCCGCAGATAAGCGTGAAAACGAGAAAAAAAGGCTTGCCAAACGAGCTGAAAAACAAAAAAAGAAAGAAGAAAAGAGACTGTCAGGAAAAACTAACAGTTTTGATGATATGATAGCTTACGTTGACGAAAATGGTATGATTACCTCTACTCCTCCCGAACTAAACAGTAAGAAAGAGGAAATAAAATTAGAAGAAATCATCATATCAACTCCTAAAAAGGAAGATGAAATACCTGTCATTTTAAAAGGTAGAGTAGAATTCTTCAATACCTCAAAAGGTTTCGGTTTTATCAAAAACCTTGCCAATACCGAAAAGTATTTTTTTCATGTAAACAACGTACTTACTACAATATCAGAGAACGATATTGTGACATTCGACCTCGAACGTAGTCCCAAAGGGATGAATGCTGTAAATGTCAAGAAGGAGATGGAATAACTTACCATCCCCCTCCAAGGGCTTTATAAACATTGACTACAGCAATAAGTTCATCACGGATGGCATTGCTTACACCTATCTGAGCATCGAAATAACCGCGTTGTGCATCAAGCACATCCATGTAATTAATAACACCATTGATATATTGAAGTTGAGCTAAGTCTACATACGTCTTGGCTGAACGTTCCAATTTTAGGCGTAATTGATAAACTTCTTTTATCTTATTGAAATCTACAATCGCATTTTTAGCTTCTTTGAAGGCATTGAGTACAGATTTTTCATATTTATGTATCTCGGCTTCATAAGAAGCTTTTTGTGCTTTCAAGGCCGCACGGTTCTTTCCCCAATTGAACAGCGGGCTCAATAATGCACCATTCAACATAGAATAGGGAGATTGCAGGAAATTGGAAAGGACATCACTTTCCAAACCAAACTGTCCGGTAAGAGCAATACGGGGAAACATATTGGTATAAGCCACTTTCACCCTAGCATGTTCGGCACGGAGCTGTTGTTCCGCCGCACGGATATCGGGACGTCGTTCCAATAAATCGGATGGTAAACCAACGGGTAATGTATGCGGAACATCCAGCTCCTGCAAAAAACGACTACGTTCAATACTTGTAGGAAATTCACCAGCAAGAAAAGCAATATCATTCTCTTTCAGAGAAATACGACGTTCCAAGTCAGGGATTAAAGTAGCAGTACGCGCCAACTCTACTTGAGCCTGCTGATAGGATGTTTCCGAAGTCAAACCACCTTCAAAACGAATACGGGCAAGCCGGACACCTTCTTCACGGGCTTTCTGAGTTTGACGAACAATCTCCAATTCCGTATCAAGAGCCACCAGTTCATAATAGGCTTGTGCCACTTCAGCTATAATTGTCATACGCAGTGCACGCTGAGCCTCTATAGATTGAAGGTAATCAGCCACAGCAGCTACTTTTTTCCAGCGTAAATTTCCCCAAAGATCAAGTTCCCAAGAGAGAAGCGCCTTCGCTTCGTAAGTATTACCTACATCACGACTATGTCCACCATAATTTTCAACTTCACGTTCAGCGGAAACTTCAGCATTAAGCTGTGGTAACAAATTGGCAACACTGATCCGCTTTTCCGCCGCCATTTCTTTAACCCGAGCTGCTGCGATAAGTATGTCCTTATTATATTCCAGTGCACGGCCAATCAATGTACGCAATGTATTATCCGTATATACAGCCTGCCATTGTTCATCGGCAATGCTGATGCTATCCTGCTTTTGCACCAAACTATCCGGTAATGCCATCTCCGGACGAGTAAAGCTTTTGCCCATTTTGCAGGAAGTGAATATCAAAGTACTTAATAAGAAGAGTATATATATATTATTTCTTTTCATAATTTAATTCTTTAAACAGGAATTCGGTTCATAAACTATTTCCCCTCCCCTCTAGAGGAACGGATAGCCTTATCTTTCACTTTCGCCTTTGCCTTATAAACCATCACAAAGAAGAAAGGTACAAGCACTATACCAAATACAATGGCAAATATCATTCCAAAGAAGACACCCGTACCAATAGCCTGACGACTTGCAGAACCCGGTCCACTTGCCAATACCATAGGGAGCATACCTAATACAAATGCAAGAGATGTCATCAAGATCGGACGAAAACGAAGTTGCGCCGCATGAATGGCCGACTGTACCAAATCTCCCCCTTTATCAACCTGCACCTTAGCAAATTCCACAATAAGGATAGCATTCTTGGCAGCAAGTCCCACCAACATTACCAAACCTATCTGGAAATAAATATCATTTTCCAATCCACAGACAGCAACGCCTAAATAAGCTCCCAAAGCAGCTATCGGTAAAGACAACAATACAGCAATTGGTACGGTCCAACTTTCATACTGTGCAGCCAGAAAGAGAAAGACAAAGAGGAACACCAATGTCAAGACCAATCCGGTCTGACCACCTGCCTGTTTTTCCTGATAAGAAAGTCCACTCCATTCTACTCCGATATTATCCGGTAAATGTTCGCGGGCAATCTGTTCCATAATTTCCATTGCCTGACCTGAACTATAACCTTGTGCCGCAGAACCACGAATTACAGCAGTAGTAAACATATTGAAACGTTTGATACTACCCGGACCTGTGGTATAAGAAGCATTTCCCAACGAAGTTAAAGGAACCATTGCGCCATTGGCCGCTTTTACAAAAAACAAATTGATGTTTTCTTTATGCTCGCGATAAGGTGCCTCAGCCTGAATATATACTTTATATATACGGTTGAACATATTGAAATCATTTACATATACAGAACCGGTATAAGCCTTCATAGTAGAGAATACATCCGCCAAAGGTACTCCCAACATTTTAACCTTATCACGATCCACATCAAAATAAAGTTGTGGTATTTCTGACTGTAAAGAAGATGAAAGTCCGGTCAGCTGTTTATGTTTCTGAGCATAGTACAGTAACGTATCGGCAGCCTGTACCAGGTTATCAAAAGTAGCGTCTCCACGAGCTTCAAGCTGCATTTCAAACCCACCGGAGGTTCCCAAACCCGGAATTACGGGTGGAGTGGACAGATAGACCCTACATTCAGGATATTCCTTCAAATCCTTTTCTACATTTGACATAATTTTATCAATGCTGGTATCTTTACGATCCTCCCATGGTTTCAAAATCACCGTCAACTCACTACGAGCCTGATTGCTACCTACACGTGGGCTACTTCCCGTTACGTTCTGTACATAAGCTACGTATGGATTTTGTTCTAAATACTTCACTGCACGATCAGTAACAACACGAGTACGTTCCAAAGTAGCACCTTCAGGCAGTTCCAATTCTACCTTGAAATACCCCTGATCTTCTATCGGAAGGAAACTGGTAGGTACCAACCGATGAATGATAAATATAGTGATCAATACCATACCGAAAGCGGTAGTCAAACGCTTGGGATGTTTGATGACACGGCTGATAACACCGATATATTTATGATTACCAATATTCAACCATTGGTTTATTTTACGAAAAACAATGTTTTTCTTTTTGCCACTATCCGGCTTCAGAATAAGTGAACACATTACAGGACTGAGAGTTAGAGCTACTACAGTAGATAACAATACGGAAACCGCAATAGTAATAGTAAATTGACGATATAATTGTCCGGTTATACCGCTCAGGAAGCTTACAGGAACGAATACGGCACAAAGTACCAATGACGTAGCAATCAATGCACCTGCCAATCCGTTCATCGCTTTCTTGGTTGCCTCATAAGGAGAAAGTTTTTCCGTTTCCATCAGGTGTTCCACGTTCTCTACTACGACAATGGCATCATCCACCACAATACCGATGGCAAGAATTAATCCCAGCAAAGTCAGTATGTTCAATGAAAAACCGAAAATGAGCATGAAACCAAAGGTACCAATCAGGGATATAGGTACCGCTACAATCGGAATTAGCGTAGCACGCCAACTTTGCAGGGAAAGAAATACTACTAATACAACAAGAATTAATGCTTCGAATAATGTTTTATATACTTCATGAATGGACTCTGAAATATAAGTAGTCATATCAAACGGGATCTCATAACTCATTCCCTCTGGGAAGTTGGCACTGATTTCTTCCATAGCCTCCTTCACATTTTTCGCTACTTCCATAGCGTTGGCACCAGGAAGCATATAGATACCAAGAACAGCTGCATTTTCTCCATTAATACCACTTTCTGTACTATACGAAGAAGCCTCGAGTGATACGCGAGCTACATCACGCAAACGGATGATAGAGCCATTGGAGTTGGCACGCACGACAATATCTTCAAATTGCTTTGCCGAACTTAAACGACCTTGTGTCGTAATTGGAATAGTGATATCCAATCCTTTCACCGGTTGTTGCCCCAATACGCCTGCAGCTGACTCACGATTTTGATCTTTCAGAGCATTCTGTAAGTCCTGTACAGTCAATCCGAAATTAGCGAGTTTATCAGGCATCGCCCAAATCTGCATAGCATAGTAACGGCTACCTATATTAGAAACACGTCCCACACCAGGAATACGACGGAGCAAATCAAGCACATTAATGGTTGCAAAGTTACTCAAATAAATTTCATCAAACTTCGGATCATTTGAAGTCAAACAGATAGTCATCAACTGGCTGGGTGCCTGTTTCTCTACAGAAATGCCATTCTGAATGACTTCAGCAGGTAAACGGTTTTCCGCCAACTTCACGCGATTCTGAATTTCCACGGCGGCCAAATCGGGATCAGCAGAAACATCAAAGGTTACCGTTGCCGAGAAACCACCGGAATTGGAACTATTAGACTCCATGTAAAGCATACCCGGAGTACCATTTATTTCTTGTTCGATAGGAGTTGCCACTGCTTGTGAAACCGTTAATGCGCTAGCTCCCGGATAGGAGGCGCTAATCTTTACGACAGGTGGCGTTATTTGTGGATATTGGTCTACCGGCAACATTGTCAGCCCAATGATACCAATGATAACAATCACAATCGATATCACCGCTGAAAATACCGGACGATCTATAAAAAAACTTACTTTCATACAGTCATTACTTTGAGATTTGGTTATCTTTTGCCTTATTCTCAGGAGCAACTTTCTTATTCAGAGAGTCCTCTTGCTGTTTTTCCTCTTCATCAGGAATAGCCGCTTGAGCACGTACTTTCATACCTGGAGTGAGTTTATGGAAACCCTCCGTTACCACTTGTTCTCCGGCTGCCAGACCACGTTCCACTACCCAGTTATTACCAAATTCAGGTCCCAATTCAATAAAACGTTTCTCCACAATAGAGTCACGGCGCATTACAAAGATATAAGCACCTCCCTTTTCTATGGTAACCGCTTTCTGAGGTACGGAAATTGCATCTTCACGTACATCAAGTAGTAACTTGACTTTGGTAAACTGTCCCGGCAACAGTACACTGTTCGGATTAGGCATCTCGGCTCGTACGGAGAAAGTACCTGTTTGCGGGTCAACCTGCGGTTCTGCAAAATCTACATAACCTTTATACGGATAGACAGTATTGTCTGCTAAAGTAATTGTAATATTCGGTTGCCAGGAACGCGTAGTGTCTTGACGCCCAATCTCGATATTACGTTCCTTACTTTTCAAATAGTCTAGTGCTGTCATACTGAAATCTACCAAGACAGTATCACTTTTCACTACAGTAGCCAATAAAGATTTGGCTCCGGGACCTACCAGTGTTCCCAAGTCAACATTTCTCTCACTGATATTCCCCGATAAAGGAGAACGTACCAGAGTATAACCCAACTCTAATTCAGCCTGATCCAAGTCAGCTTGACTCATAGCGACAGAAGCCTCAGCTGTTTCATATGCTGCCTGCGCATTATCCAAATCAAGCTGACTAGCGGCATTCTGTGCATACAAAGGACGAATACGTTCCAAGTCACGCTTAGCTTTCAAGGCTTGCGCTTCATCTTTTTTCAACTGTGCACGGGCTTTGTCGGCTTTCGCGCGATATTGATCCTGATTGATAACAAACAATACCTGATTTTTCGTCACATACTTACCCTCTGCAAAAAGCATACTTTCCAAATAACCTTCTACCCGTGCACGTACTTCTACAAATTGTTGCGCACGAATACGTCCCACGTATTCACCATATATTTCAACATCTCCCGTTTCGGTAGACTCCACTATTACAGTGGGAACTTCGGGCTGAACTTTCTTAGGCCATGTCAGAATAATATATCCCGCAAGTAATACAGCCATACAGGCAATCATGATAATCACCCTTTTTCTTTTTAATTCTAATTCTTTCTTAGTAAAAAATAGTCTCATGCTTGTTTGTTTATTAAATTTAACCCTGTTTTTTTCTATAAAACAAATCAGGTGCCAAAATGTCGTCCAAAATATCTTTTTTTTCTTTCAACTCATTAGCTGTCAGCGTCAAATTGTTATATGTAAATAAATAATTCTACATTTAATTCCACACTCTTCATGTAGAATTCCTCCACAAACTGTAGAATAATTCCACAAACGATCCTTTCCTGATTTAAATTGACTCGAAGTGAATTTCAAATGTGCAACAAAGGTAGAGTTTTTTAGACATTTCAAAATCATCCTTCTCAAATACTTCTTACAGGATCTTATCTATAAAAAGAGTAATCTATTTGTAAAATCCGCCTTTTACTTTACGAGTCAACCTTTTAGGTAAGATGAGCCCTATCCTCATTAAAAACACATAAAATCTTATTTTTACTCTATATTCAAATAGAAAAACACTATCTTTACCGAAAAATAATTCAATTTATTCACTTAAAAAGTAAAGATTATGGCAAGTAGAAAAGTATTGAAGAAGAATGTCAATTATATTGCAGGCGAATTATTCACAGAGTGTCTTGTATATAGTAAGTATGTACCTGGGATCGACAAAAATAAAGCTGACGAGCTGATGGGCGAAATTTTAAAAACACAGGATGAATTTGTGAGTCGTATCAGCCATACTGAACCAGGAAATGTAAAAGGTTACTACAAAAAATTCCGTTCTGATTTCAATGCAAAAGTGGAAGAAATTATTGATGCTTTGAGCAAATTGAAATAAGAATGAAAAGAAAACTATATAGCTTTATTTATTATCGCCTGTTAGGATGGAAAACCAATATAACGGTGCCAAATTATGATAAGTGTGTTATCTGTGCGGCACCCCACACTTCTAATTGGGATTTATTTATCGGTAAACTCTTTTATGGAGCCATTGGACGAAAAACCAGTTTTATGATGAAAAAGGAATGGTTTTTCTTTCCTTTGGGATTAATTTTCAAAGCAGTGGGAGGAATACCGGTAGACAGGGCTCGTAAGACTTCTTTAGTAGATCAGATGGCTGCAAGATTTACCCAAAGTAAACAATTTCATCTTGCCATCACTCCGGAAGGAACTCGTAAAGCTAATCCGAACTGGAAGAAAGGTTTTTATTTCATCGCCTTGAAAGCGAAAGTACCCATCATGTTAATCGGTATCGATTATCCAACTAAAACCATTACTTCTACCAAAGCGATGATCCCCACAGGAGATTTTGAAAAGGATATACATGAAATAAAACTTTATTTTAAAAACTTTCATGGAAAAAACCCTGAAAATTTTTCTATCGGAACTTTTTAAAAAAGTAGTCGGTAGCAACTGCTTATTACAATGAACCAACTACGCATCAGTATTCTGCAAACGGATATTGTTTGGGAAAATAAACAGGACAACCTCCGTCATCTCCACGAAAAACTAAAAAGACTTCGCGGAAAGACGGAGATTGTTGTTTTACCGGAAACCTTTTCTACAGGTTTCAGTATGAATACCTGTCATTTGGCAGAACCTATTACAGGTGAAACAATCACTACTTTGCGTCAATGGGCAACAGATTACCAACTTGCAATAACCGGAAGTTATATTGCTTGCGAAGAGAGTTCTGTACCCGATATATCTTCTTCCTATTATAACCGTGCCTTTTTCCTTACTCCCGAAGGTGACGCTCATTTTTACGATAAACGGCATCTGTTTCGCATGGGCAGTGAAACTGAACATTTCACAGCCGGTAACCGACGTCTTATTATTCCTTACCGAGGGTGGAATATACTTTTGCTCGTATGTTACGATTTACGTTTTCCTGTTTGGAGCCGTAATGTAAATAATGAATATGATCTTCTGATTTATGTCGCCAACTGGCCTGTTTCCCGACGAAAAGCCTGGGACATCCTGTTACAGGCGCGTGCAATAGAAAATATGAGCTATGTTTGTGGCGTTAACCGTATCGGTATGGACAATAACCATTTTCAACATAGTGGAGGCAGTGTAATCTATTCTCCTAAAGGTGAACTCCTTGCCCACGTACCGGACAATGAAGAAGGAATTTCTACTACTATCCTCGAACTTTCTGTATTGACAGAATTCAGGAAGAAATTTCCTATATGGAAAGATGCGGATGTCTTTACCCTTTTCAAATCATAAAAAATCTATTTTACTATGGGACAAGCTGAAACTAAACACCGTATAGCTGTCAAGCTATTCTTTTTTTTACTGACACTCTATGTTTTGTCTTCCTGTTCAAGCAGTAGAAAAGATATTATTCCTTCGGTCGAATATGCTCCTTATGTAAGTGCATATACCGGAGGTGTTATCTCACAAAACTCGAATATACGTATAGAGCTGAGTCACGACCAGCCCATGGTAGATTTAAACAATGAATTGAAGAAGAATCCATTTAGTTTTTCTCCTTCTTTGAAAGGTAAAGCTTACTGGGTCAGTAACAACACCATTGAGTTTCTTCCCGAAGAAGGATCTCTGGAACCGGGAGAACTTTATGAAGGGACTTTCCAATTAGGAGATTTCGTGGAAGTGGACAGTCGACTAAAGGAGTTCAAGTTCTCGTTTCGGGTACAAGCAAGTAACTTTACCTTACAAACAGAAGCACTTTCACAAACAGATGCCAAGCCCAATAAAGTAGACATAAAAGGAGAAATACGTTTCAGCGACATTGTAAAGAAAGAAAACGTAGAGAAAATCTTATCTGTTACTAACAGTAAAGGAGATAAATTCCCTTTTACTGTTACCGCAACTGACAACTCGACACAATACCTGTTCGAAATTAATGATATTCCCCGAATAAATGAAGATTATCAGTTGGCAATAGCAGCAGATGGAAGTTCCATCGGTATCAATTGGAAACAGAATGTAAATATACTGATCCCGGCTCGGAATAGTTTCCGCTTTCTATCTGCCAAACGCATTGAACAGCCGGAGAATGGAATTGAAGTGGTATTTTCTTCGCCCATCTCCACTACACAAGATCTGAAGGGATTAATTGAAATACCAGAAGTCACAAATTCCGCCATTCAGGTAAAAGACAATAAGGTATATGTTTATTTTGAAGCCAATCAACTGAATAAAATCACTCTGAATATACATGAAGGTATAAAAGACAGCAAAGACCAAACATTAGGTGTTCCGCATACCATTTCATTCAGTGAAATCAATCTGAAACCGGAAGTTAAAATGTTGACTTCTTCTGCTATCTTACCTAATTCTCAAAATCTTATCATCCCATTTCAGGCAGTCAACCTGTATGCAGTAGATTTAAGTGTCATCCGTATCTTTGAAAATAATATACTGATGTTTATGCAGACTAATACGCTGGCATCTGCCAATGAACTGAGACGAGCCGGTAGATTAGTCTATAAAAAAACACTATGGTTGGCCAAAGACAAAACCAAAGACATTCATCATTGGGAAAATTATTCCATAGACCTTGCGGGACTGATTAATCAGGAACCAGGTGCTATTTATCGTATTATCCTTACCTTTCGGCAAGAATATTCCGCTTATCCTTGCGGAAACACGAACGATCAGAATATGAAATTTGCGGATAATGCAACTTCAAATGGTTTGACCAAAGTCAGTGGGAACATCATTTCGGAAGAAGAAGAAGCTTCCTGGGATATTCCACAAAGTTATTTCTATTATAATGGTGGAGTACAAATGGACTGGAGCCAGTATGACTGGAGAAAACGCAATAATCCATGCCATCCATCCTATTATATGAATTCCGACCGAGCAGTTTCCTGTAACGTATTTGCCTCCAATATAGGAATGATCGTCAAACGAAACTCGTTAAACAAACTATGGATTACAGTAAACAATATTTTGGATACCAATCCCATAGAAGAAGCTAAAATAACCGTTTACAACTTTCAGTTGCAACCCATTGGAACGGGAAAAACAAATTATGAAGGATTTGCGGAAATAACTTCTAAAGGTATTCCGTTTATCGTAGTTGCCGAATCGGAAAAGCAGAAAGCATATGTCAGAGTTGCCGATGGTGAAGAACAGTCCGTCAGTCGTTTCGATGTAGGCGGCAAGGAAATTCAAAAAGGCTTAAAAGGGTTTATTTATGGTGAGAGAGGCGTTTGGAGACCAGGGGATACATTACATGTCTCCTTTATCCTGGAAGATAGAGAAAAGAGAATACCGGACAAACATCCTGTAGCTTTGGAAATCTACAATCCCAAAGGGCAGTTCTATACCAAAATGATTTCCACACAAAGTACGAATGGATTTTATACGTTCGATGTGCCAACACAACCGGAAGATCCGACAGGTCTTTGGAATGCATATGTAAAAGTTGGCGGAACCACTTTCCACAAAAGTCTGCGTATAGAGACTGTAAAACCTAACCGATTGAAAATTAACCTGAAATTACCACAAAATATTATTCAGGCCTCAGCAAAGGAAATACCTGTGACACTTTCTTCTGCCTGGCTGACAGGAGCTAACGCTTCGCATCTCAAGGCAAAGGTAGAAATGTCCCTATCGAAAGTTAACACACAATTTAAGAAGTATAGTAAATATACCTTTAATGATCCGAATACAGAATTTACCACCGTAAAAACAGATGTATTCAACGGCATCCTGGACGATGAAGGAAAAACGACTTTTATGTGGAAGCTTCCAAATGCCGCCAATGCGCCAGGTATGCTTAACGCTACACTTACCACTCGTGTGTTCGAACCGGGAGGGGATGCCAGTATCTATATACAAACTGTACCCTACTCTCCACTATCATCGTATGTCGGAATCAATTTGAATGAACCGGAAGGACGATACATCGAAACAGATAAAGATCACCGGTTTGACATCGTTACCGTTAATGATAAAGGTCAACCAATCAATCGTTCCAATCTGGAATACAAGGTCTATCGTATAGATTGGAGTTGGTGGTGGGAAAACCGTGAAGAATCATTCGGTACTTATATAAACAGCAGTTCAATCACTCCAATTGCCAGTGGTAATTTACGAACTGTCGGTGGAAAAGCTAATTTCAGATTACGTATCAACTATCCGGATTGGGGACGTTATCTGGTATATGTAAAAGATAAAGAGAGTGGTCATGCCACGGGGGGTACTGTATATATCGATTGGCCCGAATGGAGAGGACGTTCCAACAAGACGGATCCAAGCGGAATCAAAATGCTTACTTTCTCACTGGACAAAGACTCTTATGAGATTGGAGAAACAGCCACAGCCATTATCCCCGCTGCCGCGGGAGGACGGGCACTTGTTTCTCTTGAAAATGGTTCTACCATACTAAAACGTGAATGGATTGAAGTCGGAACTCAGGGCGATACCAAATATTCGTTTAAAGTTACCCCTGATATGACTCCGAACGTATATCTGCATATCAGCTTACTACAACCACACGTACAGACTATAAATGACTTACCAATTCGCATGTACGGTGTCATGCCGGTAATGGTTACCAATAAACAAACAGTATTGCAACCGCAAATCCAACTACCAGAAGTATTACGGCCGGAAACAAACTTCAATGTCACCATCAGTGAAAAAAACGGTAAGCCCATGACTTATACATTGGCTATTGTGGACGATGGTCTATTGGACCTCACCAACTACAAAACCCCTGACCCATGGAATGAATTCTATGCCCGCGAAGCATTGGGTATCCGTACCTGGGACATGTATGATGATGTTTTGGGAGCTTCTGCCGGTCGTTATACTTCCTTATTCAGTACAGGAGGCGACGAGATGCTGAAACCTGCCGACGCTAAAGCGAACCGTTTTAAACCAGTAGTTAAATTTATAGGTCCTTTCTATATAGGTAAAGGAAAGCAGCAGACACACACGCTGAAGTTACCCATGTATGTAGGTTCCGTACGTACCATGGTTGTCGCCGGTCAAGACGGAGCATACGGCAAAGCAGAAAAGAATTCATTTGTACGTACTCCTCTGATGTTATTATCTACCTTACCTCGCGTTCTAAGTACCCAAGAAGAAATTACCGTACCGGTAAATATCTTCGCTATGGAAAAAGAAGTGAAGAATGCAACCGTTTCCATCCAAGTTTCCGGAGGTGGCATACAAGTAGTTGGTAACGCCAGACAGTCCGTCACTTTCAACCAACCGGGCGATAAACTGATATCCTTCAAGATAAAAACCAGTAATAAAACCGGAAAAGCAACAGTTCATTTAACTGCCTCCGGTGGAGGACAACAAGTTAGAGAGATCATTGAAATAGAAGTCCGTAACCCGAACCCTACTGTAACACTTCGTAACAACCAGTGGGTGGAAGCAGGACAAAGCGCAACTCTATCTTATAACCTGCAAGGTACCACTCCTGGGAATAGTAGTGTGCAACTTGAAGTATCCCGCATACCTTCAGTAGATATCACCCGACGTTTCGATTTTCTCTATAATTATCAGCATAATTGTTCAGAACAGTTGACTTCCAAAGCACTACCACTATTGTTTATCAATCAGCTCAAAATTGTAGACAACAAAGAAGCTGAAAAGATAAAAGTAAACGTACAGGAAGGAATACGCCGGCTTTATGGCCGTCAACTTCCTAATGGCGGATTTGTATACTGGCCCGGTGATGCTGTTGCCAATGAATGGATCACATCCTATGCCGGAATGTTCCTTGTCCTTGCTCAAGAAAAAGGATATGCCGTCAACCAGAATGTATTGAATAAATGGAAACGTTTCCAGCGTGCCGCTGCACAGAACTGGCGAATGCCTCAGCAAGAAAGTGAATGGATACAGTGGCAATCTGATTTACAACAAACATTCAGGCTCTATACCTTGGCATTGGCGGGTACGCCTGAATATGGAACAATGAATCGGATGAAGGAGCAACCGGGCTTATCCATGCAAGCCAAATGGAGACTTGCCGCAACCTATGCATTGACAGGTAAAATGAGACCTGCCGGGGAACTGATTTATAACATTGAAACTACCGTAAAACCGTATTCTTCAAATAATTTCATTTATGGTTCATCCAACCGTGATGAAGCAATGATTTTGGAAACCTTGATACTGATGAATCGCGAGCAAGCAGCTTTGCAGCAAGCGAAAAAGATTTCACAGAATTTATCTCGGGAAGACTGGTTCAGTACCCAGTCCACAGCTTTTGCTTTAATGGCTATGGGACGTCTGGCAGAGAAGCTTTCCGGTACTCTGAATTTTACATGGAACTGGAATGGGAAACAACAACCGGCTGTAAAATCAGCTAAAGCTGTATTTGAAGAAACCCTATCCACTACGCCCCTAAAAGGTAATGTTATTCTAAAAAATGAGGGTAAAGGTATATTAGAATTGAATATTATTACACGTATGCAGTTACTGAATGATACACTGCCCACGATGAGTAACAATCTTCGGATTGAAGTAAAATATACAGATTTGAACGGTTCCCCGATTTCTGTTGAAAACATTAAGCAAGGAACAGATTTTATGGCAATGATTGTAGTAAGTAATACCAGTGGTACTACCGATTACAGTAATCTGGCATTGACACATATCATACCATCCGGATGGGAGATTTACAATGACAGAATTATGGTTCCAGAAGTTATTTCCACCCAGAACTATACATTTCAGGATATTCGGGACGACCGTGTACTGACTTATTTCGACCTGCAACGTGGTGAGTCAAAGAAATTCATCATCAGAATACAAGCTACGTATGCAGGAAATTTTGTACTGCCGGCTATCCAGTGCGAAGCCATGTATGATTCATCCGCACAAGCGCGAACAAAGGCAGGAAGAACAACTGTGAGTCAATAATGCAAAGATTTCTATATAAAATAAAGAAATATATCAATCAGCTGCCTATTACCGGAAAAGTAGTACTCATCCTCCTTACTTTTCTGGTAATGGCTTACATTTTTTGTCTCCCTAAACAGTTATTCCACGTATCTTACTCTACCGTCGTTGCCGACCGGAATGGCGAACTTCTGGGAGCACGTATTGCATCCGACGGACAATGGCGTTTTCCTCCCCGTACCACTACTCCAGAGAAAATCAGGCAATGCCTGGTCACTTTTGAAGACAAACATTTCTACCATCATTGGGGAATTAATCCGTTATCCACCGGTAGAGCTATTTACCAAAATCTGAAAAACAAACATATCATAAGTGGAGGTAGTACCCTTACCATGCAAACCATTCGCCTGGCAAGAAATAAGCCCAGAACTTTCGGAGAAAAGTTCATTGAAATGATTTTAGCTACCCGGCTTGAATTTCGTGCGTCTAAAGAAGAAATTTTATCCATGTATATATCACATGCCCCATTCGGCGGAAATGTCGTAGGACTAGACGCAGCAGCATGGCGTTATTTCGGACATCCGGCAGAAGAACTATCGTGGGCAGAATCCGCAATGCTGGCTGTTCTACCGAATGCTCCTTCCATGATACATCTTTCAAAAGGACGTAAAGCGCTACTTGATAAACGAAACCGGCTTTTAAAACAGTTGCATGAAAAAGGAACAATCAATACCTCCACTTATGAATTGGCTATAAGTGAGCCACTTCCCGTCCAACCTCATCCACTACCTCATATTGCGCCACATCTGGTCAGCCGTTTTTATCAGGAACGAAACGGGCAATATTCATTATCGGCCATTAACAAGAGTCTCCAAATCCAAATAGAAAGCCTGGCCGAACGTTGGAGTAATGAATTCAGCAAGAGCGATATACGAAATCTGGCAATTCTGGTAATCGATATTGAAACTAATCAGGTAATAGCTTATTGTGGAAATGTCCATTTTGAACAGAAACAAACAGGCAATCAAGTAGACGTTATTCAAGCTCCTAGAAGTACAGGAAGTATCTTGAAGCCATTCCTCTATTATGCCATGTTGCAGGAAGGCAGTCTATTGCCGCAAATGTTATTGCCGGATATTCCCATTAACATCAATGGTTTCACTCCCCAGAATTTCAGCCTGCAATTTGAAGGAGCTGTCCCCGCATCAAAAGCATTGGCACGTTCCCTAAATATCCCTGCCGTAACCATGTTACAAAAATATGGTGTCCCCAAATTCTACAGTTTCCTCAAACAAATTGGTTTGAAGACATTGAACCGACCAGCTTCTCACTACGGTCTATCTCTCATCTTAGGAGGTGCGGAAGCCACTCTGTGGGATATTACAAACGCATACGCCAATATGGGACGTAGCCTACTGAAACTTCCACAAAGTACCTGTGACATACTACTCTCCGATGAGACGACACAAACAACAGACTTGTTTCAACCAGGTGCTGTATGGCAAACCTTTGATGCTTTGATAGAAGTCAACCGACCTGAAGAAATAGACTGGAAATCCATTCCTTCCATGCATCCCGTTGCCTGGAAAACCGGTACAAGTTACGGTTTCCGTGACGCTTGGGCAGTAGGTGTAACTCCCCGTTATGCCGTAGGGGTATGGGTAGGCAATGCTACCGGAGAAGGAAAACCTGGACTAGTCGGTGCACGCACGGCAGGACCGGTACTGTTTGATATATTCAATCTGTTACCTTCCTCGCCTAAATGGTTTGAACGTCCTTCGGGTATCTTCGTTGAATCGGAAATATGCCGTCAATCCGGACATCTGAAGAGTCGATTCTGTGAAAAAGCCGATACTATATTGATACTCCCCTCAGGATTAAAAACAGAAGTATGCCCCTATCACCATCTCATCACTCTGTCGGCAAACGGTACTCATCGTGTCTATGAAAATTGTGCCAATACCGAACCTATCATTCAGAAATCATGGTTCATCCTACCTCCTGTATGGGAATGGTACTACAAACAACATCACCCTGAATATACTCCCCTACCTCCTTTCAAATCCGATTGTGGAGAAGATGCTCTACAAATCATGCAATTTATCTATCCACCCATGAATGCCCGTATCATTTTACCCAAGTTATTGGATGGCAGCAAGGGAATTTTCACTGCAGAACTAGCTCATAGTAATCCCAACACCACCATCTTTTGGCATCTCGACGAAACCTATCTCACTCTGACACAAGATTTTCACAAAATATCCCTACAACCTGTTCCCGGACAACATTCCCTCACTGCGGTGGATAGTGAAGGGAATTCCATTTCCACCACTTTCTACGTAGAATAAATCCCCAAACCAAGACTCTTTAAACATCGAACGTTCATTTTTAGAGTATTTAATAAAAATACCTAAAAGAGAGGAGTGCATATTACCTAAAAAGTGACTATTTTTGTCCTTCGAAACGATGTCGAAATGACAGTATGATTAATTTTATAACTCTAACCCCTAAATCCTATGTTGACTCAACTTATCAACGCTCGTATTCTGACCCCTCAAGGTTGGCTCAAAGATGGTTCTGTACTTATAAGAGACGGAAAAATTTTGGAAGTAACCAATTGTGATCTCGCCGTTATCGGTGCACAACTGATTGATGTAAAAGGTATGTATGTACTCCCCGGTGGTGTAGAAATACATGTACACGGCGGTGGAGGACGCGATTTTATGGAATGTACCGAAGATGCTTTCCGTGGAGCCGTCAAGACCCACATGAAATATGGAACAACCAGTATCTTCCCCACACTGTCTTCATCTACCGTACCCATGATTGAACAAGCTGCAGAAACTTGTACTCGACTGATGGCAGAAAAAGACAGTCCGATACTCGGTCTCCACTTGGAAGGTCACTATCTGAACATGGCTATGGCAGGCGGACAACTTCCCGAAAATATCAAGAATCCTGACCCGAACGAATACATTCCTATTGTAGAGAACCTGCATTGTATCAAGCGATGGGATGCAGCCCCCGAACTACCGGGAGCTATGCAATTCGGTAAATACATCACAGCCAAAGGTATTCTGGCATCTGTCGCACATACACAAGCAGAATTTGAGGATATCCGTACGGCATACGAAGCCGGATATACTCACGCCACTCACTTCTATAACGCTATGCCCGGTTTCCACAAACGCCGTGAGTATAAATATGAAGGAACAGTAGAAAGTATCTATTTGATGGACGATATGACGGTAGAAGTCGTTGCCGACGGTATCCATGTACCACCCACCATCCTGAGACTGGTATATAAAATAAAAGGTGTAGAACGTATGTGTGCTATCACTGATGCTTTAGCTTGCGCCGCAAGCGACAGTAAAGAAGCTTTTGACCCACGTGTCATCATTGAAGATGGAGTATGTAAACTTGCCGACCACTCCGCACTGGCAGGTAGTGTTGCAACCATGGATCGTCTGATACGCACTATGGTACAAAAAGCTGACATTCCATTGGCAGATGCAGCACGTATGGTTTCAGAAACTCCGGCACGTATCATGGGAGTATTCGACCGTAAAGGTTCTTTGCAAAAAGGTAAAGATGCCGATATCATCGTAATGGACGAAGATCTGAACGTAAGAGCAGTATGGGCAATGGGAAATTTAGTACCGGAAACCAATACTTTATCATAAAATATACTTCAACATTATACAAGTGAACTTTGTTTTACGTATTTTTGTTAAGTTTTAATGAGCGAACGCTTTAATCATTTATTAATACCAATAAAACGTATGAAAACCAATCTTAGTTCTCAAATTACTCTCAACAGAGTATCCCCCAGGTATTATAGACCTGAGAACGCTTTTGAGCGGTCTGTACTGACACGGCTCGAAAAAATTCCGACAGATATCTATGAAACCCCTGAAGAAGGTGCCAACCAAATTGCTCTCGACATTGCACAACTAATTCGAGACAAACAAAAAGCCGGACGTTTCTGCGTACTGGCATTAGCAGGCGGTAATTCTCCACGCAATGTATATGCAGCATTGGTACGCATGCATCAGGAAGAAGGTTTAAGTTTCCGTAATGTGGTTGTATTCAACCTTTATGAATATTATCCTTTGGCTCCCAACGCTGTCAACAGTAATCTGAATGCATTGAAAGAAATGCTGCTCGATCATGTGGATATCGACATGCAGAATGTATTCAGTCCGAACGGTACCATTGCCAAAGATGCTATTTTCGAATATTGCCGTCTGTACGAGCAACGTATCGAAAGCTTCGGTGGCCTGGACATTGCCTTGTTGGGTATTGGACGTGTAGGTAATATCGGCTTCAACGAACCGGGTTCCCGTCTGAATTCTACTACTCGCCTGATCTTGCTAGATAACGATTCGCGTAACGAAGCATCCAAAATTTTCGGTAACATTGACAATACCCCTATCAGTTCCATCACAATGGGTGTGGCTACTATCCTTTCTGCAAAAAAAGTATACTTGTTGGCATGGGGCGAAGAAAAAGCCAAAATGGTAAAAGAGTGCGTGGAGGGTCCTGTAACAGATACTATTCCTGCATCTTATCTGCAAACTCACAACAATGCACATATCGCCATCGACTTATCGGCATCTGCCAACCTGACGCGAATTCAACGTCCCTGGCTGGTAACTTCTTGTGAGTGGAACGACAAATTGATACGTAGTGCTATTGTTTGGCTGTGCCAATTGACGGGTAAACCGATCTTGAAGTTGACCAACAAAGACTATAACGAAAATGGTTTGAGTGAACTGTTGGCACTTTTCGGTTCTGCTTATAATGTGAATATCAAGATTTTCAATGATTTGCAACATACCATCACAGGTTGGCCGGGTGGTAAACCGAACGCTGACGATACTTATCGTCCCGAACGTGCGAAACCGTATCCGAAACGTGTCATTGTATTCTCCCCACATCCTGATGACGATGTAATTTCCATGGGTGGTACTATCCGTCGTCTGGTAGAACAGAAACATGATGTACATGTAGCCTATGAGACTTCCGGTAACATTGCTGTAGGTGATGAAGAAGTAATCCGTTTCCTACACTTCATTAATGGTTTTAACCAAATCTTCAATAACAGCGAAGACCAGGTTATCAACGATAAATACACAGAAATCCGCAAGTATCTCAAGGAAAAGAAAGACGGAGATATGGATAGCCGCGATATCCTTACTATTAAAGGATTGATCCGCCGTGGTGAAGCACGAACTGCTTGTACGTACAACAATATTCCGTTGGATCATGTACATTTCCTTGACCTGCCGTTTTACGAAACAGGCAGAATTCAGAAAAATCCTATCAGCGAAGCCGATGTAGAAATTGTACGCAACCTGTTGCGCGAAGTGAAACCCCACCAAATCTTTGTAGCCGGTGACCTTGCCGACCCGCACGGCACACACCGTGTTTGTACAGATGCCGTATTTGCAGCTGTCGACCTTGAAAAAGAAGAAGGTGCAAAATGGCTGAAAGATTGCCGTATTTGGATGTATCGTGGCGCATGGGCAGAATGGGAAATCGAGAACATCGAAATGGCTGTGCCTATCAGTCCTGAAGAATTGCGTGCTAAACGTAACTCCATCCTGAAACATCAGTCACAGATGGAAAGTGCTCCGTTCCTGGGCAATGACGAACGTTTGTTCTGGCAACGTAGTGAAGACCGTAACCGCGGTACAGCTGCATTATATGACAGCCTTGGTCTGGCATCTTACGAGGCAATGGAAGCTTTCGTAGAATATATTCCGTTGTAAAGTTTACTAAATAGAAATAAGAAGAGTGGGAAGCGCATAACTTTCCACTCTTTTTTTAGCTATTTTTGTCCGGTCATCATGAGAACTTTGAATTATGAAAAAATGTATATATCTTATTGTAATATTATTCTCCTTTTTTTCAGAAAAAGCGATATCCCAGGAAATAGAGCAGAATGTGGAAGAACGGTTACAAACTTTCTTCAAAAAACATACCGTTTCCACAGTCAATACAGGAACTTGCCGTTTGGATAGTTTCCGTATAGACTTTCAGAAAAAAAAGATATATATTTATGCAAGTGAACAATTAAGCTATCAGCCTCATCGCCCGGAAAGCGTCGATAACCTCTATCATAATATCAGATTATTGCTTCCCGGCCCTGTGAACTACTTTAATATCGCAGTGTTCACCGGAGGAAAAACCATTGAGGAGCTTATACCCAATATATACAGAAAAGGCAAGAAAGACAAAGAGCGTCTTTTCACAGACTTAAATTATAAAGGTACTCCGTGGGTAACTCGTATTTCCCGTCCATACGAAATATCTCGTGGACTGGAAGGACGCCACATAGCCGTGTGGCAAAGTCATGGAAAATATTATATTAATAATAAAAATAAATGGGGCTGGCAGCGTCCCCGACTGTTTTGTACAACCGAAGACCTGTTTACCCAGTCGTTCATTATCCCCTATCTGATTCCGATGCTTGAAAATGCCGGTGCCAACGTCTTTACTCCTCGTGAGCGAGACACTCAGAAACAGGAAGTGATTGTTGACAATGACGGAAATCTGGACCGGGACAGCGGACAAGGTTCTTTCTACCTTGAAGTAAAAAGTCGGAAATCACAATGGGCATCCACAGGCAAACCCGGTTTTGCACAGCGTAAACATATCTACGAAGACGGAGATACCCCCTTTCTTGACGGTACAGCACGCTTTACCAATACCGAAAAAAAGAAAGACAAGGCATTTGCCGAATGGGTACCCGATATACCCAAAACAGGAGAATATGCTGTATATGTATCCTATCAGAATATGCCGAACAGTGTAAGTGATGCCAAATACCTCGTCTTTCACAATGGTGGTGTGACGGAATTTAAGGTAAACCAGCGTATCGGAGGTGGTACGTGGGTATACCTCGGAACGTTTACTTTCGACAAAGGAAGAAATGACTACGGCATGGTAGTACTGAGCAATGAAAGTAAAGAAAAAGGCGTGGTCTGTGCAGATGCTGTCCGCTTCGGTGGGGGAATGGGGAATATCGCTCGTGGTGGACAAACCAGCGGACTTCCCCGTTATCTGGAAGGAGCACGTTATTCCGCCCAATGGGCAGGCATGCCTTATTCCGTATATGCCGGATATAAAGGAAAAGATGATATTTCAGATGATATCAACACACGTTCGCGTATGGTAAACTATCTGGCAGGTGGATCTATATTCAATCCTACTGAACAAGGGTTGGGAGTTCCATTTGAAATGAGCATGGCGTTACACAGCGATGCCGGTGTCAAAACCGACGACCGGATAGTAGGTACACTCGGCATTTATACCACCGACTTTAACAACGGGCAATTGACCACAGGAAAAGACCGCTATGCTTCACGTGACCTTTCCGATATCTTAATGACCCAATTGGAACACGATATCCGTTCTACCTATAATATCGACTGGACACGTCGTAGTATGTGGAACCGTAACTACAGCGAAACACGCCTGCCTTCCGTGGCTTCTACCATTGTAGAGTTACTGTCTCATCAAAATTTTGCAGACATGCAACTGGGACACGACCCTAACTTCAAATTCACTGTAGGACGTGCACTCTATAAAGCCATCTTGCAATATATATCTACCCAACACGGTAAAGATTATATAGTCCAACCTCTCCCCGTCAGTCATTTTGCCATCCATTTCGGTAAAAAGAAAAATACACTTGAACTCTCTTGGAAAGGCGAAAACGATCCATTGGAGCCCACCGCACAACCTCGTGAATACATTGTCTATACACGCATTGGCCGTGGAGGGTTTGATAATGGAGTACGTGTCAGTAATCCGTTCCACAGTGTAAAAATAGAACCGGGTATCGTTTACTCCTTTAAAGTAACCGCCGTGAACCGTGGAGGAGAAAGTTTTCCCTCTGAAATTCTCGCAGCCTATAAGGCGAAACATGAAAAAGAACGTGTACTCATCGTCAACGGTTTCGACCGTATCAGCGGTCCGGCAATTGTAAACACTCCTGATTTGGCAGGATTTGACCTGACACAAGATCCCGGTGTACCTTATCTCTACGACCTCTCCCTCTGTGGTACTCAGCAAAACTTTAACCGTAAAGAAGCAGGAAAGGGGTTAGGCGATAGCAACAATGAATATGAAGGAATGAAAATCATTGGAAATACATTTGATTACCCTTTTATTCATGGTAAAGCCATACAAGCAACGGGTGGCTATAGTTTCGTATCGTGCAGTGACGAAGCCGTAGAAACCGGAATAATCTCTTTAGAAGGATATCCGATAGTGGACTACATACTCGGCCTGGAGAAAGAAGATATCATCAATATCCCTTCCCGCCGGAACTTTTATAAAACATTCTCCTCTCCGATGCAACGGATATTAACCTCTTATTGCCGATCAGGAGGCAGCCTCCTGGTCAGTGGCGCTTATACGGGCAGTGACATGAACAGTTCGCAAGGCGACCGTGAATTTATCCGGAATATCTTGAAGTACCGTTATGGCAATACTTTGCAAAAAAACGGAAAAGACATTGCCATCCAAGGTCTGGGACATACATTCAGCATTCTCCGCTTACCTAACGAACAAGCTTATCCCGTCACTGCTCCGGACTGTATTCTGCCTACGGAAACGGCATTTTCCGTGATGACCTATACCGATGGAAATCTATCTGCCGCCATAGCCTATCGCGGTAGCGACTACCGTACTTTCATCATGGGATTTCCCTTTGAAAGTATCAAAGAAGAAACTGCCAGAAACACCATCATGGCATCTGTTTTACAGTTCCTCACCACAAATTAACCAGATACGTACAAATAAAAATAACAATCCCAATAAATAATCTATGTAAATCAGTGTAACCTGTAATGAAAAAACTTATCTTTGTTCCAACAGAGACCATTAATCGTTAAACATTAATCATTAAAACATCAATATCATGTACACTATACAAACCAACCCCAGCGGAACCCGTAGTTTAGAAATATCAGAAGAAAACCTTGCCACTATCGAGAAGTATGGACTTTTTCGCCACCTCATCGACAGTAACGGTATCGTAGATGAAACTGTGCTCGACAAACTGAAACTGAATATCCGCTCTCTCATTGCCACCCAAGAGGAAGACAGCAAGGATCTGCTCGACCTCTGTATTGACGTGGTCTATCATAACAACATGAAAGCGTTCGGATTGCAACAACTCATCAAGCTCTATCTGCAATGGCTTTCCCAACAAGAAACCATAGAAGAAGAAAATAAATGAGAACCATCAATACGTGTGGACAAAAGCATTACAGCCCTCTCATCCCTGCCGTCAAAGCTATATGTCAAGCCGGAAAGGGTGAGAAGCTGGAAATCATTATGGACAATGCAACCGCTTTCAATGACCTGAAAGAATATCTTGCCGAACAGCATATCGGTTTCCGTGAGATTTATGACGGCGAACAGATGACGGTACAGTTCACCATGATTTAGTGATTGGCGATTAGTGATTTACTCATTAATTGCCTATCTTTGCAGCCATGAAAGAATATCGACTGACAGATTGGTTGCCTACAACCAAAAAAGAAGTAGAATTGCGTGGTTGGAATGAATTGGACGTTATCCTGTTTAGTGGTGACGCATATGTAGACCATCCATCTTTCGGCGCTGCTGTTATCGGACGTATCCTTGAAGCAGAAGGATTACGCGTTGCTATTGTCCCCCAACCCAACTGGCGCGATGATTTACGCGACTTCAAGAAGTTGGGACGTCCCCGCCTTTTTTTCGGTGTCAGTGCCGGTTGCATGGACAGTATGGTTAATAAATATACTGCCAACAAACGTCTGCGCAGTGATGATGCCTATACTCCGGATGCCCGCCCCGATATGAGACCTGAATATCCTTCCATTGTTTATACTCAAATCCTAAAGAAGCTTTACCCGGATGTACCCGTCATTTTAGGGGGTATAGAGGCGAGTATGCGACGATTGACGCATTATGATTATTGGCAAGACCGAGTACGTCCAAGTATTCTGGTTGACAGCGGAGCCGATTTGTTGATTTACGGTATGGGAGAAAAACCGGTTGTAGCGCTTACAGAAGGATTGAAGTCTGCGGAAGTTCATATTCCCCCAAAAAGCTTTAAAGAGCTTGTTACCAATATTCCACAAATGGTTTATCTTGAAAAGGAAGTTGTTCCCCAAGAAGGAGATATTACACTTTTCTCTCATGAAGAATGTTTGAAAGACAAAAAAAAAGAAGCTGCAAACTTTCGTCATATCGAGGAAGAAAGCAATAAATATGCGGCATCACGTATTTTACAGAAAGTAGGTACACAGACCGTTGTGGTAAATCCACCGTATCCTCCACTGACGGAAGCGGAACTCGATCGCTCATTCGACTTGCCCTATACCCGCCTTCCCCATCCTAAATACAAAGGAAAGCGTATTCCGGCTTACGACATGATAAAATTCTCCGTCAATCTTCATCGAGGATGTTTCGGAGGATGTGCTTTCTGTACCATATCCGCGCATCAGGGCAAGTTTATTGTAAGTCGTAGCAAGGAGAGTGTGCTGAAAGAGGTGAAAGCTGTCATGGAACTACCCGACTTCAAAGGTTATCTGAGTGACTTGGGAGGTCCCTCAGCCAACATGTACCAGATGAAAGGAAAAGATGAAGCACTCTGCAAAAGATGCAAACGTCCGTCGTGCATCCATCCCAAAGTATGTCCCAACTTGAATGCAGACCATCGTCCTCTGCTCGATATCTATCATGCCGTAGATGCATTGCCCGGTATCAAGAAATCATTTATCGGCAGTGGCGTACGCTATGACTTACTTTTACACCAATGTAAAGACCCCAAAGTAAATCAAAGTACCGCCGAATATACCCGTGAACTCATAACCCGCCACGTCAGTGGCCGCCTGAAAGTAGCTCCCGAACACACATCAGACCGAGTACTCAACCTCATGCGTAAACCTCCCTTCAGCCAATTCGGAGAGTTCAAGAAAATATTCGACCGTATCAATCGCGAAGAAGGCTTGCGACAGCAACTCATTCCCTACTTCATCAGCAGTCATCCCGGCTGCAAGGAAGAAGACATGGCAGAGCTTGCCGTCATCACCAAACGTTTGGATTTCCACTTGGAACAAGTACAAGACTTCACCCCTACTCCAATGACAGTTGCCACCGAAGCCTGGTATACCGGTTATCACCCCTACACGCTGGAACCTGTTTTCAGCGCCAAGACGCAACGGGAAAAGCTGGCGCAGCGCCAATTCTTTTTCTGGTACAAGCCGGAGGAACGAAAGAACATTATCAATGAACTGAGACGAATTGGCAGACAGGACCTGATCGACAAACTATATGGAAAACGATAACATGAAACGTCTCATCACTTTTTCTGTCTTCATCCTCACTTTCTGTGGAATGAACATACAAGCGCAAAGCGAATGTTTACCTCAAAAGTACAGCATCATCTTCGGTGGTGGATTGTCTCTACCATACGTAGAGGGAAACCGGAATGACTTTTTCAATAAAAACGGTAACCGGGTAGGTTATGACCTGATGACGGAAGGACGATATTACTTCCTCCCGAACTTTGCCGTGGGAGTTCAATATGATTATCTACGTATGGCATGCCTGCCGGACAAGGCACATCTACATTACATACGTCCCAATATCATCTTTCGCCATCTGTGGAGCAATGGTAATCAAGGGGCTTTCTTCTCGCTAGGTATTGGATACATGGACTATCAGGAAAGAACCTATACACGAGATCAACGGCGTGGACATCTTTTCCAAAAGGGATATTGCGGAATATCATTCGGCATGGGATATGAGTTTCATATCAAATATAACCTATCAGGCATGTTACGTTTCGATATGTTGACAGCCGATTGGTTTGCCAATCCGGATGCACGCCTGTTCAATCCCGACCCAGACGGATATGACGATGGGATCGATCATAGTTGGTTTAAAAACAACATCACATTCTTTAATCTGGGATTTGCTCTACAATTCGGACGATAATGGAATAATATTCCCCTTTTGCCAGAAGTTTATATAAATCCCACATATCGGTTGTAGAGCGGACAAACCGATATGTGGGAAGTTCATTTTATCCATTTATGGAGTATGGCGATCATATTGTCATGATTTCCTTAATAACCTCCGTCAACTTCACAAAATCGGCAGGATAAACGTCACCTATATTTCCGATACGGAAAGTATCGGCTTGTGAAATTTTACCCGGATAGATAACAAATCCTCTGGCTTTCAATTTCAGATAAAACTCCTTGAAGTTGAAGCCGGAAGAAGGATAATAGAAAGAGGTGATAACAGGAGATTGCTGATCATCAGAGAGTAGGGTCTTGTAACCCAAAGCGCGCATACCTTTCACCAGTATGCGATGATTTTCGCAGTAGCGGGCGTAACGTGCTTTCACACCACCTTCGGCCTTCAGTTCACTCAACGCCTGCATAAAAGCCCGTACTACATGGGTAGGCGAAGTAAAACGCCATTTACCACATCCCTTTTCCATAACTTCCCATTGATCGTAGAGGTCAAGTGAAAGTGAGCGGGCTACACCTTTACATTGTTCCAACAACGAACGGCGCGCAATGATAAAGCCAAATCCTGGTACTCCCTGAATACACTTGTTGGCGCTACTAATCATAAAATCGATACCCAATCGGGCCATGTCTATAGGTACACCACCGAAACTACTCATGGCATCTACAATCAGTACCTTACCGTGAGATTTTACCACAGCGGCAATCTCCTCAAGAGGATTAAGTACACCAGTGGTCGTTTCACAATGTACCACAGAAACGTGAGTAACCTCGGGATGTTTTTTCAGATAAGTGTCAATCTTCATAGCATCCACCGGTTCGGTTTCCTCAAACTTCATCACGTGGCAATCGATGTGATAGTATTCGGAAATCACCCCCATACGCTTACCGTAAGCACCGTTGGCAGCTACAAGTAGTTTATCCGTAGAGCGTACAACAGAGCCAAGAGTAGCTTCCACACAAAAACTTCCGCTACCCTGCATCAATACAGCGGTATACTCTTCAGGGCAACTTGTGGCAATCTCCACCAATTCTTTACGGATTACTTCCACAATATCCAGATTATAGTCTTCATCCCAAGTACACCAGTCACTCATCATGGCTTGTTTTACAGTATCGGTAGTTGTCAAAGGGCCGGGAGTCAAAAGTAAATAAGGTCTCATATTGATAATATTTAGTGATTAATGTTAATGATGATTTTCACAATGCCATGCGCTCATTGATATCCTCAATCAGCATCGGGAGTTCGGCTATGGTATCCACCACATAGTCGGCACCGGCAGCATACATACGATCACGTACTTTTGCCATACGGCATTTCAGTTCGCCCATAGACAGGTTACGGGTTTCCTCTTCACTCAGTCCCAGTTCGTTACTCCCCATCACCACCCCCACACTCCATACACCGGCATTCACGCCTTCACGGATATCGGCAATAGTGTCTCCGTACTTCAATACGGAAAACCGGGAAGGCACATCAAGCAGGCACATGTTCTGATAAATCATATAAGGTTTGGGACGGCCACCGGGCAAATGATCCGATGTGACACATGTATCAGTCTTGTATCCTTTTTTCTCCGCTATGGGAATTACCACATCCATCATACTCTTGGTATATCCGGTGGTAGATCCTATCTTGATGCCTTTGGTGCGCAGACCGGCAATCACTTCCACCACACCCGGAATAGGATTGCTATAGCCTTCCAAAGTCGCGAACAACACATCTTGGAAACGTTTATAGCATTCCCGCACATCATTTTCATCAGAGGTACGCCCGTATTTCCGATGGAACTCCTCTGCTACACGCTCAATGGCGAAAAGGGCCCGGATTTCCTCTATCTTAGTCAGTCCCATATGAGCACGTGTTTCGGCAGGAGTCACATTCACTCCCATCTGCTTGAAGCTTTCCACGAAAGCCGCTACCGGTGCAAAACATCCATAATCGACGGCAGTACCTGCCCAGTCCATTATCACACATTCTATTTTCTTCATATTGCTATTGTTTATGTTACCCATTCTTGTAAAACTGAAATCTATCATATCGTAGGATTTAAAGTTAATAATTCGTTATAGTTATCCGTGCCGGATATTTTTTTCCGCGTATCGCCCATCCGTTTAGCCTGCACCACATAGATGGCAGATGCCACGAAAGCAATGCAACAGATCACACCCACAAAGACACTCATTTCGTTATAGAATACCGCCCAATCCACATCTGGAGCCTTCAACTCTTTGAAAAGCAGCAATGCCAATGTACCCACATAACCGATGAAGTCGATGGTGATGATGAAGAACCCCACATTCCCCTTCACCTTGAAACAAGCGATGAACCGTTCAAAAAAGATAGTCTGAAAACTGAGATATGCTATATCTATACAAAGCGTTTGCAAAAAGAGCCACAAGGTGGTGGAGATCTGTACTTGTCCGGTACCCAACAAAGCCAATATACCCGTACCTACTGTAGAAAGTCCCAGCAATAGACAGAGCACTTTCAGATGATTACCACAGAAAGCAAGCAACGCAAACGTACCCAGCAACACAAGAGTAGCGATAGCATCGAGCTTGGCAAAAAGCCAGGAAGAAATAGCACTCACATCAATGATACAGACAATAAAATCTTCTTTGATGTCGCGCTGGACAGTAAGCATCAGATTGGCGATAAAGAGTAAAAGTAACAACGGCATATATTGCCTGAACAGTTTCCACCGTTGCTGTCCATTGAGGGTAACCCGCTCGGAACGTGCAGCGATGTCAACAGCCGTAGGACGTGGGAACTTGGTCATCATCCACCCCATGAAGCAAAGCAAAGGGAAAGCCAAAGCACCGACCAAAGCAGGCATCCAAAACTCGCTTACATGAAGTTGGTTCAACGCATAGAGTCCCATACTCTTGGCTACACCCGAGCTGAGTGCCATGCTCACCCCCATGATACTTGCCAAAATATCGGTAGTGCGCCGCCCTTCAAGGAAACTGAATATCACACCCCACATACATCCTAAAGAAAGACCATTGAAAAAGAGCGCTATTATATTATAAGGTACAGGTAGTAATCCGAATGCCAGCAACGACGCTTCGGACAAGGCTGCCGAGCCAATGATGAACTTCAACCGGTTTTGCGGTTTCAACTCTGAGATGAACTTAATGCCGAACAACTTCGCACATACGTAACCGATGAGTTGGATGATACTTACTATAATTTTATAGTCCATACCGGCAATCTGCAATCCTTCAAATTCGGCAGCGGTAAATGGTTTACGTAAAGCATAAACCAACGAATAAGACAAAAGTGCTGTTCCCCCCATCCAAAGAATAAAAACCCATTCCGGTGTATGTTCTCCAGCCATTCTGCATTGCGCCACTGTTTTGCCCCCTATCTGTTTATTCGGTGATAAATTCATATTCTACTTCGTTTTTTTGACGGGACAAAAGTAAGGAGGCCTTATGAAGCAAAAAATGAATAAAACAGGAATAATAAATGCGAAATAATTCAGAAATATTCATGCAATTGTAATGTAACACGTCCCCTAAGGAGAAGAAAACACATTTTTTACAAAAAGTAAGATACAGAAATTTGGGTATCGGAAAAGAAAAGTAATTTTGCCATTCATTAATGGACATAGAAGCATGAACGAATTGAAAGAAATCTACGACCGTATTACCTTCTTACGCAAAAAGGGAGTAAAGATGAAAGAGATGGCCGAACAGACCCAACTCACTCCCAGTGTACTTTCCGCCATGTATTCCACTGTGTTCCCCACCTATTTCAAGAATGTGGAAAAAGGGATGGATGAAGATGATGCCTTGGACAATGCCCTGATATGGGTGAATAACCTGTCGAAAAAGAAGTTCCTGGGTTCTCTTCCACAAATGAAGCAGAAACTTTTCTCCATAGACCTGACGGTAAAAGAACAGCCGGACGGACGAAATCCTTTCCTTGATGAACTGGAGCAAAACTCCCGCCGAAGTGTGAACCACATCGCCAATTACAGCGGTATTTATACCAGCTATAGCCTATCTTCCAGTACCAATGACCTGAAGATAGAACCTTATCTCATTGCTCCCGCCGAAAACGGAAATTACATTGAGGTGGGACATACCAACGCCCATGGTACCACTCATTGGGGGTTCGGAATGATGAACGGCATGAGCCATCTTTACCTGGCTTTCAACGAAAGCCAATCGCCCCAACTCTCGATGTTCAACATCTGCCTAAAACTACCCTTGTTCGACCGTCCGCCCTTTTTGCGTGGCATCTATCAATGTTTCGACTACAATTTCAATCCCATAGCCCGCCGCATCCTTCTGGTAAAGCAAACCGACGATACCGATCACCAGAAATTCCTGCAACAACAAGGTGTATTGAAGCCATACGAGGAACTGGACGAAACCGAATTGCTCTATTACAACTACACTTGCCGCGAGGGTGACGTAATTCGTATGTGTAATATCCCTACCCCTAGAATGAACAGTGATGATCTGGCTCTGGAAAAGAAGATCCTGGAGCTGACCGGTTGTAAATAAATCAGACACAATCAAAACAACCCTCTCCCGCACCAATCCCTATAAATCAATTACCGGAAAAGGCAGGAAGAGGGTTCACTCATAAAAACCTGTTAAGGTGTATCTGCCTTGAAGCAAGTCTTCCAAGTACCTGCTTCAAGAATTCGTTATATTATTTCAAAACACGTACACTTTTCAACATGTCATCCGTAACAGAGCCATACTTGATGCCGGATGCCCCGGTAGACGCGGTGTCGGTTCCAATGCTACGAGTCACGCCATAACTGCCGTACTTGAATTTATAGCGGGAAATGACAGCCGAATTATCCGTTCCTTCTTGGTCGTGATACCCCAGTGTTATGATACCATACCATGAAGAGAGGTTTAAACCGCCTATCTCATAGATAGATGTATACGAACTCTTGAACACATCCAGTCCTTGGTTTTGGCAAACCGTTGCCCACGCGATGTCCGGTTCATTCTCAAACTGGTCATATTCTTCCACAAAAACACCTCTGTAGGATCTGCAGAAAGAGTATCCTATATTACTGGCTGTATTACTGAACTTGCTTGAATATATCCGATAACTGAATGAGCTTTTCGTATTTCCGGCCTTTATTACAGTAGCCTTCGGAGGATAATTGTCACGTTTAGTATACAATTCCATAGAAGAAACTATTCCGGGAGCCAAGTAAGTGTATCCCCCCACATCAGTTCTATTTTCCGCAAAAGGTATAATATAGACACGATAGCCCTTTCCTGCATCCAGTCCGGTAACATAACCGATCTTTGTCTTTCCATCTTCTCCCATGACAGTACCATTTTTCATTGCTTCCTTTACCACCTGCAAGTCATTGGCCGGTTCCTGGCCCAATTCGTAACAAGACATTATGAACCCGTGTGCGGGAGCTACCTTAAGAGTCACCGAAACACCACTCTGTAACGTCAGGAAATCAACGATATCTACTTTAAAATCGCTACGGTTATACAACTCCTTGGTAGTGACGGTAAGGGTCTTTTTATCCAACTGTTTCCCTCTGTCATCAAAAGAAACTACTGTAAAGGTATACTTGGTCGCAGGTTTCAAATTAGTATAAGTCACATTCTGCGTGGTTGTTCCATATCCGTAATTACTGTTTTTATATTCTTCATAATCCTCAGGATCATAGCTCGTACCTTCGGATACACGTACATACCGCGCGTTTTCGGGTATCAGGATAGAAATCGTACCGTACAAATCTTCTACATCTTTAGACGTAACGTTCAATGAGGACGAAGAAGGAGCGTCTTCATCCGGTATCAGACTTACTTCCCACTCATTGTCGCCGGCTGTGACATTGCCTGTCTTCGTAAACGGCTTATATCCCTCCACATTGATATTAACGGTTACCATTCCGGAAACAAGGCCATCGTACTTATTGTTACACAAAGCAGCTCCGGAGTCGTCGGTAGTATCGGTACAAAGCAACTTGTTGTTCTGTACAAACTCCACATCCACTCCTTCCAGCAAATAATTGTCCGAAGCATCGCGCACATACACATAGAGTTCGGCAGGCTCACCGCCTACCACATCCTTTTCATCGTCATCCGAACTACATCCCACCGCCAACATACTTAAAAACATCAGCAGTCCTGTCATTTTCAAAAACCTCATAATAGTACATTTTTTCGTTAAGACTCTTTTTCGATAATCAAGACAAGCAGAGCCTATCGCTTGTATTTTGGGCATAAAAAAAGCATGGACCGAACTATATCCATGCTCTGAGGTATTTGGCCTAACCCACTAATACGAATAAGTCCTGCCCACGCTATAGCGTAGACATCTACAAACTTATTCTTGTATTAGTTCTTCCAACGGCCAAATTTTCAGAGCATTACAGAATAAATAGCAAATGCTAAGTCTTTCCACAAAAATGCGAAGCCTTGCCACCGCAATTACTTCACAATGCAAAGATATTATTATTTATCCAAAAACAACAAACCGATGACGATTTTCACACGACCTATTCCTTCCTCTATTATAGAAGGACATGACAGAGTTCGATGAAGAAACCACATCAATCCCTTAAGAAAACATACTCTTATCGGGGGGAAAGTTTGCCCACTCCAAAGAAAAGATGTATCTTAGCTGCCAAGATACAAATCTCTGCAGCCGGGATGGCCATCTCAGCAGCCAAGATATATATCTCGCGGCGTGAGATGAAGCTTTTCCTATACTTCAACCCTCTTCTTCAAGGAACAGAGACTACCTTGTGAACCGACTTATACCGTCCATCTGATAACATCAGTCTCGTTAGCGTTTTATATACAACAGACATCATGGCAGAATACCAAATGCAAGAGCTGACCCTCCCCGGAGAGGACGGCAAGAAAGTGCTTTATCCCCGCATGAAGATTTGGGGACAAGTAGACCTCGGCTATCTGGCCGAACATATCAACTACGCCAGTACCTTCACCCCCGGTGATATCATCGGGCTGGTGAAATCGCTGACACAGGCCATTGCCCGTGAGATGGGCGAAGGACACTCGGTGAAAATAGACGGACTGGGCGTATTTACCCCCTCATTGGGAATACGTGACGGATTTGAACGTGAAAGCGGCGAACCGGGCGGACAGAAACGAAATGCCATGAGTATCTACATGCAGAACATCAACTTCCGGGCGGACAAGGAGTTTATACAAGAAACGGGGATGCACTGCCGGCTGGACCGCTCAAAGTGGAAATTCCAGCGTTCATCTTCGCGCTATACGGCAGAACAACGTTTGAGGCTGGCACAAAATTATCTGCAAACAAACGTTCTACTGAAAGTAAATGACTATTGCAACATGACAGGACTGTTGCGCAACGCTGCCGCACTGGAACTGAAAAGATGGAGCGAAATGCCTGACAGCGGCATAGGATACACCGGCAGAGGTTCGCACAAAATCTATATACGGAAAGAGGTGCAACAGAAAATGCCCTGACAACAGCGAGAAAAATGCGGGAAAAAAGACTCCCCGCTATTCTTCTACCTGCATCGCCACCACCTCTTGCAACACGCTGACAGCTTCTTCCACAGTCTTTACGTCCTTTACCAACATACTCCGTTTGCCATTCTGCTCACGCAGGTCACAGCGACGGGTATATTTCATCATATAGGCGATGACTTTCCCAAATGCCTGACTCTGATAATATGGACTGTCCGGATTGGAAATAAAGAACAGGGACATACGTCCACCCTTCAGGAAGACTTTCTCCGCACCGATGCGCGCGGCAAGGCGGCGAAGCGGAACAATGCGCAGAAGTTCTTCGGTTTCGGAAGGAACGGGGCCAAAGCGATCTTCAAGACGAGCACGGAAGGCTTCTACATCTTTATCGAGCGTCATGCTATCCAATTCCCGATAGAGCAACATGCGTTCGCTGCTACCGGTGACGTAAGTGGCGGGAAGCAGGAGTTCGAGATCACTTTCCACCTGGCACTCGTCAACGAACTGTTCACCACTGATAACACCCCCATCGGCTTTCAGCTCGTCGGCATACAAGTCGGCGAACTCATCGGTCTTCAATTCATGTACGGCTTCGGAGAGTATCTTTTGATAGGTTTCATAACCAAGGTCGGCAATGAAACCGCTTTGTTCCGCACCCAACATATTTCCCGCACCGCGGATGTCGAGGTCTTGCATAGCGATATGGATGCCACTACCTAAATCGGAAAAATTCTCGATGGCTTGCAGGCGGCGCTTGGCTTCCGGAGTAAGGGAAGACAGAGGAGGAGCCAACAGATAGCAAAAGGCTTTCTTGTTGCTTCGCCCCACACGGCCACGCATCTGGTGGAGGTCACTCAGTCCGAAGTTCTGGGCCTGGTTGATGACAATGGTATTGGCATTGGGGATATCAATACCACTTTCTATGATGGTGGTGGCAAGCAACACATCGTAATCATAATTGACGAAATCCAATATGATCTTCTCCAGTTCGGCAGGTTCCATCTGGCCATGACCGATGGCAACACGGCAGTCGGGAATATGACGCTGGATCATCATTTTGAGTTCCACAAGATTGGAAATACGATTATTCACGAAGAATACTTGTCCGTTGCGGCTCATTTCGAAGTTGATGGCATCGGCTATGATTTCTTCATTGAAAGTATGTACTTCCGTCTGAATGGGATAACGGTTGGGCGGCGGAGTTTGGATGACGCTCAAATCGCGGGCACCCATCAATGAGAATTGTAAAGTTCGGGGAATGGGCGTAGCAGTCATGGTGAGCGTATCTACATTGACCTTTAGCTGACGAAGTTTCTCTTTGACAGAAACTCCGAATTTCTGCTCCTCGTCAATAATCAGCAAGCCAAGATCTTTGAACTTCACATCTTTACCCAGGATACGATGAGTACCGATGAGGATATTCACTTCGCCGTCGGCAAGTCCCTTGATTACCGCTTTGGCTTGCGCGGCGGTGCGTGCACGGCTCAGATATTCCACCTTACAAGGCAAACCTTTCAGGCGTTCCTTGAAAGTCTGGAAATGCTGATAGGCAAGAACGGTAGTAGGCACCAAGACAGCTACCTGTTTGTTGTCGGCAACGGCTTTGAAAGCAGCCCGCACGGCAACTTCCGTTTTTCCGAAACCGACATCACCACACACCAGACGATCCATCGGACGGGCACTTTCCATATCAGCCTTTACCTCGGCAGTGGCTTTACTCTGGTCAGGAGTATCCTCATAAAGGAAAGAAGCTTCCAATTCATGTTGCAGGAAACTGTCGGGACTGTATTGAAAACCTTTCTCTTCACGGCGCTGTGAGTAAAGTTTGATGAGATCACGGGCAATGTCTTTTATCTTGGTCTTGGTACGGTCTTTCAACTTTTCCCAAGCCCCCGTACCCAATTTATTCAAGCGCGGAGCCTCCCCATCCTTCCCCTTATACTTGGACACTTTGTGCAGGGAGTGAATAGAGACGAATACGACATCTTCATTCTGATAGACAAGCCTCATCACTTCTTGAGTGGTATCCCCATTGGGAATACGTACCAATCCGGTGAAGCGTCCCACACCGTGATCAGTATGGACAACATAATCGCCCGGAGTAAACTGGTTGAGCTCTTTCAGGGAAAGCGCCACCTTTCCGCTACGCGCTTTCTCACTCTTGAGGTTATACTTATGAAAACGGTCGAACAACTGGTGATCCGTAAAGATACAGAGACGCAATGTGTTATCGGCAAATCCCTCGTGCAAGGTACGTTCGACAGCGGTAAAAGCGATGTTATCGCCCCGATCCTCAAAGATGGCACGGATACGGTCGGTTTGCTTCACACTGTCGCTACATATATATAGGGTATAATTTTGTGCAAGGTATTCCTGAAAAGTTTCTGCCGCAAGGTCGAAGTTCTTATGGAAAATAGGTTGGACGGAAGTATCGAACGAAATAGTTGCATCAGGTGTTCCCGTAGGTTTTGTACCAAATTCCATCCGCCGGAAATCAAGCGCACGTAATGTAAACTCTCCTCCATCAATCAATTTGCCTTCTAAAGTGACGATTCCGTTTTCTTCCGATTCACGGGCAACAATGGCTTGAGGTGTAAGTGCTTCATCATGTACAGTCTGTATACGCTCGCGCAACCACAGGAAATCGCGCATGGAAAGTATGGTATCAGGTTGAAGAAAATCCAGAAACGACACCATACCACCACTACCGTTTTGCTCCAGACTACGGCTCAAATCGGGTACTATCACTATACTCTCTTTCTTCTCTTTGGAAAGCTGGGTATCGACTTCGAAGGTACGGATACTCTCTACTTCATCACCGAAAAAGTCGATTCGGAAAGGAGATTCGGAAGAAAAAGAAAAAACATCGATGATACTACCACGGACAGCATATTGTCCGGGTTCGTAGACATAATCTACATATTCAAAACCATAACTGCGTAATACTTCCGTGATGAAATTCATATCTACCTTTTCGCCCGTATGAAGTTTCAGGGTCTTATCGCCAAGTTCTTTGCGAGAAACCACTTTCTCTGCCAAAGCATCGGGATAGGTCACCACACAAAGTCCTTCTTCTCCCTTTTGTAAACGGCTCAGGACTTCAGTACGCAGAATTTCATTGGCGGCATCCTTCTGTCCGTATTTAATGGCACGCCGGAAAGAAGAGGGGAAAAACAATATTTTTTCCGTTCCCAATATCCGGGTCAAGTCATGATAGAAATAACCGGCTTCTTCCAAATCGCCCAAAATGAAAACGAACGGAACCTCGGCACGTTGCACCAACACGGATGAAAACAAGGAAGCAGCGGAAGCACACAGGCCACCACAGTACAAATGCCGGATAGAAGAGTCTTTAAACAACCGGCCCATACCCTCTACGTTGGGATGGGCGGCGTACAAGCGTTGTAGTTCGGTAATAGTCATCACGTTTGTTTTTATTTCACCACAAACTACACGGACTTACACAGATTGTCTAAATCATTAATCTGTGTAAATCTGCGTAATCCGTGGTGAGTTTCCGGCGCAAAAATACTAAATAATCCTTAGTTTTATCCGTAAATGATAGAAAAGCATTACATTTGTTCCCATTAACAACTCCTCATATTTAACAGGAATATATGCAGACATCAGATAGCATCGTCATCATCCCCACCTATAACGAACGGGAAAATATCGAAAATATAATTCGTGCCGTCTTCGCTTTGGAGCACGGTTTCCATATTCTCATCATTGAAGACGGATCGCCCGACGGAACGGCGGATATCGTAAAAAAACTACAAAAAGAGTTTCCCGAACGTCTGTTTATGGTGGAACGTAAAGGAAAACTTGGCTTGGGCACGGCTTATATCGCAGGTTTTAAATGGGCGTTGCAACACGATTACGAATATATCTTTGAAATGGATGCGGACTTCAGCCACAACCCCAAAGACTTGCCGCGCCTCTACCAGGCTTGTGCAGAAGAGGCTGCCGACATAGCCATAGGTTCACGATATGTAAGTGGTGTCAATGTGGTAAACTGGCCCATGGGACGTGTGCTGATGTCTTATTTCGCATCCAAATATGTACGTATCATCACCGGATTGCCTATCCATGATACGACTGCAGGGTTTGTATGTTATCGCAGACGGGTATTGGAGACTATCGACCTCGACGGTATACGTTTCAAAGGCTACGCTTTTCAGATTGAGATGAAATTTACCGCCTACAAATGCGGGTTCAAGGTAAAAGAAGTGCCTGTCATCTTCATCAACCGCGAATTGGGAACCTCCAAGATGAACAGCAGCATTTTCGGTGAGGCCGTCTTCGGAGTGATGAGATTAAAATGGAACAGTTGGTTTCACAAATTCCCAAAAGCGGCCGATGATAACTAATTAGCCATTATCAACTATCAATTATCCATCAAAGAAATGAAAAGAACGCTGATACATAATGCAATGATTGTCAATGAAGGACAATCCATCCAAGGTTCCGTTGTCATAGAAGACGGACGTATCGCCGAGGTACTGACAAACTGGAAACCTCTCTCCGCTCCTTGTGATGAAACGATTGACGCTACCGGTTGCTACTTGTTGCCGGGTATTATAGACGACCACGTGCATTTCCGTGATCCCGGATTGACCCATAAGGCAGACATCTTTACCGAAAGCCGGGCAGCTGCCGCAGGAGGTGTCACTTCTATTATGGACATGCCGAATACAAATCCACTCACTACATCGTTGGATGCCTTACATGCCAAGTTCGATTTGCTGAATGAAAAGTGTATCGTCAATCACTCTTGTTATTTCGGTGCAACCAATACGAATTATACTGAGTTTGATAAATTAGACAAACATCGTGTTTGCGGTATTAAACTATTCATGGGATCAAGTACCGGCAATATGCTGGTAGATAAGATGAACAGCCTGCTGAAGATATTCAATGGAACTGACATGCTGATTGCTGCCCATTGCGAAGATCAGGAAACCATACTTGCCAATATAGAGAAATACAAAGCGAAATATAAGGGGGAACAAGATATTCCCGTCAAGGAACATCCCAATATCCGTTCCATAGCTGCATGCTATACATCTTCGGAACTGGCGGTACGCCTGGCTACAATTGCCGGGGCAAGATTACATATACTTCATGTATCTACCGCTAAAGAGTTGAAACTATTCAGCGACGCTCCTCTTTCCGAAAAGCTGATTACAGCTGAAGCATGTATAGCCCATCTGATATACGGAACTTCCGATTATAGTAAATTAGGTACACGCATTAAATGTAATCCTGCCATTAAAAGACCTATCGAGCAGAGAGCCATACGCGCGGCAGTCAATTCAGGAGTTATCGATGTCATCGCTACAGACCACGCTCCCCATCTGCTGAGTGAAAAGAAGGGAGGCGCACTGAAAGCAATGTCAGGTATGCCTATGATACAATTCTCTCTTGTAAGCATGCTCGAACTGGTAGACCAAGGCGTGTTCTCCCTGGAAACGATTGTACAGAAGATGTGCCATGCGCCTGCACAGATATTCGGTATCTGCCGGCGAGGATATATCCGCGAAGGTTATCAGGCGGACTTAGTGTTGGTACGCCCCAATACTCCTTGGGAGGTAACTACTAAAAACATTCTAAGCAAATGCGGCTGGAGTCCACTGGAAGGACACACGTTCAATTGGAAAGTAGAAAAAACATTTGCCAACGGACACCTTATTTATAATGACAACAAGGTGGACGAGGCTTACCGGGGAGAAGAGTTGAGATTTGATTATAAATCCTAATTTACCAGCCTTTGCCTGTAATCAATTATAAAGTTCACGAAGTAACGCCCTATATCAACTGGATATACTTTTTCCATGCATGGGGTTTTCAGCCACGGTTTGCAACTATAGCCGGTATAGATGGTTGCTATGTTTGTCGTGCCTCTTGGATAACCACCTTTCCTGCAGAAGAACGTGTGAAGGCTGTAGAAGCAATGCAGCTTTTCAAGGAGGCAAGCAGAATGCTGAATGCATTGGATGGAGAACTTACCATCCAATGCATTTACCGGTTATGCCAAGCCAACTCGGATGGTGACGACCTGATTATAGAAGGAACGACTTTCCCTTTACTTCGACAACAAACGCCACATCCTGACGGGAGCCCATTTCTCTGTTTAAGCGATTTCATACGCCCGCTTTCATCGGGTACGACTGATACGATAGGGTTGTTTGCTTCTTCCATCAAGGAAGAAACTGAAAAATATTACAAAGACGACCCGTACAAACTTCTGCTCGTACAGACATTAAGCGACCGTCTGGCAGAAGCCGCAACCGAAAAAATACACGAATATGTCCGTAAAAGGGCATGGGGATATGTGCCCGATGAGTCTTTATCTATTCCGGACTTGCTGGTAGAGAAATACCAAGGTATACGTCCGGCTGTAGGCTATCCTTCCTTGCCCGACCAATCGGTCAATTTCATACTGGATGAATTGCTCGACATGAAGCAGATCGGAATTACATTGACTGAAAACGGAGCTATGCACCCGCATGCTTCCGTTTGTGGAATGATGCTGGCTCATCCGGCATCCCATTATTTCGCTGTCGGCAAAATCGGTGAAGACCAGTTGGAAGACTATGCTCGACGGCGTGGAATGCCTGTCAATGAAATGCGAAAATACCTCGCAGCGAACCTCCGATAATTATTTTTGTTTTTATCTTTGGAGAGGTGATTTTCCAGCTTTCATTGCGACTAACAGAACAAAAAGCGAATTGAGAATAAAAACAATGGAAAACTTAGAACAAGAGTTCTTATCCGTGATACGGGAATACGAGCGTGTCATCTATAAGGTGTGTTATTTATACACCACACCTAATGCTACTCTCAATGACCTGTATCAGGAAGTAATACTCAATATTTGGAAAGCATTTCCTAAATTCAGGAGAGAATGTAAAGTTTCAACATGGATTTATCGAATTTCGCTGAATACCTGTATCAGCTTCTTGCGAAAAGAAAAGAATATTCCTGAAATTGTAACTTTGACGCAAGAAGCTGACCGTACTGAAGAAAACGACGAAACACAAGCTATGCTGAGACAACTCTACCAGATGATAAACCGGCTGGGACAACTGGAGAAATCCATCATTCTGCTCTATCTGGAAGAAAAAAGTTATGAAGAGATAGCCGAGATTACCGGTCTGACCGTAACTAACGTTGCCACCAAACTCAGCCGTATTAAAGACAAACTGAAAAAAATGAAGAAGGAGGAATAACATAATGGAACTGGATGAACTGAAAAAATCATGGAATGTACTGGATGCCCAGTTGCAAAAGGAACCTATTGCAGATGAGGAACGTATAAAGGAATTGATTGCCGGATACAAAGCGAATACTCGTGTGAGCATGGGATGTATATTGAACTCTCAACGCTTTTCACTCATCATCGGTGTCGTTGTTATTCTGCTTGCTATTGTCGCTGCCATCATTTTCCTACCCAATATCGTGGAAAACGAGAAATGGATTAACAAATTGTATATTATTGGCGGATTTATAGTTATAAGTATTATCGTTGGATTTTGGTGGGACTGGAAAACCTATCAATGGAATAAGAAGACTGAAATAGACAAAATGTCTGTAGCAGAAGTAAGCCGTCGTATGACCATTTTTCGTAGTTGGACTCGTACTGAGGTTTGGATCACGGCAATATGGGCCGTATTATTCACTATCCTGTTTTATTGGGTAATGGAGTATTATTTGCAGCCCGTCATAGTACAAGTCACCCTGATAAGCATCCTTACGATATTTGATATCTTAATCATTTATTTTATCTATAAAAAGATGATATACAAGCATCTTGACTCTATCAACAAAAACATAGAAGAACTGAAAGATATATGTACAGAATAACTTTAATCCTTCTTCTTTCCCTGCTCCTACCCGATGTATATATCTATCTGGTATACATCGTAAAACGGACACGTAGTATTCTTTGGCGTTGTGCCTACTGGCTTCCTTCTGCCATATTGGTGCTTCTGTATCTTTATTTCATCTATATGACCGGAGACAATGCCCTCTCCCGTCATTCACAAAGTATCGGAAAACTGGCAATAGCCGTCATGTTGTTTGCTGTTCCTAAAATACTGTTTATGTTCTCTTCACTACTCGGCATATTGTGCCGGGGTATCAGCCGTTGTTTGTCATTTCTGCTTTTCCGTACATCTTTCAAAGAACCACGTTTTCCTTTCGTTGTCCATCGTTTGCCATTCACGGTTTTAGGACTGACTTTAGGTATCATCAGTTTTGCCAATATTCTTTACGGAGCATTGGCGGGCATTACTCACTTTGAAATTAAAAACGTAGAATATCATTCGACCAATCTACCTAAAGGATTTAATGGATATCGTATCCTCCAAGTGTCTGATATTCATATCGGCAGTTGGCAAGAAAAGAAAGGAGCTATTCAAAGATTAGTAAATCTGATTAATGAGCAACATCCTGATCTCATCGTCTTTACCGGTGATCTGGTGAACCAGCAAAGCCATGAATTAGACGACTTCCGGAATGTCCTTTCGGAACTACATGCTCCCGACGGAGTCTATTCTATCTTGGGTAACCATGATTACGGAACTTATTTTCACTGGAAGAACCGGAAAGAAGAGGAAGAAAACTTGAACTATCTGTTAGAACAACAAAAAGTGATGGGATGGAAATTGCTGAACAATGAACATACCATCTTATATCATCAGGGGGACAGTATCGCTCTTATCGGTGTAGAGAATGACGGAGAACCTCCTTTCTCACAACATGCCGACTTACCTCGTGCCATACAAGGAACAGAGGGGTTGTTCAAAATATTACTAAGCCATAATCCTACCCACTGGCGACGTGAAGTATTGCCAGATTCGGACATTGACCTGATGCTCTCCGGACACACCCACGCCATGCAGATGGAAATGTTCGGACACTCATTATCCTCGCTTAAATATCCTGAATGGTCGGGTATGTATTACGATGGGAAAAGAGCTTTGTATGTCAATGTCGGCATTGGCTATGTAGGATTACCTTTCCGCTTTGGTGCCTGGCCGGAAATCACGATCATAAAATTAGTCAGTGATAATGGATGACAAAATATAAAAAACGTCTATCTTTGTAACAACAAAATCCAACACCTATGAAGATACTCTATAATATTTATCAGGTTTGCTTTGCGCTGCCCATACTTTTAATATTGACAATTCTTACGGCATTGGTAACGATTATCGGTTCATTGCTGGGTGGTGCTCATATTTGGGGGTATTACCCCGGTAAAATATGGTCACAACTCATCTGCTATCTATTACTTATTCCGGTAAAGGTGCATGGACGTGAAAAACTCCATAAACATACTTCATACGTATTCGTCCCCAACCATCAGGGTTCATTCGATATTTTCCTGATTTATGGTTTTCTGGGAAGAAATTTCAAATGGATGATGAAGAAGAGCTTGAGAAAAATACCTTTCGTAGGGAAAGCTTGTGAAAGTGCAGGACATATCTTCGTAGACCGCTCCAGTCCCAAGAAAGTATTGGCAACTATGAAACAAGCGGAGTCTTCACTTAGAAATGGAGTGTCACTGGTAGTATTTCCTGAAGGGGCACGTACTTTTAGCGGACATATGGGATACTTTAAGAGAGGTGCTTTTCAATTGGCGGATGAGTTACAACTGGCTGTAGTACCTGTCACCATTGATGGTTCTTTCGAAATTTTACCCCGTACCGGAAAATGGATACACCGTCACCGTATGATACTGACTATCCATGATCCCATCCCCCCAAAAGGGCAAGGCATGGAAAACATAAAAGCAACTATGGCAGAAGCCTATACAGCCGTAGAAAGTGCCTTACCGGAAAAATTCAAGGGAATGATTAAGAACGAAGATCAAGACCGATAAAGCCTTGCTTCATTCTTTTGGGATAATAAAAAGTTTTATTATTGTTGAGATGCTTCAGAAGCGGCATTTTGTTCCATACGCTTGTGTTCTTCAATCAAACGCATATTCTCCTTCGCTTTGGATAAAAAATCCTTTACCAACGGGTTTTGCTTAAATGTTTGAGGAGCAGTACGCATAATATCTTCTATCTGTGGAGTCATGATGGGATAAGGCAAAGTACTGCATACCATCATAAAGACATTGGGACCGAGGACATTCTCATAGTTATCGGTAATAAATCCTTTGACATAGTCACTCATTTCCTTTGCCAAAGCTTCGCCCTCTTTCATCAGTTCATCATGAACATCTTCCAATCTGACACCTTCCAACACCATGCGGGCTTCCTTTCTATCCAATTCTTCAATCTTCACTTCCAATTCGTTACGCTTGTCTATAAACTCATAAAGTTGGTTGTTAAGCAACGTACCCTTAGCAGTCAGTTGCGTATTCGAAATGGAAACTTCAATCTTACCGTCTTCAAGCACCAAAGGCATGATACCTTCGTCACCCATATAAAGAGTTACCATCATTACAGAATCAACCTTTCCTTTCATCTTGAAAAGGCCGTGAACGACTTCCGCCGAATCGATAGCTACCCATTGTCCGTCTTGAAGAGTTTTGAGGAATAACATTTTCCCGTCAAGGCTTGTTACTGAGGAACTACCCTCAATTTTGTACTTACGACTACAAGAGACGAATAACACGAGCAAAAGCAAAAGAGGCAAAATACGGTTTACACTCATTCTAATCATGCAGGAAACGATTTATGAATTACACGCAGCAAAGGTATTAATATTCCTTATAAACCGGATAGAAAGAAAGGAATTTTCATTTGGTTTACGTATTTTTGCACAATCATAAATAATAAAAATAGAAAAAATATACATGTCAACTTATGCTCCTTTTGCAAAACCTCTTTATGTAATGCTCAAGCCCGTAGGGGCTGTATGTAATCTGGCATGCGATTATTGTTATTATCTGGAAAAGGCTAAGCTCTATACCAACAACCCGAAACACGTGATGAGCGATGAACTGCTGGAAAAATTCATCGAAGAATATATAAACTCACAAACCATGCCACAGGTCCTGTTTACCTGGCATGGAGGAGAAACTTTGATGCGCCCGCTTTCCTTTTACAAACGGGCTATGGAACTACAAAAGAAGTATGCCAAGGGCCGCACTATCGACAACTGCATACAGACTAATGGCACATTACTGACGGATGAATGGTGTGAGTTCTTCAAAGAGAACAACTGGCTGGTAGGTGTGTCCATCGATGGTCCGCAAGAGTTCCACGATGAATATCGTAAAAACAAGCTGGGAAAACCTTCTTTCGTCAAAGTGATGCAGGGAATTAATCTGCTGAAAAAACATGGGGTTGAGTGGAATGGCATGGCGGTTGTCAACGATTATAATGCCGATTACCCACTGGATTTCTATAACTTTTTCAAGGAATTGGATTGCCACTATATTCAGTTTGCCCCTATTGTGGAACGAATTACATCCCGTCAGGACGGACGTCATCTTGCTTCTTTAGCCGACAAAGAAACCGCCACACAGTTGGCCGACTTTTCCGTAAGTCCTGAGCAATGGGGGAATTTCCTCTGTGCTCTATTCGATGAATGGATTAAAGAGGACGTCGGGACTTATTATATCCAACTGTTCGACTCCACCCTTGCCAACTGGATAGGCGAACAACCGGGTGTCTGTTCTATGGCAAAAACTTGTGGTCATGCAGGTGTCATGGAATTCAACGGTGATGTATACGCATGCGACCACTTCGTATTCCCCGAATACAAATTAGGTAATATCTACCAGAAAACTTTGGTAGAAATGATGTACAGCGAACGGCAACAAAACTTCGGCTTGATGAAACAGAAGTCACTCCCTACTCAATGCAAAGAATGTGAGTGGTTGTTTGCCTGCAATGGCGAATGCCCTAAAAACCGTTTTGCGCATACAGCCGACGGAGAACCGGGATTGAATTATCTCTGCGCCGGATACCGGAAGTTTTTCAAACATGTGGCCCCCTACATGGATTTCATGAAACAGGAGCTGATGCATCAACGTCCTCCCGCTAATGTGATGGAGGCCATCCGGAGAGGAGAATTCAAATAAAACAATTACTAACCATACAGTCAATCATTAAACAGAAAAATAACATGAAACTAAAATTTAGAAAATGCCTGGTTGCGGTATTTGCCGCAATGGCAGTGTGTTCCGCACACGCTGACGAGGGAATGTGGTTGTTGCAATTGATGCAGCAACAGAACTCCATCGATTTGATGAAGAAACAAGGATTGAAACTCGAGGCTGACGACCTTTACAATCCTAACGGTGTGTCCTTGAAAGATGCTGTAGGTATCTTCGGCGGGGGGTGTACCGGCGAAATAATCTCTCCGGAAGGATTGATTTTGACCAACCACCACTGCGGTTACGCATCCATCCAGCAACACAGTAGTGTAGAGCACGATTACCTGACTGACGGTTTTTGGGCAAAGAACCGTAATGAAGAGTTGCCTACTCCGGGATTGGAATTTCGCTTCGTTCATCGTATCGTAGACATCACCGACCTTGTAAACTCCAAGATAAAATCCGGTGAAGTGACCGAAACAAATGCCATGACTTATCCTTTCCTCCGGAAACTTGCCAAAGAGGAATTAGAAAAGAGTGACTTGAACGGCAAACCGGGTATCGAAGTAAGAGCATTGCCGTTCTATGCCGGAAACAAATATTATCTATTCTATTATAAAGTATACAATGACGTACGTATGGTAGCCGCTCCGCCCTCATCTATCGGAAAATTCGGTGGTGAAACGGATAACTGGATGTGGCCACGCCATACCGGTGACTTCTCCATGTTTCGTATTTATGCCGACAAAAACGGAGAACCGGCAGAATATTCCGCTGACAATGTACCGTTGAAAACCCCCAAATATCTGTCTATTTCTATCAAAGGATTACAGGAAAACGACTATGCCATGATTATGGGATTTCCGGGAAGTACTAGCCGTTACCTCACCCAATCGGAAGTGAAAGAACGTATGGAAGCTGATAATCAGGCCATGATCGATATGCGTGGTGTACGTCTTGAAGTTCTGAGAAAAGCAATGGAAGCCAGTGACAAGACCCGTATCCAATACGCCAATAAATTCGCAGGAAGCAGCAACTACTGGAAAAACTCCATCGGCATGAACAAAGCCATCATCGACAATGATGTACTGGGTGCCAAAGCCGAACAAGAGAAGAAGTTCGCTGAGTTCGCTAAAGGGAAACCTGAATATGAAGGTATCGTAGAAAAGATTGACGCCATCATCACTAACAGAATGCCGGTTTACCGCCAACTAAGTTACTTGTTCGAAGCTTTGAACGGAGCCATCGAATTCGGCAGCCCATATATGGTGATGGATAACATCAAAAAGGGCATTGAAGAAAAGAACGACTCCCTGCTCAATGCTTCCAAAGTTCAATTAGAGCAGGTGTACAATGATATCCACAATAAAGACTACGATCACGAAGTGGATCGCGCTGTAGCCAAAGCCATTCTGCCTGCTCTTGCCAAAGCCTTGACACCAGAGGAGTTGCCTACTTTCTATAAAACAATCCAAGATAAGTTCAAAGGTGACTATAGCGCTTTTGTCGATGATATTTACGACAACTCAATTCTTTCCAACCGTGAGAATTTCGACAAATTCATGAAGAAACCTACTATAAAAGCTATCGAGAAAGATCCTGCAACCGCTTATTCACGCTCCAAAATAGAAAAGAGACTTGAAGTTGCCGGTGAATACCAGAAACGGTGCGGTGACCTTGAACTGCTTCACAAAACTTACATCCGTGGTTTAAGTGAAATGAAACTGCCGGTTCCTTCTTATCCTGATGCCAATTTCACTATCCGCCTGACGTATGGTAATGTAAAACCTTACAGTCCACGCGATGCCGTACATTATAAATATTACACTACCACAGACGGCATTCTTGAGAAAGAAGACCCCGAGGACAGCGAGTTCGTTGTTCCTGCCAAACTGAAAGAATTAATTCATAACAAGGACTTCGGACGTTATGCCATGCCTGACGGGACCATGCCCGTTTGTTTCCTTACCACCAATGACATCACAGGCGGAAACTCCGGTAGTCCTGTTATCAATGCCGAAGGTCAACTCATTGGCTGCGCTTTCGACGGAAACTGGGAATCGTTGAGTGGCGATATCAATTTTGACAATAACCTGCAACGTTGTATCAATCTTGATATCCGTTACGTACTCTTTATTCTCGAAAAACTGGGAGGTTGCGAGCACCTGATAAAAGAAATGACAATTATTGAGTAAATTCATATATTTACCTAGAAGAGATACGAGTGGATATCATCCAGTATACAAATGTACCCTATTCTGTTGTATACTGAATGTCATTCACTCGTATCTGAATAGTATTCAGTCGTATACTCATTCTTCCATATCAAAATACCCTACAATGACATTTTTATATGAAACGATTTTTATTATCAGTAATTTTTACATTTAGTATTTTTTTGATACAAGCCGATGAAGGCATGTGGATGCTTACCGACCTCAAAAAACAGAATGAAATCGCTATGACCGAACTCGGATTGTTGATACCCTCCGAAGAAATATACAATCCTAACGGAATAGCCCTGAAAGATGCAGTCGTACACTTCGGTGGCGGCTGTACAGGTGAAGTCATTTCTGCCGAAGGACTTGTATTGACCAACCACCATTGTGGTTATGGAGCCATCCAGCAGCATAGTAGTGTAGAACATGATTATCTGACCAACGGATTTTGGGCTATGTCTCGTGATGAGGAATTGCCTTGCAAAGGCCTTACCATCACCTATATCGATCAAATATTGGATGTGACCGACTATGTAAATACACAGTTAAAGCAAGATCCTGATCCAAACGGAACCAACTATCTTTCTCCCAAATATCTGGAAATTGTAGCCAAACGCTTTGCCCAAGCAGAAAACATCGAAATGACTCCAGGCAAAAAGCTGGAACTAAAAGCTTTCTACGGCGGAAACAAGTACTATCTGTTTGTGAAAACCACATACAGCGACATCCGCATGGTAGGTGCCCCTCCTTCCTCTATCGGAAAATTTGGAGCCGATACGGATAATTGGATGTGGCCTCGCCACACCGGCGATTTTTCCTTGTTCCGCATCTATGCGGACAAAAATGGTCAACCGGCTACTTACAGCGAAGATAATATACCTTTGCAAGTAAAAAAGCATCTCACAATCAGCCTTGCCGGTTATCGTGAAGGAGATTTCACTTTCATCATGGGATTTCCCGGACGCAATTGGCGCTACATGATTTCCGACGAAGTGGAAGAACGCATGCAAACTACAAATTTCATGCGCCACCATGTACGTGATGTACGCCAGAAAGCACTCATGGAGCAAATGTTGAAAGACGATGCCGTACGTATCCATTATGCCAGCAAATATGCATCTTCCGCCAACTATTGGAAAAATGCCATCGGCATGAACGAAGGTCTTGTACGCTTGAAAGTATTGGATACCAAACGTGTGCAACAGGAGCAGCTCCTCGCCCGTGGCCGTGAAAAAGGGGATAGTACCTACCAAAAGGCATTCGACCAGATACGCGGCATTGTGAAGCATCGCCGCAACGCTCTCTATCATCAGCAAGCCATTCAGGAGGCTCTGATTACCGGACTCGATTTCATGCGTATCCCCAATACAGCAACATTGGTTGCCGCACTGAAAAGCAAAGACAAAGCGCGTATAAAAGCCGCTGTCGACAGCTTGCAGATAGAAGCTGACAAATACTTTGCATCTGTACCTTTCCCGGAAGTAGAACGAATAGTAGGTAAGAAAATGTTGCAGACCTATATGAAGTACATTCCTGTAGAACAACGGATTGCCATCTTCCAGATCATCGATAAGCGTTTCAAGGGAAACAGTGATGCTTTCATAGATGCTTGTTTTGATTATTCCATATTCGGCAGTAGGGAGAATTTCGCCAAATTTATCCGTAAACCCAGCTTGTATAAGATTGCCAATGACTGGATGACACTATTCAAATTCTCTATCACTGATGGGTTGCTACAGACCACTATTGCCATGATGGATGCCAACCGAAACTATAATGCCGCCCACAAAGTATGGGTAAAAGGTATGATAGATATGAAACAGGATGCAGGTATACCCATCTATCCGGATGCAAATTCCACCCTGCGCCTGACTTATGGACGTGTATTGCCATATGCACCTGCCGATGGTGTGGAATATGCGTATTATACCACCCTAAAGGGTGCCATGGAGAAAGAAGATCCCGATAACTGGGAATTTGTTGTTCCTGCCAAACTGAAACAGCTGTATCAGGCAAAAGACTTTGGACGATATGCCATGCCCAACGGTGAAATGCCTGTATGCTTCATTGTGGATACGGATAATACAGGTGGCAATTCAGGAAGTCCGGTATTCAATGCGAAAGGTGAATTAATCGGTACCGGCTTCGACCGTAATTATGAGGGTCTGACGGGTGATATAGCTTTCCGTCCGTCTTCACAGCGTGCGGCATGTGTAGACATCCGGTACACTCTATTCATTATAGATAAATACGCCGGAGCATCACATATCATCAAGGAGTTGACCATAACAGAATAAAAAAGTCCGAACAATAACGGGTTACTTTTTGTTATGTATTATGCACATAAAAAAGAAAGGAAAATAATATGGAAAAATTTGAAGAATTAATACAGTCAGAAAAGCCCGTTTTGGTGGATTTCTTTGCTACATGGTGTGGACCTTGTAAAGCCATGCATCCCGTATTGGAAGAGTTGAAGGAAGAAATCGGTGATGCCGCCCGTATTACCAAGATCGATGTCGATAAACATGAAGAACTGGCAGCTCAATACCGCATACAAGCCGTACCTACGTTTATCGTATTCAAGAAAGGTGAAGCCGTATGGCGTCATTCGGGTGTAATCAGCGGCAAAGAGCTGAAAGCTGTTATTGAACAAAATTCATAATTGAACGTGATGAAGAAATTTATAGCTATAGCCGCTCTCATCTTTACAAGTGTATTGACCTATGCTTGTACGGATGGAGCCAAACAAAATCAGACAGAAAAGAAAGAAGCTCAGAGTGGAGACGTAATCGTAATGAATAAGGATATGTTTATCAAGGATGTATTCGATTACGAAAAATCCAAAGAGTGGAAATACAAAGGCGATAAACCGGCTATCATTGATTTGTACGCCGACTGGTGCGGGCCTTGCCGTATGACTGCTCCTATCATGAAAGAATTGGCTAAAGAATATGCGGGCAAAATCGTTATTTATAAAGTCAATGTTGATAAGGAAAAAGAATTGGCAGCATTGTTCAATGCTACCAGTATTCCTCTTTTTGTGTTTATTCCGATAAAAGGTGAGCCTCAACTGTTCCGTGGAGCAGCTGATAAGGCTACTTATAAAAAAGCAATCGACGAATTTCTGTTGAAGCAATAATTGCCATCAACAGGCAGTTGACCAAACAGGCCATAATATTATATTGGGTAATTACATCCAGCATAATATTATGGCCTGTTTGGTCAACGTTATACAGATAAGGATATTATCTTCTCATTTTCATTTAATGGGTATCTCTTTCCATGAATCTCCATATAGTTCCATTACTGTTTCATAACCAGCCTTCCCCAATGCCTGTAAAGCTTCGGGACGTCCATTGTTTATTCGCTCGGGATAATGCGAATCACTATTCACCTGTACACGAATACCCAAATCATGTAAATATGAGAAATAACGTTCATTAGGATAGAAAGTACCTAAATCATGATAAGATTTGGTATTGACTTCAACTTGATAACCATAATGAGCTATTTCTGCAAAATACTCTTTTACAAGCACATCATACCACGGTTCATCCAGCAAACCGGGATGATAACAGGCTGCATTATAATGCATCTTATCGGCATGACCTACTATGTCGAATCCCCCTAATTCCAACATCCGCATCAATCGGGCATAGTATAAACGAACAACCCGCTCCACATCTCCACCAAAGTGCTCATCTACGATTTTACAGAATGTATCTGCCGTAACATCAACATCCACCACTTCTTCTTTATCATTATACAACAAATGTACGGAACCGATACGATAATCCAGCGGCAATTCACGAAAACGGGCAATGGAAGGATTACTTTCTTCATTCAGATAATCAATCTCCAAGCCGATATACAATTCTATTTGCCCGGCATATTTGGTCTTCAGACGGTGAAACTCTGCCAAATAGTCGTCCATACAATCCCACTCCATGGTCCATGCTGTGGAAAAGGGTAACGGAGCATGAGAAGAGAAACCGTAAGAGGTAAACCCCTCGCTCAAGGCAAAACGCACAAAGTCTTCCATGCCAGCCCGTCCGTCACAATACAAACTATGACTATGATAATTCGTCAGATTCATCTTTTCTAATTATAAGTTTATCCCTCTATTTCACTCAGTTCGAGCCAACGCAATGTCTTTTCATCAATCAAATCAGTCAGTTCGGGCAAGCGTTTGGACTTCTCCGTAAGTTCGTCAACTGAGAGAGTACCGCTACATAAGGCTTCTTCGATGGATTTCTTTTCCTCTTCCAGCGTAGCTATTTCCTGTTCGAGCTGTTCAAACTCGCGTTTCTCCTTAAAAGACATGCGACGCTTTTCATTCAAACGGACTTTAACAGTTTTGTCTTCCTGAGGCTTGACCGCCTCTTTTTCTTTTTCCTGATGTGCCTTGGCGTCTTTCCAGTCACGATACTGAGTATAATTTCCGGGAAAATCACGGATATCAGCCTGTCCGTTGAATACCAGTAAGTGATCTACCACCTTATCCATGAAGTAACGGTCGTGACTCACTACGATAACGCACCCCTTAAAGTTTTGCAAATATTCTTCCAGCACATTCAACGTTACAATATCAAGGTCGTTGGTAGGCTCATCCAATACAAGAAAATTAGGATTTCGCATCAGTACAGTGCAGAGGTATAGACGACGACGTTCACCGCCACTCAACTTATAAACATAGCTATGCTGCGTCTCGGGCGTAAACAGGAAATGTTGCAGAAACTGTGATGCGGTCAATTTCTTACCATTGCCCAGTTCGATGACTTCGGCAATATCCTGTACTACATCAATCACTTTCATCTGTTCGTCAAACTGCAACCCCTCTTGAGAATAATAACCGAAACGCACTGTCTCGCCTATATCCAGTGTACCGCAGTCTGCCTTCTCCTCTCCCATCAATATTTTAATGAAAGTAGATTTTCCCGTCCCATTATTTCCCACAATACCCATCTTTTCGTAGCGGGCAAAGATGTAAGAAAAATCCTCCAATATCTTCAAGTCGCCAAACGACTTATACAAATGGTCTGCTTCAAAAATCTTACTACCTATATAGGAGGCTTTGACGTCCAACTTCACATTATCATTATTGAAGCGTTGCTTGGCTACTTTTTCCAGTTCATAAAAAGCATCCTCCCGGTAACGAGCTTTATGACCGCGAGCCTGAGGCATACGTCTCATCCATTCCAGTTCGGTACGATAAAGATTGTTGGCACGCTCCACTTCTACAGTTTTAGCCTCTATACGTTCTTGACGTTTTTCCAGATAATAACTGTAATTGCCTTTGTATTGATAAATCTGACGGTTGTCTATTTCGACAATTTCAGCACAGACACGATCCAGAAAATAACGGTCATGCGTCACCATCAGAAGGCTGAGATTATTGCGTCGTAAGTATTCTTCCAACCATTCCGTCATATCAAGGTCAAGATGGTTGGTAGGTTCATCCAATATCAACAAATCGGGTTCAGTGATAAGTGTATTGGCAAGCGCCACACGCTTCAACTGTCCGCCTGACAATTGTTTTACCTGCTGATTGAAATCACGGATCTTTAATTGCGAAAGGATTTGCTTGGCTTTTTGTTCATACTCCCATGCTTTTTCATGATCCATACGAACCAATATCTCATCCAGTCCGGGATGTCCTTCGGTTTCCATACAGCGCTCGTATTCCTTAATCAGTTCAACCGTACTATTACCATGATGAAAACAGGCCTCAAGCACGGTTAACCCTTCAGGATACTGCGGGTCTTGCTCCAAATAACCTATCCGCAAATCACGCCGGAAAGAGATAGTACCGTCATCATACCCTTCCTTACCGGAGAGAATATTAAGCAGAGTAGTTTTTCCACTGCCGTTCTTGGCTATCAGACCGACACGCTGGCCTTCTGATAAACCAAAAGATATATTTTCGAATAAAATCAGGTCGCCAAATGACTTTGTCAAGTTTTCTACCTGAAAAATAGAATTTACAGCTGCCAAATTAATTGATTATTGAAAGTTTGTAATTGATAATTAATTGGTTAGGAGAAGAGAGCTTGATAGGTTTCCGCCAAGTTATAAGGCCTGCCGGCTTTTACTTTACTCCACACTAATTTCATAGGATCTATCAGAGCACCGGTAGCAACATTCAAAAGTACAGGTGCTTCGCGATTACCATCAATCAACGTACGCCACTCCATACCGTCTACCTCATTAGTCACAATAACACAAAGGGTGATGCCCATTGCCAACCATGCTTCTTTTTTTTTAGCACCGATACTGCCGCTATCAATGATTTGCTGCATGTTGGCAATATCTTCCTCCTGTCCCTGAAAATCTTTTTTCAATCGCTCTTTAACCGTGGCACTTACCCACTCGTAAGCTTCATTAATCTGATATATCTCAGAAAGACGCACGGGAATTATCTCAGCCGGATATTTCAGGTTCTCCTTACGTAACTCCAGAGTAGCAATTACTTTTTCCGCTTCAGTTACCGGTTGTCCTTTTGAGACGGTGAACGAACACTCAAAAGCGACATCATCGATACCCGTAACCCAAAGATGAGACGTATAATATTCCCCCTCTTCTTCGAACATTTCTTTACTATATGCGCAATCCAACCCACCCACTTTGACAAGAGTGGCCGAAGGGTTTTCTTTCAATTCCTGCCGAAGCATCTCCCTACCGTATGTCGCATTGCCTTTATATGCCGAAATGCGGAAGTTACCGGTCCATTCATTAGGGTTATAAAACAGGAAGGAGCCTTCTCCGTCCTCAAATTCGTTCCAATCAGCCGGATATGTCATGGAGAACCATGCCCCCGGAGAAATAAATTTCTTACCTTGTTCCATACTTAATTGATAATACTCGCGAAGCATCCCTTCTTCACTATTTCTTGCAAAAGTAACATTACCACCGTTGATATGCAAACAATCGAAACAAAAAGCAATACTATTTCCCTATCGGCTGTATCTTTCTCCGGACGTCTTTTGAAATCTCCAGAAACATATAATTCAGTTTCCCAGAGTGAATGCCCTCCTCATTCTGCATATACTTATTATTGGCATACTCCTTGGATTTATCGAAAGTGATACGCGACATTTGGTTTTGTGATTTTCCAATCATTGTAGAGTCCAATTGCTCATCCGGAAAGAAATCATCCAAATCAACATCCCCTATCATGGTTGTTTCAAGAAAATTCATGTCTTTATGATTGGAGTCGGTATAATATCCCACAAACATGTGTCCGGGAGTACGCACCAGTATCGGTTCGATGTTGATGGCGCGAAGCAACGAAGCGAACAAAACACTACCGTCCACACAGTTTATCTGTGAAGACTGCAAAGCATCATCAAACGTGCGGACACGTTGTGAAAAAACCACATTGCTGGACAAACTTGTATTCGACACCGAACTATAACGGAACTTACGTTTCTGCAACACATTCCATAAAGCATACACCTGCTTATCCACTACTTCGGCTCCACCCTGATAACCCAAAAAACGGTTTACAATACGAGTATCCAACGCCTCACGCAGCAATTGGTCTATCATCGGGTTTTCTTCATTAACGTATGCGGCAAAAAAGATACCGGTATCATGAAATCTTGTACCGTTCGTCACATATCCTAACAAGCATTCATTGATACTACGTACAGAAAATGTGCGTACACGCTGTCCAAGCTCTTTTCCATTCATTTCTACTGCGACAGCCACACTGATAGGTTCTGCCTGGCTATTGTTTTTCAACGCCTCATAATTCCAGATAATATCAGGATAAATAATGTACTCCGTTCTGGGTTTCTCCAATACAAACTCCGATACAGAACGGGAGAAGAAGGGAGTTTCCGCAACCTCTACCCTCACCTTACTATAAGGCTTTCCTGAACGTATCCTGACCGCAACACACGATTTCGGATTTCCCACATACATCGAATCCACCGGAACTATGACCTGCGCATCCGTGGTAGCTACCGACAAGATGCTGGAAGGGAAAATATTTCCTCCCAATTCATCCGCTATTTCAAAACCGGAACGAAACGGAGCCACATTCAGCCAAATAGAACCGAGCACCACTATTGCTAAAACAACTATTACTATCGGCAAACGCCATTTATGAGACCCTTTACACATATCTATCAGCTTCTTCATACGACTGTTTATTTATCATACAAAGATATAACAATTTATTTCATGTTTTTCCTGTATCACTATTGAATATACGGCTGTATAAACAATACGTTACATCTTTAAGGGAAACGGCTATAATTATCATAAATTCATCCAATATTTCATATAAATAGAATGTAAATATTTATCCGTCAAATCTATATATTCACTTTGAGGAACAAACATATTATTAACTCTCCTATTACGCGACAATACAAAAAAATAAGGTACACCAATATCGGTCAATACAGAATCTAACTTCAATCCTATATCATAAATATCAAATTTTATTTTATTTACTTTTTTAAATCGTCTAATATATCCTTTGTTCTGAGAAGTAGTAAATAAAGCAATATTTTCTATTCCAACAGAATCCATATATAAATTCAATTTACTGATTAAACTATCCACACAAACATCACAATTCATTTCCGAATAACGTAAAATTAACATGTTGTCAGTAACAATCTTGGATATATTTTTTTTACACCCATATATATCCAAAACTGAAGCATCTGCATTAATACTAGTCCCATTAAGAAATATCTCATATGCCCTACATTCTTTTAAAGCTTCCATTTGACCTATCTCCAAATCAGATTTCTTTTTTAAATCATATATAAACTCTTGATTTTCAACAATTATACCATAATGAATATAATTATAAACACTAATCACTACTAATACAATAACCAATAAACCAACTAATACAATTCTGCCCTTTTGCATTTCCCCTAATTTTTAAAATACCATTTCAATAATACCGGATTCGAATCTTCATTTATCGTAGAAACCAATAAATCCATCTTTTCTTTATTATAATGACTTTTACATTTATCCTTAACAACATTCCAATAGGACAATAGAAAATCAGATGAATATAATGCAAAAAAAACATTATTATCCGCCGTTGCAAAATCATAAACAGGAATTCCCCCTAAAGCATTAAATATCATTTGTTTCCCTACCACAACCTTAGATGTACGTTTATCATATAATATATATCTAAAATTACCATCAATATAATATCCCAATAAATAATTTTCCGTATGTTGTACAAACTCCAAACCTTTCAAATAACGATTCTTGTGTACATATCGATAAAGTTCTTCGTTCTTTATATTCAGTTCTTCCGGCAGACTTCTCTCCGTAAAATGAACGAGATATGAAGGAAATACTCCTTCTTTATTTATCGTATAAATTGTATCATTTAAAGGATATATCAATAAACCAGTATCATTATATTTATCAGAATATCTTTTTAAACCATACGCTGATCTCAATTTAGTCCATTCTTCTTGAAAAGAAATTCCAGGTTCAATCAGATTACCTGTATTAAAATCATAACAAAACAAATTATAACTTCCATATTTCGATTGATAATAATTTGAAATGACATAAGCAATATTATCAAACAAAACGAATTCCACTCCATGTACATCACAAGAAACTTCCCGATAAGCATCACTAAAGAAATCATATATAATATAACTATCATTGAAGGCATCTTGAACGACAATAGAATCACCTTTAAAACTGAAGTCTCCTAAAGAAGAATATCTGCCGGGACCTTTCCCAAAATTACCGATACTTTTTATAAATTTTCCCGTCGAAGAAAACATGAAAATTTTAGCGTTCGTCCTATCCGATATAAATATATAATCTTTATAATATTCGAATTTACCTATAGCAGAAATCAGACACTCATCTGTTACTTCCAAAGATATAATATCCACTGAATCATTCAATCTAACGGACAAATCCCAAAAAGCTTCAACTTCTTCAGGATTTATCAATATTTCTTTTATGTTTTCGCAAGATTCATCATCATATGTCATGGAACGACACCCACACAAAATACATGTAATAAAACAAAAAACAAATAGTTTCATAGTATATAGATAATAATTAAAGAATCAGGAGGAGCTATTCTTTCTACAAAAAATTCCCCCTGATTATTAGTAGTATTTAATAAATCTTCGTACATGAATATGGAGAACAAGAACCAGTAATTCCCTCACAATTTCCCTGTTCTCCAGGGTATGCAACGGGGATAATAACAGGAGAGCCATCATCATGATGTCCGGCAATTTCATTTACTATAATTACACATCCATACGAACGTAATGGTCCTCTTCCTCCTCCTGCATCAATTTCTGGATTTGCGAGCGCTTCTAATTTTAACAATTCCAAATCTGAAAATTTCATTTCTCCGCATATAGAGAAACCTATATTAATAGCCACTATCAATAAAAGTAAGAATATATATATTTTTTTCATAAATGTTGATTTTTATAATTATTTCATCTGTGATACAAAAAATCATTTAAATATCTCATTCTTTCTATGTTTTCATCGGCGTCTTTTTTATATTAAACATTTTCTTAACAAATTATTAGGTACCTAATTGATTTTCAACTATATAAAATTCATCTAACCATCACATAATAAACAGGACATTTTATAAGTATCCTTTTCATAAACACTTATCACAGCCTACCTATATACAAACAGAAATACTCCTCCCTTATTATTAGTCCAACAACAAGCATTTCTTAAAATATTAATATATCTACCAACATTGAGTATCAAGGCCAAACCCTGAAATTACGAATTTCACTTTAGTACCAGAAGGGCAGTCCACACTTCCACTTCCATAACAATGTACAGGTACTTCATCTTCACCGGTAGCTAAAGCTTCTACATTATTCATGAATAAGTCATCAAGCTTTTTCTGCGATTGGGCGGCGTCAAAACACATTATACTCAATACATACAACAAGATTGCAAATAATCCATTTTTCTTCATAACGAAATCATAATATTATAAATTAATGATGGTGTAAAATTATGCACTATAAAATCAATCTCCTATTTTTAACGCTGACAAATGCTGACTATATATTACTTGCCAGTATCAGTCAGTACGGGAACATCTACTTCCACATCATCAGTAACTTCATTTTTTTCGATGAAATGGGGAATTATTAACTGATATTCACCATGTTCATAGTTAATCTGAAGTTCTGAAATACTCGACAATGATTTACGTAAACGACGCATTACTGTATGTACACGTTCCACAGTTCCGCTACTGTCAGGCCAAAGTGCAGCACAAATCTCCTTTACAGAAATTTTATGATATTTATTCCTAAGGAACAATACAAACAAATCAGTCACTTGAGGAGCCAATCTCCTAATAATACCGTCTTTCTTCAGCATTTTCCGCTCTACATCAAAATAAAAATCTTTACCCAACTGATAAGTGCATGATTTTTCTGTTTCCACAGGAATAACCGGAACTTCTTTCTCTATTATAACTATCTTTTCTTCAACTAATTTAAGTTTTATCCAACAATATATTTTTTTCCCGAGATAAAAAAGACTTCCTATCAAAAGCCAAAGTAAACCCACTATCAATATATACCGAAAAGACAGAATATCCCACCAATGATAAAAGATAAAACCCGTTACTTCAATTTCACAACGGGCCCCTATATAGTAAGAACATAAACTATCAGCTGGAACGGAACTTAAATTTATTTTTGAATAAGAAGAAGTTATATATCCTTCCAAATCCGTAATGGAAACTCGTGTATAAGTCTTTAGGTCAGGATTTATTGTGGTTAATAAACTATCCCATATCACATTTATAGAATCCACGTTCAAAGGATTTTCACTTAAAAGGTAAGTCAGCAAACCACGTTGAGTTTCATCTTTTACAATACTATATTGGTATTTCTCAGATGGTATTCGATATTCTTTTTCACCAAGTTCTGTTTCTATCTTTACCACATCTGGAATATTTTCTTCCAAAAAAAGTGTTGTTTCTTTATTAGTCCAATGAAAAACAGATACAGTATCCCGTTTTTGCAATTCTTGTACTAATGCTTTCCTAAATATCGTTTTCGCTTGTTCATTACATAATCGCGATTCGTTCCGATATAACAAAAAAATCATACATCCTGTAGCCAGGATACCCAATATAATCTTACTCCATAACGTTTTTTTACAATAATTTTTCATAGTACAACCAGTCATTTATAGTTTGAAAATATAAAGAATGACTGGAAAATAAATTCCCAACCACATCCTTCACTACAAATGTAATGATAATGTAACACTTATTTCATTTTCCCGTAACAAAATCACTGCACTTTTGTCGAAGAAAAGAAATAAAGTTTAACTTTGTGATAAAGGAACTGTCAGTTCCACATCACATATAAATAAAAATGCAATGAACGATTACCGGATTTTAGTAGTGGACGATGAAGAAGATTTGTGCGAAATCTTAAAGTTCAACCTGGAGAACGAAGGTTACGAAGTAGATACGGCCAATTCTGCCGAAGAAGCCCTGAAGATGGACATCAGTAGCTATAATCTTTTATTACTGGATGTAATGATGGGGGAAATTTCCGGATTTAAAATGGCAAGTATGCTGAAGAAGGATAAAAAGACCGCCAAAGTCCCCATCATATTCATTACAGCCAAAGATACAGAAAACGACACGGTAACAGGGTTCAACCTGGGCGCCGACGACTATATATCCAAACCATTCTCGTTACGCGAAGTGGCTGCACGCGTCAAAGCCGTGTTACGCCGTACACAACAGGAGGAAACGGAGCACATACCGGAACAGCTCGTTTACCAGACACTGGTGCTGGACATCATCAAAAAGAAAGTAAGTATAAATGGAGAAGAAGCCCCACTCACCAAAAAAGAGTTCGAAATTCTACTCCTATTACTGCAAAACAAAGGACGTGTATTCTCCCGTGAAGACATTTTGGGTCGTATCTGGAGTGACGAGGTATATGTTCTAGACCGTACCATCGACGTAAACATTACCCGTCTGCGCAAAAAAATCGGTATTTATGGTAAATGCATTGTAACTCGTTTAGGATATGGATATTGTTTCGAAGCAGAATAACGATGGACATTTTTTGTCTTTCAGCCGGAAGTTATTCCTTTCGGTAATTTCGTTGTTTCTTGTATTCGCCATTTGTTTCATCGCTTATCAGTATCAACGGGAAAAAGAATACAAGGTAGAATTACTTGACACGCAACTTCAAGACTACAACGAACGCCTGCAGCAAGAGATACGGGACATTCCCGACAGCCTGTGGACTCCCCTGCTGGATAATTACACATCCCGATATATAGCCGGAGACCTGCGTGTCACCATTGTGGATTTGCACGGAGACGTATTGTACGACAGTTACAATAAAATCAATCACAGCCAATTCAACAACCACATCAATCGCCAGGAAATACAAACCGCATTAAAAAGCGGAAAAGGATACGACTTGCGCCGAACTTCCGAGACTACCGGAATGCCCTATTTCTATTCTGCCACACTTTATAAAAACTATATTATCCGTTCGGCATTGCCTTACAATGTCAATCTGATAAACAGCCTGGCAGCAGATCCACACTACATATGGTTTACCGTCATTGTAACGCTGCTGTTAATGTTCGTTTTTTACAAGTTCACCTCCAAGCTCGGAACAGCCATCAATCATCTACGCGAGTTTGCCAAACGCGCCGATAAAAACGAGCCTGTAGAAATGGATATGCAATCAGCATTTCCACACAATGAATTGGGAGAAATATCCCAACATATCATCCAGATATACAAGCGTCTACGTGAGACGAAGGAAGCCTTATACATCGAACGTGAAAAGCTGATTACCCACTTGCAGACCTCACGCGAAGGTTTAGGGGTATTCACCAAAGACAAAAAAGAAATACTTGTCAACAATCTGTTCACCCAATACAGCAATCTGATTTCTGACTCCAACCTGCAAACAACGGAAGAAATCTTCGCTATCTGTGAATTCCAGAAACTTACGGATTTCATCAACAAGGCACAAAAACGTCCGTCCGGCAAGGAAGAGAAACGCATGTCCGTCAATATCAATAAAAACGGACGCATCTTTATTGTGGAGTGTATTATCTTTCAGGATTTAAGTTTCGAGATTTCCATCAATGATATTACTCTGGAAGAAGAACAGATACGGATGAAACGGCAACTGACTCAGAACATCGCCCACGAATTGAAAACGCCCGTAAGCAGCATTCAGGGATATTTGGAAACCATTGTAAACAATGAAACCATCTCCCGAGAGAAAATGCAGACTTTTTTGGAACGATGCTATGCTCAAAGTAACCGTCTGAGCCGTCTGCTACGGGACATTTCGGTATTGACACGCATGGACGAAGCCGCCAATATGATCGACATGGAGAAAGTGGACATCAGCATGCTGGTGACCAACATCGTCAACGAAGTATCTTTAGAGTTGGAAGAAAAACAAATAACTGTTGTCAATTCCTTAAAACCCAACATACAACTGCGAGGCAATTATTCTCTTCTCTATTCCATTTTCCGTAATCTGACGGATAACGCCATTGCATATGCGGGAACGCATATCCACATCCATATCAGCTGTTTCCGTGAAGATGAGAACTTTTATTATTTCAGTTTTGCCGATACCGGAGTAGGCGTATCACCAGAACATTTGAACCGCCTGTTCGAACGTTTCTACCGGGTGGACAAAGGACGTTCACGCAAACTTGGAGGTACCGGACTAGGATTGGCTATCGTAAAAAACGCCGTCATCATACATGGAGGAACAATATCCGCCAAGAACAGCCAAGGCGGAGGACTGGAGTTCGTGTTCACATTGGCTAAAGAGAAATACTGATGCATATCAGGCAATATACCCCACTATATTGAAAAACGTATATCAATCTGCTGATAAATATATATTCTCATCAGGAGAAAAGCACACCATCCTAAAGATAAACTATATCTTAGCAGCCGAGATGCAAATCTCAGCTGCCGAGATGGCCATCTTAGCCGCCAAGATATATATCCCGGCGGTTGAGACGAAGCTTAATTATGAGGTTAATATCTCCTTTAGCGTACAAAAACTATCTTATGAACGGATTTGTACCATCTTTCCAACGGTATCATCCCACTGACATTTAATATATTCATAAACTTGTTTTCTCCCAAATTCTTCTTATCTTTGCAACGCATTGGTTTGCCATTTTTTCTTTCAAAGATGGCAATTAAAAGGGAATCAGGTGCAAATCCTGAACAGTCCCGCTGCTGTAAGTTTCATGCAATGTTACAGACAACAACTCTCTATACCACTGGAAGCATGCTTCCGGGAAGGTGTTTGTAACAGAAACGAGTCAGAAGACCTGCCATGCAACCATTTATCATTGCTTTCGAGGAAAAAGCGTTGAGTCTAATGAAGCCGGACAAATCGTCCACATCATTTCATTCATCAAACCTGATTCAGAGAAAGTAAAATTACAATAAACTCTGCCAAGTTTATTTGAATAGTGTCCGGTCGAAGTGATTTCGCCCGGACATTTATTTTACAAAAAGTAAGATCAAATATTGTTTTATAGCTATTTTATAATTATATTCGGCACACAAAAAGTAATTAACCTACTTTTCAATGACCTATTGTCAAATACTAAAAAGAAAAGATTATGGAAATCCCATTTGCCGAATCATGGAAAATCAAAATGGTGGAGCCTATCTGTAAAAGTACCCGCCAAGAACGTGAACAATGGTTGAAAGAAGCCCACTATAACGTCTTTCAACTCAAATCGGAACAAGTTTATATCGACCTCATCACCGACTCCGGTACGGGTGCCATGAGCGACCGTCAATGGGCAGGAATGATGTTGGGTGATGAAAGTTATGCCGGTGCCACTTCCTTCTTCAAACTAAAAGAAGTCATCACCCGTCTGACGGGTTTTGAATATATCATCCCCACCCATCAGGGACGCGCTGCAGAAAATGTACTGTTCTCCTATTTGGTTCACGAGGGAGACATCGTTCCCGGAAATTCTCACTTCGATACTACCAAAGGACATATAGAAGGACGTAAAGCAACGGCATTGGACTGTACCATTGACGAAGCCAAACAAACACAACTGGAAATTCCATTCAAAGGCAATGTAGATCCGGTTAAACTGGAAAAAGCTTTGCAGGAACACAATGACCGTATCCCGTTTATCATTGTTACTATCACCAACAATACGGCCGGCGGGCAACCCGTTTCCATGCAAAATCTACGCGAAGTTCGTGCTGTTGCAGATAAGTATGGCAAACCTGTATTATTCGACTCTGCACGCTTTGCCGAAAATGCTTATTTTATAAAAATGAGAGAAGACGGCTATAGCGAAAAAAGCATTAAAGAGATTACTCGTGAAATGTTTACCCTTGCTGACGGTATGACCATGAGTGCCAAAAAGGATGGTATCGTAAACATGGGTGGATTTATCGCTACCCGCCGGAAAGACTGGTATGAAGGGGCTAAAAGTTTTTGTGTACAATTTGAAGGATACCTCACTTATGGTGGTATGAATGGTCGTGACATGAATGCGCTTGCCATCGGTCTGGATGAAAACACAGAATTCGATAACCTCGAAACCCGTATACGCCAAGTGGAATATCTGGCTCAAAAGTTGGATGAATACGGGATACCTTACCAACGTCCGGCAGGAGGTCACGCCATCTTTGTAGATGCCCCCAAAGTTCTGACTCATGTTCCCAAAGAAGAATTTCCGGCACAAACCTTAACCATTGAACTGTATCTGGAAGCTGGTATCCGTGGTTGCGAAATCGGTTATCTGCTTGCCGACCGTGACCCCGTTACTCGTGAAAACCGCTTCGACGGCTTGGATTTGTTGCGTTTGGCTATTCCTCGCCGGGTATATACCGACAATCACATGAATGTGGTGGCTGCCGCCCTGAAAAACGTATATGATAAACGCGAAAGCATTAAGCATGGAATACGTATCGCATGGGAAGCTCCATTGATGCGCCACTTCACCATACAGTTAGAAAGACTGTAAACAGTGATTTTACAGACTCATAGTCAGTACAAAATCCGGATATATATAATAATGAATTGAATAGTGCATTTTCTCTGCTGTACGATATTCTTCAGCGGAGAAAATGCCTTGTCGGTCTACCGTAAATGGGAAAATACGCAAATGTTCCCGGAAATCGACTTCGGAAGCATTCATACATTTAAACATCGTTTCCTTTGCCGACCAGTAAAGCAGCAAAGACCAAATATCAGTTCCCTGAAATGTTTCCGGAATTTCATCATCACGCATGAATTTATGCGATACACGCCTCACCCGTTCACCGTATTGCTCAATATCGATTCCAACCTCATTCCCCGGTGGTCCCAACAGTACTGCAACATATCCTTTGGTATGCGAAATACTGATAGAAGCAGAATTGTCCGGCAAATAAGGTTTACCGTTGGAATAATAAGCAATCTCTTTTTCTTCTCCCAACAAAGTATACAGTAACACACGAACTGCCAACCATTCCAAACGACGATGACCGGCAGCAAACCGTTGCATACTTTGCCTGTAATATTCCTGATGAGGAAGACAAACAAGCAATTCTTCCAGTGTTTCATCCATTTTCCAAATGCCCCACCGGCAGGCAAATTCTGTATTTTGAAAAAAAAGAGGCACGTTATCAGTCAAGAGTTGAATTGATTGTGAATTTCACTTTCAAGATACGACGGTTATCCATTTCGAGAACTTCAAACTCATAACGGTCATAAGTAACTTTCTCGTGAAGTGCAGGAAACTCTCCTTTCAACTCAAGCAACAGCCCTGCCAGAGTATCGGCATCGCCAGCCACCTCATCAAAGGTTTCTTCATCTATTTTGGTTATCTTATAGAAGTCCGTCAATTGCGTTTTCGCTTCAAACACCCAGGTATGGTCGTTAAGAATTGCATACGTACGTTCTTCATCATCATATTCATCACGTATCTCACCGACAATTTCTTCAATGATATCCTCCATCGTGACAATACCCGATGTACCTCCAAACTCATCCACCACAATAGCAATATGAATTTTATTCGCTTGAAAGTCACGTAACAAGTCATCAATCATTTTAGTCTCGGGAACAAAATAGGCCGGACGTATCAATGACTGCCAACGGAAATTATCGCCTTTATTCAAATGAGGAAGCAAATCTTTGATATACAACACTCCCTTAATATTATCACGTGTTTCCGCATATATCGGAATACGCGAATAAGCATTTTCTACAATACATTTCAAAACTTCTTTAAAAGGGGTACGTATTTCCAGATCGACTACATCCAGACGAGAGGTCATAACTTCTTTAGCTGTCTCACCACCAAAACGTATAATACCTTCCAATATATTATTTTCTTCAGAAAGTTCCGCTTTATCCGTCAATTCCAATGCATGAGACAATTCGTCTACCGAGATATTATGATTTTTGCGTACAAAGTGTTTATTCAGGAAAGAAGTGGAACGTACCAACAAAGAAGATAGCGGATAGAATATGGAACGGCAAACCATAATACCAGGAGCAGCAAAACGACAGAAAGCCAACGTTTTCTGCGCAGAATAGATCTTCGGCATAATTTCACCGAAAAGCAGTAACAAGAAAGTAAGAATAACCGTCAGCACAATAAACTCGGCAATCACCGAATGAAATTGAACTACATTCATAAAGAAAAAGTTACAAAGCATGATAATGGTTACGTTTACAAAATTGTTCGTAATCAATATTGTAGCCAACAACCGTTCCGTATCATCCAACAAATTACGGATTTTCTTATCTGAAGAGTGTTTTCCCTCTTCAATAGTACTCAAGTCTGATGGAGAGAGTGAGAAAAAAGCAATTTCGGAAGCCGAAGCAAAACCGGAAACAAGTAAAAGCAAACTCGCCAAAATAATAGCTATAACAGCCGAAATAGAGGGAGCATGTACGGATATACCGTTAAAAACATCTGCCAATTGGCATAAATAAGCGTCTGGGTCCAAAGAATTTGGTTTTAGTTAAACAATTAGAACGGTAAATCGTCCGTTGAATTATCTTGCGCAGGAGCATTTTGCGGGATAGGTTGCTGAGTTGCAGATTGTCCGCCCATACCAGCCTGAGGGGTATATGGAGCCGTTCCCGGCACTGTGGCACCTTTAGGTGACAACATTTCCATTACATCTACGAAAATCTCTGTGACATAGCGTTTAGCACCTGTCTGGTCATCGTAAGAACGGGTACGTATTTTACCTTCTACATAAAGTTTGTCCCCTTTATGCACATACTTTTCTGCTGTTTCTGCCAGTCCGCGCCAAAGAACGAGATTATGCCATTCCGTACGATCCGGAACCTGAGTTCCATTCTGCAAAGTATACCCTCTTTCGGTAGTAGCCAAAGATAAAGTTGCAACAGCCACACCACTATCAAGATACCTCACTTCTGGATCCCTACCGACATTTCCCAACAATATCACTTTATTTACTGACATAAGCTTGTTATTTTAATTTGCTGCCAAAATTAACGAGAATAACAACATCATGCAAGAATACAGACAACTTTTATACATATTTCTCAATGAATGCATGTACCAGACGTGATATCGGATATTGTCCCAAATCTTCGGTTCTGATACATTGATAACCCGAAAAAGATTGTGACGTTTCAGGCAAAACCACTTCATAAAAGTTCGTATAAATCACCCGGTGTGACAAAACATGTTTCACATTCCGGAGAATAGAACGGACTTCGGGTTTCTCTCCTTCTGCAAAAAGTGAACGGAACTGAGAACTTTTCACAAAGTCTTCTTCCGATAAATCTGCCTCTGTCTCTATCAACGGCAGTTCGAACAGGTTTTTCCAAATGTCGTTTTCCGTTCGTTTATGTATAAAAGTACACGCACCCATGCGTACATATATATAATTAAAATAGCGATTGCTCGTTTTCGTTCTATGTTGTTTTACAGGTAATTTCATCACCTGGCCTTTTGCCAGAGCCGAGCAACTGTCTGCCAAAGGACAAAACATACAATTAGGAGATTGCGGCGTACACTGAATAGCTCCGAAATCCATTATGGCCTGATTGTAAATGGCAGGATGTAATTTATCCAACATTTCGTCTGCCAAAGTTGCAAACAGCCTTTTCCCTTCCGTAGAATCTATAGGAGTATCAATACCAAAATAGCGAGAAAGTACCCGATACACATTACCATCAACCACCGCATAAGGTTGATTGTAAGCAAAAGAACAAATCGCGGCGGCCGTATAGTCTCCTACTCCCTTCAATGCCCGTACTTCCTGATATTTTTTGGGAAAGACACCATTCATACTCTTAGCAGCAGCATACAAATTACGGGCACGAGAGTAATAACCCAGTCCCTGCCAATACTTCATCACTTCATCCTCCGAAGCTGAAGCCAAAGCTTCTACATCGGGAAAACGACGTATAAAACGAAGGAAATAATCATACCCCTGCACCACTCTGGTCTGTTGCAGAATAATTTCAGATATCCATATCTGATAAGGATCAGTAGTCTCCCGCCAAGGTAGTTCACGCTTGTTTTCCTCATACCAATCCAGCAATGTTTCAGTCAATATACTCATGTTGAAAACAGCATTTTAAGAAGACAAAAGTACTGTTTTTCAGTCTAAGAAAACTTAATGCCGCGACTTTTTTAGAAAATTGTCCGAAATATATTTTTTAGAGCCACGGAAAAGCTATATATTTGCAGTCCAAAAAATTAGGAAACAATAGTAATAATATTTTTTTTTAAGAGAAATGACTAAAGCTGACATTGTAAACGAAATTACAAAGAGCACCGGAATTGACAAAGTGACAGTACTTGCAACCGTTGAAGCGTTCATGGACGCAGTGAAGGTATCTTTATCAAAAGATGAAAATGTTTACCTCCGCGGGTTTGGTAGTTTTGTAGTGAAAAAGAGAGCACAAAAAACCGCTCGTAATATTTCCAAAAACACTACTATTATCATTCCGGAACATAACATTCCGGCTTTCAAGCCTGCTAAAACATTCACCATCGCTGTGAAGAAATAATAAACAATAGTATTAACCCATAAAATTTGAAGCTATGCCAAGCGGAAAGAAGAAAAAAAGACATAAAATGTCTACGCACAAGCGTAAAAAAAGACTAAGAAAGAACAGACATAAAAGCAAAAAGTAATTTTTAGTCTGAAGGACAAAATAAAGAACAAACTTGTGAAGCAAAATGTCTCGCGGGTTTGTTCTTTGTTTAAGTAGTAAATTGAATCATTTAAAAGCCAATTATTGTGACAAGCGAACTCGTTGTAGACGTACAGCCCAAAGAGGTATCCATTGCACTGCTTGAAGACAAGCAGCTGGTGGAACTCCAGAGCGAAGGAAGAAACATCTCCTTTTCGGTGGGCAACATGTATTTGGGACGCGTCAAGAAATTGATGCCCGGCCTGAATGCCTGCTTCGTGGACGTGGGTTACGAGAAAGACGCTTTTCTTCATTATCTGGACCTGGGTCCTCAATTTAACTCGTTAGAGAAGTACGTAAAGCAAACTTTAAGCGACAAGAAGAAGCTGAATCCCATTACCAAAGCAACCATACTTCCCGACCTTGAAAAGGACGGAACGGTTTCCAACACACTCAAGGTGGGACAAGAAGTAGTGGTGCAAATTGTCAAGGAACCTATCTCTACCAAAGGGCCGCGACTGACTTCCGAACTTTCCTTTGCCGGAAGATACCTCGTGCTGATTCCCTTCAATGACAAGGTTTCCGTATCACAAAAAATTAAATCGAGCGAAGAGCGCGCACGCCTCAAGCAACTGTTGATGAGTATCAAGCCGAAAAACTTCGGCGTCATCGTCCGCACCGTGGCCGAAGGAAAACGTGTTGCCGAGCTCGACGGAGAGCTTAAAGTATTACTGAAACATTGGGAAGATGCCATTACAAAAGTACAGAAGGCCACCAAATTTCCGACACTGATTTACGAAGAAACCAGCCGTGCCGTAGGACTGTTGCGCGACTTGTTCAATCCTTCCTTCGAAAACATCCACGTGAACAACGAGGCTGTGTACCACGAAATCAAGGATTACGTAACCCTCATCGCCCCTGAACGGGCAGGAATTGTGAAGCTGTACAAAGGTCAACTCCCCATTTACGACAATTTTGGTATCACCAAACAAATCAAGTCGTCATTCGGCAAGACCATTTCATACAAAAGTGGTGCCTACCTGATTATTGAGCATACTGAGGCGCTTCACGTAGTAGACGTGAACAGCGGTAACCGCACCAAGAATGCCAACGGACAGGAAGCCAACGCACTGGAAGTGAACCTGGGAGCTGCCGATGAACTGGCCCGCCAATTACGACTAAGAGATATGGGTGGTATCATTGTAGTGGACTTCATTGACATGAATGAAGCCGAAAACCGTCAAAAGCTTTACGAACGTATGTGCGCCAACATGCAAAAGGACAGAGCACGTCATAATATTCTGCCACTCAGCAAATTCGGTTTGATGCAGATTACCCGTCAACGGGTACGTCCAGCAATGGATGTAAATACTACAGAAATTTGTCCTACTTGCTTCGGCAAAGGTGCCATTAAATCGTCCATTCTCTTTACGGACACTTTAGAGAGTAAAATTGACTATCTGGTCAACAAATTGAAGATTAAAAAATTCTCGTTACACATCCACCCGTACATCGCTGCCTATATCAATCAAGGCCTTATCTCCCTGAAACGAAAATGGCAAATGAAGTACGGATTCGGTATCAAGATTATTCCCAGCCAGAAACTCGCGTTTCTGCAATATGTATTCTACGACCCGCAAGGGGAAGAGATTGACATGAAGGAAGAGATCGAAATCAAATAAAAAAAACGGCGGAGCAAGATTAATACTCCGCCGTCTTTTTAAAACAAAATATCATTTTTCCTAAATCTCCCTGCACATGTAGTTTCTAATGAAAGCCTACAATACCTTATCACAACGCCAAACGATAAATCTCTTTACTATTCTCTTTTGTCAATTTCACATAATTGCCAACTAACTCGCCTTTATTACGATGTAGGTTATCTGCCAAACGATCGATATCAGGATGATCAATACCCAATTCTTTAAAGTTGACCGGCAACCCCATATAACGGAAGAAATGTTTTAATCGGGAAATACCTGTCAATGCCATTTCTTCTAAATCATCTGATTCGGGCACATTAAAAATACGGTTGGCAAACTGGGCTATTTTTCTCGGATTATGCTCTGCCATGAAAGTCATCCAGGCCGGAACAATCACTGTTAAACCTGCACCATGTGTCACATTGTAAATAGCACTGACTTCATGTTCCAGAAAATGGGACGCCCAATCTTCTTCACAACCTACACCACAAATTCCATTATGAGCGATAGTACCACACCACATAATATTGGCACGCGCACCATAATCACCGGGATTTTGTTTCACACAATAAGCCTCTTTGATAATAGCCAGCAAAGTACCTTCACAAATACGATCACTGATTTCCACATCTTGCGTATTGGTAAAGTAACGTTCCATAATGTGTACCATCATATCGGCAATACCACAGGCTGTTTGAAAAGGCGGCAATGTATAAGTAAGTTCAGGGTTCATAATAGAAAAAACAGGACGCAACAACTCTGGCACCCGAAGGCTTAATTTTTGAAGAGTCGCAACTTTTGTTATTACCGAATTTCCAGATCCTTCACTGCCCGCAGCTGGAATAGTCAGTACAACGGCTACTTTCAAAGCTTTCGTTACTTTTGCCTTACCAATAAAGAAATCCCAGAAATCACCCTCATAAGGCACGCCAGCGGCAATTGCTTTAGCAGTATCAATCACCGAACCACCGCCAACCGGAAGAAGCATATCTACTTGCTCACGACGGCAGATATCAATGCCTTCATATACTTTTGTATCAACCGGATTGGGCTGAATACCACCCAACTCACAATATTCAATATCAAATTCCTGCAGAGATTGTTTCACTCTATCCAATAAGCCACTCCTCACTACAGAACCGCCACCGTAGACAATCATTACTTTCCGTGCACCATATTTTTGTACCAGTGCGCCAACCCGAGTTTCCGTTGCCTTGCCAAAGACAAATTCGGTAGGACTATAAAAGACAAAATTATTCATACTTACATTTAAGTATATAGATACATTAAATTAATATATAATTGATAACCCCTTTATTCATCTAAAGTAACTTCTACCTTAATAAGCTACATACGTACACCATCTTATTCTTCATTACAAAGTTATAATTTTACTTTCACACTCCTACCCGCATATTCATTTTGGGGCAAGTCGATTGCATAACGTTGCAACACTCCACTCCCGCTATTAATTGAAAGATGAATAGTCTTTAAAAGTCGGGTAGGATCGGAAACAAGCAATTGAGTAACATTACCTGCCGCATTGTATTTTAACATTACCAATCCGGGAGAATCAATAGTAACAGATAGATTGCCGGTGATATGAACAGTACCATGTTTATAAAATACGGCATAAGCTATACGTAGTCCATTGTGCCTCACAGCCTGAAGTTCAGACGTATTAGTCAAGACAGAGACAGGAAGAACATGTACATAGTCTTCCATTTCATAGTGGTTAACCGAAGGTACCACTATATACTCATAACTTGCATTTTTACATTCTTTACCATGGTTCAAAGCAAGAGTAAATACATCGCATTTCACCTCTTCGGCAGAAACACTCGTCTGCTTATTGGCAATAGTCCAACTACCCGTTTTTTCCTGATTAAGCAAAAAAACAGCGGACTTTTCGGGAAACACATAACCTACGTTATCATGGTTTACCCATTCCACTTTAGGAATATTAACGGCACCTCGAGATTGAACATGTGCCCCACGTCCATCTTTCACATGAACTTCCCCCGAAAGCACGCATTGATTTATAGTTGTTGACACAGGACGGCCCTTCACTCTCGAGGTAATACCACTACCTAAACAAACATATTCCTTGTCGAAGAAGAAATAAGATTTCTTGGCTGTTAAAGCGGTATGCGGACTTTTAAATTCAAAACCTACTGCACCATACATATCATCGGAAACAGCACCCACAAATTTAGTCAACCCCCATTTCTGCACATTTTCTTTCAACGGCATAGTATCCAACTGTACGGTGGTAGTCCCTGGTATTTTCATCCAGTCATAAACAGGTATCACATTTTTATATTCATCGCCCTCCAAAGAAAGGTAATTCGTTCCATCACCACGAAAATGATTCATTATTCCCTCACCATTATAGGGCTCTTCCATATTGGCATTACGCTCGGAATACATACGGACCGAAGTGTAGAAATTTGGACGCTGATAAACGAAATGGTCGGTACACCAAAAGAATTTCGCATACGATTGTGGAATTACATTTTCTCCTTCCCGGGCACGGACTACAGTTTCCAATTCGGCTTTTCTATAATCAGTAAGAGTCAATATATTCTTAACGACATCCGCACTCCACACCACAGCCTTACCAGGACGGGTGATATCACGATTTCCTATTCCAGGATCTGAAATCATGCCATAAATCATCTGCTTGCATATACCATCAAGATAATAATCTACAATCAGACGAATAGAGTCTTGTGAAAAGCCGAAACGGGTACCATTTACTAAAGTAGCCCACTCTACAAAAGCATTACCGTATCCTACACCATAAGTCAGTGTATTATTTACCCGGTCTGCCCTATGATGAAAACTGTAATCATATTGTATTCCTATTTTAGTAGAGAATTTTATTTCACTCTCTATCACCTTAAGTAACATCTCCACTTCCTCTACATTCCTTTTATACAAGGCAGCTTTAGCCTGTATACCAGCTATTTTAATACGATCACCGCTCGGACGAGCCCCCGTAGCATTGATATTTCCACGGCTTATGATTTGTAACATTTTATCAGACTGTTCTTTAGATAAATCCTTGTCCATGAGTAAAAGTATAGTCACCATACGTGCAGGCGTGTCAATCTGATTATTCCACCAATTATCACAAATAAAGTCATGTTCAAGCCAATATGCCATCGATTTATCAAAAGCCTGCTTCAAACTTCTTTTTCCCCGAAAAAGTGATCCCGGTTTCTTATATGCTATCGCTAAATTCACCATATTAGCCAAATGCCTTGCATGCTGAAATCCTGTTCTAGACACATCTACATAATCTATTCCAGGCCATGTACCATCAGCACGCAGTGTTTGTAGCAGGTTATCCACTATATTCCCGTTGACATTAGTAGATATTATCCGTTCTATACACCTCTTCCGTATTTTTTCTATATCCGAATCGTTTTTACCTATTATGCTCTGAGCACACAACAAAAATATAATGCACCCCAACAACCTGGCCAGACTTTTTTCAATAAACATACAGTTATAATTTTTTGGTAATAAAATCACATCAGACATAACCGTTTATTCATAAATGGGAATTTATATATTTATGATTAAATTATCATTTGACGTACTGAGCGTATCTTTCAAAGAAACGTTTGAATGCACCCCACTTCATCAAGCCTTTCTCAAAAACCAGAATACCCAGCAAGGCGCATGAGATACCAAGCATTACATCAATCAGATAATGATGACCAGAATAAACAGCTGTCCACCAGATACCCACCATGATAAATGCGAATAAAGCTATCAACCATTTCTTGCAATGTCCCATAGCGGCGTATGCTAAAGCAACAACCATATAAGCTGCATGCAACGAGGGTACAGCAGCAAAGACATTGGCATTACGACCATAAATAGAGTGGAAAATAGAACAACCCAACAGTTCATCGAAACGTCCCAATCCCGCCACATTACCCGGGGTATCAAGTACCGGTTCGAAACCATAATTCATTGCATACCAAGGAGGTGCAGCCGGGTGTATATAATATCCGGCAAAACCAATGAGGTTCACCAAAAGGAAAACCATTGCAAAACGCAAATATACTTTCCGTTCTCCTTTCCAATAAAGCCATAAGCCAAAGGCAATGGGTACAGGTACCCAACAAAGATAGAATATCCCCGCAAAGAAATCTCCTATCGTACAGTGGTTCTGTGCAAAATATTCGCAAGGTATCAATGTTGTCCCGTTGATTGAGATACCGAACAAAGATTTCTCTGCCTCATATAACCCTTGTACATCAATCGGATTTACCTGATAATTAGGATATACCCGCATCCAATCGTATGATATACCGAAAATAATAAATGGCAGTAATGCCACTGCCAATTTACGGGTAGTTTTTCCTGCAAAGAACAGTACAAAAAAAAGCCCAGACATCAGAAAATGCTCCGTACGAAGACCAATACAAACTGCCGTCAATATCAAGAAAAGTCCCGTTATGACAACCACCAGAACACCCTCCTTCACAGAGGGAAAGAATTTATCACTCACCATTTCATTTTTTTTGATACACAGACTACTCTCCTTCCTCTTTACAGGAGCGAGAGATTAAAAGTTTACGACAATGCTCAATACGTGCAAATGCCGTCAAATTTGCCAATACAGCTATTACAGCTAGTGGTACAATCATTATCAACATAGGATCGAATGCCGTGCAATCTCCAAAAACGCCACAGAACACAGCACCAAGGCTAGTTAATACCACACGTTCCGGACGTTGCATAAAACCGACTTTACAGTCAAGTCCTAAACCTTCGGCACGGGCACGCACATAACTCACCATGATCGAACCTACCAGAGCGATAAATGCAAGGATAGACCCCCATAAATATCCTTGTAATATTAAATAATAAAATATACCGAACAAAGTAATCAATTCACTATAACGATCCAGTACAGAATCATACAGCGCACCAAATGTGGAAGACATATTACCAACACGTGCTACACGCCCATCCATCATGTCAAACAAACCTGCAAAAAGAACAATTCCTCCTCCCCAGCCTACATAGGCTAGTTCGCCCGGCTTGTACATACCTGCATATATAAACAAACATGCTGCCGCAATATTCAGCACCAATCCGGTAGTGGTAATGAGATTAGGTGTAATACCTATTCTAATCATACCGTGCACAACAGGATTTATAATTTTATAAATCAACTGTTGCAACCAATCTCTATAATTCATATTCGTCTTTTTTTGTCTCTAAATGATGTTGAAGAAATCTCCTAAAATTATGATTACGATAAACAAAAATCCGTTGCAAGTGGTAGTTCCAAAAGAACGCTACCAACAAAGCTACAATAATCTTGGACAGAATAAATACATCGCTGATATAATAACCCAGCAACCCATCCACCCATCTCATACCTGTCAGCCATTCGGTCAAAGCAAAGGTGCCCCATGTATTTAATATAATACTACCTCCCCAGACAAAAAGATACTTCACGGCAACATGTGTTTTCTTACAATCTTCCGCATGAAATACCCAACCATAATTAATGACACAGTTTACCATACCACCAACCACGGAACCTAAAAAAGTAGCATACAAATAAAAAAGGCCGGACATTTTTACCAACAGGATAGTTACAAGAAAATCGACCATACTTGCCACATACGCCGAAAGTTGAGCTTTTATAAAAACCCAAATCGCACGACGCCAACCGGCAAATACTGATGTTTTCTTTATGCCAACAACCATCTCGCTATGATTAAGACTACAAAACTATAAATTCCCGCCAGAATATCATCCATCATCACCCCTATTCCTCCCGGAAAACTTTCCATCCGGCGAATACCCAATGGTTTAAAAATGTCCAGAAACCGGAAAAGCATAAAAGCCCCCAGTACATACCAGACATTTCCGGCAGGTGCAGCAAGCAAAGAAATCCATACTCCTACCATCTCGTCAACTACTACACGCGAAGGGTCTTCTCCCCAATAGGATTCCAGACGATTGACAGCCCATACACCTGCCAATGTAAATAGTAAGATAAAAGCCACTGTCAGCCATATCAAGCAAATTTCCGAAACGACCAAAGATAAACCGAACCAGATGAGTGTAGCCAACAAAGCACCGGCTGTACCCGGAGCAAAAGGAGAAAAGCCCGAACCGAAGCCCGTAGCGATAAGAACAGGGAGAAAGGAGGGTTTCTTCATTAAAAAAGTGATAAGATGATTAAACGTGATAAAGTAGCCAGCGTAATAAGTAATAGAACAATAGGGTGATAGAGCTGTAAAGTATCTTACTACCCTATCACTCTATCACCCTATCACTTTATTCGTATTTTTTAATCCAGATAACTCGGTGCCTCTTCACCTATCATGTTACGGAGAGTTTGTTTTACCATTCTCCACTGTTGGAACAAGTCGTGTACCGGCTGATGTTCAAAATCATGCATCGGACTCTTACAGAAGAAAGACAACCAGGTTTGGATGCCGCACATACCTGCACGCATTGCAAGGTCACTGAAAATAACCAGGTCAAGTGCGATAGGAGCTGCCAAAATAGAGTCACGGCACAGGAAATTGACTTTGATTTCCATTGGATAACCCATCCAACCAAAGATATCAATATTATCCCAAGCTTCCTTGTTATCCTTACGAGGAGGATAATAGTTGATACGTACTTTGTGATATACATCACCATACAGATCAGGGAATTTTTCCGGTTCGAAGATATTATCGATCACAGACAATTTGCTGACTTCCTTAGTCTTGAAGTTTTCAGGTTGATCAAGAACTTCACCATCGCGATTACCTAAAATATTAGTAGAGAACCAACCGCTCACACCCAACATACGAGTTTTGAACATCGGGGCAAGCACTGTTTTCATCAAAGTCTGACCGCTCTTAAAGTCCTTACCGGAAATAGGCACATTCATTTTTTTGGAGAATTCCCACATAGCCGGAGTATCCACACACAAGTTAGGAGCACCCATGATGAAAGGAGCGCCTTCTGCGATTGCGGCGTATGCGTAACACATACTCGGAGAAATAACTTCCGTATTGTTCTCTTTCATTGCTTTTTCCAAAGCAGCGAGAGACTGGTGTTCTTCAGCCAATGGAACAAAAATTTCAGTACTTGCAGCCCACAATACAACGATACGGTCGCAATTATTAGCAGCTTTGAAATTGCGGATATCCTCACGCAATTGTTCCACCATATCCCAACGAGTAGAAGTTTGCTTGATGTGCGTACCATTCAGACGCTTTGCAAAATTATGGTCAAAAGCAGCAGGCATCGGTTTGATGGCTTGCAACTCTTCTCTCACTAAATTCAGGTCTTTTTCTTTCAGAACTTCAGCATACATTGCAGCTTCGTATGCATCATCCTCAAAAATATCCCAACCACCAAAAACTATATCATTCAAATCAGCCAAAGGCACTACATCCTTGATAAGCTTTTCTTTACCATCCTGCATGCGCATAGTAGCCATTTGTGTGATTGAACCTATAGCTTTTGCCAAACCCTTACGAGCAGCTAATGTACCTGTAATCATAGTGGTTGCAACCGCACCACCTACTCCGACTACCAATACGCCTAAACGCCCGGTTGCCGGCTTAATGTTTTCTTTCATTGCCATTGTTATATTTAGAGTTTAAAAAATTGCTCAAATTTAGGGTATTTTACCCAATTGGGATTAGTCTTTTTATCCGATTTAATGTTCTATTAGTAAGATTTAAGTTAAAATGTCATGTGCAAGCTAATTCTAAGCCCGGATTTATCAATATTTGGTAAATTTCGGTAAGTCAAACGCCATACATAATCGACACGAAGCACCTTAAAAATGTTTTCGATTCCAACCCCAGCCTCCACATATGGAGTATGTCCCATCGTAGTACTTCCTGCCGGAAAACGGAACAATCCTTCACTCAACGCCGGATTATTTTGGTTACTCAAATTCCCATAAAGTCCACGACACGAAAGGACTTCACGCCATTTCATTTTTTTCAACAATGGAATACGGTTAAAAACGAAACCGTTCAAGAAGTAAGTGACATCCCAGGAAGCATATTCATCATTCATAAATTCCATTGCATTCATTAAAGAATATGATTCAGGCTGGATGGTATAAGACAAGTTGGCATTCGGAATGATAAGTAACGGAAAAGGTACCTTATTCCAAACTTTTCCTGCTTTCAATATCACATCCGTATACCCGAAAGCAGAGAACCAGAAACGTTTCTGAAAACCTGCTTCGGTATAATGATAGGTGTAATCTCCCCCTAAAACTCCCTTGGCTGCCATGGTATGTGTCAACGTAAATACCGGTGCATCCAGTGATACGGGAAAACGGTTCCATTGGGTCTGGAAGAACTTCTCATTCGGAGCATAACGCAATTTCAACTCCACTTCACTGGTAGAAATACTTTTTACAAATGTTTCATCCGCATCTTGTTTGATAAAAGGTATCAGGCGAGAAGACTCATCTTTCCGCAAACGGGTAGTGAATTGCAGGGAAAAACCGGAATAAAATTCGTTTGTATAAGTGAGTTCCGCTTTTCGCTGATAGCCGATACGGTCATCCTTCTGTCGCTTCAAAGCCAAAAAGACGTTATCTTGACTGGTATATAGATAGTGCTGCCCGTATTGATTTACATCAGACAAATATCGCAGCCTTAAAGAATGAATGGGGAACTCATTGGCATACTCCTTCTTTTTATAGAACGAATATTCCAATTCTGCCAGCCCCTTCATCCGATGGTCACGAAAACCGTAAGCCATATATCCCCTTCCAAACAAATGAGGATTGAGCCAAGCAGTCGTCATTCCTCCCGCACGTAGGCGCACCCCTTCAAGGGTATTTCCACTGATGGTGGTGTTCATCATTCCTATATAGAATAAAGGAGCTTTCTCTTTGGGAACCGGAATATAGCCCGTAAACAGAACCTTCAGTACCTTTTCCGACCAATAATATACCGGATAACTGCGTAACTGAGCCATCATTTTATCCACAGATGTTTCCTTTTTACTAACCACCACATGCCTGTTGGCATCCCAATACGCTTCAGAATAAGTGGAAGCTTCCTTCGCCTCAATCACTTTTTCCGGTTTCTTAAAAGCCTGTTGAGCTTCACTGGTAGGTTCATACGTATAATTCCGATAGAAAACATCCCTCTTGGCATAAATACCGTCACTATTATCTACCAACTTAAATTCGGTAGTAATACTTTCGTTGACAAGCTGCCGCGTACCATCTTCCGCACGATCGAAGTTCTGTTCAATCTTCATATAATCTACAAAATTCAGATTGATTTTTTGGGGAAAGTTCATCACGACACGACGTACAAAATACGTACTATCCAACATGACATACAGATGCCCCGTAAAACCAAATGACTCGGAATTGAAAGGAACAAAGGTCAAATCGACACAAGGTTTACCCGCAACCGCCAAGGTATCCATCAGATAATATTTGTAGAACGAAGGTCCCAGGGAGGAAAGCGGACTGACAAACTTATTGGTAAACAGAGTAATGTTATTCTCATAGATATCCACATCGGTCATAGTGACGCTGATAGCTTGTTCCATCCCCTGTTGTGACAACATCTCATCCACACCTGCCTGACGTCGTGCCTTTACCCATTGTTTTTCGCTATGGGGAGATTTACGATAAAAATCGGTTGCCAATAATTCACGGTTTGACACAGCCAACACAGGCTTATCGGTAACGGCGGAAGTATCCACATAATTGGCCAGAAACTTGAATTTGCGGTACAACCACTTTTGTTGCTTCACACTATCAAAATTATTAATGGCAAATGTCATTTTCTCGTAGCGGTCACGTTGCCAGAAGTCGCGTTCATCCGGTGCATAGTCATCCCGGCGTTCAATCATTTCACGAACAAATTCAACTGCCGGATTGTCTTTTTTCTTATATCGCTCCCGTTTGGGTTTTACTATAATTTCATTCAACGCGTATGTAGCAGGAGAAAGCACTACCTTGAAATGTTCTCCGCGTGCAGGATGGATCAGATGATTATATTCATTGTAACCTACGGCAGAGACTACCAACATAGCTTCCGGACGATAGGTTTTAAAAGAAAAATATCCCCGGTCATTGGTCATCCCCCCTTCAGTAGTACCTTTTAGATAGACGGATGTATAAGGCAAGGGCTCATTCGTCAACGAATCGGTGACAACTCCTTGTACCAGATATTGCGCACGTAACGGCATAACAATAACTATCATGAACAGAAAAGCCCTAATATACAACCTCATACCTATCTACATCTATATTAAATGATGATTCAAGAGTCTAATACTCCTAAGTTCCCATTTATCAATTTAGTTTGCAAAGGTACGGAAGAAAACTTTTCCTAAAAGTTCAGTTTTACTGAATAAATGTTCTAAAAAACCACTTTTAATTCAAACACTTCCCGTTAAAAGCCGTTGTATAGCGAAAACGACGTAAAGAGACATCAGAACAACCTAAAAACTTAATTATGGAATGGATTTTTAATCAATTGAGGGAACGTCCCGAACTAGCCATCTTCCTCACGATTTTCCTGGGATTTTGGCTTGGGAAACTACGCATCGGTAAGTTTACATTAGGAACTGTTACTAGCGTATTGCTTGTTGGAGTTCTTGTGGGGCAATTGAATATTGCCGTACCCGGTCCTATCAAAGCGGTATTCTTCTTACTTTTCTTATTTGCGGTGGGATATAAAGTAGGCCCTCAATTTTTCCGTGGGTTGAAAAAAGATGGATTACCACAGGTAGGTTTTGCTGTACTGATGTGTGTATCCATTTTACTAGTAACCTGGTTACTCGCCTTGATGATGGGATATAATATGGGAGAAGCCGCGGGGTTACTTGCCGGTTCCCAAACAATTTCCGCCGTAATAGGAGTTGCCGAAGATACAATGGCAGGTATGGGACTGGACGAGGCACAACGGCAAAGTTATGCTAACATCATCCCGGTATCATACGCCGTGACCTATATATTCGGAACTGCCGGTTCGGCATGGGTATTATCGTCCATCGGCCCCAAAATGCTGGGCGGACTGGAAAAGGTGAAAGCTGCCTGCAAGGAGCTGGAAGCCAAAATGGGCAATTCACAAACAGATGAACCGGGTTTTATGCCTGCTGCACGTCCTGTAACTTTCCGAGCTTACCGGATAGATAACGAATGGTTCAAGAAAGGAAAAAGAGTAATTGACTTGGAAGTCCATTTCCAACAACAAGATAAACGGTTATTCGTGGAACGATTACGTAAATCGGGAGTCATCGAAGAAGTAAGTCCGAATGTAGTCCTTGAAATAGGTGATGAAGTGGTATTGAGCGGTCGGCGCGAATATGTTATCGGAGAAGAAGACTGGATAGGTCCCGAAATTCTAGACGCACAATTGCTTGATTTCCCAGCAGAAGTTCTACCGGTTATGATAACCCGAAAAACATTTGCGGGAAAAACAATATCCGTTGTCCGCAGAGAAAAGTTCATGTATGGTGTAAGTATTCGTAGCATCAAAAGAACAGGAATAGAAATTCCCGTCTTGGCACAGACTGTATTGGACGCAGGTGATGTCATAGAACTGGTAGGGACCAAACAAGAAGTGGAAAAGGCAGCCAAGTCTCTGGGCTACATAGACCGTCCTACCCACCAGACAGATATGATATTCGTTGGTCTCGGTATTCTTATCGGTGGATTGTTTGGAGCATTATCCATCCATATCGGAGGAGTCCCCATCAGTCTGAGTACCAGTGGCGGGGCACTGATTGCCGGTTTGTTCTTCGGCTGGTTACGGAGCAAGCATCCTACATTCGGACGTATCCCTGAACCTTCATTATGGGTTCTGAATAATGTCGGGTTGAATATGTTTATTGCTGTAGTAGGTATTGCGGCAGGTCCCAGTTTTGTGCAAGGTTTCCGTGACGTAGGTGTCAGCCTGTTCCTGGCAGGCGCGGCAGCTACCACCCTACCGCTGATTATCGGACTTCTGCTGGCAAGATACCTCTTTAAGTTCCATCCTGCCATTGCTTTGGGATGTTGTGCCGGTGCACGTACTACCACAGCCGCCTTAGGAGCCATCCAAGATACAGTAGAAAGTGAAACTCCGGCTCTGGGCTACACCGTGACATATGCCGTAGGTAACACCTTACTCATAATATGGGGAGTAGTCATCGTTTTACTGATTTAAAAGCCAAACTTAGAAGAAACTAACCATGAATATATTAAGAAATAAATATTGAGTTACTAAGAATTAGTTTATAGAGAACCAAGAAATAAATAGATAAGAACTTAAAAACAGATTGATATGGATACCAAGCTATTAGAAAAGAAAATGGAAAATATCAGCCCCTTTGAGCTGAAAAACCGCCTTATAGACATGGCAGACGAAAGTCTGAAAAAGAGTGCCCGAACCATGCTGAATGCCGGACGTGGTAATCCGAACTGGATTGCTACCGTTCCACGCGAAGCATTCTTTCTCTTGGGACAATTCGGATTGGGAGAATGCCGCCGGGTGATGTACATGCCGGAAGGTATTGCCGGAATTCCCGAAAAGCAAGGTATTGCTTCCCGTTTCGAGTTATTCCTCAAGAGTAATACCTACAAACCAGGAGCTTCCCTGCTGGAACAAACCTATAATTACATGCTAATGGAACATGCCGTAGACCCTGACAGTCTTGTTCACGAGTGGGCGGAAAGTGTTATCGGTGACCAGTATCCCGTACCGGACCGTATCCTGAGCTTCACCGAAATCCTCGTACGCGACTACTTAAATCAGGAGCTATGTGACAACCGTCCGCCGCGTGGGACTTTCGATTTATTTGCCACAGAAGGCGGAACAGCCGCCATGTGCTATATATTCGATTCATTACAAGAAAACTTTTTGCTAAATAAGGGAGATGGAATTGTTCTCATGGTTCCTACCTTTACTCCTTATATCGAAATTCCGCAGTTGAACCGTTATCAATTCAAGATGACGGAACTACACGCCAACCGTATGACAAAGGATGGACTACACTTGTGGCAATACAGTGATGAAGATATAGACCGCCTGAAAAATCCGGCAATCAAAGCTCTTTTCGTAACTAATCCGAGCAACCCACCCAGCTATGCCCTTAGCCCAGAGACCATGGCACGTATCGTGAACATTGTACGTGAAGACAACCCTAATCTAATGATTATTACGGACGATGTTTATGGTACCTTTAGTCCACATTTCCGTTCATTTATGGCAGAAATCCCTTATAACACACTATGTGTCTACTCATTTTCCAAATATTTCGGAGCTACCGGATGGCGTGATGCCGTGATAGCTTTACACGAGTTCAATCTGTTCGACAAGCTGATATCCAAATTACCAAAAGAAAAACGGGAAATTTTAAACCGTCGTTATTCCACTCTCACGTTACATCCTGAGAAATTAAAGTTCATTGATCGCATGGTAGCAGACAGTCGACAGGTAGCATTGAACCATACCGCCGGTCTTTCATTGCCGCAACAGATGCAAATGAGCCTGTTCGCAGCTTTTGCCTTGCTCGACAAAGAGAATAAATATAAGCAGAAAATGCAGGAAATCATTCTTCGTCGTCTACATGCTCTATGGGACAATACCGGTTTCACCCTAGCAGAAGATCCACTGCGTGTAGGTTATTATACTGAAATCGATATGTTGGTTTGGGCAAAGAAATTCCATGGTGACAAATTTGTGGAGTACTTGAAGAAAACTTACAGCCCCCTAAACGTCGTCTTCCGCCTTGCCAAAGAAACCTCCCTCGTATTGCTGAATGGTGGCGGTTTCGATGGGCCGGAATGGAGTATACGTGCCTCGCTTGCCAATCTGAACGAAAAAGACTATATCATCATCGGCCAGGGCATCAAAAGAATATTGGATGAGTATGCAAAGGAGTGGAAAAAATAATCAGTCATTAAACAATATACGGAAACGAGTCAGCCCATCATTGTAAGTACGCAGGGAGAAGGCACAACCATGACGACTCAGCACTTCCCTAATAAACACCAGGCCAATTCCCTGCCCGTTCGGCTTGGTGGAAAAGAAGGGGCTGAAGAGTTTAGCTTCGGCCTCTTTACTAATTCCAGGACCATTGTCAACGACTTCTATGGAAGCGGGAGCAATGGTCCTTACTATGATTTCGCCATGTTCTATTGACTTTTCAGTTACCCCCTCAATACTCTCGGCTGCATTCTTGATGATATTCACCAAAACCTGCTCAAAAAGGGAAGCATCCAGACGCACCTTACCGATTTCAGGATCACATTCTAAACGTAAATTAATGTTACGATCGTTACACATACCTTCCATGAAACGTTTACACATAGCCGCCAACTCATTCAGCTGGACAGGAGCTACGGTCGGTTCGGGTATCTTCACCACATCGGCAAAACGGGTGATGAACCGGCTCATGGAAAAACAACGTTCCGTACATACACGCATCACATCACAAATATCTTCCATCCCTTCTTCGGTAGAAAGCGCTTGCTCCACCGTATCTAGTGTGGAAGTTATGCCTGCCGTCGTATTATTCACTTCGTGGGCAATCATACGGATCACCTTTTCATAAGCACGTTTTTCTGCGCGCATCACTTCTTCCGTCATGCGTTCAATCAAATAGAAAGGATGCTTGAAACCTCTGTCTATAAAAGAAGAATGAGTACATTTATAGATATTAGCGTCATTCAGGCGAATGACCGCCGTGGTATCTTTGGGAATATCCGATAACTCGACCGCTAACGGAGAATCCACTAGTTCCAGTTGCTTATCCATCGCTTCTTCCAAGCGGACACCCAGCATCTTCAATGCCATGGGGTTCAATTGGGAAATGTCACCGTCTAATGTAGTGATGATAACTCCCATCGGAGAAGCCTGTATTAATAAATCCAGGAAATGGTTCTGTTCGCGCATTCTCAGCCGTTCATTCTTCAATTGCTCCATCATCCGGTTGAAGATATTCACAATACGATCGGCTTCATACTGCCCCACCAGGCTAAGACGGCTGCTGAAATCCTGTTCACGCAGTAATTCCATACCGTTACCGATGGTATTCATGGGCTTTACAATCTTACGGTAGAACACAAGAAGATAAATCAAAATGAATGCAATGAGTCCTTCTACTATATACAGGTGAGTGACTTGCATCCCTCCCGCCAGATATAGCAACGCTCCACCCAAACCGAGTAGAAAGAGGACGAGAATAAAGAAGAAGAATTTAATGCGCATGTAATTAAGCGATTATATTGTATTTCTCCAAACGGCGATAGAGTGCGGCACGGCTGATGCCCAATGATAAAGCTACCTGACTGAGGTTACCCTTATGTTGTTCCAACGCTTGCAGAATAGTTTGCCGCTCTATTTCATCAAGTGTCATTCCGGCAAATGAAGTTCCTTCAGCCGCTTTAGCTGGCTCGTCATGGCGTAAATACTGCGCGTCAAAATCAGAAGCATCCAACACAGATTTGCCGCTAACCAGAATTGTACGTTCCACTAGATTTTTCAGTTCACGGATATTGCCCGGAAAAGGCAGACGTGAAAGGAAGTTCAATGCATCCGCTGAGAAATCGGTACGGGGCAGTCCGTTGATTTCAGCCTGACGGTCGGCAAAGTGACGCGCCAACAAAGGAATATCTTCACGACGTTCGCGCAAGGATGGAAGCTTTACAGTAATCAGATTGATACGATAGAAAAGGTCTTCACGGAAAGTCCGTTCGGAAACCATCTTACGCAAGTCGGCATTAGTAGCTGAAACTACACGGACATCCACTTTACGAGGACGGCTGTCGCCCAGCACCTCGAATGTCTGATCCTGAAGCACACGCAGCAGTTTTACCTGGCAAGAGAGATCAAGATCACCTATTTCGTCCAGGAAGATAGTGCCTTTGTTTGCCATCTCAAACCGCCCGATACGGTCAGCACTGGCATCAGTGAACGCACCTTTCTTATGACCGAACATTTCACTCTCAAACAAACTCTGGGAGATACCACCAAGATTAACTTTCACAAAAGGTTGTTTCGTTCGCTGACTATTGATGTGGATGGCTTCGGCAATCAATTCCTTACCCGTACCACTCTCTCCTGTAATCAATACGGAAGCATTGGTGCGAGCTATGCGTGCCACGGTATTCAAAACTTCCATCAATCCCTGAGATTTACCAACGATATGACTGCGGTTCAGAACGTTACTTTGCTCTTCCAGCACTTCTTTCGGAGCAGCGGTCAGTTCCAAAGCAGTTTCAATCCGTTGCAATAAAGCAGCATTGTTCCACGGTTTGGTGATAAAGTCGAAAGCACCCGCCTGCATACCTTGTACGGCAAGCTGAATACTTCCCCAGGCAGTCATCAGAATAACAGGAACTTCTGGACGGAATACTTTTACTTGTTTCAACAGCGTAAGTCCTTCCTCTCCTGTAGTGGAAAGGGTAAAGTTCATATCCATCAATATCAACGCAGGAGCCTCAGCACGGACTATATCAATAGCTTCACGAGGACCAGAAACTACTTTCACGTTATAACCGGCACGCTTCAACATAAAACTAAGTGAAGAGCGTACGGCACTATCATCATCTACTATCAGTATCATAAATATTTGTAGTTTGTATTGGACAAAAGTAACGATTTCACAATAGAATACGCAGATTTATACGGATTTTTATCATTTTTCCTTATAATCGGTATAAATTCACGTAATCTGTTGTGACGATTATCCTTTAATGATATCTTCAAAATCCGCCTCCAACTCTGTATTCCGCTCAAAATCCCAAAGCGTCAGACTACGGAGCTGGTAAAAATAGTACCAATAATAATAAAGTTCCGAGATATGCTTCTGGCGTGCTTCATCTTTTGAATTTTGGGCATCATTCAGATCAAGCGTACTGATCTTACCAATCATAAATGTCTCTACACTTGTCTTGTAACGTTTTTCAGCGATGATGTCCGCTTCTGCCGCTATTCCCAATTGTTGTGCCTGATTATTGAAATTGGCCACCAACAAGAATATATCCTGATTAAAATCCATTTGTTCCTGACGGAGCTTAGATAAAACGACTTCACGGTTACTCTTGGCTACCCGAACCTTTCCGCGACGTTTTCCCCAGTCAAGGATAGGAATTTTCACACCTACTTTCACTATCTGGTTATCCAGCAGATCCTGATAAGCAGAAGAGAGTTCTTGGTTTTGCCCCGTGTAACCGACACTGGCGAAAAGGTCGATACTCCGTAGGTTTCCACGGGCAGTAGCCACTTCGTAATCGGCTTCCAACTGACGGCGACGGATGTTTTGGGCAAATGAATTACGTTCCAACGCTTTATTCAACACATAATCATACGCCATTTTTATGTTAGGAACAGAAGCTGGCAATACAGGATTTAGTCCTTCCTGTTCGGATACCCCAAGGAAAGAACGAAGCTGAAACATTTTTGCATTCAGGTTACTTTCTGCTTCCGTCACATCCGCTTTTCCTTGCAATGCATTCAACTTGAGTTGCAACAAATCATTCTCAGAAATCTGTCCCATCTTGCGTTTAGCAATCGCTACTTCATAAAGACGGTCTGAATTTTCTTTGTTTTGTTGTGCTGTGGCCAATGCTTCTTTAGCCAACAATAGCTGAAAGAAGTAAGTGATGGTCTTCATTGTCACTTCTTCCGTAGCAGAGATAAATGCAGCTTTTGCCTCGGCGTAGCGGACAGGTTCAATACGACGGTTCCACTTCAAATTGTTCACACCAAAAATGGGTTGTGTCAACTCAAGGCTAATAGGGACGGACATAAATTGTTTATCTCCGTTAGAGCCCAACTGTTTGAGATAATCAAGTGAAGAGGCCAAAGACAGTTTACCTCCTGTGAACCAAATATTTTGGTCTATAGACAATGTACCAGATAGTCCCAATGTATTATTACGGACAAAACTATAAGAACCATCCGAATTCTGATAAGCACTGTAGGATTTATTATAATTAGGTAATGTACCCGTAAAATTCACTTCGGGTAATAAATCCGCACGAAATGTACGATATTCCCAATAAGCGGTCTTCAATTCATTTAAAGCGACAGCAGCATCTACAGACTGAGTACGCGCCAATGCAATGGCTTCTGCCAAAGTAATGTCGCGTTCATGCACCATCGAATCGTTTTGCGCAAAAAGCACCGACGGTATAAAAAAATAAAATGCAAGTAAAAAAAAGTTTTTCATGTTTGAGCATAATAATAATCGCGAAAAGAAAAGCAAAGAGTGTGCCAAATGACCGGAAAAGGCCAAAACAGGGGGAGTGTCCGATATCGGACACTCCCCCTGTTCATTTACGGACGATAAACGAGTATTTACAATACTCCTTTGGAACTTGGCAATTCATAATGATAGATATCTCGCTTTACTGCCATTTTCAATGCCCTTGCCAAAGCTTTGAAAATACCTTCTATCTTATGATGTTCATTTTGTCCTTCTGCTTTGATATTAAGATTCATCCTAGCGGTATCACTCAGTGATTTGAAAAAATGCAGGAACATTTCTGTGGGCATCTCTCCTATTCTCTCACGCTTAAACTCCGCATTCCATACCAGCCACGGACGCCCACCAAAATCAAGACATACCTGGCAAAGACAATCATCCATTGGTAATGCATATCCATAGCGTTCAATTCCCCGCTTGTTTCCCAACGCCTGATAAAGACATTCACCGAGAGCAAGTGCAGTATCTTCTATAGTATGATGCTCGTCTACTTCCAAATCACCTTTCACATGAATAGTCAAGTCTAGTCCACCATGCTTACCGATCTGTTCCAACATGTGGTCGAAAAAACCTAAACCTGTATATATGTCGCAATGACCGTTTCCATCCAGATTGAGAGCTATATAAATATCTGTCTCTTTTGTTGTGCGGCGTACTTCCGCTTTTCGTTCACCGGCAAAAAGGAATTCAGCCACTTTATCCCAATCTTTTGTTGCGAGTACACACACCTCTCCAAAATCTTCAGAGTTCGTCCCGCCACCTTCTAACCCGGATTTCAGTATATTCATATTTTCTTGAAGAAGAATAGCCTTACATCCTAAGTTCTTAGCCAGTTCTACATCCGTAAGACGATCACCAATTACAAAACTGTTTGTCAAATCATAATCCGGGTTATTCAAATATTTAACAAGCATGCCGGTACGAGGTTTACGTGTCGGTGCAAAATCTTCAGGCATACTACGATCAATACATACCTCATCAAAAGTGATACCTTCACCTGCCAATGTCTTCATCATCAAGTTGTGAGCTGGCCAAAAAGTCTCTTCCGGAAAAGAAACCGTACCCAAACCATCTTGATTGGTAACCATTACAAACTCAAAATCCAATTTGCTACGGATAAAACCAAGATTGCGCATCACCTTCGGATAAAATTCCAACTTTTCGAGCGAATCAAGCTGATAATCTATAGGAGGTTCGACAACCAGTGTACCATCGCGGTCTATAAAAAGTACTTTCTTCATATATTATACTTTTTCAATGCTTCGATCAGTTTTTCATTCTCAACATGAGTACCTACAGTTACACGCAAACAGTTTCCACAAAGTGAAATAGAATTACGGTTACGAACAATAATACCCTCGCCTACCAGATAGTTGTAAATCGTCACGGCATCTGTCACACGAGCCAAGAAGAAATTTGCATCTGACGGAAATACTTCAACAGTACAAGGCAATCCTGTAAATTCCGCCTCCAAATGTTCACGTTCTTCTTTCAACATCTTCACCCATCGCTCTATTTCATAATAGCGGTGCAACATTTCAATAGCTTGTTTCTGTGTTAACTGGTTTACATTATAAGGATACTTTATCTTACTAAAAATAGTGATAATATCTTGTGAGGCAAATGCCATACCTAAACGGATAGCAGCACATCCCCACGCTTTAGAGAAAGTCTGGAGAATGATGAGATTAGGATACTTATCCAGTTCTTCAAGGAAAGAAGGGGCTTCCGAAAAGTCGTTGTATGCTTCGTCCAATATTACCAATCCGTCAAACCTCCAAAGTAGTTTCTCTATTTCACTACGAAGCAAGTCATTACCTGTGGGATTATTGGGAGAACAAAGAAAAATAAGTTTCGTATACTCATCTGTAGCCGCCAACAAATTATCTGCCGAAAACTGGAAGTTATCATCCAACAATACCTTGCGATATTCCACATCATTCACGTCTGCACATACCTGATACATACCGTATGTAGGGTCTATGGCAACCACATTATCAATACGCGGTTCGCAGAAAGCACGAAATACAAGGTCAATCGCTTCATCACTGCCGTTTCCCAAAAAGATATGCTCAGGACTTACTTTTTTAATTTTTGCCAACTCTTTTTTCAGTTCCCACTGCATGGGATCAGGATATCGGTTATGTGGTAAATTATAAGGATTTTCATTGGCATCAAGAAACACGGATGCAGTTACACCTTTATATTCATCTCGTGCCGAAGAATAAGGTTTTAAACGCCAGATATTGGGGCGGGTCAATTGTTCTAATGTCTTCATCATGATATTTACGATATCAAATATTAATTTTTAAGTTTCAACTCTTCAAGCCTTACGGTTACTGCATTCTTATGTGCATCCAGATGCTCATTGGCAGCCATTTCTTCAATGGCAGCTCCTATAATACGTATTCCCTCAGGCTTGATTTCCTGAAATGTGATTTTACGTATAAAGCTATCAAGACTGACACCGCTATATGCCTTGGCATACCCATTGGTGGGCAGGGTATGATTGGTACCCGACGCATAGTCTCCCGCACTCTCAGGAGTCAAAGAACCCAAAAATACCGAACCGGCATTCACTATACGTTCTGCCACAGACATATAATTACCAGTTTCAATAATCAAATGTTCAGGAGCATAGATATTTGTCAATTCGATAGCCTCATCCATATCACGAACCACGATAAGTTTACTATTAGCAAGTGATTTTTCTGCTATTTCCTTGCGGGGCAACAAAGCAAGTTGGCGCTCTACTTCGTCTTTCACTGCTTGTTGCAGCTTTACAGAAGTAGTAATCAGCATTGCCTGACTATCCACGCCATGTTCAGCTTGGCTTAACAAATCAGCGGCAACAAATACAGGATTAGCTGTTTCATCCGCTAATACTTCTACCTCGGACGGACCGGCAGGCATATCTATTGCTACATCACGCAAACTTACTAACTGTTTGGCAGCTGTGACATACTGGTTACCTGGTCCGAATATTTTATAGACCTTAGGCACGCTTTTAGTACCATATGCCATAGCTGCAATGGCCTGCACGCCACCAGCTTTGAATATCCGGTGTACACCCGCTACTTTTGCGGCAAACAATACAGCAGGATGTACCTTTCCATCTTTTCCCGGAGGAGTACAGAGAACTATCTCTTTGCATCCTGCAATCTTGGCCGGAACGGCAAGCATCAATACAGTGGAAAATAAAGGTGCTGTACCTCCGGGTATGTACAATCCTACTTTCTCGATAGCTACAGCTTTTTGCCAACAGGTTATTCCCGGTTGGGTTTCTATCTTCTTACCTTCAAAGCGCTGTGCAGCGTGAAATATCTCTATATTTTGTTTGGCCAGACGAATGGCGGCTTTCAATTCTTCACCCACCAAAACTTCTGCTTCTTGTTGTTCTTCATCTGTAACAATCAAGGAAGACAACTTCACTTTATCAAACTTCTCTTCAAAGTTCAACACAGCACGATCACCCTCAGACTTTACGCAGTCAATAATATTCCGTACCGTATCGAACAGATTTTCAGTATTCATCACCGGACGTTCCAGTAACTCGGTCCACTGTGATTTATCAGGATTGGTTATTAAAATCATATCTATCAGTTTTAACATTATATAAATGAGAATTTAGGGACGCAACACCTGGCAAAGTTCCTAAATTATCATTTTTTCAATCGGCAATACCAAAATCCCTTCTGCCCCCAACGCTTTCAGCTTACCGATAATCTCCCAAAAACATTTTTCATCGAGCACTGTATGTACAGAGCACCAACCTTCCTGAGCCAATGGCATCACTGTCGGGCTTTTCATACCTGGAAGTACAGACACAATTTTATCCAACTTATCTTTTGGTGCATTCATCAACACATATTTTTTATCTTCAGCTGTTTTCACTGCATCCATACGGAAAAGCAATTCTTTCAAAATCTCTTGCTTATCTTCACTCATGTTCTTATTACCAATGAGCAACGCTTCAGACTTCATCACGACTTCCACTTCCTTCAGACGATTACTTACTAAAGTAGAACCGGAACTTACTATATCAAAAATAGCATCGGCCAAACCGATACCCGGAGAAACCTCTACAGAACCTGTAATCACATGTATCTCAGCTTTTACCCCTTGCTCTTTCAGATAGCTGGAAAGTATACCGGGATAGGATGTTGCTATTTTTTTCCCATCAAACCATTTTATGCCGGGATATTCAATATCCTTGGGCATAGCCAATGAGAGACGACATTTACTAAAACCCAGACGCTTGATAATTTCAGCATCTTCATTTCTCTCCATAAACTCATTTTCACCGACTATACCAATGTCCGCAACCCCTGTCGCCACTGTTTGTGGAATGTCATCATCCCGAAGGAACAACACTTCGATAGGAAAATTAGAAGACTGTACCAGCAACGTACGTTTAGTTGCACTCAATTTTATATCCGATTCTTCCAGGAAAGACATCGTCTCCTCATAAAGACGACCTTTAGCTTGCACGGCAATTCTTAACATAACTATTTATTTATAATTTAATTATTTACTAAATATAGTATTCAAATTATTTTCCTAAATACTTGAAAATAAAAAACGAGACTTACCAATATCCGGTAAGCCTCGTTATCTATGTTCTACGTTATACACATACACTCATACGCCCACCGAATTATTCGTCAGGATGATGATGGTGATGATGTGCAACGATATTCTTCATGTTTTTTATTTCAATGCGACAAAAGTAAAGTATCCCATCGTAATATCCAAAGATTTATCACAAAAAAATTGTTTTTTCTTTCAAATTAGTGGCAAAATCTCTTCTGATTCCACATCGCAACGATGGAAATACATTTCTGTTTCCGCTTTTTCCTGTGGAAAAGTAAAATATGTACACGTAGCTTCTGTACAAAGTTCTCCCACACTGTTGTAAAGCCTCGCTTCTATAATAGCGATATTACGCTTTTGTTCCTTAAGAAAAGCGCGCAGTACTACATGTGTATCATTAGTGGATATGGATTTACGAAAACGAGTTTCCATCTTTGACGTCACTCCTCCGGTTTGCAATTTACGAAATACCACCCAACCACATATTTCATCCAACAATACCGACTGGATACCTCCATGAAGCGTATTCAACCAGCCCTGGTATTCCGGACGCGGCTTCCAAATACTCACCACCTCGTCACCATCTTCATAAAACTCCATTCTTACACCAGCTTCATTATCAGGAGAGCAACCGAAACAGTTGTAACCTTCCATATTTTTCCATGGATTGATAATCTTCTTCATACTATCTTTAATTTTATGGAGCAAAGATAACAAATCTTCAAAATAACAACCTTTATTTCCTACACTTATTCGTGCAATCCTTTTTCTTTCAAATATTGCAATAATAATACCGGACGATCTGTCTGAATTAGCTTAACACCTTGTTCTATAACCCAGCCCCAACTTTCATCAGGTTGTTGCAGTTCTACCGCACGGTCATCATCATGTCCTCCGCAAAGTTCCGGCCAAAGGGTATTAATAAAAATCTTAGCACCACTATCGTAGACTTTCTTTATTAAGCGTTGTACTTCTGGACCATCATCATTAAAAATCAATTCAAATGCTTTTGGTTTTAAATGAGTTATATAACTATCAATAACAGCTTCCGCACCTTTTCTACTTACATTGATGACAGGCATAAAAATCATTTTATCCAAAACATCTCCATTTTCCGCCTTTACCCGTTCATAAGGTAACGAGGCTTTCATAACACATTGATTTACCGTCCCGGTCTTTTTCAATATCTCGTAAGCTTCTTTAAAATAATCATATCCTTTGTCTACATTCACCATAACCTTACCTTTACATAATTCCATCACTTCCTCAAAAGTAGGTATCTGATGCCGCGTTTTACATCCCGCCCCATTCTTCAACCGCATTGTTTTCAGTTCGGCCAAAGTATAATCTTCAACCGCACCTTTCCCAGTCATCGTACGATTTATTGAGTTATCGTGCATTAAAACCAAATATCCATCTTTAGTCTTTTTTAAATCTATTTCTACCATATCTACCCCCATAGCAATACTGTTCCGGATAGCTTGCAAAGAATTTTCCGGTGCATTACGCCAGTCAGCACGATGAGAGACTACTAAAATCCGGTGAGGATTATTACCTAAAAAATCATTTTGTATCACTGTTACCCGGTCTTGTCCCCATAAGCACAAGGAACAACAAAATAAGAATAAAATTAAACGTAGTTTTTTCATATTATAACGTGTTTGAAATTGTTTGTTTTCTAAAGTAACAATCATTTGTATTTATGTTTTCGGCAACAAATATAAAAAGAACAATTGCATATTCTTTCCATAGAATAAAAAAGTTGCAATGAGAAATAAAAGCAATCTTTCATTGCAACAACCCAATTAATGATTGCACATTTTCGTTATATTAACCGCGAAGCCATCATCAGACGACATAAATTTTCCTTCTTCTTTAAGAAACCCAATAAGAGTATCAGCATCCATATCTTCTACCGAACAAGTATAAAAACACCGATGTTTACCAAACTTCTTAATAATTGTTTCTTTCAACGAAATCTCAGAATAACTATTTCCTTCCATCATGTGAAGGACTTCATGACGTACCATTACAATATCATAAACGTATGTAAAATTCGAGAAATAGAAAAGGATACTTGTCTAATAGAGTGTTTTTACCTATCTTCGTCTACAAGAAAATTTTACACTGACTGGAAATGATACTGAAAAGATTTATTTTCTGTTTATGGATACTGTTACCGCTATCTTTATTTGCTCAGAATGAAGTTAGTGTTCTCGTTGCAAACGATAGTATCCAACCGAAAACACATCAGAAAAGGTTCAAAAAGGGTATTAAGAAATTCCTTAATTTCAGTAATTTCGATACGACCTATATCAGTCCTAACCGATATAATTATGCTCTGATGCTCGACCACTTCACAAATTATGAATATTACTCAATATCAAGCATCATTCCTGAACCTCAACGATTACGCCTCTCTCCTAAACCTCATAACAAGATCGGTGTTTATTTCGGATGGCGCTGGATATTCCTGGGATGGTCAGTAGACACAGAAGCACTTCTCGGAAAAAAAAGTGGGAAAAAGAAAGGAACAGAATTTGACCTCAGCCTTTACAGTTCAAAGTTAGGAGTAGACATTTTCTACCGTCGTACAGGTAATGATTATAAAATACATAAAGTAACCGGCTTTTCAAATATCCCTTCGGACTACTCAGAAGATTTCAGAGGATTGAAAGTAGATATGAAGGGATTAAATTTATACTATATTTTCAATAACCGACGTTTCTCTTATCCAGCAGCTTTCAGCCAATCGACCAACCAACGCAGAAATGCCGGATCATTTATCGCGGGACTATCGGTATCTACGCATAATCTGAACTTTGACTATACCTTATTACCGGAAATTATCCGAGAAACGATGAATTCGGGTATGAAAGTAAAGCACATAAAGTACACCAATCTCAGTCTCAATTTCGGTTATGCCTACAACTGGGTATTTGCACGAAATTGTCTTGCATGTCTATCAGTCAATCCTGCTGTGGCATATAAAACATCCCGGATTGAAAAAGCAGAAGGAGAAAAAAACGAATGGTACAAAAATATCAATATTGACTTCATTGTAAGAGCCGGAATAGTATATAATAATAGTAAATATTTCGTGGGTAGCTCGTTTGTAGGTAGAACATACGATTACTATCGGAAGAACTTCTCACTGAACAATGGCTTCGGTACATTACAGGTATATGCCGGCTTCAATTTCTATCTTAAAAAAGAGTATCGGAAGAAGAAATCCGAAAGACGAGACTCATTCTAAAAACTATACGAACATTCTATCCCTACTATATTTTTCTGTCTGTCACGTTGCCACTGACGACAATAGAAAACCTCTGTATCCCAATTGTCTGTTACCTCAAAGCTCAATCCTGTCCGATAACGCATACGCTGTACATTAAAATGTTCTCCAAAATTTAACCCGTTATATATTTCTACCGAGACATAAGGTTCCAGCTTACATTTCGGTATATCATAAGCTAGTTTGAAACGTGAACGCAGACGGAATTCATCATTTTCTCCATCAAAGGTATGCTGCAAACGTTCCCGTAATGATAACTTGAGATGCTGCAAATGCGTAGAAAGCGTTCCATCCACACGATAACGATGACGAAATTCCCATCCACTTTCACCCCGGTTACGATAATGCAGTTCATATCCGGCACCAAATTTCAAGAAAGGTAAAAAAAGATACTCTCCCCCTACTCCTATTCCCCAACGATCTGTTCTATTTAAATCATTCTTAGTACGCCACTCTAAATCAGTAGATATAACAAATGCTGGTTTCACTTTATATTCGAAACCAGCATTAAGCCAACTGGTAAAATCCTCTTCCTGTGCCTGCAAAAATTGGGACGTAACGCATAACATAACGAATACAGAAACAATTTTCCTTCGAAAATTATTTTTCTTTATTTCTACATTCTTATTAATCAAATTCATCATTGGCTATTAGTTATGACTACAAAGCTAAAGATAAATTCTGTAATAAATCTGTAATACGCTGAATTAAACGTTATTTTCTACTTTTTACAAGCGGTAAACTTGTTTCTATAGAGATTATCCACGTGAAATTTCCCTAAGATATTGTTCGATTTTTTCAAAGAATGTACTTAAATGCGAACCGTCTACAAAAGCATGATTCACATAAATAGATAAAGGAAATACCAACCTACCTTCACGAAGAACGGCCTTACCTGCTGTCATCAAAGGGTAGTTACATCCGTTTCCAACTTCGGCAAGCGTATAAGTAGTGGCAGTAAAGAACATTTTGGGAACTGCACTCAGATGCACTACATCATAGTCTCCATGTTTTATCAAAGTTTTCTCCGCCCCATAAGGATCACCGTCTTCCGGGATATTCGTTATCAGAGCATAAGCCTCTGTATAAAAGCTCTCAAAATCTTCGTGATAAGGGATACGAACCGTATAAAAAGTCTTTCCGGGAACTGCTATCGGAGAAATAATATCAACTTGATCGTGATAGATAACCCGACCTTCCTTATCTATACGATAACGGAGCTCTACTACCTCATTGGCGGCACGAAGCACAGCATATAAGTAGTAGAGAAAAAAGGAACGTCCCGCAATTTTTGCTGCGGAACGTGCTTCAGTACAATCAATTTCAGTGGTAATGGAATACCAGGAATTTACGAAACTCCGGAAAAAGCCGAAATTATCCCGGCGTTCCCACGTATCGATATCTACAATATGTTTCATTCTTGATTAACTTTCTCTTTCTTATAATTTTCCAAACCTGTTTGCAAGAATTCTATATATTTGGGAATATCCTCATCATAAGAATATGACTTATTAAGTGGTCTGCCTTCATTGTCAATCAGCACATAGAACGGTTGTGCATTGGCACCGAACTTAACTCGTTGCAAATAACTCCACTTATCGCCTACTGTACGTAAAGTACGTTCTTTTCCGTTTTCCATAATCTTCACAGGAGAAGTGAGCGGAGTTTTATTGTCTACATAAAGCGTGATAAGCACATAATCGTTATTGATGATATCGCTCACCTTCGGATCTGTCCATACAGCAAGTTCCATCTTTCGGCAATTCACACAACCATAACCAGTGAAATCCAGCATTACGGGCTTGCCATGCAAACGAGCATACTCCATACCAAGATCATAATCATCAAACTGGGCATGTACCTCATTATTGTACAGATTGAAATCCTGTGTCTGCATAGGCGGCGCAAAAGCACTGACTGCCTTCAACGGTGCTCCCCATAAACCGGGAACCATATAAACAGCAAATGCCAAAGAAGTCAAAGCCATGAAAAAACGCGGCACACTGACCTTATTATCGTCATCATCGTGCGGAAACTTAATTTTACCCAACAAATAGAAACCGAGCAGAGCAAACAGTACAATCCATAAAGCAAGAAACGTTTCACGGTCAAGGATACGCCAGCCATAAGCCAAATCGGCAACAGAAAGGAACTTCAACGCAAATGCAAGTTCAAGGAAACCGAGTGTCACTTTAATAACATTCATCCAACCTCCTGACTTAGGCATAGACTTCAACCATGACGGGAATAATGCAAACAATGTGAACGGCAATGCCAATGCGATAGCAAAACCCAACATACCAATAGCCGGAGCTACCACACTACCAATCGTAGAAACTTGTACCAACAAGAAACCGATAATAGGACCTGTACAAGAAAAAGATACTAATGAGAGCGTGAATGCCATCAGGAAAATACTGAGCAAGCCACTTGTTTTTTCAGCCTTGCTATCTACTGCGTTACTCCATTTGGAGGGAAGAGTTATTTCAAACGCTCCGAAAAAAGAAGCAGCAAACACTACCAACATCAAACAAAACAGGATATTGAAAACTGCATTCGTTGAAAGCGCATTCAGTGCACTAGCACCAAAGATCAACGTAATAGCTAGTCCTAAGGTAACGTATATCACTACGATGGACGCACCATATGTCCACGCATCACGAACACCTTTTTTCTTGTCTTTACTACGTTTCAAGAAGAAGCTCACCGTCATCGGTATGATAGGCCATACACAGGGAGTGAACAACGCTAACAATCCACCGAGAAAACCAGTAATGAAGATATAAATCCATGACATATTCTCCTGGGAAGTAGTTTCTCCCAACATATGTAAATCATTGATAACCGGTTTCCAAAGATCAATATCTCCATCGGAAACATTTATTCCAGTAATTCCATCCCCCCCACCGATAGCTACAACAGAAGCGGTATCCGCAACAGTTTTCGTAATAACTTGTTGTGTCACAGGCTGACTCTCTGTTTGTGGAGCGACTAAAATTTCCTTAGAAGTCTCACCTTCAGCCTTACCGGAAAAGTTGAATGGCACTTGAGTAGGTGGTAAACAATTCTCATCATTACATGCACCATATTCCAAATAACCATCTATTTCGTAAATACCCCCTGTCAATTTCAACTGCTGAACAAATTGTGCTGTATTCTCAAAATAACGCACCTTCATTTCAAACAACTTATCGAACGCGGATATTTCCTTTCCAACGGGTTTCAGCTTACCTACCAACTCAACACCAAAAAGTTTCTCAGTATTAAAAGTGGCCGAAATAGGTCCCCCATCACCCAGATCGGTAGAGTAAACATGCCAACCTTTATCAATCACACCGGTAAACACAATTTCGGCTTCACCTGCTGGTAAAGTTTTCAACTCCGATTTGAATTTAACAGGTTCGTGTATCTGCGCTTGCACCACAATAGCGAGAAGCAACAAAAAAGTAGAGAATAATATTTTCTTCATTTCTAATTTTTGGTTCATTTATTGCTAATTTAATCTTCGTAATCTACGCAAGCACGACTTTCTTTCACACCTGCAATAAGTTTACCAGCAGCCACATGTTCGGGATGTGTAGCATAGAACTTCACATCATCCAATGTGTCAAACTCACTATACAAAGCAATACTCCAAGCTTCAGCAGGATTGATATTTAATCCAACTTCAATCTTACGAATAACGGAAATTTTAGCAGGAAGCGCTTCAATAGCTTCCTTAAAATTATTCATTGCCGCTAACTTTTCGTCAGCCGAAGCCTCATCTTTCAGCTTAAATAAAACAATGTGCTTGACCATAACTTTGTTATTTAAATGATTTATATCTATATTTGTCAGCCGAAGCAGCTGTATTTAACAACTGCAAAAATACTGGTTTTGTTTCAAATATACACTTAAACGGATGTTAATAATAGGAATTGCAGGCGGAACAGGTTCGGGAAAGACCACCGTCGTACGTAAAATTATTGAAAGTCTCCCTGTAGGTGAAGTGGTATTATTGCCGCAAGATTCTTACTATAAAGACAGTAGCCACGTACCTGTGGAAGAACGGCAGAATATCAATTTCGACCATCCCGATGCATTCGAATGGAATCTTCTGTCCAAACACGTTTCCATGTTGCGCGATGGTAAAAGCATCGAACAACCCACTTATTCGTATCTGACATGTACCCGTCAGCCCGAAACCATCCATATCGAACCACGTGAAGTGATTATCATTGAAGGTATCCTTGCTTTATGCGACAAAAAACTTCGTAGCATGATGGATCTCAAGATTTTTGTGGATGCAGATCCCGATGAACGCCTTATCCGCGTTATCCAACGGGACGTGATTGAACGTGGACGTACCGCCGAGGCTGTAATGGAACGTTATACCCGTATTCTAAAACCAATGCATTTGCAATTCATTGAGCCCTGTAAGAGGTATGCTGACCTCATTGTTCCGGAAGGTGGTAACAACCAAGTGGCAATTGATATACTCACGATGTATATTAAGAAACACTTAAGATAGATATTAAGTATCAGATATTAATTGCTGTACCATGAAAAAGAGAAGCGGATTATGGACGATATTGTCAATGATGATAATATGTTGCATTTCAGGATGCCGTGGTAGTCATAATGCCGCTGTAGAAGAAAGTGGTGATGACTTGCAACAAATAAAGGATAGTGGAGAGTTGATAGTATTGACATTATACAGTTCTACTTCCTATTTTATTTACCGTGGACAAGACATGGGTTTTCAATACGAATTAAGTGAGCAATTTGCCAAAAGTCTTGGGATAAATCTAAAAATTAAGGTTGCCAAAAACGTACATGATCTCATAGAAAAACTCCTTACAGGTGAAGGTGATCTTATTGCTTATAACCTACCCATTACAAAGGAATGGAAAGACAGTCTGATTTACTGTGGTGAAGAAGTAATTACTCATCAAGTTATTGTACAACGTACCGATGGACGTACTAAACCTCTGAAAGACGTTACAGAACTTATCGGGAAAGACATATATGTAAAACCAGGTAAGTATTACGATCGTTTAGTGAACCTTGACAAAGAACTTGGAGGAGGAATAAATATTCATAAAGTAACCAACGATAGTATTACTGTGGAAGATTTGATTACTCAGGTTTCACAAGGAAAGATATCTTATACTGTAGCCGACAATGATGTAGCACAATTAAATACGACTTATTATCCCCACCTAAACATTAGCCTTTCTATAAGTTTTGATCAACGTGCTTCATGGGCTGTAAGAAGGAACTGTCCACAACTGGCAGCAGTAGCTAACAAATGGCATGAAGAAAATATGACTTCGCCTGCTTATACAGCAAGTATGAAACGTTATTTTGAAATCAGCAAAGCTATTCCTCACTCTCCTATCTTATCCTTACGAGAAGGAAAAATCTCTCATTACGATCATTTATTCAAGAAATATGCCCCTGAAATCAATTGGGATTGGCGTCTATTGGCATCGTTGGCCTATACAGAATCTAATTTCGATTCTACGGCAGTATCATGGGCAGGCGCCAAAGGACTGATGCAACTGATGCCGACTACCGCACGAGCCATGGGAGTACCGCCGGGCAAAGAACATAACCCTGAAGAAAACATCAAAGCAGCAGTAAAATATATCGCTGCCACTGCCAGAAGTTTTTCTGCAGTTCCCCCAGAGGAGAGACTGAACTTCGTATTGGCATCTTACAACTCCGGTATTGGACACGTATTGGATGCTATGGCTCTGGCTGAGAAATACGGAAAGAACAAATATGTTTGGCGCGATAATGTAGAAAATTTCATCCTGCTGAAAAGCAACGAAGAGTATTTTACTGATCCTGTCTGTAAAAATGGTTATTTCCGTGGAATAGAAACATATAATTTCGTCAGGGATATAACATTACGATTTGAACAGTATAAGAAAAAAATTAAGGAGTAAAGATAAGACAGTACATCTCAAGAAATCAGTATCTAAACACTCTAATTTCATTAAACTTATCTAAATAAATATCATTTAGAATATATGTTCATAGATTTTCTACATTTATAGAATAAGTAAACTTAAATGTAGAAAATCATATAAACTATGAACCTATCAAAAACGGAAGAGCTGTTAATGGATATTATTTGGAGAAAAAATGGACATTTAGCAAATACAACTACTAAATGCCCATTTATTTAATTCTTGCTTTCATCAATCAAAACAGGTTCAACTTATTTTTTTTAGCTTTTTCCAAAGAAACTGTATCAACCTGTCTCTCCTCGTTTTTCTCACGTAATTGTTGATATTTCATCGATAAATCTTCTACTAACTTTGCTTTCTGCTTTGGGTTCATCAAGCGTGCCGCCACAGTCGCATTCTGAGAGGCATCTTTCAGATGAATCACCGGAGCATGATAAACGGGAGCTATCTTCAGTGCAGTATGCAAAGGAGATGTAGTAGCCCCTCCTATCAATAAAGGTATATCGGCTCCGGCTTTTTCCAACTCAAAAGCCACATGTACCATTTCGTCCAATGAAGGAGTAATCAAACCACTCAATCCAATCATATCTACTTTTTCATCTATTGCACGTTGTACAATGGTTTCAGCAGGCACCATTACTCCCAAGTCGATTATCTCGTAACCATTACAAGCCATCACGACTGCAACTATATTCTTACCGATATCGTGTACATCACCTTTTACGGTTGCAAGCAAAACTTTGCCAGCAGAAGTGGCATCTTCCTGCTTTTCCGATTCAATGATCGGTTGCAAAATGGCAACCGCTTTCTTCATGATACGAGCAGTCTTCACTACTTGTGGAAGAAACATCTTACCGATACCAAATAAATCACCGACATGTTTCATACCCTCCATTAATGGTCCCTCGATAATATCCACAGCTTTAGGGTACTTATCCAAAGCCTCAGTAAGGTCTTCTTCCAAATAATCACCGATACCTTTCGTCAAAGCATATTTTAAACGTTCTTCCAATGTGGTCCCCTCACGCCAAGCAAGTTGAGAATTGAAAGTTGAATGCCGAGAGCTATCATTCGAATCTGTTTTTTTCGCAGCTTCCATCTCTATTTTCAGACGCTCAGCAACCTCAATCAATCGCTCGGCAGCATCCGGTCGGCGATTGAGAACCACATCCTCGATACGTTCTAAAATATCAGCAGAGATATCCGTATAAATCACAGAAGTCGCGGGATTTACAATACCCATATCCATCCCCTCACGGATTGCATAATAAAGGAATACGGCATGCATCGCCTCACGGATATAATTATTACCACGAAATGAGAACGAAAGGTTACTGACACCTCCACTCACATGTGCACCAAATAGATTTTTCCGTATCCAACCTGCAGCACGAATAAAGTCGACCGCATAATTATTATGTTCCTCCATACCTGTAGCTACTGCAAGCACATTCGGATCAAAAATAATATCATGAGGATTAAAACCTATCTTATCCACCAAAAGGTGGTAAGCCCGTTCACAAACTTCAATCTTGCGTTCAAAAGTATCCGCCTGTCCTTTCTCATCAAATGCCATTACCACAACAGCTGCACCATATTGTTTTATGAGACGGGCATGCTCCAGAAATTTTTTTTCCCCTTCTTTCAAAGAAATAGAATTAACGATGGATTTTCCTTGCAGGCATTTCAAACCAGCAACAATCACTTCCCATTTGGAAGAGTCTATCATCACAGGAACACGCGCAATTTCCGGTTCGGAAGCAATAAGATTTAGGAAAATAGTCATTTCTTCCTTGGCATCCAGCAAACCATCATCCATATTGATATCAATGACCTGTGCACCATCTTCCACTTGCTGGCGGGCAATACTCAAAGCTTCATCGTACTTTTTCTCGTTTATCAATCGCAGAAACTTACGCGAACCGGCAACATTACAACGTTCACCTACATTTATAAAGTTGTTTTCAGGTTTCACTTCCAAAAGTTCCAAACCCGACAGCCAAAGATTATCTGTTTTTGGAACAGGTATATGTGGAGCAACATCGACAATCAGAGCCGAATATTCGGCAATATATTCGTCAGTAGTACCACAACATCCACCAATAATATTTACTAACCCTTCATGAATATACTCTCCAATTTCATTGGCCATTTCGATAGGAGTCTGATCGTATGTTCCTAAGCCATTCGGCAAGCCGGCATTGGGATAAGCACTTATATAATAAGGAGCACGTACAGCAAGCTGTTCGAGAAAAGGTTTCAACTGATGTGCACCGAAAGAACAGTTCAGACCGACAGAGAAAATATCCGCATGTTGTACAGAAGCCAGAAAAGCTTCTAAAGTTTGCCCTGAAAGAGTACGTCCTCCAGTATCGGAAACTGTAACCGATAGCATCAAAGGAACATGAATACCGGTAAAATCCATCGCCTGTTCGGCAGCATAAATAGCCGCTTTCGCATTCAACGTATCAAAAATAGTTTCTATCAACAGAGCATCTATACCTGTTTCAAGCATAATCTCCATCTGTTCACGATAGGCAGTAGCCAGTTCATCATAACTCAAAGCGCGGAATGCCGGGTTATTTACATCAGGACTCATAGAACAGGTTTTATTGGTAGGGCCGATGGAACCAGCCACAAAGCGTGGTTTATCAGGAGTAAGAGCAGTAAATTCATCGGCTACTTCACGTGCCAATTTTACGGCAGTACTATTTATTTCACGCACATATTCCTGCACATGATAATCAGCCATGCTAACACGAGTAGAACTGAAAGTATTCGTTTCAATAATATCAGCACCTGCCACTAAATATTTACGATGGATATCCTGTACTATATCGGGGCGGGTCAGACAAAGTAAATCATTATTACCCTTCAATTGCCCTGAGACATGAGCAAAATACTCACCACGGAAGTCTTCCTCCGTTAAGTTATATTGTTGTATCATGGTGCCCATCGCACCATCTAAAATCAAGATGCGCTCACGCACCAACTTTTCAATAGAAGCCACTGTTATAAGGTATAAAATATAAAGCATAAGTGTGAAGCATAAGATATAAGCAACAATATTATAAGATATAATGTGATATTATATACCTTATGCTTCACACTTATACTTCAAATTTTGTCTTACCGCTTGAACATACGTGCCATGTCACGCTTGTCATCTTTTTCTTTAAGGGATTCTCGTTTGTCATATTGCTTCTTACCTTTGGCAAGAGCTACAACAACTTTTGCCAATCCTTTTTCATTGATAAACAAACGCACAGGTACAATGGTAAAACCGGGATCTTTTGTTCCACGCATCAGCTTTCCCAATTCTTTCTTATTCAACAAAAGTTTGCGCTCCCTACGCGCATTATGATTATTGTACGAACCGTAAAAATACTCGGCAATATGCATATTCTTCACCCACAGTTCGCCATTAGCAAAATAGCAGAATGTATCTACCAAGCTCGCTTTGCCCAACCGAATAGATTTGATTTCCGTACCTGTGAGTACAATACCCGCAGTATAAGTATCTACCAGTTCATAGTCAAATGTAGCACGCTTATTTTTAATATTTACAGGAGCTTGTTTCATAAACCAATCAATTTAACATTACCGTCAGCTTATTAAAGACGAATTGTATCACTACCGGACAAGCTATTAACAAAATAGAGGAAAGAATTGTGAAACGTAAACGGTCTTTTTCCGTTACATCCATCAAAACAATACTTCCTTCCCACACCACATAGACAATGTAAAATTGAAGCAACAACGCTATAATATTAAAATCCGGTAGTACACCGATAATAATTTGGAGCAAAAAAGGCACCACCAACGCATATCCCGCAAACTGTTGCGTCAAAAGCATATCATTGTTCATCTGAAACATACGAACGCACAACCCATTGATAAGATAAGCAGCTAAAAAATATCCTCCAAATAAAGATACAGCCACCGCACAACATTGCGTCATGGCATATTGAAAACTTTCCGGACCATCCCATCCCTTCACCAACAATGAACCGATGAAAACGGACAACCCGCATAAACCAATCATAGGATAGACAAAAGCTGTAAATACTTTCCGCCTATCCTCTTGCAAACGAATTTCCTCCCAAGCACGAACCGGAGAGGAAATCAATTGAATTGCTATATGAATTAATTCTTTGTAGTTCAATTACTATTCGTCAAATTTATATTCCACTTCGTAGGGCTCAGATAACTTACCATCTTCCAAACTATTTGAACCGGACTTGGTAGATTCAAATGCATAAATCTTAATCTTAGTCGGTTTTTTATCGGTTAGACCCTCAAAATCATTCAATGCAGATGATATATCAAAAGCTTTATATATATTAGCCACATCTGATGGCTTTTCTTCTTCTGTTCTATAACGCAAATACAAAGCCATTTCTGTATCTTCCGCTTTAGCCTGAGACCTATCAAATATCAACGTAAAGTTGTATTTACTTATGTCTGTAGACTTAGCCAAGAATACAACCGGTATTACTATAATATTTTTATCAAAGAAACCGATACCATTATTATCGCTCATTCCATAATCATTAATAAAACCTATTTTAGTTATTGTTGCATTTTGATATCCGGATTCTGCACCATCATCTTCAAGAGACCAACACTCAGCACTTGTACTTAAATTTTGGATTCCTGAAACTTGTACTTTCACTTCTTTGGTAGCTTCAGTTACAGGCTGTTCTTCTGAATTATATGACCATGCTATCTGTACAATATCACCTGTACTCAACTTTAAATTTGTATTTGCCATTAATTCACTACTATTTGCAGCTACATAATTGACCTCACTATTAGTAAATCTAAACGTATAGGGATACGTACTTACCGTCTTCATAATAAAAGTCCCCCCTACAGTAGGATCGCTATCTCCCATACATGAAGTTAAAGAAATGCCCATTAATAAGGTTAAGGCCACCATCAAGAATTTCAATTGTTTCATAAACATTTATTTTTTAGAGTTTGCAAAGATATAAAATCCATTTTACATAATATAAATGCAGTAACTAAAAAAATACTGCAACACTTACTTTATTATTTTTGCAAATAAATCTAAATGTTCATCTACATAATTGGCAACCAACGTTGTATATTCTTCTTCTTTTTCCAAAAATTCATCTTCCAAATCATCAAAAACTTCGTATTGCTCGTACATCGCCATAAACTCTTCATCCGTACGTTCACACTCCAAATCTTCACGATGTCCATCATATATCTTCTTAGCTGCATATACCAATTTACTCAAATCACCAATTTTCCAAAGCCGCATTACCTTGGCAAAAGGATTAGCAAAGATATATCCGCCATAACCATTCTGGATCAACTGGCAGAAACCACCGTCCATCACTTCATCCCGAAATATCTGATAAGCCAACAACGAATGTTGTTCAGCAGTGAGTAAAGGCATTGTCACTGCGGTAAGTTCTCCGCCTATCACCTTTTTATAAGCATTGGTAAACACTTGAATAAAGATATCCATTCCCTCATTGGCAGCTTGACGTAATGCAGCATCTGTTACTTCTATCATAATTACCACGATTGATTATGCCACAAAGTTAACACTTTACACCAAAACTTCCACATAGAAAAACAGAATATCGACAAAAACCTTTCAAAAGCCCTCTATCTTTGCTTGCATAATCAAAAGATATCACTATGAATAAGATTTTTATTTTCCTGATGTTTATCTTGTTATGTAATTGCTCTTCTACCCCTATCCAAGATATCCCACCTAATACACCGGAAGATACAACCGATTCTACAACTCCGTCGGATGAAAAGCCTACCGATGATGAAAACTACGGAACTTCTATTTATGACACCAACTCCCCCGTCGGATTCGCTACTATGGCCACTCCCCCTACCGGAGGTAAAGGCGGAAACAATATTATTGTCACTACGGCAACCGAGCTGGCGAATGCATTGAAAAAAACAGAGAAACTCATTATTTATATAAAAGGTACTATTACTATAGAAAAAGTCATTTCTGTCCTTGCCACTAACAAAACTCTACTCGGGCTTCCGGGGTCTATATTGATCAATCCCAACCGTACGAGAGACGGTTCAGGTATCCTTTATTTCAAAAAAGGATCCAACAATCTCATCTTACGTAATATTACATTCAAAAGTGCTGGTGCATACGACGTAGACGGATGGGATAATCTATGTATAGACGGAACCACCAATATTTGGGTAGATCATTGCGATTTTCAGGATGGTGTAGATGGTAACTTCGACTGTAAAAATGTATCCGACAATATTGCTGTAACCTGGTGTCGTTTCCGTTATCTTATTGCTCCCTTAGCAGGAGGACCGGGTGGAAATGACGCACATTGTTTCAGTAATCTTTGGGGAAACAGTGACAACCATACAGAAGATCGTGGTCATCTGAACACCACTTTCCAATTCTGTTGGTGGGATGAAGGTTGCCGCGACCGTATGCCACGCGTACGTTTTGCCCAAATACACATAGCCAACTGCCTTTACAGTAGCACTGTCAGCAGTCATTGTATCGGTGCAGGTAAGGAAGCAGATATTTATGTGGAAAAATCGGTCTTCACAGGATTTAAAAAGGACAAAATCTACAAAACTTATACCGATGATGCCAAAGTATATCTGAACCAATGTATCTCACCATTCAGCGGTAACGAAACAAACGGTACAGGAAGCAGCTTCACTCCTCCCTATACCTTAATAACCATTGATGCCTCAAAAGTAGAAGAAGTTGTAAAAGGTAATGCAGGTGCCACTCTGACAATAAAAGAACCGTAGTAACTGCAAACTCTACTTTACATTCCACAGAGTTACAACTTATTATTACTTATTTTTAATAAAAAAGTCAAACTGTACGGTTGGCAGAAACCAAGAAAAGGACTAACTTTGTGACCGATTTGAAAAAGTAGAACTACGTTTTTTTAATTATAACTTAAAAAAGAGCTAATTATGACTTATTCACACGAAGTGGAACACATGTGTGTTGTAAAGAAAGGGCCTAACCATGGACCGGCTCCTATTCCCGAAGAAGGTAAATGGGTAAAAGCTAAAGAAATTGTTGACATCTCTGGTTTGACACACGGTATTGGTTGGTGTGCTCCTCAGCAAGGTGCATGTAAATTAACCCTCAATGTAAAGGAAGGTGTTATTCAAGAAGCATTAGTTGAGACTATCGGTTGTTCTGGTATGACACATTCAGCTGCTATGGCATCTGAAATCCTCCCGGGTAAGACTATCCTCGAAGCATTGAATACTGACCTTGTCTGTGATGCTATCAATACAGCTATGCGTGAACTCTTTCTGCAAATCGTTTATGGACGTACTCAATCAGCCTTCTCAGAAGGTGGTTTGATTATTGGCGCCGGTTTGGAAGATTTGGGTAAAGGTTTGCGTAGTCAAGTAGGTACATTGTATGGTACTTTGGCTAAGGGTCCCCGTTACCTGGAAATGGCAGAAGGCTACATCAAAAATATTTTCCTGGATAAAGACGACCAAATTTGCGGATACGAATTTGTTCACCTGGGCAAGTTCATGGATGAGATCAAGAAGGGAACTGACGCAAACGAAGCTTTGAAGAAAGTTACCGGTACCTACGGACGCGTAACAGCCGAACAGGGAGCAGTTAAACACATTGACCCACGTCACGAATAATATAAGGAGGAAAAGAATATGATTAGAGAAGTGAAATTTGAAAGTCAAGACCGTCGCATCAAGCAGATTATCGCTGCTTTAAACGCTAACGGCATCAAAGACATCGAAGAAGCTAACGCTATCTGTGAAGCTCATGGACTTGATCCTTATATGACGTGTGAAGAAACCCAGCCTATTTGCTTTGAGAATGCAAAATGGGCATACGTGGTAGGTTGTGCTATCGCTATTAAGAAAGGTTGCAAAAACGCTGCCGAAGCTGCTGAAGCCATCGGTATCGGTTTGCAAGCATTCTGTATTCCGGGTTCTGTAGCCGACGACCGTAAAGTTGGCATCGGCCACGGTAATCTGGCAGCTATGTTGCTTCGTGAAGAAACCAAGTGCTTTGCTTTTTTGGCAGGTCACGAGTCATTTGCAGCAGCTGAAGGCGCAATCAAGATTGCCGCTAAAGCAGACAAGGTACGTAAAGAGCCATTACGTTGTATCTTGAACGGTCTCGGTAAAGATGCTGCACAGATTATCTCTCGTATCAATGGTTTTACATACGTTCAGACTCAATTCGACTATTATACAGGTGAATTAAAAGTAGTGAAGGAAATTGCATACAGCGACGGTCCTCGTGCTAAAGTAAAATGCTATGGTGCCGATGACGTTCGCGAAGGTGTAGCCATCATGTGGAAAGAAGGCGTAGATGTATCTATCACAGGTAACTCTACCAATCCGACTCGTTTCCAACATCCGGTTGCTGGTACTTACAAGAAAGAACGCGTTCTTGCTGGTAAGCCTTACTTTTCAGTAGCATCAGGTGGTGGTACGGGGCGTACGCTTCATCCGGATAACATGGCTGCTGGTCCTGCTTCATACGGTATGACCGACACGATGGGCCGTATGCACTCAGACGCTCAGTTCGCTGGTTCTTCATCAGTTCCTGCTCACGTAGAAATGATGGGATTCCTGGGAATTGGTAACAACCCGATGGTAGGATGTACAGTGGCTTGTGCGGTTGACGTAGCTACTGCTCTTAGTAAGTAATCATCTGATATACAGGTTATAACGAAGAGCTTTCCTTAGGGAAGGCTCTTCTTGTTTTAACAGACTTCCACGCTATCCTTGCTCTACTCACCTTTGTCTATCATTTAGTATCATCACCTTATCAATTGTGACGGTGTCCTATATTATACTCTATAAATTCTCTACAAATTGCCACATTATTGCTAATTCTATGACGTTACTTGTGACGAGGTATCTATACCGTCACAGCAAGGTAAAATATTCATAAATAGCTATGTATTAACACATATCATATTAAACCCCTCTTACTCTTATATTATTAATGACATATGACGAAATCGCTTCAATCATACAACTTTATATTATTTAATTTACACCTCTACCTTCAAAATCAAAAACATTTAGTTTACATTAGTTTCCCTCTACAATATAACTAACTTCGTATCAGATTAATTCTATACGATATGAGACTTACTAAGAAGGCCCCACCTATGAGAAGTCAGATTTGGCTATGTAACATTGAAAGTGAATTTCACCTCTGAATTCCTCCTCAATCTCTACCAGACTTTCGGACTGAAACATTGATGGGTTCCAAAGCACACAGAGTTTCAGCAAAATATTCAAGAAAGTAGTACATTGTTCTCACAAACAGTATGTACAGGAATAAATATACCTGTTACGTATAGTGTTTATCGCCAATATGATTACTATGTATAAAACGGCTAAAACGCTTCAATCCTTCTGTCAGTGTAGTACGTGGGCAGGCGATATTCCAACGCATGAACCCTTCACCCTCTGCGCCGTACATCGTTCCAGCATTGAGCCACAATCGGGCTTCGGCAACCAATTTCCGTTCGAGTTCATCCGAGGATATGCCGAGTTTGCGGCAGTCCATCCAGATGAGATAGGTTCCCTCCAAGACCGTGATAGGAAATCCCGGCAAATGTTCACGACAGAACCCCCGCATATAGAGATAATTGGCATGCAGATACTCGATGAGTTGGTTCAGCCACTCTTCCCCTTCATTGTAAGCTGCTTGGGTAGTTATTATACCGAACGGATTGACATCGTATACCTCGTTATCGTTGATAGCACGATCGATTTTCGCCCGGCACTCGGCATCGGAGCAGACAATGTTCGCAATCTGCAACCCGGCGATATTGAACGCCTTACTGGGGGATATGCAGGTAACGGAATGCCGTAGGAAATTTTCTGAGATAGAAGCAAACGGCGTGTAACGGTGTCCTGGGAAAACCAACTCGCAATGGATTTCGTCCGAAACGACCGTAACGCCGTAACGGATACAGATTTCTCCGATACGTACCAGTTCCTCACGTCTCCATACCTTTCCGGTAGGATTATGAGGATTGCACAGCAACATTACCTTCACTTTTGGATCAGCGACTTTACGTTCCAGATCTTCATAATCAATCGTGTAAGTATTACCTGCAAAGACCAACGGCGAAGAGACCATTTCACACCCATTGTTACGGATAGATGAAAAGAAACAATTATAAACGGGAGTCTGCGCCAGCACCTTGTCACCAGGCACGGTCAAAGCCTTGATAACTGCCGATATAGCTGGGACTACACCCGGTGTGTAAATTATCCATTCGCGGTCAATCTTCCAATCGTGACGGCGTGCGAACCAACTCGTAACAGCTTCATAATAGCTGTCAGGCACACGGGTATAACCGAAGATACCGTGTTCTACACGTCGACGCAAAGCATCAATGATGACAGGGGCTGTACGGAAATCCATATCAGCCACCCACATCGGCAATACATTTTCATTCTCGGCACTGTCCCATTTATAGGAATCAGTTCCCCGTCGCGAAATTCGTTCATCGAAGTCGTATTTCATGTGTCTTCGTCTTAATCGGTGAAACAGGTACGTTCGTCCCTGAGACGGATTTCACAATCAGCAGGAGCCTTGATATTCTCGTCTATAGTTATGGAACCGAACTCGTCGGCCACAATACGTCCCGACATCGGGTTCTTGACATTCGTGATGGTTCCTCGAATATCGGCCTGCAACGTGCTGTACTCGAATGCACGGTCACAATCCGGTCCGAAGGTACAGTTCTCAAGTATGAGGTCGTGTGCATAGCAGAGTGGTTGCTCACCGGTAATATGGCAATTGACCAGTCGCAGGTTCTTCGAGTGCCAGCCGAGGTACTCACCGTTGAGATCAGAATCGTAGATGGTCACATTCTCCACTTCCCAGAACGCATCCTTCGTCGTGATCTTGGCATGATGAATTTCCACATTCTTCACGTACTGAAACACATATTTGCTGTCACTCTCTAATCCGTCCACATAAATATCGTTGCTGAACATGAAAGGATAGGTACCGCCATGAAGTTTGAGATTCTTGATGCGGATGCCATTGCAACGCCAGAACACTTCATCGGCATCGTTCATTGTTACGTTCTCAATGTTTATTTCGTCCATCTCACGGAACATCTTCGGTGCATCGATAATCGTGTCGGTCATCTTCAGGTGGTCGGAGTACCACAAGGCCGAACGCCCTCCGACATCGAAATAACAGTGATCGATTTTGAAACCGTGTACATGCCAGAAGGGATAGTTACCCTCGAAACGACAAGCTACAGCTTCGATATTGCTACACTCTTTGATGGCCGATTCACCGGCACGGATAATCACATTCTCCAAACGGAGATCATGGGACTCGAATAAGGGACGCTCGCCCCCGAATTCAGTATCTTTAATCAGTTTCATTTAGAATATTATTTTAGTTATCAGTCATATTGATTTCAAAAGTCACATTCACATTGCCTCTTCCGAGAACCGAAGCCAGCCCTGACGGCTTATCGAGCCGTCCTATATGGGTGTAGCTGTAAGACGACGAGAAGGTTTCATAAAAGAGAACAACACAACTGGAACCGTAGAGCATCAGGTCTCCATTACGGATTGTGCCGGGTCGGTAGCTGTCTGTGGGCAGATTTTCCGACAGATAATGATATTTTTCGTTACCGTTCATTTCATTCATCGTCACCGTCATAGGCAGCAAAGCGGTAAAAGCGCGTGCCGTGGCATTGTCCTCAAGTGTGACAGAAAAGCTATAGTCGCCCACACGGACTGTAATGTTTCTGTTCATTTCGTTTTCCCCTCCATTATTTTCGTCACCATTATTCCCGTTATCATTCCCGTTATTGTCACTTCCGTTTCCGGAATTGTCATCGTCTCCCGGTTCTTCAGGATCAAGAACGGGCACGACAGAAGTCTCCGTTATAAGTTCATCATCCGGACTGCATACAGTCAATACAAATATAGCTGTCATAGACGCTAAGACCATTATAATCAAATACTTGTTCATATCTTATTCTATTGTAAGATCTTACAATTCCAATCCCATTTTACAGACTTTTTCAAGATGTTCAGGTGCAATTTGAGCTAGCAAGCCCTATATCCCCAGCATCCCAATATACGCATACTACCCAGATACACTTTCGTCACGGTGTGTCCTTTCTCGGACAACCTTTTGATACAGGCATAGGTCAGACAGTCTGTGTTATCTTGTCACATACCGGCACTCATCAGCACAAGAACATTTTTCCCGTTACCCTGACATATTGTCTCAATTATCGTGGGACGAGGATCTTCTTCCGGTTTACTTTATATTGGAAGTTTCCCTCTATTTCAAGTACTCTTTGAAAAATTCCTCCAGTTTGTCGAACGGAATAATATCCGTCCGGTCATACAAATCCGTATGTACGGCACCAGGAATAATCATCAGTTCCTTATTGTCGCCTTTCAACTTCTTGAAAGTATCTTCACTAAAATAACGGGAGTGGGCTTTCTCGCCATGAATAAGTAACACAGCACTACGAATTTCATCGGCATACGAAAGGATAGGTGTGTTGAGAAATGCAAGATTTGAGGTCTTGTTCCAGCCCAGACCGGAGTTGATGGAACGGGAATGATAGCCTCGTTCAGTCTTGTAATAGTCGTAATAATCCTTCATGAACTGCGGCGCGTCGTCAGCAGGTTTCGGGTTCATCACGGTACGGAGATAAGTGCCTGTACGATAGTCTTCCGTGCGTTGGGCGTTGAATTCCTGACGCATTTTGTAGCGTGCATCCGCATTGTCGGCGGCATCGAAATAACCGTTTGCCGTACAGCGGCTAATGTCGTACATCGTGGAAGCCACCGTCGCTTTGATGCGTGTGTCGCCCGCAGCCGCGTTGATGGCAAATCCACCCCAGCCACAAATACCAATGATACCGATACGCTCGACATCCACATTCGGACGTGTCGCAAGGTAATCTACCGCAGCCGAGAAGTCTTCGATGTTGATGTCCGGCGAAGCCACGCTACGAGGCTGTCCGCCGCTTTCTCCTGTGAACGAAGGATCGAAAGCAATCGTCAGAAATCCTCGTTCGGCAAGTGTCTGAGCATACAACCCCGACGACTGTTCCTTTACAGCCCCGAACGGACCACTGACAGCGATGACCGGCAGTTTTCCTACAGCGGTCGTTTTCGGTACATACAAGTCGGCGGCGAGCGTGATACCATAACGGTTTATAAAGGTCACTTTCTTGTGATTCACCTTGTCGCTCTTCGGGAACGTCTTGTCCCATTCCTGTGTCAGATTTAACTGTTCCATATTTCTGTTACTTTGAGTGTTTTGCGCCAGACTTTCCGTCAGACCAAAGAGGTTGAAAAAAGCGGCAATTAAAATTGTAATTCGTTTCATAATCGCTGTGATTTTAATGTTTCTTGTTTTCTTTTCACATTGCAAAGTTACAGCAGATTACAGAGAAAGCCGGTAGATGGATTACAGATTGTATAACCCCAATTACAGACATCATTTTATACTTTTTTCATCCATCGTTCCCGTTTCAGGCGGACAAGGAAAATCAGACCCCGGAAACACAGTTCGACACACATGGCAATCCATACTCCTTTCAGTCCTAATGACGGAGCGAGTAAAGTGGCCAGTGCCAAACGCACCGCCCAGATGCTGAAGAAATTCATCAGGCACGGCACAAGCGTGTCGGCCGCTCCGACGAAGACCCCGTAAGCGACAATCGAAGCCGCAAACATCGGTTCGGCGAACGCTTCGATACGCAAAGCCATCACGCCCAATTCCCGGATCTCCCCGACGGGAGTCATCAAACCGATAATCTGGGGTGCGAACACATACATGAGTACGCCCATCAACCCCATGATTCCCATTCCCATAAGTACGGTGATGCTGGCGAAACTTCGGGTCAGTCCCCGGCGACCGGCACCGATACTCTGCCCGACCAATGTAGTGGCAGCATCAGCAATCCCATAACCGGGCATATAGCAAAGACTCTCAGCTGTGATGGCAAACGAATTGGCCGCGATGGCGAAGACACCCAGCGGTGCCACGATAACAGTCGTCATGATTTGCGCACCACAAATCACGAAATGCTCTATCCCCATAGGAATCCCTATACGAAGAGCTTTTCTCAAGGTTGTTGTCTCTGGGCGGAAACTCCCTTGCTCTCCCCTCAACTTCAATTCATCGGAACGGGTCCAAAGATACCACAATAATATCCCGGCAACCACCGCTTCGGCAGCAGCCGTACCCAGTGCTGCACCCTCCACACCCAATCCTGCACCCGGCATCCTGAAAGAGATACCCGCCACATGCCATTCCCGCGAAGGGAAAATCAGAAAAAAATTAAAAATAACATCCAGTATGCACATCGCTACCCCCAACAGACTTGGCACGTGCATATTTCCGCTGCAACGCAACATGCCGCCTACAAGGAAATTCATCTGCAAAGCAGGAAGGAAGAGGGAGAAGATGAAGAAATAGAGCGACGAGTCCCGGCGTATGGAAACATCGCCTCCCAACCAATGGGGAAGCATACCACTGATTGAAGCACCAAGCACGGCCAACAACAGACTGAAAACAAGTGTGGCGGTCAGTGACTGCCGCAACACGACACGCGCTCCCTGCATATCACCCGCTCCGATTTTATGTGCCACCTGTACGGAGAATCCCGTAGCAGCAGCCACGCACAGCCCCCAGAAGAGCCATGTGGTCGTCGATACCAGTCCGATGGAAGCCGATGCCTCGGCTCCGAGGTGTCCCACCATCGCCGCATCGATATACTGCATGACAATAGAGGAAAGTTGCGCGATGATAGCAGGAATACTGAGCAATACGGTCAGACGTAGCTGTTGTCGCAGTGTCATCGGTTTACCATCACGGATTGACGCAAGCAGGGTGTTTGTTTTATCAGTCTGTCTCCTCATCCGTAACGGTAGTTGTTCCCAAGACAAACGAACTTGCAATCATGACGAATGATATACGTTTCATTATCTCTTGATTTTATCGAATTTAGTGTTTCAGTTTCTTGATGCAAAATTAAACGTATGCCTAAAAATACAATGTAGATGAATTACAGATGTTATAACCTCAATTACATGATTTTCGGGAAAAACGGCATGAATCTGTAGTCAAGGTTACATTATCCGTAATTGGGGTTATGACAATATCAATATAATCATCTAATTTTGCGCGGTGAAGAACATAGAGAATATGGATAAGATACTCAACTTAGACAACGTAGATCAATACAACCGTTTATACGGCTTTGAAACCCTGCATCCGTTAGTCAGCGTCATCAATCTCAATGAAGCAACCCGCGCGGTGGACACCATACGCCTTAACTATGGTGTGTACGCCCTATTTTTGAAATTGGAAAAGGCATGTGACATCAAGTATGGCCGCCAAAAGTACGATTACGAAAAAGGGACTATTGTCTGTTTCGCTCCTGGACAAACAGCAGAGACAACATCGACGATCGGGCATATACAGACTAATGCATACGGCATCATCTTTCATCCCGACCTACTTCGCGGTACATCATTGAATAAAACGATAAAGAACTACACATTTTTCTCGTATGAAGTCAATGAAGCGTTACACGTATCCGAGGAAGAACAGACTATTATATTGGATTGTCTAAAAATTATCCGAAAAGAGCTGGAACATGATATAGACAAGTACAGTAAAACACTGATTACTACATATATCGAATTGCTACTCGGTTACTGCATGCGTTTCTACGAACGACAGTTTATCACACGTAGTAAAAGTAACCGGGATGTACTGACCCGTTTCGAATATCTGCTGGACGAATATTTCGAAGGATCTACAGCCGAACATGACGGACTTCCTTCAGTGAAATACTTTGCCGACAAATTGTTTCTCTCACCTAACTATTTCGGAGACATGCTTAAAAAAGAAACCGGAAAAACTCCGCAAGAATATATTCAGGAAAAAGTGATTGAAATAGCAAAAGATCGTATATCCGGCACTCAAGATATGGTAAGCCAGATAGCTTATTCACTGGGTTTTCAATATCCACAACATCTGTGTCGTTTGTTCAAGAAACGGGTCGGATGCACACCGAATGAATATCGGACAAAGATGATTGGTTGAAAGGACAGATGAAAGAGACGCTGGACATAAAGAGCGTGTGCGAATGTAATCGCCGTTTGGGGTGCAAGACATTGCATCCCCAAGCAAGTATCATCAATCTAGAACACCCGGATTTAGAGCAAGAAGCCGTGAAATTCGAGTTCTATACCGTGCTGCTCATCGAGGAATGTTCTGATGGCTATTGCTGCTGCGGCCGCAAGTATTACGACTATTCCAATGCTACGATGGTGTTTCTCAGACCCGGGGAAATTTTCCGTATGAGTAAAGCAGACGTGTTACCGGACAAAGGATGGTTATTGACGTTTCATCCCGATTTGCTGTATCGCACCTCACTGAAGAATCATATCAAGAACTACACATTCTTTTCTTATAGCAAGGAGGAAGCATTGCATTTGTCACAACGGGAGACAGCAACCATTATATGCTGTCTTGAAAATATTGAAGAGGAACTACACCATTCCATTGACGCGCACACCGCCACTATTCTCTCACGGCATATCGAATTGATGCTGGACTATTGTACCCGTTTCTATGAGCGGCAATTCATCACACGGGAGAATAAGAACAAAAATGTACTTGAAGAGTTAGAAACCTTACTCGATGACTACATAGATTCCGGCAAATTACGTAATGCCATATTGCCTACATCAGAATATTGTGCCACAGGATTAGGACTTTCCATTCCTTATTTCAGCGATTTGTTGAAATTCGAGACAGGTAAGACGTTAGATGAGTATTTCCAACTGAAACGGCTTGAAGTAGCTAAAAGGATGTTACTCAAAGCAGAAAACGCCCCAGCCATCGTGGCACGACAACTAGGCTATACCAATGTGCAATATTTCAGTCTGCTATTTAAGAAAATTATGGGTATCTCTCCCAATGAGTATCGGTATTCTAATAATTAGAAAAAAGACAGGATTCACTTTCATTGTTTTCAAATTAAGGTACAATCCGTGATGTCCAATCATTCCCATTACGGAACATTTTCCAAAGGATATTGTATCCAAGCTACATCAGCGTGGAATTGATGAACAAATAATAACTTGGAGTGTCCCCTATTCATATTGATACATAAATAAGATTACAGTCTTTAAGCTTTTAATTATCTTTGCAACATGAAAACTAAATTGAAAGAAAATGGCGGACTGCCGGCACATATACTTTGGACACTCGCTATTGTAGCAGGTATTTCTGTAGCAAACTTATACTATAATCAGCCTTTGTTGAATGTGATACGCCACGAACTGGGGGTATCGGAATTCAAAACAAACCTGATCGCAATGATCACGCAAATAGGTTATGCGTTAGGATTATTATTTATTGTACCATTAGGTGACCTTTATCAACGCAAAAAGATCATACTGACAAATTTTATCCTACTCATCTTCTCTTTATTAACCATAGCTGTAGCATCTAACATTTATATAATTTGGGGGGCATCGCTCATCACAGGTATTTGTTCTATGATACCGCAAATTTTTGTACCGATTGCTTCACAATTCTCCCAACCCGAAAATAAAGGCCGTAATGTAGGTATTGTTATTTCAGGATTATTGACGGGAATACTTGCATCACGCGTTATCAGCGGATTTGTGGGTGAAGTACTTGGATGGCGTGAAATGTATTCCATTGCAGCAGGTATGATGTTGGTGTGTTCCATTGTCGTTTTAAAAGTTTTGCCAGATATCCACCCTACATTTCAGGGAAAATACAGTGATTTAATGAAGTCTCTGTTTTTTTTAATAAAAGAATATCCTGCACTACGTATCTACTCAATCCGTGCCGGGATTGCATTTGGTTCTTTCCTTGCCATGTGGTCTTGTCTTGCATTCAAGATGGGAGAAGCACCGTTTTATGCTAATAGCGATACCATCGGCATATTAGGATTATGCGGAATAGCCGGTGCACTGACAGCTTCTTTCGTCGGAAAATACGTAAAGAAAGTAGGTATACGTAATTTCAATTTTATAGGTTGCACATTGATGTTATTAGCTTGGACATCTCTTCATTTTTGCGGAAACACATATATAGGTATTATTGCAGGAGTCATATTGATAGATATAGGCATGCAATGCATTCAACTCAGTAATCAAACCAGTATTTTTGCTATTTATCCTTCTGCTTCCAACCGAGTGAATACTATTTTCATGACGACTTATTTCATTGGCGGTTCATTGGGAACCTTCCTCGCTGGAAGTTGTTGGCAATCATGGGGATGGGCTGGAGTTTCTTGTATTGGTAGTGTGTTAATATTGATTTCACTGTTGATTACCATATACTACAAAGAAAAATAAAAAGAATAACAATCATCTTTCATTATGAATTTGTCTAAATTAGCCATGTTATTGTAGAAACCTTCAAATATAGTTGTATTATCTAATCAAAAGATATATATTTGTGGCGTAAAAAGCCAATCAAAAAATAAACTATACAGACATTATGAATAAGAAGTGGTTTGGAGCTACTGTCATTGCTCTCTTTGCATTGAGTAGCTGTCTTGAAAAAGACATTTATCAAGGATCGAAAGAAGAAGAGAAGAAATTCAATGATTTTGATTTCTCAACTGTTCACCCAACTACTAACCTGGAAGTTAGTTATCTTAATTCTGGTGTAGAAGCTAATGTATATTTTGAGTTATACGATGAAATGCCTGTCATCAAAACAGAATATGGGTATACTAAAAAGGCTGATATTTTCCCTCTTTTTGCAAGCTATACAGCAGAAAACGGTGTCTATAAAGGTACTATAGAACTACCCACATATCTGAAGAAGGTATACATTTATACGCCCGCTTTTTTCGCTCAAACTCTGATAGAAGCTAACGTGGAAAATGGTATCATAAAAGCTTCGGATGATATTATAGAGGAGAAAGTTACTACGAGAATTGCCAAACCAACGTATATTCCACATGATAGTTATATGGTAAAATATCCCTATTACGGTAAAGAAATCCCTCAAGCCTACAAAAACGATATGCATTGGTATACTTTTTTAGGAGAATATAAGCATCGGGAACACGGAGATATAAATTACAAATATCCATCCACAGGAGAATTGGCAGCCAAAGATGCAGATGGTTTGTATACGGCTCATTCCCAAACCATCAATGCACACACCACTTGCCCGGAAGAATATCGCAGCTACTCAGATATACACATCACGAAAGATGCGGAAATTGCCGTGACTTTCCTAGGGCAAAATACTTGTTGGAACTGTTCGATGGGATATTATTACTATAGAGAAGGGGAAAAGCCTGCCCACCTGAACGATGCGAATATCATCATGTTGTTCCCCAATACACAAGATGGTAAATGGACAAACAATCCATGGGAAGCATCCAAAACCGCCGGTATTGACCGTGGAACAACCGTACAGTTAAAATACTACCCCAAAATTAACTCAGGAAGTGAAAAAGGCGAAACTACCATATTTCCGGCAGGATATAAAGTAGGGCTTGTCATCGCCACCAATGCCTGGAGCAATCGGATTACAGGTTTTGATACAAACATAAAATACCGTGCGGCAACATCCGAAGGATTGAGTATCGATGACAAAGGAAATATCTACAATACTCCACGTACAGCCGTATACAGATACGGAGATTTCGTGATAGCCTCTTTCGAAGACTACATCACTGACCAGAATTTCAGTGACATCGTCGTTGCATTGAAATCCAATCCGGTAGATGGCATTGAAGTTGATTCTGATGTAGACCCCGATAATAACCAAACCACAACAGAAATACTAAAAGGTGTCTATGCATTCGAGGATCTTTGGCCCAGTAAAGGTGATTATGATATGAATGATGTCGTCGTTCGTTATAATTATGGAAAGACTTTCGATAAGGATAATAAAATCTATGCAGAATCATTCATCTTCAAGACATTCCAGAATGTAGCAGGTAACAACAACGGATTGGCATTCAGATTGCTATATATGGGTAATCCATCTTCAACCCAATATTTTATTCGTAAACCGGGAGAAAAGGAGTTTACCGAGACTAATTTTACTTTTGAAAAAGATAACAATGTATTTATTCTGACTGACAATGTGAAGGATGATATGGGGGCTGAATACAAGGTGATTCTAAACTATGATTCCCCTATTACAACATCTTCGGAAGCCCAACCATTCATTTTCAAGAATGAAGCGGACGGACAACGTTGGGAAGTTCATATTCCTAAGGAAAAACCTACATCTAAAATGAATATGTCTCTATTCCAAACCAATGATGATGCCTCACAGCCAAACAAAAACATTTATTATGTGCGCAGTGGCAACTATCCCTTTGCTTTCTTCCTGAGTGGAGCTAATGAAAAAGATATAGAAAAGCTATTACAAAGCGAAAATGAAAGAGTTCCAATCGACCAATTATATAAAGATTATGAAAGCTGGGTAACCAGTAATGGAAAAAATAACCAGGACTGGTATAAGAAATAAAATTCGTTTTTAATTTCTCCTTTCGTAACATAAGCCTTTTATAAAGCTTAGTTGCGAAAGGGGGATTTTTTATTTCATCATTCTATCTCGATACCCTTCCTGAGGTATTTCCACCCATCAAACTTTCCACCTCCTCTACCGTTACCAGATTAAAATCTCCATAAACAGTATTCTTCAAAGCAGAAGCGGCAAGTGCAAACTCTAAAGCTTGTTGATCATCATCGGGATATGTAATTAAACCATATATCAATCCACCGACAAATGCATCACCTGCACCGACACGATCTACTTCATGTTCGATGTCATAAATCCCCGTATGCTTCAATGTTCCGTCAGAATAAAGAACGGCAGCGAGCAAATTGTGGTTGGAAGTTATGGAGTTGCGAAGTTCCAGAAAAGTCTTCCGACATCGGGGAACAAGTTCAGATATCTTTTGTCCGAAAGATTCAAATGCAGGAAGACTGGAATAAAAAGAAGTATCGGTGGCATCAACAGCTTTAAAGCCAACAGGCTGAATACCCAAAATTTCCTGATATTCCGGTTCGGCACCAAAGATGACATCGCTGTATTGTATCAAAGGTTGCATCACCTCAGCAGCCGGACGGCCATAGTTCCAAAGTTTCTTACGATAATTTAAATCACAAGAAATAGTCAGCCCCATACGGTCTGCTATCTCCAAAGCTTCATGACAGGCATCAGCCCCCTCTTGAGAAAGGGCGGCGGCAATACCCGACCAGTGAAACCAACCAGCATCGGCAAATATAGCTTCCCAATTGATCATACCGGGACGAAGCGTTGCAAAGGAAGATCCCTCACGATCGTACACTACATTGGAATTACGAAACGCGGCACCACTCTCCAAGTAATACAATCCCAAGCGTTTACCACCAAAAACGATACCTTCCGTTCCCAAACCACTGGCACGAAGAGAAGCCAAACAGGCACGAGCCACCGCATTATCCGGCAAGCGGGTAACAAACTCTGTTGGAATGCCAAAATGCGCTAGGGATACGGCAACATTGGCCTCACTTCCACCATAGGTTGCAATAAACTCATTAGCTTGAAAAAAACGGGAAAAACCGGACGTGGTGAGTCTGAGCATTACTTCACCAAAAGTTACCACCTTCTTTCCGGTTACAAGAGATTTCTTATTCATAAACTATCCTATTATAGTCAAAAACATCAATCGGAAGCCAAATATACTATCAAATTTCCAAGTAAACGTAATGAATTGACAATTTTTATTTGCACAACAAAAGAAAGAAAAAATATTAAACATACCTGTCACACCTTTGTAGCATACCATAAAAGGCGCCGAAAAAGATGATTGTCCGATCAGCCTATTAGCGGGCATTTACATTACGTAACCTCATTGAGTGGATATAAATAATTAAAAAAACGGTGAACAATCCTGCTTAGGCATTGTTTTTGCAATAAACTTATAACGAACAATTTATTTAAACCTAAACAAAAATTGAGTATGAAAAAGTTTATTGCATTAGCAGCATTAGTATTGGTGAGCATGGTGACAACCACCATGTATGCGCAAGAGAGTAAAACAGAACGTCGTGCAGACCGCAAGGCACAGAGAGACGCAGAACGTGCCCGTCTGAAAGCAGAAGAACAAGCGGCAGATGTCGTTTCATACGACGACGCCGTAGCAGCACTGAAAGCACACCAGTTTGTATTGGAGGCCAACCAGGTTATGTTCCGCAACGGACAAACCGCTTTCGTTACCTCCAACACCAACTTTGTATTGGTAAATCAAGGACGTGGTACTGTCCAGGTAGCGTTCAACACAGTATATCCCGGTCCTAACGGAATTGGCGGCGTAACTGTAGACGGTACAGTTTCCGACATCCAGATGAATACCGACAAGAAAGGCAACATAAATTGCAATTTCAGCATTCAAGGTATCGGCATCTCCGCACAGATATTCCTTACGCTGACCAACGGCGGCAACAATGCGACCGTAACTATCAGCCCGAACTTCAACTCCAACACCATGACCTTGAATGGTAACCTGGTACCGTTGAACCAATCGAATATCTTCAAGGGACGTTCTTGGTAAAGCCCTTTACAATATATATATTCTCAACTCCGTTGCAAATCACTCAAAAAGTGTACATTTGCAACGGAGTTTTATTTTAATTCATTATGAGAGAATTTATCATCGCAGACAACCAAGATATTACCAAAGCAGGTATGATGTTCTTGCTGGGCAGACAGAAAGACACTTCCCTGTTATTGGAAGCTGACAACAAGGCAGAACTGATACAACAATTACGCCTGCATCCCGAAGCGGTGGTTATTTTAGACTATACATTATTCGACTTCACCGGAGCTGAGGAACTCATTGTATTGCACGAGCGATTTAAAGAAGTAGACTGGCTGCTTTTCTCCGACGAACTGAGTGTCCCGTTCCTCAGACAAATACTTTTCAGCAGTCTGGCATTTGGAGTAGTAATGAAGGACAACTCCAAAGAGGAGATATTGACAGCTTTGCAATGCGCTTCACGCAAGGAACGTTTTATCTGCAATCATGTCAGCAACCTGTTGCTTTCGATAAACAACAATACATCTTCTACTACCCATCCCGCCATCAAAGATGACCTGCTGACGCCCGCCGAAAGGAATATTCTCAAAGAAATAGCTTTAGGGAAAACAACTAAAGAAATAGCCGCCGAAAGAAACCTCAGCTTCCACACGATAAACAGCCACCGGAAAAATATCTTTAGGAAACTAGGGGTGAACAATGCACACGAAGCCACCAAATATGCCATGAAGGCTGGAATTGTAGATCTTGTGGAATACTATATATAAGATGTAGCGGTTTATTCTATACACCAATCTCCCCGCTACCGATACAAAAACGGGAAGTTTCATCGTAAATTACCCCAAACTGTCCCGGGGCAATCCCCTGCAACCTATTCCCGGAAATAACACAATAACCCGAACCATCTTGCAACAATCGTCCTGTCATGAACTCCGGAGTATGCCGTATTTTGAACGTAACCGGTATTTCTCCTTTTATGTCTTTCCATGGATTTTCTGTAATAAAATGGAAATCTTGCATAAAGAACCGATTACCATACTGTTTATCAGTATCATATCCGCGTGAAACATAAATTACATTTTCCGCTATATCCTTGCGTACCACAAACCAGGGTCCTCCACTCAAACCGAGCCCCTTGCGCTGACCGATTGTATGAAACCAATAACCGCGATGCATACCTATCACCTTCCCTGTTTCGAATTCTACAATTTTTCCTTCCTTTTCGCCAAGAAAACGACGGATGAAATCATTGTAATTGATTTTACCCAAGAAACAAATCCCCTGGCTATCTCGCCTCCGGGCGCTTGGCAACCCCACATTACGGGCTATGTCACGCACCTCGTGTTTCATCAGTCCGCCTAACGGAAACATGAGCTTGGAAACTTGCAAGGAGTCTATCTGGGCAAGAAAATCCGTCTGGTCTTTTATAGGATCAAATGCAGTACCGAGCCAAGTCTTTCCATTCTGCCGCACGGTAGTTGCATAATGGCCGGTTGCGGTAAAATCGAAATCCTTACCAACTTGCTGTTCAAAGCAGCCGAATTTGATTAGTTTGTTACACATCACATCCGGATTAGGGGTCAAACCGCGGCGCACCTTATCAATGGCATAAGCAGCTACGTTGTCCCAATACTCGCGATGCAAATCCACCACATCCAGTGAAAGCCCATAACGACGGGCTATGGCCGAAGCAATCTCCAAGTCCTCCTCGGTAGAGCAATCCATAAAATCGGCATCATCTTTCCCTATCTTTATGTAGAACAGAGAAGGATGATGACCTTGTTCACAAAGCAGATGTACAACAACCGAACTGTCAACACCTCCCGAAAGCAGTACAGCAATATCCATAATCAATTATCCAATTATCACCTTCCCCAAGAGAAACTTTCGTTTCCATAAAGGGGAACGCTCGTTTCCATAGTAAGAAACCGGCGTTCCCATTAAGGGAAACCGGCGTTCCCATTAAGGGAAACCGGCGTTTCTATTAAGGGAAATTGTCGTTTCCATTAAAGGGAACGGGCGTTTCCACCCATAGGAAACTACAAACATCTATATATCAACTTTTCACTCTTCAATATATCCGTCACCTTTTCACTCGTTTTCAGCACTTGTTCAATGCCTGCGACAAATCTTCCAACAAATCATCGATGTGTTCTGTTCCGATGGAAAGGCGGATTGTTCCCGGTTTGATGCCCTGTTCGGCCAACTCCTGTTCATTCAATTGCGAATGGGTAGTGGTGGCAGGATGGATAACCAGTGATTTCACATCCGCTACATTTGCCAGCAAAGAGAAAATCCGGAGATTATCAATCAACCGATGGGCTTCTTCAACACCTCCTTTCACCTCGAACGTAAAGATAGAACCGGCTCCTTGAGGAAAATACCTCTCATAGAGAGTATGGTCGGGATGCTGCGGCAATGAAGGGTGATTGACAGCGGCAACCTTAGGATGATTTTTCAGGAACTCAACTACTTTCAAGGCATTCTCTACATGACGCTCCACACGAAGTGACAATGTTTCGAGCCCTTGCAACAGAATAAAAGCGTTGAACGGACTGATAGTAGCCCCCGTATCTCGTAACAGTACCGCACGGATACGTACTGCATAGGCGGCAGAACCGGCAGCATCTACAAAACGAACACCATGATAACTGGCATCAGACTCAGTGAGTTGCGGAAATTTTCCGGAGGCCACCCAATCGAACTTACCACTATCTACAATGACACCTCCGAGTGACGTTCCATGACCGCCTATAAATTTCGTGGCAGAATGCACCACAATATCCGCTCCATGCTCAATGGGACGAATCAGATAGGGAGTACCGAATGTGTTATCAACAATCAAAGGAATTTTATGACGATGGGCAATCTCAGCGACGGACTCAATATCAATGATATTACAGTTCGGGTTTCCTAAAGTTTCAATAAATATGGCTTTCGTATTTTCCTGAATAGCTGCCTCAAAGTTCGACAAATCAGACGGGTCGACGAATGTAGCAGTGACTCCATAACCAGGTAATGTATGTGCCAATAGATTATAGGTACCGCCATAAATTGTCTTGGCAGCAACAATGTGGTCGCCTGCACGAGTGATGTTCTCGAAAGCGTATGTAATGGCTGCCGCACCGGAAGCTACCGCCAAACCGGCAACACCTCCTTCAAGCGCTGCGACACGTTGTTCAAAAACACCTTGTGTAGAGTTAGTCAACCGCCCATAGATATTACCCGCATCTTGCAGGCCGAAACGCGCCGCCGCATGGGCAGAGTTACGAAATACGTATGAGGTGGTTTGATAAATGGGTACTGCACGGGCATCCGTTGCAGGATCCGGTTGCTCCTGCCCTACGTGAAGCTGTAAAGTCTCAAAATGCAATTTCTTTGTTTCCATTGTCGTCTGTATTTTAATGGTTAATAATCGTTCCTATCTCCTGATGTTGCAAAGATAGAGGGAGAAAGCAGGGTAACCAATGACACAGTATAGGGAATTTTATACCATATTTATGGTAGATAAGCGAACTATTCGCTATTTTTGCAACGAAAATCAATGAAAAAGATACTGATGAAGAGAAGGAACCTGCTGCTGATCCCTCTATTGGGAATTCTTACGCTAACGACACTGTTTTCCTGCGGACAAGACCGTTGGCCTGAATATTATCCTTTGACAGGACGAGATTTATGGATAGACAGCGTTATGCGACAAGATTATCTGTGGTATGAGGATATCCCTTCACCCAAGGAACTGAATTATTTCCAAGAACCGGCGGCTTTCTTGAAAAGTCTTTTGTCTTCTTATGACAAAGGTTTTTCAACGGTAGATACTTTAGACAATACACCTGTGCCAAGTTATGGTTTCGACTATACTTTATATAAACTGACAACGAGCGATACGGTATATAATGCCCTTATTTCATACGTCATTCCAAACTCTCCGGCTGCCAATGCCGGACTGGAACGAGGAGAATGGATCATGCTGATAGACGGCGATTCCATTACCAAGAAAACAGAAAAACTACTGGTAGACGGAGGTAACCGTGAACTGCTTATCGGGAAATATACGGTTCAGAAAGATGAAGAAGACAAAGAAATGGGTATCATCCAATCGGACCGGAATGTCAATCTTCCCGCCGCCCGTACGGTAACGGACAATGCTATCCATGCCCGCCGTATCTTCACTCTTCAGAATACAAACTTGATTGTCGGCTATCTGGCATACAATCAGTTTGTTCCCGGTTCCACAGACGGCAGCCAAGACTACAATGCCATACTGAGAAGTTTTTCTTCAGAGTGCAAAGAGGCAGGCGTCAATAACTTCATACTTGATTTGCGTTACAACCCGGGGGGAGAAATGGAGTGTGTGCAACTTTTAGGAGATATACTCGCTCCTGCCGACAAGCTGGACAGCCCATTGGCTTTCTTGCAATATAACAACAAGCAAAGCGCAAAGAACCGCGATCTCATATTGGATGCCCAACTGCTACAGGGAGGTGCCAATCTGAATTTATCTACCTTATACGTAATTACCAGCGGAACTACCGCCGGTGCTGCGGAAATGCTTATTAACTGTCTGAAACCTTATATGAACGTTGTTCTCATAGGACAGACTACGAAAGGAGAAAACGTAGGAACTGCCGTTTATCTGAATTCCCGATACCCTTGGGTGCTTCGCCCGGTTGTATGTGAAATCTTCAACTCCAACGGAGAGTCGGAATATGCCGAAGGTTTTAAACCGGACTATCCTATCAATGAAACAGCTTATTTGGCAAACTATCTTCCCCTGGGAAATCCGGATGAAACGTTACTCAACACAACATTGCAACTGATCGTTGGAAACATAGAATTGCCCAAACCAAGCAATACACGCATGACAGCCGACAAAAGTGTCATGATGAAACGGAATGTCCGCAAGGGACTGATTATAAAGTAAAAGCAATAATGAAAAAAGTAATCTTTGCTCTTTCACTTCTTCTTGTAGGAGTAACGTCTTGCGATAATCAGGAAGATACAGATAATGGAATTACAGAGGATAATTACCCAAAGGTTTCTTTTTCTAAAATCCAACTGTCGGAAGATAGTCCCTTTGAAGTAGGAGTCCCTACGGTTACCACTACTCAAACTTACTCCTATAACCAAGGCAAAGTAACAGACTTCACTACCTTACAAACTTATACGGTTGCAGGCGAAAAGGCCGGAATGAAATCGGTTACAACCATAACCTATAATGACAATCATCAGGCTATAGTGACCGATGATTATGGTAATGTGTCTACCTATACATTTAACGATAAAGGATATGCCACAAAATGTATCCGGCAGGAAGCGGTTACTACCCGTACATATACTTTCTCTTATCTCATAAATACAGAGAATAAATATTATCTGAAGAAGATAACGGAAAGTCTGGATGAAGGAAAGATATATTCTTCCATCGATATTGATTATGAAAGTTACAGGACACTGCGTATTACCCAGAAAGTAGACACTCACGAGCAAAAATATACTGCAACTACTTCCTCCGGCAATGAAATTGCAAACCTGTCGGAAATACCATGCCTGTTCCTTGCAGAGATGTATCCGATGTCTTTACACTCAGCCGCCCTTTATGGAAAACTATTGGGAGAACCATTGGAAACTCTAATAACCCAGATTATTCCCGATGGAAATACGGGAAACAATGAAACCACCCATTATTCCTATAAAACTAACAATGAAGGGATTATTACGTCTTGCAACGAAACAATAAAAAGTGGTAATGCGAACTACGATCGCACCATAAACTATGTAATCGAATAATTATTTCTTAAAAAACTTACTGAAAAACAGTATTTGATAATCAATAGAATTACTCCAATACTTACCGTTATGCTCTCCGGGACGGGTGATGAAGTCATGATCGATATTACGTGCCAGCAAGCGTTTATGAAACTCCTTATTCACTTCAAGGAAGAAATCACTTTCACCGCAATCTATTATCAAAGCCAAATCTCCATTCTCAATCTTATCTATCTGATTGATGACGGTATGTGCATCCCAAGATGCTTTATTAGCGGCATATTCACCTAACTGTTCACTCATCTTCCAGTTCATTGGGAAAGGACGGATATCAACACCTCCACTTGTACTACCTGCTGCCCCAAATACATCTTTATGACGGAATGCATTCCACAATGCTCCATGCCCTCCCATACTGAGACCGGTGATGGCACGCCCTCTCCTATAAGGTATGGTAGCATAATGTATATCGGTGTAGTTTACCAGTTCTGAGGACACAAAAGTTTCATAACGATATTCCGGATTTTTCGGACTATCCCAATACCAACTGTTTTTACCATCGGGACACGCGAAGATAATACCTTTCTCATCAGCAATCTCTTTGAGTTCGGGTTTCAAGAGTAACCAACTTTCAGCCTTCCCTCCATAACCATGCAAAAGATAAACCACCGGACAAGCTTGAGGCTGTTGCCCGACAGCTCTGTCGGGAATGATATACACCACTTTGACACTTCTTTTCATGGACGGACTTTGTACATTTATGGTATCTACGCGTGCAGCCTGCATCACTAAAACAGGCAATACAGACAAAAGACTGAATAAGAATAATTTGCTTTTCATTGTTTAATCTTCTTAAGAGGTGACAATATTAACAATAAATATCTGAAAAACGTTATCTTTGCAGCAAAACTATTCATAACTTAATATGGAATTTATAATTATTCTATTCCTACTTATCTTGAATGGCATTTTTGCCATGTATGAAATAGCCTTAGTCTCGTCTAGTAAAGCACGTCTAGAAACGTTAGTCGGTAAAGGGAACAAAAGAGCTAAAGGAGTTTTAAAGCAACTGGAAGAACCGGAGAAATTCCTTTCTACCATTCAAATCGGTATTACTTTGATTGGTATTATATCCGGTGCATACGGTGGCGCTACCATTGCTAATGATGTAGAACCATTGTTCGAATTGATTCCGGGAACTGCTGCATATGCCGACACGCTTGCCATGGTTACAGTAGTGGCAGTCATTACTTATCTTTCGCTTATTATCGGTGAGTTGGTACCTAAGTCTTTGGCTTTGAACAACCCGGAAAAATGGGCAACGATGCTTAGTCCTTTTATGATTGTACTGACTAAGATTTCCTATCCGTTTGTATGTCTGCTCAGTGCTTCTACCAAGTTAATGAACAAGTTTATCGGGCTGAACAGTGATGAAGAACGGCAGATGACGCAAGATGAACTGAAAATGATCCTGCATCAAAGCTCGGAACAAGGAGTTATTGATAAAGAAGAAACCGAAATGCTGCGCGATGTATTCCGTTTCTCAGACAAAAGAGCCAATGACTTGATGACTCACCGCCGTGATATTGTCGTACTCCATCCTACGGATACGCAAGAAGAAGTGTTACGCATCATCCGTGAAGAACATTTCAGTAAATATCTACTGGTAGAAAGAGGTAAAGATGAGGTTATCGGAATAGTTTCGGTAAAGGATATTATTCTTATGATAGGTAACGACCAACCGTTCGACTTGCGGAATATCGCACGCGCTCCCTTGTTTATTCCCGAAAGTTTATATGCAAAGAAAGTTTTAGAACTCTTTAAGAAGAACAAAAATAAGTTCGGAGTTGTTGTAGACGAGTATGGAAATACGGAAGGTATCATCACCCTGCACGATTTAACGGAAAGTATCTTCGGTGACATCTTGGAAGAGAATGAAACGGAAGAAGAAGAAATCGTAATGAGACAAGATGGTTCAATGCTGGTAGAAGCTTCAATGAACATAGATGATTTTATGGAAGCAATGAACATCTTGAATTATGATGACCTGAAAGAAGAGGATTTTACTACCTTAAGCGGTCTCGCCATGTTCCTTATAGGACGTGTACCGAAAGCAGGTGACCTGTTCAGTTATAAAAACCTGGATTTCGAAATAGTGGACATGGACCGCGGAAGAGTGGATAAATTACTTGTTATCAAACGAGACAATGAAGAATAATCACGCTGTAAGCGTCTTTATATATTAACTTAAACTGTTAAAGCAATGAAAAAAGTAATGATGTTTGTAGCTATCGTAGCTGCATTGGTGTCCTGCCAATCAAAAGGAAATCAAAACAATGGTGTAATGGAAGAAGGCGCAATGACTGTAGTCGGTAACGATTCTTCTGCTGTGGCTGTATACGAAGGCATACTTCCTGCTGCCGACGGTCCGGGTATTCAGTATGTATTGAGTGTAGATAGCGTAGGCCCTGACGGTGAATGTGGTTATACATTGGTCACCACTTATCTGGATGCAGACGGACAAGGACAAGACAAGAGTTTCACTTCTAAAGGCAAAAGCAAGGTTATCCAGAAAGAGGTAAACAAAAAGAAAAAGACAGCTTATCAGTTGACCCCAGACAATGGAGAAGCTCCCGTATACTTTGTTGTGGTAAACGATACTACTTTGCGTTTGGTCAACGACAGCCTGCAAGAAGCGGTAAGTGATCTGAATTATGATATTATTCAAGTGAAATAGAACTAATACATATTCTTTTAAAAAGGACTGGGTTGTGTCAACTCAGTCCTTTTTTCATATAAAAAACAGTCATTTTAATATCAAAAACCGTTTTTGAGACAAAAAAGCAAAGTAATGGAACGATATTGAAAGTCTCATATTAACTACGCCCCTATCTTTGCAGCAACGAAACTGATAATGAGAAACACAAATGAAAAAGTTATTCTTCATATTACTTTGCATCACCACTTTGGTACAGGCACAAATCCCGACCAATAAACGGGAAGTGATGCAGCAGTTTCTAGATGGAACTTTAGACAAATCATACATACCTTGTGCGTTCTTTATGCATTTTGGTAAAGATGCCAAAGTCGGAGACAATGCAATTAATGCTCATTTGAGGTATTTCCTGTCAACAGGAATGGATTTTGTGAAAATCCAATTCGAGCAAGGATACGGACGTGTCCGTATCGAAAAAGCAGAAGATTGGGATTTGATAAAACCTCTGCCTGCTGATTTTTTTAAACCTACGTTAGATATAGTAAAAGGAATATATGATATTGCGGGAACTAATGCAATGGTTCTTCCAACTGTGTATTCCCCATTCCAGATGCTAATTCAAAGTGTAGGGGCAAAAACAGTAGTAGCCTATGCTACTAAAGAACCGGAACGAATTAAACGTGCGCTCGAATATTTTACCGAAGCATTAATAGGATATGTAAAAGCTTGTAAAGAGATTGGTGTAGACGGTTTCTACACTCCTACTCAGGGTGGCGAACAAAAATTCTATGGAACAGCTGATTTTTTTGAAACATTTGTTAAACCATACGACCTGAGAGTCATGAAAGAATGCAACACAAACACAAAATTAAATATTCTCCACATTTGCGACTATGAGGGCAGTTATGATGATTTAACCCGATTTATATCGTATCCGGGACAGATTGTCAATGCTCCCATAGAAGTAAATGGCAAACCATTCAGTTTACAAGATTGTGAAAGGTTGTTTAAACGTTCTGTAATGGGTGGTTTATATAGAAAAGGAACAATTTTAGAGGGAACTGTAAACGAAGTTATTCAAGAAGTAAACACATTAAAACACGATTTAATAGGTAAACGCTTCATATTGGGAGCGGATTGTACAATTTTGCCCAAAACTCCAATGGATAACGTGAGGGCTGCAATACAAACATCACATCATACTCACAAATAATTCATAGGCTTTTTAAATTCGTAGTTAATTGATAGGTATTATCTCATAGATTGATTATTTTTGGTTAGATTGTTTGGAAAAGCGGATGTTGTGAAACATCCGCTTTTTATTTGTTATCGACGATTTCATTCCACATCCAATACAATTTTCTGCTTAGGTAAACCTTTAGCTTCAACCGTCAACACTACTTTACCCGTTTTTTGATATTGACTACGAAGTATCACCAATGCCATACCGTTATATGCATTCCGTTCCGGCGCTTGGAATGAAGTCAGATCAGTGGCATCGCCGTTATCGGTAGCTGCAATCTCGGCAGGACCTGAAACAGAAAATTTCAAATGATTTTTAGCACGTGGAACCATACGGCCTTTAGAATCTACAATCAAAACGCGAACGAAAGACAGGTCTACCCCATCTGCTTTCAAAAACTTCTTTTCAGGCACTACTTGCAAGGCGGCTGGTTTTCCGGTTGTTTCAACAATTTCTTCAGCCCATTTTTCACCATTCTTATAAGCAACAGCTTTTAATGTTCCGGGTTCATAGCGCACATCCTCCCAAATCAGACGATCATAAGAATGCACTTTCTCTTTACGTCCCAATGATTTATTATTCAAAAACAATTCAACTGCATCTCCAGAGGTATATATATGTACAGGGGTAATCTCACCGATACGCTCTTCCCAATTCCAATGAGGCAAAATATGTACAGTAGGAACTTCCGGACGCCAATAACTTTTATAATTATAATAACGGTCTTTGGGGAAGCCGCACAAATCCACTATACCAAAATAAGAACTGCGGGAAGGAGTTTTGATTTTGCCTAACTCTTCCAACTCTCTTTTGGCTTTTTCCAATTCTTTAGGATCGCTGAAGTTCAGAAGGTTAGTCAGATCTTTATTATATGGAGTAGGCTCACCGATATAATCGAATCCGGTCCAGACAAATTCTCCACTCATAAAAGGATATTCTTCATTCATCTTAAATTGTGCTTCGGGAGAACATCCCCAACCAATAGTAGTCATATCGTATGAAGATAACTGAAACCCGACACGACTGTCATTGGGATCTGTCGTAACCGGAAAGAAATACTCTCCCCGAGAACTGGTGGCAGAAGAAGTTTCACTTGCATGGTACCTGCGCGTAGGATTTTGCTTTTTAAACTTAGCATAAGCCTGATGGCGATAATTTTGTCCCAATATATCCACATGATTTACTATATCCCGGAAAAGTGCGTTAGGATTATTGCAGCCTAAAGAAGTGGGACGCGTAGGATCTTCATCATGGCAGAAGGCAGTCAAACGATGTGCTATCTCTACACCCATATCCGTCATCTGCTCCATCACTTCATTGCCGATACTCCACATAATTACTGATGGATGATTGCGATAATGACGTACTACTGAACGCATGTCAGCTTCATTCCAATCATCAAAAAGTCTGCTATAATCATTCTTTCTCTTACCCTTATGCCATGTATCGGCCAACTCCAATTGCATCATTAAGCCAAGACGGTCACAAAGAGCCACCAATTCCGGTGCCGGAGGATTATGAGAGGTACGTACCGCATTGGCTCCCATTTCTTTCATAATACGCAACTGTCTTTCTGCCGCCACTTCATTGAACGCAGCACCTAATGCTCCGAGATCATGATGCAGGCACACCCCTTTAATGGCTACTTTACGTCCATTCAACATAAAACCATTGTCATGTGTGAACTCAGCTGTACGGATACCAAAAGAAGTTTGATAAGTTTCCACTTCTTTTCCGTCCACAAATACACGATTTACTGCAACATAACAATGTGGAGAGTCTACATCCCAAAATTTAGGTTTACTGACACTGAAATTAAAACGTGCGGTTCCCCAACTTCCTTTTTTAATATCAATCTTCTTATCTGCTACCCGAGCCACTTCTTCTCCCGTTGGATTTCCATTTTCACCCTGATGATATATCACGGTATGAAGCGTTGCTTGTACATCAGACTCCTGATGATTTTCAATACGCACTCCCATTTCCATAACGGCTTTATCAGCATTTACAGAATTATTACGTATATCTGTTCCCCACTGAGATATATGTACCGGTGAAGTTTTCACTAACCATACATTCCGATAAATTCCTCCTCCGGGATACCAACGTGAAGCATCGTCCGGGTTCTCCAAACGGATTGCCAACACGTTTTGCCGTCCGGCCTTTACATAAGGAGTCAAATTTAAACGGAAAGAAGCATACCCGTATGGCCATCCACCTACATACTTCCCATTACACCAAACGGAAGCATAGGACATGGCACCATCTATATCCAAATAAATCTGCTTTCCTACATCCTCCTTCGGTAAATCAATCTTTTTACGATACCAGCGTATTCCCCAATAGGGTAATTTCCCGGTAGCTCCCACATAATCAATATTAAACGGCCCTTCTATAGCCCAATCATGCGGCAAATCCAGTTGTCTCCAATGACTGTCATCAAAATCCGTTTTAACGTAAGGTACATCATTCCCGGGATTTCCTTCAGGACGTTTGTACCTATCTCCAAAAATAAAAAAATCATTAGCACACGGAAGTAAATAGGACCTCAATCGAGAGTAATGTAAAGTAGAGTCAACTCCTGCCGGATCATTCTCTTGATAGTGCCAATCCCTATTGATGTTGACACGTTCCCGGGTTGGACTTCCATCTGCATAGGTGGTTTGCCATCCTAATACCAATAAACTCCAAAGGAAAATTAATTTCTTCATCATAACATTAAAATTGTTATCAATTATTATATTTCTATCTCTTAACAAAAATAAAAAAACACAATAACGTATACTATTAACTTTGTTTCAATTACTATTGATTGCGTATCAAAAAACATCCAATTCTATCTACATTTATCAACTTTGTATGCAATTTGTATGTTACAGCAATTTATCCAGAAAACATATTAATAATTTAATTAATTAGATTATGTACAAATACTCAAAAGACGGTGTTTCTGTACTCACTGTACTAGACAAAAGAAAAGCAAAAAAAAACGGATTATATCCCGTAAAAGTACAAGTCATCTACAATCGTAAACAAAAGTATTACTCAACAGGACAAGAACTTTCCATCGAAGAATGGAAATTACTTCCCAATAGTAAAATTCGTAAATTATCAACGGTACGTTCCAACCTGGAAAATAGCTTTTCGATTATCAAACAACAAGTTGAAACTCTTGTCTTCCGAGGAGAGTTCAGCTTTGATATCTTGAATGCTCGCTTAGGAAGATATTCCGGTATCTCCGTTAATTCTGTTTTCCTCAAAAAAATGGAAGAGTTAAAAATAAATGGACAAGCAAATACTTACCTCTCCTATAAAGGTACTCTAAACAAAATTGAACAGTTTGCAGGAAAACAAATCTCATTTCAGGATGTAACCATAAACTGGCTAAACAGATGTGAACACTTTTGGCTTTCAACAGGAAGTAGTTATTCAAGTATGAGTTTCTATTTCAGAAATCTAAAATGTATCATTAACATGGCTCGTAAAGATGGCATTATCAAAGAAAACCAGTATCCTTTTGGCAAAGGGAAATATGAAGTTCCCAACGGAAGCGGACGAAAACTCGCACTAACTCTGGAACAGATCAAACAATTAGTAACGTATAGTGATGGTACAGAAACAACCGAAAAATACAGGGATTTATGGTTTTTCTCCTATCTCTGCAATGGAATTAATTTCCGTGATATGCTCTTCTTACAATATTCCAACATCATAAATGAGGAAATATGTTTTATACGCGCTAAAACAGCCAGAAATACCAAACATAGTAAAATCATACATGCTGTCATCACCCCCGAAATGCAACATATAATCAACAGATGGGGAAACCCTAATATATCTCCGGAAACATACATCTTTCCATTTGCCAAGGGAACAGAAGATCCTTTTGAAAAGGTAAAGCTAATAAGAGAAGTTGTTACCGAATGTAACCAAATTCTCAAAAAAATAGCTCATGAAATCGGAATTCCCCGTATCACTACCTATTCTGCCCGCCACTCATTTGCCACAGTCCTAAAACGGAGTGGAGTCAACATAGCCTATATATCCGAAAGTCTCGGGCATTCCAACCTTATCATCACCGAGAATTACCTCGCCAGTTTTGAAGCTGATGAAAGAAAAAAGAACTCGGCACTATTAACAAAATTCAATCCATAATAATGAACGTATATGCAAATTGCATGTTCAAAACTCAAAAATAGACACATAACACAAATTATTTGTATAGATTAAATCAATCAACTAAAAGTAGAAAATCATTAACAAAATACATAACGTATTGATATTATGCGAAAACCCAAAACATGATTTTACTCAAAAAGATTA
>ERZ791802.38-NODE-38-length-166644-cov-8.217709_pt1 | contig 166644 bp, 131 predicted proteins | sample MGYA00510308_ERZ791802 | MGnify/ENA primary metagenome ERZ791802 (study PRJEB30046, sample SAMN00792028) | human gut metagenome | study: EMG produced TPA metagenomics assembly of the A metagenome-wide association study of gut microbiota in type 2...
GATAGAAAGCTGCCGGTTAAAAAATAACCATACCATACGGTATGGTTATTTTTTTTTGTTAAGTAAATACTATCCGGCCAGGCCTTGCCCTGGGACACATGGCAGGCAAAACCGGAAGTAGCATGCCCGTGTGTATTGGAAAACTGTCTGTTAAAAAATAAGCATTATATATGATTCCTGAAATAATATAGTTTGCAAATACTAAAAATCTTATTCAAAGTACCAATATTTTAGATTATTATGAAAAATTACAAAAATGTAAAAACGATACATTAAGTTTACAAAAATAAATATCTTTTACTAAAAATATAAAGTTTTTATTGACAATCGAAATGCCGGATAGTAAGCTATAAAAGCACTTTGTTCTTTATAAATGAACTTTATTATGTGGGGGAAGATATTATGATGAAGATGAGTAATTTTAGATGGAAAGTTGCCTGGTTGATTTTTATCGTCAGTTTTGTTTCATATATGGATAGAGTAAATCTGTCTGTTGCTACTCCTGTTATTATGAAAGAATATGGTTTTGATAAAATAGATATGGGACTTATTCAATCATTTTTCTTTGCCGGTTATGCTTTGATGCAGGTTCCAGGTGGTATGATGGCTGAAAAGTTTGGACACCGGATTACAGGAAGTCTGGCTGTAATTTGGTGGTCTGTATTTACTGCTTTGACTGCTGTGGCAAAGGGAAAATTTTCTTTTGCTGCAGTAAGATTTTTGTTCGGTATGGGTGAAGGGCCTATTTATCCTGCTTTTGCGATTGCTATTTTCAGATGGTTTAATAAAAAGGAAAAAGGCAACGCCAGCTCATTTTTGTTGAACGGTTCTTTTTTGGGGCCAGTAATAGGGCCGGCTTTGACTGTTGCATTGATGTCTACAGTTGGCTGGAAAATGGTTTTTTTGATTTTTGGCATTGTGGGGATCTTAATGGCTTGGGTATGGCATAAATATGTTCCTGAAAATCCTGCAGAAAGCCCCTATGTTAATGAAGCTGAATTAGCTCATATTAACGAAGGACGTACTGATGTTCCAATTGTAAAAAAAGCTGCTCCGTGGGGTAAATTATTTACTTCTGTACAGTTTTGGGCTATTGGTGTGCAGTATTTCATCACCGATTATATTATGTTCGTATTTTTGGCATGGCTGCCGCTTTATTTAATGGAGGCACACGGTTTCTCACTTGCAAAAATGGGCATATGGGCAGCAATGCCGTGGCTGACTTTGATTATCATTACCTTCAGCAGCGGTTATTTCTGTGATAAAGCTATTGCCAAAGGTGCTTCACAATATTGGATACGTACTTTATGTGGTTCTGCTGGAATTATAATTTGTTCCCTGGCTTTGTATATTGCTACAAGAACCGCTGATCCTATGCAAAACGTAATGTGGCTGTCTTTATCACTGGGGTCGCTGGGATTGACTTTCAATGCCTCCTGGGCCTGTGCGATCAATTTAGGGGGAGAGTTTGCCGGTTCTATTTCCGGGTGGATGAACTTCTGGGGAAATATTGGTGGCGTCATAGCTCCAACTTTAACTGCCTGGATCGCGACCAGCTACGGTTGGGATGCTGCACTGATCGCAACAGCATTATCGGGTGTTGTTGGCGTATTGGCGTGGTTCTTAGTCCGTCCTGATAAAGCTATTGTATAATCAATTCTACTGTAAAGTACTTGCAAAGATGAGTAAACTTTGCTATAATGCCTAAGTAATCAAATAACAGACAGTTCGTGACCATCCTGTCTCAAAATAAAACTACGGGTGTTCTGCTTAAAGCAGAACTGTTTTAACATGGATGGGACGAAAATTTTGATTTTCGTCCTTTTTTATGTAGTTCCGTTCTTGGTCACAGCAAGAAAGGAGCATAGTAATATGAAAAATCTCACTAAAACGCAAAAATTGACTATTTCCGCCTTGTGTATGGCTTTATATCTGGTTGTTATGATGTGTACGCAAAGCTTTGCCTTCGGACAGTACCAGGTACGCATTGCGACGGCTTTATATGGTTTGAGCGCTATCTTTCCTTTCCTGATAATTCCATTTGGTTTGGTAAATGTATTGGCAAATACTCTGATGGGTGGTTTGGGACCTTTGGATATGTTAGGCGGCGGTTTGGTTGGTATTATGACAAGTCTGACAATAGTTTATGCTAAACGCCATGATTTAGGTAATTGGGCTGTGATGCTGGCAATTACTTTAGTACCGGGGTTAGGAGTGCCGGTCTGGCTTTCTGTATTGCTGGATCTGCCTTACTGGCTGTTGGCGTCTACTGTTTTAGTAGGCCAGTTTATCTCCGGTGTCGTGGGTATGGTATTGGTGACAGCTTTAGAACGCTGTGAAATATTTAATTTTGCTTCAGCAAAAAAATAAGGAGGATTTATGACTTCTGGAAGAGAGCAAAAAGAATTGACAGGCGTGAGCCTTTTAGGCAATAAAACTAAGTATCCTACGGACTATGCTCCTGAAGTACTGGAAGCTTTTATTAATAAACATCCCGGCAATGATTATTTTGTAAAATTTAACTGCCCGGAATTTACAAGCCTGTGCCCGATGACAGGACAGCCGGATTTTGCTGCGATCTATATTTCCTATGTGCCTGATCAGAAACTTGTAGAAAGTAAATCGTTAAAGCTGTATTTATTCAGCTTTCGCAATCATGGCGATTTTCACGAAGATTGCGTAAATATTATTATGAAAGACCTGATCAAGCTGATGGAACCGAAATATATAGAAGTTTGGGGTAAATTTACTCCGCGCGGAGGTTTGGCGATCGACCCATATGCCAACTATGGCAAACCGGGCACAGAGTGGGAAGCAGCTGCTAAAAAACGTTTGATGATGCATGATATGTATCCTGAAAATGTAAGTTATCGTTAGTAAGATTTTACTTTAAAGCCGAGGACTGTTCTTCGGCTTTTTATTTTTTGTTTGAAATTTAATAAATAAATTATGATTTGTTGCTGTTTTTAACACAACACCACTTTTTTTCTTTTATACCTTGTGCTACAATAGACTAAATGAAGATTTCTGAAAATTTATTTTTAGAGCTAGTGGGACTAAAAATGGACCACGAGGGACAAAATACGCTGGGAGATCACTATGGACAGTATTATTAATTTACAGAAAAAAATCGTTCCCGAGCTTACAAATCTTTTAGTTCAGAGATACCAGATATTAAGGCAGGTGAGCCATGAGTATCCTATCGGACGCAGGGCTTTGGCTGCCAGGCTGGGGTTGAGTGAAAGAGTATTGCGGGCACAGGTCGATTTTTTGAAAAACGGTGGTTTACTGGCATTTTCTTCTGCCGGAATGTCGGTGACTGAAGAGGGCGCGGATATTCTGAAAGAGCTTGCTGATTATGTCCGTAAATTGCAGGATCTGAACTCTTTGGAACAGTTTTTATGTGAACGCCTGGATATTGGGCGTGTAGTCATCATTCCAGGAGACTCTGACCAGGAAGAGGTGGTCAAACGTGAAATCGGCCGTGCTGCGGCGAGGATTCTTGGAAATCTGCTGAATGACGGCAAAGAACATATCGTTGCCGTAAGCGGTGGTACAACTATGGCTGCCCTGGCTGCTAATGTAAGCGGCAATGAGCCTAAAACAGTTGTAGTACCAGCCCGCGGCGGTTTGGGTGATAATGTTGAATTACAGGCTAATACTATAGCCACAGTCCTGGCTCAGCGGCTGGGAGCATCTTACAGGCAGCTGTATGTCCCGGACAGCGTCAGTGAAGAGATACTGAATAGTATTTTAGCAGAGGATATTGGGGTCAAATCTGTGGTTGATATTATCAAACAGGCCGATATCCTGGTGCATGGTGTAGGACAGGCTTCAGTAATGGCACGGCACCGCAGGCTGCCGCCGGAATTCATAAAAAAACTGCTGGATGACGGCGCCGTAGGCGAAGCGTTCGGGCAGTACTGCGCTTTAGATGGCAGACAGATCTATATGACAAACAACGCCGGACTGATGCTGCAGGATCTGCCAAAGATCGGAACTGTTATCGGCGTAGCCGGAGGACGGTCTAAAGCAGCAGCTATCTTGTCAGTAATCAGGGCGTCGCGTCAGGATATACTGATAACTGATGAAGCAGCAGCTCACGACATAGTGAGAATGTTGGAAAATGATTAAGGTTACAAGGCACATTAGTGCAAACATATAATTTGCTCAAAGCATAAAAGGAGGATTTTTATCATGACAAAAATTGGTATTAATGGTTTTGGCCGTATCGGCCGCGAGGTTTTCCGTGTTGCTTTTACTAATCCGGAGGTAGAAGTAGTTGCCGTTAACGACTTGACTGATGCTGCAACTTTGGCTCATCTTTTGAAATATGACTCTGTACATGGCACTTTCCCGCATGAAGTTTCTGTTGACGGTGATAATATCGTTGTTGACGGTAAAAAAATCAAAGTTATCGCTCAAACAGATCCTGCTAAGCTGCCTTGGGGTGAATTGGGAGTTGAGATCGTAGTTGAATCTACTGGACGCTTTACTGAAGGTGAAAAAGCAAAAGCGCACTTGACTGCCGGCGCTAAAAAAGTAATTATTTCCGCACCTGCTAAAGGCGAGGATATCACTATCGTTATGGGTGTTAATGAGAAAAAATACAACGCTGCGGAGCATCATATCATTTCAAATGCTTCCTGCACTACTAACTGCCTGGCTCCGTTTACCAAAGTGCTTTTGGAAAACTTTGGTATTGAAAGCGGTTTGATGACTACTGTCCATTCCTATACAAATGATCAGAAAATCCTTGATTTACCGCATAAGGATCTGCGTCGTGCCCGTGCTGCGGCGATGTCCATTATTCCTACTACTACCGGAGCTGCGAAAGCAGTTTCTCTGGTGCTTCCTGAAGTCAAAGGCAAATTGAATGGCTTTGCTATGCGTGTGCCGACACCAAATGTTTCCATTACTGATTTGACTGTTGTTTTGGAAAAAGATACTACTGTTGAAGAAATAAATGCCGCTTTGAAAAAAGCAGCTGAGGGTGAATTAAAAGGCATTATGGGTTATAATGAGCTGCCTTTGGTTTCCAGAGATTACAATGGCTGTCCGTTGAGTTCTATCGTTGATGGTTTGTCTACGATGATGGTCGGCAAAAGAATGGCGAAAGTTGTCAGCTGGTATGATAACGAATGGGGTTATTCCAATCGTGTGGTAGATCTTGCTGCCTACATTGCTAAACAAGGCCTGTAATTAAAGGAGTATATCATTCTAATGGATAAAAAAAACCTGTGTGATTTAGACGTTGCCGGTCAAAAAGTTCTGGTACGTGTCGACTATAATGTGCCGATGGACGAAACCGGTAAGATTACCGATGATACCAGAATGCGTGCTTCTTTAGAAACCATCAAATATTTGCTGGAGCATAAAGCGGCGGTCATTTTGATGGCGCATTTAGGCCGTCCTAAAGGACAAGTTAATATCAAATACAGTCTGGCGCCTGTTGCCAAGCATTTGGCAAAGCTGCTGAATATGCCGGTCGCTTTTGCCGGTGACTGCATCGGTGAAGAAGCTGAAAAAGCAGTGCAGAAGCTTAAACCCGGTAAGGTTTTGATGCTGGAAAACCTGCGCTTCCATAAAGAAGAAGAAAAAAATGATATGGATTTTGCCGAAAAACTGGCATCTTTAGCAGATCTGTATGTTAATGACGGCTTTGGCGTCTCTCATCGGGCACATGCTTCGGTGGAAGGGGTTACGCATTTTCTGCCGTCAGCAGCAGGCTTTTTACTGGAAAAAGAAATCCGCTTTGTCGGTCAGGCTGTGGAAAATCCACTGCATCCCTTTGTTGCTATCATTGGCGGTGCCAAGGTTTCCGACAAGATCGGCGTGATCGAAAATCTTTTGGAAAAAGTCGATGCCCTGCTGATCGGCGGCGGTATGGCCAATACTTTTTTAGCTGCGCAAGGACATAAAATGGGCAAATCTTTAGTTGAATATGATAAGATCACTTTAGCAAAAGAACTGCTGGCCAAGGCCAAAGCACGTAAAGTAAAATTGCTGCTGCCGGTAGATCTGGTAATGGCAGAGACGTTTGCTGCCGATGCCAGCCATAAAGTTGAAAAAGTAGCTAAGCTGGATCAAAAATATATGGCTTTGGATATTGGCCCTGCGACCAGCACTTTGTATCAGGATGCGCTGCAGGATGCTAAAATGATCGTGTGGAACGGGCCCATGGGTGTTTTTGAAATGGATGCCTTCTGCAAAGGGACTGAAGCTGTCGCTCAGGCTGTTGCTAAAAGTAGAGCTATGAGCATTGTCGGCGGCGGTGATTCTGTGGCTGCCATTGAAAAGCTGGGGCTGGCTAAAAAAATTACGCATATCTCCACTGGCGGAGGCGCTTCGCTGGAATATCTGGAAGGCAAGGTCCTGCCAGGTGTTGCGGCTTTAGATGATGTACGCCGTAAAATTGTGGCCGGCAACTGGAAAATGCATAAAAATGTGGATGAAGCAGTTGAACTGGCTGAAGATATCGTCAGTGATACTAATGGGACACTGAACGAAGTAGTTGTTTTTCCGCCGTTTACAGCACTGGAAAGCGTTGCTGAAGCCATTGACGGTAAACATGTAGGCTACGGAGCTCAGGACCTGCATTGGGAAGATGAAGGCGCTTATACAGGTGCTGTTTCCGGTAAAATGATTGCTGATATCTGCGCTGAATATGTTTTGATCGGTCATTCTGAACGCCGCACCATGTTCGGTGATAATGAAGTGGCTGTTACTAAAAAGATGCGAGCTGCATACAGAAATGGTTTGAAACCGATGTTATGCGTAGGTGAAAATGCCCAGGAGCGCGCAGAAGGAAAGACTTCACGTAAAATCAGCATGCAGCTGAAAAGTGCCTTAAAGGGCATTACTCCTGATGAAGCGGAAGTTTTGGTTGTTGCCTATGAACCATTGTGGGCTATTGGCAGCGGTCAGGCTGCAACTGCTAAAGATGCTCAGGAAGTATGCCTGCTGATCAGAAATAAGCTGGAAAAACTATTTTCTGCAGATATCGCGCGTAAGGTTCGTGTTTTATATGGCGGCAGCGTTAATGCTAAAAATGCCGCAGATTTTGCAATCAGCGGTATCGACGGAGTTCTTGTAGGTGGGGCGAGCCTGGATGCGCAAGCGTTTTCTGCTATCGCACGCAGTATATAAGGGGTGACGAAAATGGCAAAACAGCCGCTATTGCTGATGATTTTAGATGGCTGGGGTATTGCTCCGGCAGGGCAGTATAATGCAGCTGCTTTGGCAAAGACACCTAATTTGGATGCTCTGTTCGACAAATATCCGCATACGCGCTTATCCTGTTCTGGTGCAGCCGTAGGCCTGCCAGACGGGCAGATGGGCAATTCCGAAGTCGGTCACTTGAATATCGGGGCAGGGCGTATTGTCTATCAGGAGCTGACAAGGATCACTAAAGCAATAAAAGACGGTGACTTTTTTGAAAACACTGTTTTGAGTAAAGCTATGCAGACCGTAAAAGCCAACGGCAGTGCGCTGCACCTGCTGGGTCTTGTTTCTGACGGTGGAGTGCACAGTCATATCAGTCATTTGTTTGCTCTATTAGAAATGGCTAAATTGCAGGGACTGAACAAGGTTTATGTACATGCTTTTTTAGACGGACGAGATGTTGGACCGCAGACTGCCGATGTTTATCTGGCAGAACTTGACGCGGAGATGAAGCGTATCGGCGTGGGTAAAATCGCTACAGTAGCAGGGCGTTATTACGCTATGGACCGCGATAAACGCTGGGAACGTGTGCAGAAAGCTTATGACGCTATGGTTTTGCATGACGGCACTGTTTGTACTGATGCGGTCAGCGGTGTGCGTGCTTCTTATGCGGGCGGGGTCACTGATGAATTTGTAGTTCCGTTCATAGCTGCACCTGAAGCAGATTCCTGCGTCAAAGCCGGTGACGGCATGATTTTTTTCAATTTCCGTCCCGACAGGGCAAGGCAGCTGACCAGAGCCTTTGTAGATGAAGAATTTCCTTATTTTGCGCGTCCTCAGACAGCCCGTCCGGTAAATTTTGTTTGTATGACGCAGTATGACGAAACTATAAAAGCTCCCGTTGCCTTTGCTCCGGAAACGCTGGAAGATACGCTGGGCAAAGTACTGGCTGACCACAAGCTTCAGCAGCTGCGGATCGCCGAAACGGAAAAATATGCTCATGTGACCTTTTTCTTTAATGGCGGCGAGGAAGAACCGAATGTTGGTGAAGACAGAGTTCTGATTCCGTCACCGAAAGTGGCTACCTATGATCTGCAGCCGGAAATGAGCGCCGAGCTTGTGACAGATAAGCTGGCAGAGCTTCTGGATACAGATAAGTACGACATGATAATATTGAATTTTGCCAATCCCGATATGGTAGGGCATACAGGCGTGCTGAATGCTGCTGTCAAGGCAATGGAAACTGTCGATGCCTGTGTGGGGCGTATTGTTGAAAAGGTATTGTCACTGCATGGAACAGCCTGTATTACGGCTGATCATGGCAATCTGGAAAAGATGCTTGACGAAACGACAGGGCAGCCTTATACGGCTCACACAACGAATCAGGTTCCTTTTTTGGTAGTCAGTGATGAAAAACATACTTTGCACGAAGGCATTTTGGCTGATATTGCGCCGACGCTGCTGGAACTGCTGAAAATCAAGCAGCCTGCTGCGATGACAGGGAAAAGTCTGTTAACAGATAAAAATAAATGATGAGGTGAAGTTAGAGTGGCAATGATTACTGAAGTATATGCAAGAGAAATTTTGGATTCCCGCGGCAATCCGACTATCGAAGTAGAGGTTTGCCTGGAAGACGGTTCCGTTGGACGCGCTGCTGTTCCTTCAGGAGCGTCTACCGGCGCGCATGAAGCGGTAGAGCTGCGTGACGGTGATAAAAACCGTTATCTGGGCAAAGGCGTGACTAAAGCAGTCGATAATGTCAACGACGTTATTGCCGAAGCTTTGATCGGCCTGGAAGCAACCCGTCAGGTAGAAATCGACGAGATGCTGATCCGTTTGGACGGGACACCAAATAAAGGAAAATTAGGCGCCAACGCTATTTTGGGCGTCTCCATGGCTGTAGCCAAGGCTGCCGCTGCTTCTGTAGGGTTGCCGCTGTATCTGTATCTGGGCGGTGTTTCCGCACAGGAGCTGCCGGTACCGATGATGAATATCTTGAACGGCGGCCAGCATGCTGATAATAACGTCGATATTCAGGAATTTATGATCATGCCGGTCGGTGCTGCAAGCTTCAGCGAGGCTTTGCGCATGAACGCTGAAATCTATCATGGTTTAAAGGCCCTGCTGAACGCTAAAGGACTGGGAACAGGCCTGGGTGATGAAGGTGGTTTTGCGCCGAATCTGAAATCCAATGAAGAGGCGATCGAAGTCATCCTTGAAGCAGTGAAAAAAGCAGGCTATAAACCGGGCGAAGATATCATGATCGCTTTAGACGTTGCTGCCAGCGAATTTTATAAAGATGGAAAATATCAGATGGAAGGCGAAGGTTTGGTAAAAACCTCCAATCAAATGGTAGATTATCTGGCTGCTTTGTGCGAAAAATACCCGATCGTTTCAATCGAAGACGGTTTGGCGGAAGACGACTGGAAGGGCTGGAAAGCGCTTACGAAGAAATTAGGCACTAAAGTTCAGCTGGTTGGCGACGATCTGTTTGTTACCAATGAAGAACGTTTGCTTGAAGGTATCAAAAATGATACTGCTAACGCTATTTTGATCAAAGTCAATCAGATAGGTACTTTGACAGAGACCTTCAATGCTATTGAAACTGCTAAACGGGCAGGCTATACCTGCATTATTTCGCATCGCAGCGGTGAAACCGAAGATACTACATTGGCAGATATTGCCGTTGCTGTCAATGCCGGACAGATCAAAACAGGTGCTCCGGCACGTACTGACCGCGTGGCCAAATACAACCAGCTGCTCCGTATCGAGGAAGACCTCGGCGGCGCTGCCAAGTATAAAGGCAAAGCTGTATTTTACAACATCAATAAATAATCGGAGTAACGGTTATTTTGAAGCAGGGCAGATACCGGACGCGTATTTGCCCTGCTTTTTACTAAATTTTGTACAATTTTTTATATTTTACCGTTGTAAGCTGTATAACATTATGATAGAATAGTTAGGTACTAAGTAAAAGAGGAGGTAAGCTTTGTGATTGCAACTGTCTTAATGGTATTAGACGTAATCGTCTGTATCGCCTTGATAGCGTCTGTGTTAATGCAGTCCGGGAAGGGCTCAGGCTTGTCAGATGCGTTCGGCGGAGGCGGTGGTGGTGCCTTCTTCGGCAAGGGTAATGATGTTGATACTTTAATGGCTAAAGTTACGATTGGTTTGGGTACTGCTTTTGGTATCATCACGCTTGCTCTGGCAAAAATCAACGGTTAATTTGGTTAAAAAGAACGCTCTGCGTTCTTAATTTTTAAAAACTCAAAAGAAACAGAAAGGGGATCAATGTTTTGAGTACTTATTTAATTTTATCCATAGTCGTCGGTCTTGTTGCCCTCGGCGTGGCAGTAATGCTCAGTAACGCTATCAGCGCTGCTAATGCCGGTACTGCCCGTATGAAGGAGATCGCTGGCTATATCCATGAAGGTGCAATGGCATTCCTGTACAGAGAATACAAATATCTTGCTATCTTCATCGTTGTTGTTGCTGCAATTATTGCTACATTCTTATCAGTAAGCACTGCGCTCTGCTTTATCGGCGGTGCTGTATTCTCCATCTGCGCAGGTTATCTGGGTATGAACGTGGCTACTAAAGCTAACGTTCGTACAGCTGAAGCTGCCCGTCACGGCATGAGCGAAGCTCTGAAAATCGCTTTCTCCGGCGGCGCTGTAATGGGCCTGGGCGTTGTAGGCCTTGGTATTGCCGGCCTGGCTGTAGCTTATTTTGTTTTTGACCGTAACATTGATATTGTTACCGGTTTTGGTCTGGGCGCAAGCTCGATAGCATTGTTTGCCCGTGTTGGCGGCGGTATTTATACTAAAGCTGCTGACGTTGGCGCTGACCTTGTTGGTAAAGTTGAAGCCGGTATTCCGGAAGACGATCCGCGTAACCCTGCTACTATTGCTGATAACGTAGGCGATAACGTAGGCGACGTTGCCGGTATGGGTGCCGACTTGTTTGAATCCTATGTAGGCGCAATTATCTCCGCCTTGACTCTGGGTGCAGTTGCATATCCCGGCGGTGAAGGTGTCGAATTTGTTTTCATGCTGGCTGTTGCCGGTATCCTTGCTTCTATCATCGGTGTTATGTTTGCCCGTTCCAGCAAATCTCAAAACCCTCAGGCTGCACTGAACAGCGGTACTTACATCGGCGGTGCTATCGTTATCGCTGCTGCTGCTTATCTTTCCAACAGCCTGTTTGGTTCTCTGGATGCATTCTGGGCTATTGCAGCAGGTCTGCTTGTTGGTATGATCATTGGCAAGATCACCGAGATCTATACCTCTGCTGATTTCGGGAGTGTTAAGAAAATCGCTCAACAATCCGAAACCGGTCCGGCAACCACTATTATTGCCGGTTTGGCAGTTGGTATGTATTCTACTTTCTGGCCTATGCTTTTCATCTGCATCGGCGTAATCGTATCCTTCTTTGTAATGGGCGGCGCTACTAACGGCGGCATGGGCCTGTTTGGTATCTCTCTGGCTGCTGTAGGTATGCTCTCCACCACCGGTTTGACCGTTGCTGTTGACGCTTACGGCCCGATTGCCGACAATGCCGGCGGTATTGCTGAAATGTCCGAGCTTCCTCCTGAAGTTCGTGAAATCACTGATAAACTTGACTCAGTTGGCAACACTACTGCTGCTATCGGCAAAGGCTTTGCTATCGGTTCTGCTGCACTTACTGCACTGGCTCTGTTCTCTGCTTATGCGCATACCGTTAACCTCACTACCATTGACTTGCTCAATCCTGTAACTTTGGTTGGCCTGTTCATCGGCGCAACTCTGCCGTTCGTTTTTGGCGCTATGACCATGGAATCTGTTGGTAAAGCCGCTTACGAAATGATCGAAGAAGTTCGTCGTCAATTCCGTGAGATCCCTGGTTTGCTGGAAGGCAAAGCTAAAGCTGACTATCGTAAATGCGTAGATATCTCTACTGCTGCTGCCTTGCACGAAATGATTCTGCCGGGCGTTCTGGCAATCGTTGCTCCGCTGCTGATCGGTTTCCTCTTTGGTACCGAAGCATTGGGTGGTATGATTGGCGGCTCTTTGGCAGCCGGCGTGCTGGTAGCTATTTTGATGGCTAACGCAGGCGGTGCCTGGGATAATGCTAAAAAATACATCGAATCCGGTGTTCATGGCGGTAAAGGCAGTGAAGCTCACAAAGCAGCTGTTACTGGCGACACCGTAGGCGATCCGTTCAAAGATACTTCCGGACCTGCAATGAACATCCTCATCAAATTGATGACTATCGTTTCCTTGGTATTTGCTCCGGTTCTGGCTGCTCATGGCGGCATTCTTCTGAACTTCTTTAAATAAGAATTGTAAGTTGTTTGTAAAATCCCACATCTTCAGATGTGGGATTTTTTTTCATATGGTATAATAATATAGTATAAGTAAGATTAGGAGCGTAATTACAGTGCAGTCATTCAGTGGTAATGAAGAATTTTTCTTTCAAGGCGGCAAACAGGGTATAGTATTGGTTCACGGTTATACGGGAGCTCCGGGAGAGATGCGCCTGCTGGGAGAATATCTGCATCAGCAGGGGCTGACAGTACTGGGCGTGCGTTTAGCAGGGCATGGTACTACGCCGCAGGATCTGAACGAGACCAAATGGCAGGACTGGTATAAGGCTGTAAGCGATGGTGTGTATCGCCTGCAGGCTGGCTGCGACAGAGTTTCAATAGTGGGACTGTCCATGGGAGGACTGCTGACTATTAAAGCTGCGGCTGAATTACCGGTAGCGAAAGCGGCTATCCTGGCAGCGCCGATTTACGTTTGTGACAGAAGGGCTCCTTATCTGCCGTTACTGCGTTTTTTTATCCGTTACCTGAAAAAACGTCAGCGCCAGTATCAGGTGCCGGCAAGCTACAGCGTTTGTTACCATATTATGCCGGTCAAGCCGCTGAGCAGCCTGTTTGAGCTGGTCGATTTGTGCAAAAAAAAGTATTTGCAGTCAATAAAAATACCCTGCCTGGTGATGCAGTCAAAAGTAGAGCATACGGTAAAACCTGCCAGCGCTCAATATATTTATGATCATCTGGGCACAGCTGATAAAAAACTTGTTTGGTATCATCATTCCGGACATATACTGACCCTTGATAATGAACGGGATGATGTTTTTCAAAAAATTTATGAATTTTTGATGGAGTAAGAAAATGCAGGAAAAAGAATATACCTGGTGCTTTGCCTGCGGCAAAGATAATCCTATCGGTTTAAAAATGGAATTTACAATGGATGCCGAGGAATGTGTGGCTTATTTTACACCCAGACAGGAGCATCAAAGCTATGACGGGAGAATGCATGGCGGTCTGATCAGCGTCTTACTGGACGAGATCATGGGCCATTACCTGTTCGTCACAGAAGGAAGACCCGCCTATACGGCAAAAATGGAACTGCGTTACCGGCAGCCCGTTATGATTGGTGAAACGGTAAAATGTGTAGGCCGGCGTTTGAAACAAAAAGGCCGTCTGGTAGAAATGCAGGGCCAAATAATTACGAAAGATGGCATCGTAGCTGCTGAAGCAGTGGCAAAAATGATGCTTGAGGAAAATAATGCAAGCGAAAAGCAGTAAAACAACAATATTAGATTTTATGCGGAGCAGCTCATATGCACCGCAGACAGCAGAAGCACTGATCGAAACGATCCCCATTAGCGGAAACCTTGATCACTTCTGGAAAGACCTGCTGGAACTGGAAGAAAACGGCGATATTATTAAAACCCGTTTCGGGACCTACGGCCTGCCTGAGAAAATGGGCCTGGTAGTAGGCAGATTTCAGCTGACCAGCAAGGGCTTTGGATTCGTGATCCCTGATAACAAAGGCGATCGTCCCGATGTATTCATTCCACCCCGCGCTTTAGGCGGGGCAATGAACAATGACCGCGTAATGGCACGTGTGGAAAGCTCCAGCGGCGGCAATAAGCCGGAGGGCGAGATCATTCGTATCATCACTCATGCAAATAATAAGATTGTCGGTATTTTTCATCAAAGCGGCGATTTTGGCTTTGTAACACCCGACGATAAACGTATCGGGCAGGATATTTATATTATGAAACGACATTTCGGCGGGGCCAAGACCAACCAGAAGGTAGTGGCAGAAATCACCGAATGGCCGGTTGAACGGCGCAACGCCGAAGGCAGGATCATTGAGATCTTGGGCAACGTAGGCGATGTGGGGCTGGAGATCCTTTCGATCATCAAGCAGAATGATCTGCCGCTGGAATTTCCGCCGCAGGTCATCGAAGCCTCAAAACGTGTGCCTAAAAGCATCAAACAAAGCGAATTGGAAGGCAGACGTGACCTGCGCGACCTGCCGATCGTGACTGTCGACGGTGACGATGCCAAAGATCTGGACGATGCTGTTTATGTCAAACAGCTTGGCAAAGATGAATTTTTACTGGGCGTACATATCGCCGATGTCAGCTATTATGTAAAAGAAAACGCTGTTTTGGATAAAGAAGCACGTGAGCGCGGCACCAGCGTCTATCTGGTAGGCAGGGTGCTGCCGATGCTGCCCGAACGCTTATCCAACGGTATTTGCAGCCTTAATGCAGGCGAAGACCGCTTAACGATGTCCTGTGAGATGCATATCGACCGTAAGGGACGTATTTTAAGCTACGAGATATTCCCGTCGGTCATTCATGTCCGCCACCGCCTCAGCTACCGTATCGTGCGTGAGATACTGGTGAACGGCGACGAAGAACTGGCGCAGAAATACGAAGATGTAGTACCAATGCTGAAAATGATGGAAGAGCTGTGCCTGGTGCTGCGCAAAAAACGTACGACACGGGGCGCTATCGACTTTGATCTGCCGGAACAAAAGGTCATTCTGGACGAGCAGGGCCGACCGGTCGAGATCGTGCAGCGGATCCGCAGCATAGCTGAATCCATTATCGAAGAATTTATGCTGGCGGCCAACGAAACTGTTGCACGTCATATGTTTAACCAAAAGTGGCCGTTTATCTACCGTGTCCACGACTTGCCCAACGAAGAAAAAATGAAAGACCTGGCCAAACTTCTGGCCAACTTTAACGTTAAGCTCAAGGTCAGCGAAGAAACGAAGCCGGGCGAAGTGCAGAAGGCTTTGGCAGAAATGTCCGGCAAGCCTGAGGAACGGCTGGTGTCGACGGTGGCTTTACGTTCGCTGAAACAGGCTGTTTACCAGACCGAGAATATCGGCCATTTTGGCCTGGCGGCAGAGTATTATACCCATTTCACATCGCCGATCAGACGTTATCCTGACTTGATAGTGCACCGTCTGCTGCATGAATGGGTGAGCGACCCGGCAATGAATGCCCAAAAAAGCGAAAAGCTGGAACTGAACCTTGACGCGATCGCCGAACATTCCTCGATCCGTGAACGTGCGGTTGCAGAAGCAGAACGTGCTACGGTCGATTTGAAAAAAGCAGAATATATGGCTGGCCATATCGGCGAAGAATTCGACGGAGTTATTTCCGGAGTCACTGCCTTCGGAATGTTTATCGAACTGGAGAACGGTGTTGAAGGCCTGGTACATATTTCCAGCCTGATGGACGATTATTATGAGTTCTATGAAGACAGATACGCCCTGCTGGGCTCGCATACACGGAAGGTCTACCGTTTGGGTGACCCGGTGCGGATCGAGGTCTTACAGGTCAATATTGCCGACAGGAACATCGACTTTATTATGGCCGGCGAGAACGATGCTGTGCGCGACAGGATCAAGGCCCAGCTTTTAGGGCAGCGCAGCCATGCTTCGGCACGCAGCGCGATAGAAAAAAGCGGCGGCAAAAAACAGGGTAAAAGCGGCAGTCGCAAAAAGCCGCTGGATAAACGCGGCAAAGGCGGCGTTGGCGGCAATAAATATGTCAATCACGCGAAAAGCAAGAAAAAAGGCCGCAAGAAAAAATAACCACAACCAGGTGAACAATAATGGCAGAAAAGAAAATCAAAATCATTGCGGAAAACAGAAAAGCCAGACATGATTTTACGATCCATGAAACCTACGAAGCCGGTATTGAGTTGACAGGTACGGAAGTAAAATCACTGCGGGCAGGCAAAGCCAATATGAAAGACAGCTACGCCCAGATCACCAAAACGGCCGAGGTCTATGTTTATAACCTGCATATCAGCCCTTATGATCAGGGTAACCGTTTCAACCATGAGCCTTTGCGCAACCGCAGGCTGCTGCTGCACCGCGAGGAAATACGCCGCCTGATCGGCAAGGTCAAAGAAAAAGGCTACGCTTTGGTGCCTTTAAAAATGTATTTTACTCACGGGCTGGTAAAAATGGAGCTGGCGCTGGCGACTGGCAAAAAGCTGTATGATAAACGGCAGGACCTGGCTAATAAAGACGCCAGGCGGGAAATGGAACGCGCAATGAAAGAGCGTAACCGTTAAAAGTTGCATATTCTTCACAGGACGCCGCTTGCAAGTAGCAGGCGCCTGTGTTAGAATAATTAGAGCCTTACAGGCCATATTTATAACCGGGGATGTACTGGTTTCGACGGGGGTAGGTGTGGTATGATAAGCGAGCCGTGGTTCCGTTAGCACGTTAAACGGCGGACGTTTAAAGTAAACGCAAAAACTGATTACGCTTTAGCAGCTTAATGCTAACGTCTTTCCGATCCTCCTCCCATGGGAACGGAAAAGACGCAAACAGTGGGATACCCGTAAGCCAATTCTCGGAGGCGGACAGGGGAAACTCATCGAGATAGCGACCGCGAAGCCTGCCGCTTGGCGTCAAGGAAGCAAAATCTAAATTAGCGGCTGCGCTCGGAGAAAGTCATATTGCAATATTTTCGGACAGGGGTTCGACTCCCCTCATCTCCACCAATTGCACTAATTTAAAACTTATCATAAAATACGACCCTGGCAACAAGCCGAAGGTCGTATTTTTTTATGCCGTGACAGTTGTAAAAACAACGGTAAATATTTGAGTGTAACTAATGTTTTTAAAAGTATCATTTGTAAAATTTAAAATTATTTAAAATATACTAAATGTTGGAAAAGTTTTACTATAGTTGACTTTATTATATAAAATGCTATAATTGTATTAAGAAAATAGGAGGTGTTTTATGAAATTATCTAAAAAGTTATTTACAGCAGGAATTGTCGCTGCACTGACCTTGAGCGTTGCTGCATCGGCTTTGGCGGCAGAATTGACTGTTAAAACGAAAAAAATCAACGAAGGCCAGGTGAAAATAGCCACACCGGTCATCACCGGATCTGAAGGCGGCGCAAAGATGGATACGCTGTTGACGCAAATGACTACCAAAAATACTGTAGCTGAGATCTATAAATATTTATCCAGCGACAGCCAGAAAATCACTTTAGACAACTATCTTGATTTCACTAACGGTTCTCCTGATCCTGTCAAAGAAGGCTTTGCACTTGTAAAAGGCAGCGCTTTCCTTGTAAATGCAGGTTTTGATAAAGAACAAAAGGCACTGGGCAAAACACAGGCTGCTGAAAAATACAGATTGGATATCGACTATACTGCTTATACAGTCGATTCCGAAATTTTATCGTTGGAACAATACGCCAGCGCTTATACCGGCGGTGCGCATGACAACGAATCTATCACAACGCTGACCGTTAACCCGAAAACAGGCAGGATCTATACCCTGGCCGATATGTTCGTTCCCGGCAGCGACTATAAAGCACGTTTGGAAATGCTGATCGCTATCCAGCAAAAAGGCGATAACAGATTGCTCGAACAAATGAAAAAACCAACCGTTGCTTATCAAAAAGTTATTGTTTCCGGTAACGAAAAATTCTATCTGAATTCTGATCTTGATAACTGGGGTATTTATGTTGTTTACAACCCGGGTGAAGTTGCACCGATGGCAGCCGGTATCCAAAAATACTATCTGCCTATCGATACGATCTCAGATATTATCAGCTATCAACTGAAATAAAAGAACATAAAAACAGACACGCTTATGCGTGTCTGTTTTTATGTTCTTTTATTTAGCTTTAGGCAGCTGAGTCAGCAGCTGCAGTTGACTGCCGTCATCAAAGCTGACGCTGCTGATGGTGACCTGCCATTTTACAGTCTTCAGATCACTGCGCAGCAAGCGGACAGTTTCCGGTTTGAACTGGTTAAGGCTGAACAGTTTTTTCAAACTGCTGCTGCCCTGCGGGGCCAAAGTCAGGTAATCGTTGAAACGGCAGCGCTGGAGCAGCATACCGTCGTTATCGAAAACCTCGACAGATCCCTGCAGTCCGGTAATAGTTTTGGCAGAGATATTATTTAAGGTAAACGTGTTTTGCATGGTATAAGAAGGGAACCAGCCGCCGCTGGAATCGATAGCGATAGTTCCGGGGACGGCGGTAACAGCGGCGTCAAGCTCGGCCTGGACCTTGCTGTTAAGCTGTTTGAGCTTTGCGGCAGTAGCCTGTTCGCGCTCTTTCAGCAGCTCCTTGAGGTTGGTGATTTCCGTCAGGCGCCAGCTGCCGTCGTCCAATTCGTACATTTTGACATGCAGGATAAAATTATGTTCTAATTGTTTATCGTACAGCTTGACAGCAACATCGGCAGTTTTGCCGACCTGCTCGCTGCTTTCGACACCTTCGTAGCGCATCGTGCCGAAGCCGGTACGTTCCTTAAGCTGCTCGGCCAGCTGCTGACCTTCTGTTTTCGGGCTGGGTGCAGGAGTTGGTGCTGGGGCAGTGTCGTCGATATCACTGGTTTCCTCTGTATTGTCTTCGATCGAACCCGTTTCCACATAATGCTTGGTCTGCTCGGTCATGATTGGGACAACTACACTTTTCAGGCTTTGAACGATACCGAGTAAAAATGGATTGGCCTCTTTGGGATCGCCAAAGGCATAATAGACTACATCGTCATACGCGTGGGCATATAGTGAATTCAAATCAACATGCTTTTCGAATTTTGTCAGATCATGCTGCTGTACAGCCTCGTGGATCTGAGTAAATGTATATTGCGGCGTACGCATCCAGTAAAAAAAATACAAGGCGGCGCCGATAACAATCAAAGCGGCAGTGATAAGTATATATTTTTTATTGTTTTCACTCATGGCAAACTCCTTATTAATGCTGGTATAATCATTTTAAAGATAATAACAGGGCTTGTCAATTAAATAAAAGCAATAGCCGGCCTGCTGAAAAACTTAACGGCGCTGCCAATAAGGGCAAGCGCCGTTAAAAATATTTTAGTTTTTAAAGTCTTCCGGCTTTACCAAACCGCGCTCCAAAAGGAAGGTGCGGGCAACCTCTGCCCGGTCACGGCCTTTTTCGACCACTTCATAGTTCAGCTTCTGCATCGTAGCGTCGTCAATGGCGCTGTTCAGTACAGACAATGCCTGAGCTATCTCGGGATATTCGGCATTGGTTTTGCCGTTGACGAAAGGCAGCATATAATATGGCGGGAAGAAATTTTTATCGTCTTCCAGCAGTACTAAATCATATTTCTGCAGCAGTCCGTCCGTCGAAAAAGCTGTTATCACATCTACATTATCAGACGTGATCGCAGTATACATCAGCGTCCCGGAGAAGTTATTGACCGATTTAAAGGTCATACCGTAAGTTTTTTCGATGCCTGGCAAACCGTCGTCACGGGCTGCAAATTCCGGCGAACAGCCGAAACGCAGATTATGACTGACACGGGTCAGATCGGTCATCGTCTTGAGATGGTATTTAGCGGCGGTCGCCTGTGTTACCGCTAAAACGTAAGTATTGTTAAAACCGAAGCTTTCCAGCAGCTCGATCTGATGCGTGTCCCGCATCTGCTGTTTCACCAGCGTATACATCTCATCAGGTGTAAAACCGGGGCGCAGCTTATTTTTCAAAATCGTGCTGTAACCGGTGCCGGTATATTCGGGATACAGGTCGATCTCTCCTGAACGCAGGGCCTCAAAAGCGATCATCGTGCCACCTAAAGCCAGCTTGCGTTCAACCTTAAGGTCGGTTTTAGCTTCGATCAGGTCGGACAGCATATTACCGATGATTACGCTTTCCGTCGCGTCCTTAGAGCCGATGCGGAGATCATGCTTATTTAAAAACTCGTGGCTCAGCAGATAGCCGCTGCTGATAATAACGATCATACCGGCAACTGCCAGGATGCGTTTATGATGCTGCTTGGTACGTTCCAGGCTTTCCTTGGACATTTTTTTTGAAGCCGGGCGCAGTGAAACAGGTGTGACCGCAGTTTCGACCTTGCTCATCAAAAAATCCATTAACAGCGCCAGACAGCAGGCAGGGATCGCGCCGGCCAGAATCATATTCGGGTTGTCGGTCTGGATACCGCTGATAACCAGCGTGCCAAGACCGCCGGCGCCGATATAAGCCGCAATCGTCATCAGCCCTACCGCGGTAACACTGGAAATACGTATGCCTGCCATGATCACAGGCAGAGCCAGCGGCAGTCGCACCTTAAACAGCACCTGCATATCCGTCATACCGATACCCCTGGCCGCTTCCAGCGTGTCGGCGCTGATATTGCGCAGCCCGGTACAGGTATTTTTCAAAATGGGCAGCAGTGAATACAAAACTACCATCGCCACAGCAGTAACTGCGCCGATACCCATATAAGGGACCAGAAAACCTAACAGCGCCAGACTGGGAATAGCCTGGGCCAGATTGGCAAAACCCATTACCGGACGCAGCAAACGCTCACGCTCGGAAATGTAAATGCCCAGCGGCACGCCGATACAAACGGCTATGGCGACCGAAAGCAAAGTCAGCTGGATATGGCTGAGCAGTAAAAGTCCTATATATTGCTGCTGGTCCTGTACATATGCTAATAATCCGCTCATGCTTCGCCCTCCTCAAAGTCAATAAATTGCTGACTCATCGTCGTAACGAGGCTGGAATTAGTGATAAGTCCCAGCAGCCGCTTATTTTCATCTACAACAGGAACATTGGAAATATTATTGCTGTTGACCTTCTTAAGCAGGGCCACAATGTTCTCGTTGGGGTCGGTTGTCGCCTGTGCCGGCTTCATTACCGTATGCACCGGCTCGCTCTTATCCGGCGCCGCATGGATAGAACGGGCGCGGATGATCCCCAATAAATGTTCGCTTTCATCAACTACCAAAAGGCTGTCGACGTTTTCGATACGCATTTTCTCGATACACTTCAGCATCGGCACATCGGGATAGGTGATCTTCGGCGTGCGTATCATGATATCTTTGGCCTTGATCAGTTCGGGGCTGCTCCAAATGCGCTTAGAACCTACAAACTCGCTGACAAAACCGTCGGCGGGGTTCTTCAGGATATTCTCCGGAGTATCATATTGCAGTATATCGCCGGAATGTAAAATACAGATACGGTCAGCGATCTTCACCGCTTCGTCCATATCATGGGTAACAAAGACAATAGTCTTGCGCAGCTTCGCCTGCAGATTGACAAGCTCGTCCTGCAGCTGGCTGCGTGTGATAGGGTCTAAGGCCGAAAACGGCTCGTCCATCAAAATGATGCCGGGGTCCATGGCAAAAGCACGGGCTACGCCGATACGCTGCTGCTGGCCGCCGGAGAGATGATTGGGGTACCGGTCAAGAAATTCCTGCGGCAGGCCTACCATTTCCATCAGTTTTACTGTGCGTTCAACGATCTCGTCCTGCGGCAGCTTGGCCAGATGCGGAACGATCTCGATATTTTCGCGTACCGTCATATGTACGAACAGGCCTGTCTGCTGGATAACGTAACCCATATTTCTGCGCAGTTCTATCGGGTCCTGTGCAATAATATCCGTTCCGTTGATCAGTATCTGTCCTGCCGTAGGGTCGATCAGACGGTTGATCATCTTCAGCAAAGTAGTTTTACCGCAGCCGGAAGGGCCGATAAGTACGACCAGTTCACCTTCGTTGATCGAAAGATTGATATTTTCTAAAACATTGTGCTGTTTGTAAGCTTTACTTACATTGATAAATTGAATCAATAGGGGTGCCTCCTTGTCTATGTTTTGAAATTCTGCCTGCGTCTAAAGTGAAGTTCCACTTGATGCTCATCTCCCTTCATATATATAGTAAATTCATATATTCGCTGTAAGCTGTGAATATTCCTGCAAGGTAATATAATAACAGAAAATTTAATTTATTATACTTATTAATAAGAAAAATAAATATTAAGCTATAGCGATAATAGTATCGCTATAAACGATAGATTTTACGGACAGCTGCCGCAGATGCCAAAAAACGTGTTATAATAACAGCAAAAGCAAAGGAGTGAGAGTATGATCTTTATATGTTATCCCAAATGCAGTACCTGCCTGAAAGCCGAAAAATACTTACAGGCGCATAACATCGAATACACAAAACGCGATATTAAAACAGATAACCCCACTGCTGACGAGCTGCGCGCCTGGCAGAAAAACAGCGGCCTGCCGCTGAAAAAGTTTTTTAATACCAGCGGCCTGCAATATAAAGCGCTGGGACTGAAAGATAAACTGCCGCAGCTGAACGAAGAAGAACAGCTGCAGCTTTTGGCGGCCGACGGAATGCTGGTCAAACGCCCGCTTTTACTGACGGAAGATAACGTACTGGTCGGATTTAAAGAAACTGAATGGACAGAAAAACTGCTGTAAAAGCTATACCTTTCACATATCAAAAAAACCCGGCAGAAGAATATAATTATAGAAAACAGTTTGTAAACTATAGACAATATTTTGAAAGTATAAAAAGTTTAGAGGGATTGAGATAACTGTAACTTCTGTAACATAAAAGCGGTTGAAAAAATGTAAAAAAGCCTGTATAATCAGGATAGAGAAAGCAAAGCAGAACTCCGATAAGCCGATGACGGCACATATCGGAGTTTTTTGTTTATCTGGAGCTTTTGGTACGGATAGCTGCATCAGGATTCTGCCGCTTTTTTATGCAGGGCGTTGAGCCCGCGGCATTTTTAATACATAAGATTAAAGCAAAGGGCGTGAAATTATGGAAGCGGACAAAAAAACAACAACGGAAGAAGCAGGCTTCTTCAAAAAGTATGGCTTTTATCTGGCGCTTGCTGTTCTGGCAGTGATCGTTATGCTGCCAAACCCGGAAGGACTTTCCGTAGCAGGCCAGAGAATGATCGGCATTATGGTTTTTTCGGTCATAGTCTGGGCGACAACGGCGATCTCGTACCCGGTCAGCGCCGGCGTTATCATGACGCTGATGGCGCTTCTGATCGGCTTTGCCCCCAACCCCGAAACAGGTAAACTGTTCGGTACGGCGGCAGGACTCGGTATCGGGCTGAAAGGCTTTGCTTCAACAGCGTTCTGCTTAGTGGCGGCAGCCATGTTCCTGGCCGTAGCCATGACTAAAACAGGGCTTGATAAACGTATCGCGCTGGTGATCCTTTCCAAATTGGGCGCAAAATCGAACCGTGTCGTTATCGGCGTCATCCTCTGCGGTTTCATCCTCAGCTTTTTCGTGCCCAGCACTACGGCGCGCGTGGCCTGCCTCGTACCGATCGTTATGGGTATGATCAAAGCGTTTGACGTACCGCTGAAAAGTAAATTTGCCGGGATGCTGATGATCACTGTAGCTCAGGTCGACAGCGTCTGGAACGTCGGCATCAAAACCGCCGCCGCGCAGAATATGGTGGCCGTAAACTTTATCAGCAGCCAGCTGGGAGTCGATATTTCCTGGCTAGACTGGTTTGTCGCCGCAGCTCCGTTCTCACTGCTGATGTCCATTTGCCTGTATAAGCTGATGATGCACCTGATGCCGCCGGAAATCGACGAAATCAAAGGCGGTAAAGAAACAGTTGCCAGGCTGCTGAAAGAAATGGGTAAGGTCAGTGTCGATGAAATGAAGCTGCTGGTTATCTCCATCTTCCTGCTGATCTTCTGGACTACCGAAAAGAAACTGCACCCGATCGACACATCGACAACGACGATGGTCGCCGTTACCTTGCTGCTGCTGCCCAAGATCGGCGTTATGAGCTGGAACGACGTTGTGCATAAAGTAAACTGGGGCACAGTGCTTTTATTTGGCGTCGGTATTTCACTGGGCACTGCCTTACTTTCTACTAAAGCTGCTACCTGGATGGCAAATGAGATCGTAGTTGGCTTCGGGCTCGAAAACTCGACCACGATCATGGTCCTGGCGATCATGTCCCTGTTCCTCATCGTTATCCATATGGGCTTTGCCAGTGCGACAGGCCTTGCTGCAGCGATCATACCTATCATCATTTCCGTTCTGCAGCATCTTAAGACCCCTGGCGTCAACATCGTCGGTATGACGATGATCCTGCAATATGTCGTCAGCTTCGGTTTTATACTGCCGGTCAACGCGCCGCAGAATATGATCGCCTACGGCACCGACACCTTTGAGGTACATGACTTTGTCAGGGCAGGTATCCCGCTTACAATCATTGCTTTTGCGCTGATCATGATTCTGGGCGCAACCTACTGGAAATGGCTGGGACTGGTCTAAGATACAGTTGTTTTGCAGATTATAAAGATAAAAAACATATGTAAATAAAGTAAACGGTACTCTTTTTAGAGTACCGTTTTTTTGCTGACTCTCGCATAGAGCAGCACTTGTTTGCCGTATATGCTTCTGACAAATAAAGTACAGGGATACCTGCTTTTGCCAAAGTGCTAAAATAAACTGTTAGAAAAAGATTATTGATTAATTAAAGTAATTTTAATTAAAATTTTATCGTTTGCTTGTGTGTTCATTCGAGCCTAGAATAGTGGCTATGTTAGATGCTTCTAACAGCATTATATATTTGGAGATGGATCAAGATGAGAACACAAAGCAATTATATGGGAAAAGCAAAGCTGCAGAAAAAAGTTTTAACAACTATTATGACAGGATTTTTATTTGCCGGTATCAGCAACACAGCGCTGGCAGAGAATGTTTCTGTGCCGGACAGCAAAACCGACGGGCAGACCATTGGCGCAGGCAATACAGCTGCAGGCGATGGCTGGAGCGTAGAAGTAGGCAGCGACAATAATAAATCAGTCTACAGTGTTGGCGATAAAAACGCCATCAGCCTGCGCGATAATGCTACTATTCATATCAAAAAAAACGCCGTTGTCACCAACGCAGCCAACAGGAACATCGGCAATTTTGGCACCGGCGCCAATACTATCGAAGTCCGTTCCGGTTCTAAGATCACTGTTGACGGTACAGTACAAAAGTATGGCCAGCAGAATATGGGCGAAGCGATCAACGTGCATGGCGGCGGCAATACGATCGTTGTCAACGGTTCAGTCATTGCTGAAAAAAGCGCAGCTATCTGGTTCCAGGACTGGACAGGCACCGGCAACGACAGCAGGAACAGCGTCATCAATAACGGACTGATCCAGCGCACAGACGGCGGCAACGTCATCGGCACTTCCGGCGGTAACGGCATCGACTTTACCAACAACGGTACCGTCAACGGCAGCCTGTTTTTTGCCAAAGGCGATGATAACCTGACTTTTATGCCCGGTTCCAATGTTACAGGCAATATTGATGGCGGCGGCGGTAAAAATAAGCTTAACTTAGATGGCGGTAATGATAAAGTAGGGGGAACACTGAACGGAGCTATCAAAAATTTTACGAGCCTGACTAAAAAAGGTACCGGCTTGTGGGAGATAACCGGCCCAATGCAGGGCTTTGACACAGTAGACGTACAGCAGGGCACACTTGGTTTAAGCGGCAACAATGACGGCTTTACAGGCAAGATCACAGTCAGGAAGGACGCCTCTTTAAGCGCCAAAGCTGAAAGCCTGCCGGTCAATCATCCGGTCAACGGCAATGTGGGGAATATCGACCTGACCAACGGCGGGACGCTGATTTTTGAACAGGATGATAATGGCAGCTATCAGGGGCAGATAATCGGCGACGGCTCGGTGATAAAAACAGGCAGCGGCATCGTGGCATTGCGGCCGGATGCCGGCGCCAATACCTACAGCGGTGTCACTACCATTGATGGAGGCGGGCTGGCGATTTCCTCGCAGGACGCCTTGGGAACTAACAGCGATTTGACCATCAATAACGGCAGCCTGACCGCAGAAGCCGATCTGACTATCGATAAACGAATCAATCTTGCCTCGGCAGAAGCTAACAAAACGGCGGTCATTGACACCAACGGACATAACGTGACTGCTGCAGGCGTGCTGAACGGCGTCGTTGACAGCGGTACTTTTATTAAAATCGGCGCCGGTACGCTGACTGCGGCCAATAACGACAACAGCTTTGCCGGAAACGTCGAAGTTGCCGGTGGTGCGCTGCAGATAGACGGCAGCGGCAGCAAAAACTTTACCGGCAAGATCCGCGTACTGCATGAGGCCTTTCTGCAGGGCTCCGGCAAAGTAGCCGGCGACGTAGTCAACGCAGGCTGGCTGGCGCCGGGCAGCTATAACGATAAGTTCGGCACCTTTACCGTTGGCGGCAACTATACAGGCCAGCCAGGCGGCAAGCTCAGTATCTATTCCGTTCTGGGCGGCGATGCTTCGCCTACAAGCAAGCTGGTAGTCGAAGGCGATACCGAAGGCTCACCTACCAATATCAGGGTCATCAATCAAAACGGCAGCGGCGGCTATACCGATAAAGGTATCCTCGTTGTCGACGTCCGGGGCAAGTCTGATCCCAACGCCTTCACGCTGGCCTATGACTACAAGCAGCCCGACGGCACGGCTGCTGTCGCCGCCGGCAAATACCTCTATCACCTGCAATATAATCAGGAAGACGGCGACTGGTATTTAAAAACACTGCTGAACAAAGACGACACACCCGTCGTCAACCCTTCCGTACCCCTTTATGAAGCCTATCCGGAGATCATGCTGGGCTATATGAAAGTTAATACCCTGGAAGAACGTGTCGGCAACCGTAAGTGGCATATCATAGAGGACGGCGAACCGCAGCAGCATTTGCAGTATCAGGAAGGCACCTGGTTCAAGACCGAAGGACTGAGCGGTAAATATAAAGCCGACCGCAGCACCGCTGCCCCGGACAGCAGCTATGATGTCGATTCGTGGAAAATGCAGATGGGCTACGACAAAATAATCTCACGTCAGGATGCGGCAACAACAGTTGTCGGCGGTTTGAACCTGCAAATGGGGCAGGCGCGGGCCAGGATCAAATCAGCAGTGGGTAACGGCAAAATCAAAAGCGACGGCAAAGGCCTGGGCGGTACTATGACCTGGTATAAAGACAACGGCGTTTACGTCGATACACAGGCGCAGGCCGTCTGGTTCGACAGCGATATCTCCTCCAGCTCCTCGGCTGCAGCGCAGCAGATCGAAGGCAACAAAGGCTTTGGTTACGGTCTGAGCGTGGAAACAGGCAAACGGATCGCCCTGAAACGCCCGCATTGGTCATGGACACCGCAAATGCAGCTTGCTTACAGCAATGTTGATTTCGATTCCTTCAGCGACGTCAACGGACTGGCAGTAAAACGCGGCAGCGCCGACAGCCTGCAGGGACGGCTTGGCGCAGCACTGAACTATGAAAAAAGCTATAAAAACGAAAATGACGAAAATTACCGCAGTGTAAAAGCCTATGGACTGCTCAATGTCTATCATGAATTTCACGACGGTACTAACGTTTTGATCGCCGGCGACAACTTTGCCAGCAAAAATGACCCTACCTGGCTGGGACTGGCAGTAGGAGGTACTTATAACTATGGCAGAAATTCGCAGTACTCTCTGTACGGCGAGCTGGGCATCAGCACCAGCGCCAAAAACTTCGGCGACAGCCATGTACTTCGTGGTGAAGTCGGTTTCAGATATCGTTTTTAAATATAACTGCCTGCTGAAAACAGGCAAAAATAAAAGACGCAGCTATAAAAGCTGCGTCTTTTTATGTTATGCACCGTTAAGCTGGCACAATGACGTCACAATCAAATGTCGATCCCCAAAGCCTCTTTAACGAGCAGGCCGATAACAAAGGAAAAAGCGGCAACGCTAAGGCTGATAAGCGCCATCTCCCAGAAACGTTTTTTAAAATCCAGGTCCTTGGCGACCGAAATATAATAAGTAAACACCAGGATTATCAGCACCACAGTCACCAGCATCGTGCCCAAAGCGTGCAGATAATGCTCGTCATCAAAAACAAGATAGGGCAGTACCAGCAGCGCCACGGTAATGCAGTAAGCAATGCCGGTATAAACGCAGGACTTAAAAGCATCCTCGCGTCCTTCGCTGCGGGCCGAAAGAAATTCAGACGAAGCCATCGATAAAGTTGCCGAAACCCCGGTGATCAGCCCCGATAACGCGATCAGCTTGGTATTCTGCAGCGCTAAAGTCAGGCCTGCCAAAGTACCAGTCAGCTCGACCAGAGCATCGTTCAGCCCCAAGACCATCGAGCCCACATACTGCAGGCGTTCTTCATCCAAGATCGCCAGCAGCTTCTGCTCGTGCCGCTCTTCGTCCTCGGCTATCTTCTGTGCCTGCGGTATCTCGGCGGCAATATCCTCATAATTATAGGCGGCATCGCCCTCATTGCCCTCCATCAGCTTCAGGGCAAAGGTATAACCAAAGATCACCGACAGAAAAGTATACCACCAGACCTTCCATTGAATGGGCTGCACCTTTTCTTTAGTAAAAGTCTCCCAGATCTGGTAGTGGCGGTGCTCCTCATTGGCTATTTTCAGCAGCGTCGCCTTGTTCTCCGGGTTTTTGACAAAGCCTGCGACCTTGGTATAAATATGGTACTCCGTCAGCTCGTTCTGCTGCATTTGCAGCACCCGTTTTTTGATCTCCGGGCTCAAAGGTTTTATCTCAGGCATCCTAATCAACTCCGTATAAATTTATTCATTGAATAACATTATACTGCAATCAACTGCAGTTGACAAAGTAATAAAATATTTTTAATATTGTTATGTATTTGATAAATATAAAAGGAGGGTATGTAAATGAGCAGTGTGATTTTAAGTGAACGAATGACTGAAATTCTTATGACTTTTTTGCTTATATTTTCTATTGTTTCAGTTTTATATTTATATTATCTAAAGAAAACATATAAAAATTATAAAGAGCATTATGTACTATATTTTTATATTGTAAAAACCATAATATATTTATTTGTGACAGTGCTAGCAGTAAGTTTTTCTGTGAACGGAGAATTTGACTTAAATGCTAAAAAGTTAGAATTAGCTGGTTATATATTAGCTTTCTGTTCTTTTGTTGAAGGAATACATAATTTTTTTTGTTGGCTCAAATTGAAAGACGATTTGCAAAACAATATGTTTAGTACAGATGATAATACAAAAACATATCAGGTGACGATAAAATTTGAAAAATAAGATGATTGTATTGTATAAACGAGAAAAACACTCATTTAATTGACAAAAATACAGAAAAAGCATAAGATTATATCAAAGTAAGGAGTGAGAAAGATGCTCTTATCATTTGAGTTTGAAAATTTTAAATCTTTTAAAGATGCCAATGTACTGGATTTAACTGCTGCTAAAATTACTGAATATGACTATCATGTTCGCCAATATGGTAAAGAACGTGTTCTGCCAGTTGCTGCTATTTATGGCGCTAATGCCAGCGGTAAATCAAATGTTTATCAGGCCATGCAGTTTATGACATATTATGTTATAGCGTCCTTTAATTTTGGTGGTGATAATACTGTTGATTCTATAAATCAATATCGATATCCCAAACCGCCTGCCTTTACTTTAGCAGCAGCAAACAAGGCTAAGCCAACCGTATTTGAAGTATATTTTATTGATAATAATGATAAAAATCATAAAATTTATAATTATGGTTTTACTCTTGATGCTAAAGGGATAGTTGAAGAATGGCTGAATGTTAAAAATAAGACCGGTAAAGAATACAAAAAAATATTTTACAGATCTAAAGAAAAACTGGAATTTGATAAATTGAAAAAAAATTTGCAGGAAAATTTAAAAATTTCCTTGCAGGCAGAAGTATTAGCGGTTTCGTTAGGTGCTAAATTAAAAATAAAAGAACTGAATTTTGTCAGAGAGTGGTTTTTAAAAAATGAATTTACTGATTTTGGAGATCCGTTTATAAATTTGTTTTTGGCTAATAATCTACCTCAAAATTTTGCTGTCGATAAAAATGTGCAGGATAAGGTGTTAAAATATCTTCATACATTCGACAGTTCAATTTGTGGCTTTAAGGTAAAGCAGGCAGAAAGTGTCATAACAAAAAGTCCAAATGATGCTGAAGGCGGCGTAATTTATAATATTGAAACAGAACATAAAATGCTTGACAGTAATGAGACTGTGACGATGTCTTTGCAAAATGAGTCGTCCGGAACATTAAAAATGTTTGCATTATATCCATATTTTGAAAAAGTACTTAGTAATGGCGGAATTTTATTTGTAGACGAACTTAATGCCAGGCTGCATCCGTTATTGGTGCGTACCTGTATTCAAATGTTTCTTAATCCTGAATTGAATCCTGATAATGCACAGCTGATCTTTACAACACATGATGTATGGCAGATTGAAAACGATCTTTTGCGCCGTGATGAAATCTGGTTTACTCAAAAAAGTGATCAGGGTGTTTCTGAACTGTATTCATTGGCTGATTTTAAAGGAGAAAATGGTGATAAGATTCGCAAGGACGAAGCCTATGCTAAAAATTACTTGTTAGGGCGCTATGGAGCGATCCCTAAAATGAAAAATTTTAGCATAGCCGAAGGTAAGGACAATGACTAGACGTGGAAATAGTGTCAGGCCGTCCAGAAATGCACGGACAACACGTGAACCTGATTTGGGTTATTATGTTATCGTAACAGACGCGGAAGCTACTGAACAACTGTATTTTGAAGCTATACGCAATTCGTTGCAGGATGATTTGCAGGATCGGTTGGTAATAAAAGTTTATCAGTCAGCAACAAATGATTTGATAAGAAGATGCTTAGATGAAAGCAGTAAAATTCCTCAATACAGCGTTCCGTGTATCGTTTTTGATCGGGATCAGGTACAAAATTTTGATGAGATCATCTATAAAGCTGACAATAATAATATAAAAGTGGGTTGGTCTAACCCCTGCATAGAAGTTTGGTTTGAAGCTTATTTTGGTAATATGACATATTATGGTTCTTCTCAGGACTGCTGCAGCGGATTTGCAAAAAAATTTTCAGAAAAAACAGGCAATGTTTACAAAAAAAGTAATCCTGCGAATTATGGATTATTATGCCAACATGGAGATGAAGATAAGGCTATCAGCTTTGCAGAAAATAAAATGAAGGAATATCGCCGACAGTGTAAAAAACCATCAGAATGTATTTCAAGTTCTACCGTATATGAATTAGTACGCGAAATAAAATATCGGGAACAGAATAATATCCTTTTGACCAGATGAGCTGGCAGTAAAAATCCCCTGAAAGCAGTTGCTTTCAGGGGATTTTTTAGTTGTTTATACAATTATCTATGCAGTGGCTGCTGCATTTTTTTATAGAACAATTAGCTGTAAACTTCTTTTCCAGATGCTCGATCAGCTCACGCACCCGGCGCTTGCTGTCCGCCGGGTCAAACAAATCAGGCCCGTGACAGTCTGCCCGGTGCTCCTGCGTGCGCCGCCGTGCCAGCAGCAGCCTTTTTTGAGCGTCCTGAACAGCTTCGTCCATATCGTGCAGCCGCGGAAAATAACGCTCACCGGCCAGCTTTTTGACGCAGCCTGTAAACAGGCTCGCTTCTAAAGCTCCATAACGCTCGACCCACAGCTGCAGCCAAAATTCCTCCTGGGCAGGGCCGGCAAGCGGTGAATGCAGGCCGGCTGCCTTAAACGTCACCAAAGCACGCTGCATAAAAACATAGGGCCGTTCCATCAGCGCAGTCCTTCCTGCCTAAGGCCGAAAGCCCGGCGCAGAGTATCCAGCGCTGCCTTTTTAGAGCAGTACACGCTCTGGCTGGTCACACCTAGTGTTGCCGCAACCTCGCGCTGGCTTTTGCCCCGCAGGAACACCTCGCTGATCACAAGCCGCTGCATCTGCGGCAGCCGTGCCACCAGCTCCAGCAAGCAGGCGCTGCGCTCATCCCTGCTGATGCTTTCCTTATAACATTCGCTGGCCAGGGCATCCAGGCTCGTGCAGCCCTCCTCGTCCAAAGTTGCCAGCTCCGCATCGAACAGGTTCTTCTTCTTTTGCACCTGGATATTGAGCTGACGGCGGATCGTATATTTTACGTGTGTGGCAAAAAAGTGGAAATTGTGCTGCTTGAAGCTTTTGATAGCGTCATTGACAGCCATCAAAGCCAGGATCTCCGTATCGTCCTGCTCCAGATAATGCACATAATAACTGTTATATTTAAACGCCCGTACCATCGGCGTAAAACCAAGCAAAAGGCTGTTGACCGCCCTGCTGTCGCCGCGCTGTGCCTGCGGCACCAAAACAGCAAAATCAAGCTTCTGTATATTTGACTCATGTTCCATCTGTGATCTATCTCCCCTCAGTACCGGCCGCGCCGGTTTTTAAATCTAAAGCAGCCAAAGCAAAATCCTTGGCCGTCAGCCCTTCCAGACATTCGCTGCATACTTCGCCGCAGCAGTCCACAGCCAGATACTCGTCACCTTCAAAAATATGATTGCCGCATAAACTGCAGGTATATACCTCCAGCAGCTCTGCGTTCTCCGGGGCCGCCAGCCAGTCGTTTTCGACAGCGGCCAAACGCTTCTCACTGCTCCTGCAGTCATAATCCATCATTGCCGCCGCCTTTCACAAATACCGATAAATTCAAAATGATACGCCTCCTTAGATCGTTAAAACACCGCCGTCACTTTACTGTACTTTCTTAGTAAGTACTAATGATACAAACTTGATTAACACTTAAACATAAGAGCCTGTAAAACCTTAGAGAGAGGTAGAAACTTATTAAGAAAAAGAAAATACTAAAAGAAAAAGACGGTTTTGTTTTACACTTACTAAATACATAGCCAAAAATCAAAAAATCAGGTTCGCGCGAAAAAAATAAATTTATTTTTTTCGGCAGCAAGCCTGATTTTTTCTAAAAAAGATATGTACTTAGTAAGTGTAAGCAGTAAAACGGCGGTCCCTGTTCCTGCTGCTTTCGATCTCAGGAAAGGAGGGACAGCAATGCTGGCAGAACAGCCGCAGATTATCTCACTTACGCAGCTTGCCGCTGTGGCAGGCTGCAGCCGCGATTATATCACGCAGCTCTACCTGCACTGGACGGCAGGCCGCTACGGGCAGGTCTATGACGACTACCACCTCAATATCGACGCCGACGGCACAGTCTACCGCACCAGCAGCAGCCTGTCGCAGTACAAAAGCCACACCTGGCGCCGCAACAGCGGCAGTATCGCCGTCGCCCTGTGCTGCGGGCTGGGGGCGCAGGCCAACCACGGCTATGATGCCGACCTGGGGCAGTTTGCCCCTACGGCAGTGCAGACCGATAAAATGGCGCAGACAGTGGCGCTGCTCGTAACGGCGCTGGGCCTGCAGCTTACTATCGATACCGTAATGACCCACTGCGAAGCAGCGCTGCTGGATGGCTACGGCCCTTACAGCGGCGACGCCGAAACACGCTGGGACTTGTGGTATATGCGCGATTCACCCGGCGACGGACAGATGAAGCCGGGTGGGGACATACTGCGCGGCAAAGCTCGCTGGTATTTAGAACACAGTAAAATTTAAAAAACAAAAGGAGTACAGAAAATGAGCACGACTAAAACAGCAACATCCTACAAACTATCCCTGGGCGTCGAAAACGGCGTCAATGCGCTGGGGGCAGCGCAGGTCAAATCCGTATCTGTAGGCAGCGTCAAGCTGGACGCCGCCGACGACAAATGCCTTGCTGTGGCCAATGCCATGAACGAGCTGATGAGCCACGAAGTGGTCAACGTCTACGTTACGGAAAAGGCCGAGCTGGCTCAGGCGGAATGATTTTATAGATCATCCGCCTGGCAGTAAATGTTTTTTGACTTTTTGATTTAAAGTTTAGATTTTTTTATTAGCCCTTTCTTTAGAAGAAAGGGGATACGTTTCTTTTAGCGGCATAAGTTTTTGCTATGCAGCTTTCTTCCAGAAGCAAGCTGCATAGCAAAACTCTAAAAACAAACTCTAAAAATACGAAAAACAGCAAAAAAATAACCCTGCTTCAAAAAAGCGCATATAACCCGATTTTAAAGCAAAAGCCCTGAAAAAACACAAAAAAATAAAGTAGGCCGAAAACCTACAAAAAAGGAGCACACACCATGGAAAAAACCTTAGAACTCATCTTCACCAAAAGCGACGGCGCAAAAAAACCTTAAGCATCGCCGACCCTCGCGAAGGACTCACCCTTGCCGCCGCCAAAACGGCAGCCGACAAGATCATAGCCGCCAACGTACTGACCAGCGGCGGTCTGGAACTGACAGAATTTACAGAAGCCCGCATCAAAACGGTCATTATTGATGTGCTTGCTTAGTGGAAGCCCAGGAACTATTTACAGCAATAGGTAATTTTGGCTTCCCGATAGTATTGAGCTGGTACCTGCTGCTGCGTATGGAGCAGCGGCTGGACAAGCTGGGCGACTGCCTGCACGAGCTGAGCAGCGCCATTGTCAAGGAACAGAAAAAAACGGAATAAAGGCTTGAACACAGCTATAGCGCGACGAGCTATAACCGGCACTATTTTAAGTTAGACAAAAAAAGATAAGGCGACGCAAACCTAAAGGTAAGCGTCGCCTTATCTTTTATGTTTTGTATTATACACCTAAAAATTACCAGTTGCAAGACTTGCGAACAAATTTTTTAAAAAAGCGAACAAAAATGTCTTGCGGGGGGGGACGAACGTGGTAATATAGTAAATAGTTAAAAATATTAACTGTAATAGGAAAATTTGAATCAAAAGATAATAGTTTTATTTTATTAGCGTTACTGCTAAGCTTGGCAATTGCTTGAGAATTAATAAAGATGAAAGTAGCTCTGCTGCAGTAAATTATCAGGTCAGCAAATTTTACTGCAGGTTATGAAGCTAACAGGAATGATAGCTAATAGGCAATCACAATTACAACACTATGGAAATAGGTTGTCTAATGAAGTGATAAAGTAAAAAGAAAGGTGTGAAAAAGATGGAAGGAATGGATCCTTTAAGGATTGGGGAGACTATCAAGATCAAAAGGATACAAAAAAGGATTACTCAAACTAATTCTTGCCAAGAAGCTTAAGATATCTCAAACGCATCTGAGCAATGCTGAAAACGGCAGAGTGATGCTGAGTTTGAAAGCACTGTTAAAGCTGCGAGATATTTTTGAATGTACTTTGGATGAATTGGTTGATCCTGACCGATTTGAGAAAAAGAAGGAACGGGTAAAAAGATACAAACTCGTACGCTGCAGCGAGTAGCTTTAGGGAGATGTTTAAGATGCATATCGAAAGCTGGGAGGAATCGATACACAAAGATAACAGGGCAGGATTAGGAGGGCTGACAGTCAAGTGTCTGATCTGCGGCCGTGAATTTGGCTGCAATAAAACATATCATGTCTATACAGCTTTGGTAGGAAGAAAGCGGCAATATTACTGCAGCTATTCCTGTTATAAACAAAGGCCTAATCCAAAGGAAAAAAGATGAATGGGAGGAAATGTATCATGGAAAAGATGGATTTAAGTAAAAAGGTGTTGGCGTCTTTACTGACAATGTCGTGTGTATATCTGGGGGGGACATCCGCGCTCCCGATGGCAGAGGCGGCAGAAAATGACCCCAATAATACGGTCGGACAAGTTATTACTGTCGGTGGCAGCCTGACTGGCGGTGATATTTTTAATTTTACGTCTGAGAACACTGCAAATTCTACAGCATTGCGATTTTATGGAGAGAATCTTGATATTCCTATGACTGGCAGCGGCGTTTATACGATCAACGGTAATGGTGGGATAATCAGTCAGGCTTATGGCATGGTTTTCGGCAGCAGTGAAGATGTTGAGACCGGAGGCTGGGGTGGCCCATCCAAAAGTTTTGTAAGAGCAACGGGTATTATAAACGGTGACTGGCAGCTGAATATCAAGTCTGATGCAGGAGAATCCAGAGGTATTATTATTGATGGAGGAACTAAATATATAAATCCCGGGTCTTTTGATTCTATTAACGATGCTAGTGATATAACTTTCAATGGCAAGGTGAATATTGATATTGAAGGTCAGGGTATAAATTCTATTTACTTAAATGGCGGAGCTAAAGGCACTTTTAAGGACGATGTGAATATAAAAGGTACTAGTAATGGCAACAATGCGCTGTATGGTATCTATCTTAATAACTATACAGATAACATGGGAAGTGTTTCTTTTGAGAAAGATTTGAAGTTGCAACTCTATCATAACAGTACTCAACAGGGCAGTAATCTTGGTTACGGCATCAATGTGTTCGGCAAACATAATACGCTTACAGTCCAAGGCAAAACTACCATTGATATTGGTTCAGCAGGACAAATAAGTTATGCCATTCAGGTAAACGGCCAGAATTCGTCTGCTATCTTTAGTGATACTGAGATTACAATGACGGGAGGTTCTACACAGCGCGGGGTAAATGCTGCTTATGGCAGTATTGATTTTACAGGCGATACCAAGATTACCTTGAACAATCATTCTGCGAGTAGTGGAACAATGAAAGCTACGGCAGTAAATGCACAGGACAGCGGTGTCGTAAATATTAATAGTGCTAAAGATAAAACAGTACAGGTCAAGGGACATTTTGTTTCAACATCTAAGGGTGTTATTAATGCTGTTTTTAATAATGCGAATTCCTGGTGGGAAGGCGATGCCCAGCTGAATGCCAGTGGCAATGCGATCAATTTAGAGTTGGCTAATGGTGCAGTTTGGTATCCCGGCTGCGATAGTACTATTTATAACAAAGGTATGAATTTGAATCTGCATGACGGTGGCATTGTTGATATGACGAAGACTGCTGATCAATATGCTGATTTAACTATTGGCAGTGTTAATGGTACTGGTGGTTTGTTCAGGTTGGAAACAGATGTTGTGAATATGCAAAGTGACAAGGTAAATATTCTTGCCAGTACAGATGCAGGCACGCACAGCATCGATATTATTGATGTTAACGAAGTGACGATGGATCAGATTGCTGCTGATGCAGGTAAAGGGCTTTTGCTGGCAACTGCGCCGGATGCGATTAAATTTACGGCTAACGAACGTGAACAATCGTTATTTTATGTGAAGTATAACTTAAAAGACGAAGTGCTTGGCACCGGGATGACAGAATGGAAACTGGATGGTTTTGAAATAGTGCCAGTAGAACCGGATAATCCGGATAACCCTGACATTAAACCTACTACCAGCGTGGATACCATACTTTCTGCTAATGCGCTGAACTACCACACCTGGCGTACGGAAAACGACAAGCTGCTCCAACGCATGGGCGAGCTGAGACATAATGGCGAGGAAGAACAGGGAGCCTGGTTTCGCGTGAAGGGCAGCAAGATCAGCCGTGATAGTAAGTTTGGTTTTGAGAACAAATACACTGCTTATGAGCTGGGCTACGATCAGGTAACTAAACGTACTGCCGACAAAACACGTTATCAGGGCGTTGGTTTAAGCTATACTGACGGCAGCAGCAGCTACAGCCGTGGCAGCGGTGACAACAGCAGCAAGTCGATCAGCTTCTACAGCACTGATATCGGCAGCAATGGTCATTATCTGGATTTAGTATTTAAAATCAGCAATATGGATAATGATTTTACAGTTTATGATACCAACCGCAACAAGATCACTGGTGATTTTAATAATACCGGCGTATCGCTGAGCGCCGAATACGGCCGCAAAAATGATTTACAAAACAGCTGGTATATCGAGCCGCAGGCCCAGTTTACTTTAGGCTATCTGGGTGGCGATAACTACACTGCCAGCAATGGTATCAATGTAGATCAAAGTGGCATCAAAAGCGCCGTAGGCCGCATCGGTTTCAATATCGGTAAGGAAGTGGGCAATAAAGGTGTAGTTTATGTTAAAGCCAACCTGCTGCACGAGTTTGGCGGCGGTTACGATGTGACCATGACTGACAGCACAGGCCGGGTGAAGGTTAGTGACAGCTTTGACGATACCTGGTTCGAGTACGGTCTCGGTGCGGCAGTGACAATGGGTTCTAACAGCCAGCTTTATGTGGATGTAGAACGCAGCAGCGGCAGTGATTTTAAGAAAGACTGGACCTGGAATGCCGGTGTAAGGTGGAATTTCTAAAGACTAGCCCTTATTTGGGTTAGTCTCCAATAAGGAAGGATGAAATTTATGAACAATAAGGATTTAAGCAAGAAGGTGTTGGCGTCTTTGCTGACAATGTCGTGTGTATATCTGGGGGGGACATCCGTGCTGCCTCTGGTTGAAGCTGCGGCATTGGTAACCAGTGCCGATCAAAATATAACTTTGCCTGCAGATGGAGATAAGAGGCAGGAATTTATTGATCTGAATAAGCCTTACAGCGGCGAGAAGCAGATCGTTTATTTGCTGAATGCGCAGGGTGATCCTGAACGCAAGGCGATTTTCAGCGGTGCAGGGACTGTTATCAAAATGCAGGGAATAAATAGTAAGCAGGTCACGGCATTGACTGCTTATGACGGGGCGAACGTGGAGTTTAACGCCGATAGTACTGATTTGAGTGCTAGCAGTAGCAAAGCAGGAGTGAGCGCGATCGCTGTGGTTAATACGTCGGGAGATAATTATGGTAGCGTGATCAGATTCAACAGTGCAGAAACGAGGATCAACGCCGATGCTGTCGGCACGGCTACTGGTGTGTATACGGAAAAGTACAGTGCGACGCAGTTCAGCGCAAATACCGTCAGCAATATTAACGCCGTATCACAAAAGAATGATGCTTATGCTTTGCTCAACGGAGGCAAAACGATTATCAACGGCACTGTAAATTTAAGAGCTGCAACTGATATCGGCGATGCTATGGGTCTTGTTGGGCGTTATGAAACTGACGGCTTTGAGTTTCAGCGTGTTGGCGGCAGTGTGACGACTGATGCCAACAGTGCTGTAAATATCGAGGCTGAATCGGCACAGGGCAGAACGGTGGGGGTATTGGCAGAGAGGGGCGGTTGGGTAACGTTTAACGGTGCTTTGAATGTTACAGCCAAGGCTGCCGCTAATGACGGCTTTGGCGTTTGGGCCAATAAAGCAAACAGTAAGATGATGATTGATGGACAGACGGATATTAAGGTAGACCGAGGGGCCAACGACAGTGATTTTAAGCTTGTCAGGGCTTTGCACGCTGTGCAGGGCGGCACGATAGAGGTCAATAGCAGCGGTAAGAGTAATCTGGTTACTGTCGACGGCGATTTGTATGCCGATGGTAAGGGTTATACTGATGGCAGCGCTATGTCGCTTGAGATAGTTGTCAATCCCTGGACACATTGGGAGCAGGATACGGATTTACGTTATATGCAGGGTAATAAACCGACGGTTTTGAGTGCTGATGTGCCAACTGACGGAAGTTCTTATATCAATTTTGTGATGGATAAGGCCGGTTCGTATTTATACGGAGCTGCCAACGGCAATGTGTATATTACGGCCAAGAAGGATACTGAATGGCAGGTGACCGGTGACAGTGACTTTATGGCGCTTAATGTTAACGAGGGCCTGATCGATCTTTCGCACCAGGAGCATTATTATAAGACGTCGAATCCGTATCAAAAAATGTCTATAGATACTTTGTCGGGAAATAACGGTAATTTTGTTATCAATACAGATATTTTGAATGATGCCGGTGTGACAGTGGTGAAAGTCGGAACGGAGATCTATCATGGCGGTACGCTTAACGGTAATACGTACAGTTACACTGCTGCTGATGGCAGTGACCAAACGATAAATTTAAGTGATCCTGTCATTTATACACGTTATGGTGACTTTATTCATGCCGAAAACAGTGCAGGAGCTATGACGCATACGGTGTATGTTGATGATGATGCTTTTAAAAATGAGGCTGATGTGACTGGAAAATACTTGAAATTTGCCCGCGTAACTGATGATGTGACCTTTAACGCAGGTACAAAGCAGGTTTCGGAGCTGTTTTCGTATAAGCCTGTACTGTTACAGACGCAGGAAGAAGATAAGGCAGCTAACAGTGAATTAGTATCCAAAGATGAATTTGATAATTTGCAATGGGTGGATTCTACCAACCGTGACTGGTGGATAACAGGCTATAACAAAGTGACTGCCGATGATCCCAAGGTGCCGGTGGCCGCTTTGGCAGCAGGGTTTGCCGGTTGGCGTTACTGGAATGAAAACGACACCTTACTTAAACGAATGGGCGAGCTGCGTTATTCTACTGACGCTGGCGGAGACTGGATCCGTATTATCCGCAGTAAGCATAATCGTGGGGGAGAATATGGTTTCAGCAATCATATGACAACAGTACAACTGGGGTACGATAAACGCGAAGTACGCACAAACGGTATTTGGCGTAAAGGTATTGCTTTGAGCCGTGGTGTGGGCAAAAGCTCATATAATAAAGGCAATGGCGAAAACAGCAACAATAGTTTGGCATTATATGGTACATGGCTGGGCAACAAGGGGCACTATTTGGATCTTATAGCCAAGGGTAGCAGGCTGCATAGCGACCACGAAACTTACGGCGAGTTTGCGGACAGCGGCAGCGGCAAAAACTGGGCGACAAGTATAAGCGCTGAATACGGGCGTAAAAAACAGCTTAACGAAGCTGGCTGGTTTGTTGAACCGCAGGCCCAACTGACTTATGGGCATTTATGGGGCGATTCATATACTACTAAAAATGGTATTGAAGTTGAAACAGATTCGATAAACAGTTTAGTGGGGCGGCTCGGTTTCGTATTGAGTCGTGAATTTGACAGAAATACGGTCAAGGCTTCCCGTTATTATGCTAAGGCTTCGCTGCTGCACGAATTTTTTGGTGATGACAGTGTTACTTTACGTGACAGTAAAAATGACGACAGGCTGACTTTTAACGACAGTCAGGGTGGTACTTGGTTGGAGGTTGGTATTGGTACGGACGTGCTGTTGAGTGAACGGACTAATTTTTATTTTGATATTGAAAAAACTTTCGGCGGTACGGTAAAAACACCTTACCGTATTGAAGGCGGTTTCAGGTGGGAGTTTTAACTGTTGTTATACATAAGTCATAAAAATCAGCTGTGAAAAGGAGAGTGTTGAAGATGAAAAAGTTTTTAGTTATGTTAGTGATGCTGGTGGGGGTATTTGCTATGACTGGCTGCGGTAGCAGCAGTCTTGTCGGCAATATTATTAAAGACGAGGGTTCTTTGGTTAAGATCATGGATGAATTTAAAAATCTGGATGGACTAAAAGGTAAAGAGATACTTGTTTTTCAAGATGTTAATATGTATACCGGTGAAACAGGAAACAGAGTTGTTATCAATATTTTAAAACCGGGTACTGATGATGAGGTGGATAACTATGAGTATCGCGGCGGGTGGAGTAAAGCAAGGCCCGTACAGCTTTCCGGCAGTGGCAAAGCTATCGACAATTGTATACCTTTAGAGCAGCTTGATTTTGCCAAGATTCCTCAAGTTTATAAAAGCATGGAAGCCCAAATAAAAGATATCGAAGGCGCTAAAATAGATGATTATATGAGTTTCAGATTTTGGCAGGGCAAGTGGGATATTTCTGCATCTGCTAAAAGTCCAAGGGCTAAGTATTTTGCAGATTTTGACTTAGATGGAAATTTGAAAAAATTTAAGAAAAACTGAACCATTTCAATATTAGGATTGCTTTCATGGTGAGAAAAATGCTATATTGACATAGTACTTTTGAAATTAATAAACTAAGGGGATGATTATTGGTGCGTTATGAAATTATGCAGCCGGGCGCTTTTGCCTTTTTAAAGGTACAGCTGGAAGCAGGCGAGAGTATTAAAGCGGAATCTGATGCTATGATGGCGATGTCAGGTAATATCAAAGTTGAAGGTAAAATGGAGGGCGGGATGCTGGGCGGCCTGGCACGTAAATTTTTAAGCGGCGAAAGCTTGTTTTTTCAGCATCTGACAGCACAGGGGCAAGCTGGGGAGGCTGTTTTAGCCCCGCCGATACCGGGAGATGTTTCAGCCTATGAGTTGACAGGCAATACCTTATGTATTACTTCTGGCGGTTTTTTAGCGGCGGAAGAGAGTGTAAAAATAGAGACTAAGATGCAGAATCTGGGTAAAGGTCTTTTTTCCGGCGCCGGGTTATTTGTCGTTAAAGCTTCAGGTACGGGAACCTTATTCTTCAATTCATTCGGGGCTATCTATCCGTTAGAACTGCAGGTGGGCGAAGAGATGGTTGTTGATACAGGTCATTTGGTAGCCTGGGATGCTGATATGAATTATAAGGTAACGAAAGCAAGTTCCGGTATCATGTCCAGCCTGACTTCAGGTGAGATGTTGGTATGTAAGTTTACCGGGCCGGGAAAAGTTTATACACAAAGCCGTAATCCCGGCAGTTTTGGCTGCTGGGTCGGTGGTATTATTCCGTCACAGGGCTAATAAAATTAAAATCAAAGCACAGACCATTTTGGTCTGTGCTTTTTACTATGAAAAAACAGAAAACGGCTTGACGATAATTTTCAGAAAACTTATAATAGATACAGAATATATTATTAGATAATGATTATTGAAAAATGGAGGTTGAGGAGAAATGGCAAAATATAAATGCAGTGTCTGCGGTTATATTTATGACGAAGAAAAAGAGGGGCAGCCGCTGGCAGGCGGAAAATGTCCGGTGTGCGGTATGGAAATGGTACTGATGGAAGAGAATGCAGTATCGGAACAGGCGGCTTCCAATGCTCAGGAATGTGCCGCAGATCCGGAAGCTTTGGCTTATGATCCGGCGTACGCACGCTGCGATGCTAACTGCCGATATATGGACGATATCCATGAAATGGCTGTAAAAGGTAAGTCGATCATCGGTGCGATGGGTACGCAGATGCCGATGCCGGGCTGGGATGATATCCTGCTGCTGGGTAATCAGCTGAATCCGCCGCCGCTCAACGATCATGACGCAGTCGATACGACGACGGTGATCGGTAGAAATGCCAAGAAGCCGTTGATTTTGGCTAATCCGATTTTTGTTTCACATATGTCTTTCGGAGCCTTGTCAAAAGAGACTAAAGTGGCTTTAGCCAAGGGCAGCGCTTTGGCAGGTGCGGCTATGTGCAGTGGTGAGGGCGGTATTCTGCCGGAAGAAATGGCAGCGGCGCATAAATATATTTTTGAATATATCCCCAATTTATACAGTGTGACACGGGAAAATCTGCGTAATGCCGATGCGATCGAGATCAAGATCGGCCAGGGTACGAAGCCCGGTATGGGCGGGCATCTTCCCGGCAGCAAAGTGACACCGGAAATCGCGGCGATCAGGAATAAACCTTTGGGTGAAGATGTTATCAGCCCGTCCAAGTTTCCTGATATCAATACGAAAGAGGATTTGAAAGCATTGGTGACGAAGCTGCGCGAGAAATCTGACGGCAGGCCTATAGGTATCAAGATCGCAGCCGGTAAGCTGGAACGTGATTTGGAGTTTTGCGTTTTTGCAGAGCCTGATTTTATTACGATCGACGGACGCGGCGGCGCTACAGGCGCCAGCCCGAAGCTGGTTCGTGATGCGACCAGTGTTCCGACCGTTTATGCTTTGTATCGTGCCCGCAAGTATCTTGATGCTGTGGGAGCTGATGATATTGCGCTGGTGATCACCGGCGGGCTGCGGGTATCGTCTGATTTCGCCAAGGCTTTGGCTATGGGTGCGGATGCTGTGGCAGTAGCATCGGCTGCTTTGATTGCGGCAGCCTGCCAGCAGTATCGTATCTGTGGTACGGGTAAATGTCCTGTAGGTATCGCTACGCAGGATCAGGAGCTGCGCTCCAGATTGAAGATCGAAGCATCGGCGCAGAGGGTAGCAAACTTTTTGAACTGTTCTCTGGCAGAGCTGAAAACATATGCCCGTATCACTGGTCATAAGAATCTGCATGATTTGAATGCAGGTGATTTGTGTACGATCAATCGTGAGATTTCTGACTATACCAATATTCCTCATGCCTGATATTTAAATATGTTGTGGAAGCTTCCCCCGTATGCATTGGCATGCGGGGTTTATTTTTGGCATCAATGCTGAAATTTATAATATGAACTTTTTGCAAACTTTAACTGTAAATGCTTGACTTAAAGTTGACTCTAGCCTGTAAAATCGAATTAAAGGCAAAGGCGTTATGGTAAAATACCAAACGCTGCTTTGGGTAAAATAAAAGATGAGGAGGTATAGTATGAAAAAAATTGTTGTGGTGCTGATGTCGATGCTGGCAATGCTGGTGGCGGCTTGCGGCGGCAGTAATGCCGAAGCTATTTCTACTGATAATGGAGGGAAAATTATGCAGAGTGAAAATAAAACTAACAGCAGTAAGGCTTTGGTCGTGTATTATTCGCGGTCAGGTAATACTGAGGCTCTTGCCAGAATGATCGGTAATGAAACAGGTGCGGATATGTTCAGGGTAACTACTGTCACGCCATATCCTGAAGTATACCGTGAAACAACTGAGCTTGCCAGAGCCGAACGTGATAATAACGCGCGTCCTGCAATTAACGGACGTGTAGAAAATATGGCGGATTACGATGTCGTTTATATCGGCGTGCCTAACTGGTGGAGCACGATGCCGATGCCGATGTTCACTTTTTTAGAGCAGTATGATTTGTCCGGTAAAACTATCGTGCCGTTCGTTACTCATGGCGGCGGTGGCGTAGCTAATTGTGTCAGCGATTTAAAGAAAGCTGTTCCCGGCGCTACAGTGCTGGATGCATTGGTAGTCAGCGGCGGCAACGCGCAAAATGCCCAGAGCGATGTCAGCGCCTGGCTGAAACGCTTGGGTTTAGTAAAATAAAATATCATTTCCTGACAGTAAAAAACAGAGAGTGCTTTCCAGGCTCTCTCTGTTTTGTTATATCCATATTTAAATATATTCTTTTTTCAGGTATTCTAAAAATTTTTCAGAGGCTTTGGAAAAGGTTTGATATTTTTTCCAGACAATATCAAGCCCAACTTCAAGTGTTGGTTCTAATGGGCGAAAGCAAAGCGGGCTGTCGTCATATGATTTGATGATTCTGTCGATGCTTAATGCATAGCCGACCCCTTCTTCTACCATAAGGGAAGCGTTATATAAAAGATTATAGGTAGCGACGATATTCAGATTGTCGTAATTTCCTCCCATCCAGCCGGCTATCTCATTTTTGACCATGGCCTGGTTGGAAATAATTAGCGGCAGGCCCAGCAAATCATGAGGCTTGATAGTTTTATTTTCAGCTAAAGGGCTGGCTTTGGTCATCCATAAACCCCAGATATCAGTGATCGGTAATTTTATAAAATCGTATTTCTTAAGGTCAGCCGGTTCGATAAACAAGCCAAAATCAAGCAGTCCGCTGTCCAGACGTTCGGAAACGTCTTCGGCTTGGCCGCTGAAGATATGAAAATGTATATGGTCATATTCTTGGCGTATTTTACTGATTATTTTAGCCAGCATCCGCATACCTTCAGTTTCTGCACAGCCAATATAAATATCACCTGTAATGTTTTCAGCAGAGGCGTTGATTTCAGCTTTGGTTTTTTCCATTAGGGCAACGATTTCTTCTGCTCTTTTGCGCAGGATCATACCATCTTCCGTCAGCGTTATTTTGCGGTTCCCGCGGATAAAAAGCTGTTTGCCAAGCTCTGTTTCCAGTTCTTTGAGCTGCCTTGAAAGCGGTGGCTGTGTCATATGTAAAAATTCGGCTGCACCGCTGATACTTTCTTCGCGGGCTACGGCAAGGAAATACTGCAGGGTTCTGATATCCATAAAATTTCACCTCCGATATAAGTATTATAATAGTTTTTGATATACCTTTCAAGTATGGAAAAGTATTTAATATATGTATTTGATATTCTTGGATTCTGTTTTTATAATTAAGACAAAGGAGCCGGGTAAGCAGAATTATCAGTGAAGCTGAAAGGCTCTGTTTTGAAACTTATTGTAAATGGATCAATGATTTTAAGGAGTTGAGAAGTATGAAAAAGAAAGTTTTGGCTGACCGTTATTTGAAAATGTTTAAGAGTATCGCTTTAGGGGTGATTTTATCGACGGCTGGTACAAGCGCTGTGTTTGCTGCCGACAGGCCTGCTGATGCTGATAATTTTTACAGGAGTGATAAGGTGGAGGTCCAGAAAGTCACTTTTAAAAATCAGTACAAGATGAATATTGCCGGTAATTTGTATCTGCCGAAAGATATGGACAAAAGTAAAAAACATGCTGCTATCATAGTAGGGCATCCGATGGGGGCAGTAAAAGAGCAAAGCGCTGATCTTTACGCTGTTAAGATGGCAGAACGCGGTTTTGTAACTATGTCTGTCGATCTGGCATTTTGGGGCGGCAGTGACGGCCAGCCACGCAATGCCGTTGCGCCTGAGCTTTATGCTGAAACCTTCAGCGCGGCGGTAGATTACCTGGGTACAGGGCCTTTTGCCGATAGAGAAAAGATTGGCGCGATCGGGATCTGCGGCAGCGGCAGTTTTGCTATCAGCGCCGCTAAAATCGATCCCCGCCTGAAAGCCGTTGCAACTATTAGTATGTATGATATGGGTGCAGCTAACCGCAATGGACTTAATCATTCTCTGACGCTTGCACAAAGAAAACAGATCATTGCTGATGCGGCGGAGCAGCGTTATGTGGAATTCCAGGGTGGCGCAACTAAATACACAAGCGGGACCGTACATGAGATCACGGAAAAGTCCAATCATATTGAACGCGAATTCTATGATTTTTACCGTACGCCAAGAGGAGAATTTACTCCTGCAGGTTCTTCGCCGCTTTTAACGACACATCCGACGCTTTCCAGTAATACTAAATTTATGAATTTTTATCCCTTCAATGATATTGAAACAATTTCTCCGCGTCCGCTGCTCTTTATTACCGGTGATCAGGCACATTCCAAAGAGTTTAGCGAAGATGCATATAAACGTGCGGCTGAACCGAAAGAACTGTATTATGTTGCCGGTGCAGGCCACGTAGATCTTTATGACAGGGTAGAGCTTATTCCGTTTGATAAGCTCGAAAGCTTCTTCAAGGCTAATTTAAAATAATTTACTGCTGCAAAAGCTGCAGATCTGATTTGCTGAAAGTTTTGTTTTTTGTGGATTCTCGGGATGCTGGGGGTCCACATTTTTGTTAACAGGAGAGGTTATGAAAGAAAAAAATAATTTGCTGATCTTTATTTTGACGATAGGTGTTTTTGGTATCATCAATACAGAAATGGGTGTGCTGGGTATTTTGCCGCTTCTGGCAGAAAAATTTAGTATCAGTATCGCACAGGCCGGTTTGCTGGTCAGTTTGTTTGCTTTGGCAGTGGCTGCAGCCGGTCCGGTGATGCCGCTGCTTTTTGCGGGCATCGACAGGAAGCGGGTGATGCTTCTGGTATTGAGCGTATTTGTTTTGGGTAATCTTATTTCTGTCTTTACTGATAATTTCGCAGTTATGCTGCTGGCAAGAGTTGTGCCGGCGATTTTCCATCCGGTTTATTGTTCGCTTGCTTTTTCTGTTGCGGCTGCTTCAGTCAGCCCGGAAGCAGCTCCCCGGGCTGTTGCTAAGGTCATTGTGGGAGTATCTGCCGGGATGGTACTGGGAGTACCGGTCAGCAGCTTTATTGCCGGCAGTTTTTCGTTAACGGCTGCTATGGCGGGTTTTACCGTAGTAAATACAGCGGCGTTGATTGCGACCTGGTTGTATATACCATCGCTGCCTGTGGCAGCAAGGCTTTCGTATGGGCAGCAGCTGCGTGTTTTAAAGAAGCCGGTATTATGGTTTTCTATTGCAGCCGTTGTGTTTATGAATGGAGCTGTCTTTGGAGTTTTTGGATATTTTTCAGGCTATCTGACCAATATCACTGCTTTTTCGTGGAATACGGTAAGCCTGATTTTACTTGTTTATGGTTTGATGAATATCGTCGGGAATTTTATTGCCGGCCGTATGCTTAGTGCAGGTGCGTCTGCCGATAAGCTGGTCATAATATTTCCGGTCACATTGGGGATTGTCTATGCTGCATTTTTCTGGAGCGGTACCTCGGCGCTGGCTATGGCTTTGATCACTCTGCTTTGGGGAGTTTTGGGAGGTATGAATGCGAATATCAACCAGTATTGGATTACTACTGCGGCTCCGGAGGCACCTGATTTTGCCAACGGTCTTTTTTTGACTGCCGCTAATTTGGGGACTGCTTTAGGGTCGGCAGTCTGCGGGATAGTGATTGCACATATGGGAATGCAGTATATGATGTGGGGCGGCATCGTATTTCTTATTTTATGTTTGGCAATGATTATCCCAAGAGTATATAGATCAGATGAGTATGTTTGCCTGGGAGAAAGCAAATAGTTGTGCTGTAAAAATAAAAAGCCGGCATTCTTCGCAGGAAAGTTCAAACTTTTTGTAAATTTATCCATTCAGGGACTAAAATAGCAGCTTTACCACTTGACTTGGAGCGGACTTTAACCTGTATAATAAAGGCAAGAAGTTTTCCAGGCTATGAATAATATTTAGTATAAAAACTGAGCTTCGAGAGGAGACTGTTCTTTTGAGTGTAATTCTGTTTATTTCCTTGATCGATTTTGTTTTGAGTTCTTTGGCGTGGGTTTATTACAGTCATGCATTTTCTTTTATGAGGTCGGCGCCGTTTATCGCTTTATATGTGCTGCTGATGCTTAATACTGTTGGCAGCCGTGTTTTGCCTGAAAGTTTGCCATTGCCGCTGTTAAAGCTTTCGGCCTGGCTGAGCGGTTATTGGATCGCGTTTTTGTACTATTCGCTGCTGTTGATGGTTGTGCATGGTATCGTATATGCAGTTTTGCGTATTTTTTCATTCAAGCTGCCGTTTATGCAGTTTGCCGCTGCGGGCGCAATAGTTCTGGCAATTTTTGTTGCCTGGGGCAGCTGGCGTGCGTTTAGCCCTGTTGTACGTACGGAAACCGTTGTTACCGATAAGCTGTCGTCTGATAAGCAGTATAAAATAGTGCTTATCAGCGATATCCATTTGGGACGCGAGCTTGGCTATGATTACAGTAAGGGCTTAGTAGAGCTGGTCAATGCGCAGCAGCCCGATTTAGTACTGATTGCCGGTGACATTATGGATGAGCGGCTGCAATATATCATCGAGGAGGATTCACTGGCCCCGTTAAAGGAGCTTCAGGCACCATTAGGGGTATATGGAGCTTATGGAAACCATGATTATCTTGATCGGCCTGACGAGCTGAGAGCTTTGCTGGCAGGCAATAATATCAGTATACTGACTGATGAGAGTACAGTGGTTGATGATAAATTGAAAATTACCGGTTTGCATGATTATCGTGTTTCAACAAGTATTGTTCCGTTGCAGGTTCTGAGCGTCGATAACGATAAGTATTATAGTATCCTGATCGATCATCAGCCGCGGCGGATGGATGCTGCCGCTGAGGCCGGTTATGATATGTATCTGGCTGGGCATACCCATACAGGGCAGATGTTCCCGAACAGGCTGGTTACGCAGCGGATGTATAAGCTGGATTATGGTTTGGCCCGATTTGGTGACCTGACTGCTGTTGTCAGCAATGGCTACGGATTTTGGGGACCGCCGGTGCGGACGGAGCTGAAACCGGAAATAGTTGTTATAAATTTACAGGGGAAATAAATAAAAAACCTTCGGCACAGCCGAAGGTTTTTTTGTTTGTTTTTAAAGGATTTCTTCACGTACTAATTGATTGATCATTTTTTGCTTGCCTAAGACCCAAAGCAGGTCGCCTTTTTCAAAAACAAGCGAAACATTAGGATTGGTCATAGTGTAACTGCCGCGTTCCAGGCCGATGACAAGGCAGTGCCAGTCATCACGGATATTGGTGTCCTTGAGCGATTTACCAAGGATAGGCGAGTGCTTGTCGATAGTGATAGCGCACGATAAGAATACCGAAACGTTTTCTTTATCGTTGTCTTCACGCAGCATAAATTCGCGCATGGTGACTGGTTCTTCTACAAGAGTCATACACAGACGCTGGCTGTTGATTGCAGTGTCGAACAGTTTGAATTGTGAATCTGTCCCGATCATCAGGAGCGTAGAATCCTTTTGCAGAATGTGATGACCGCCGGGCATATCGATGACTTCTTCAGGAGTTGAAACCTGCAGGATGTTGCAGCCATAAAGCTCACGGAATGCAAGCTGGGTCAGCGTTTGACCTATCATAGGTGACTCTTCGCAGATTTTATAGCGTGCAAGCTGTAATTCTTCATCGAACCAGCCGTAAAGATGTTCTTCGCCAGCTTCAGCAAGGGCTTCACGATGTTTGAGCATATGGCGCTCGTTCAGATTGACAAGAAAACGTGATTCCATACGCAGATATTCGCCCATCAGCCAGTCGGATGAGGAGATGAAATAAGCAGCGCCTGCTGTTGCCAGCGCGGCCAGCAGTGACTGCAGACCAAGTAGTTTGGCAAAAACAAAGTAGAGAAATGCTGCTGCGATCAGGATTTTTAAAAATAACAGCAGTGTTAAAGGGATGTGATTAGAACGTTTCTTAAACCATAAAGTTGAGAAAAGTTCAGGATGGTTGGTTTTATTGACAAGAACTGCCCGCAGGAACGGCGCCATAACGACCAGAGTCAGCAGCGCTGTCAGCAGATTGCTGTAGGGAGCTGACATTTTTCCTGACAGGTAAGGCTGCAGATAATAATAAGAGCCTAAAGCGACAGCTGAGAGCATAGTCGTAAAAATCAAAATGCGGATAAAATACTCACGCAGAAAATCGCGCCAGTCACTGTCTTTACCGTCGTTATCAGGATTTTCTTCCGTATAGCGGTCAAGCCATTCCAGAGTTCTTTGCGGCAATAGTTTTTTAGTGAACTGATAAGCAGGTTCTGCTGCCATAACGAAAAACGGGGTAGTAAAGGTTGTCATTACAGAAACAGCAACAATTATTGGATATAAAAAGTCGCTGATAACTCCGAGGCTCATGCCCAGAGATGCGATGATAAAGGAAAATTCACCGATCTGAGCAAGGCTGAAACCGCAGTGCATAGAAGTATTGAGGTTTTGGCCTGAAAGCAGTACACCGGCGCCGGAAAGCAGCAGCTTGCCGACTAAGGTAACAATAACGAGTACAATGATAGGTACCGCGTATTCCAGCAGTAAAGCAGGGTCAACAAGCATACCTACTGATACAAAGAAGACAGCTCCAAACAGATCTTTGACCGGTTTGACGAGATGTTCTATTTTTTCGGCACTTGGTGCTTCGGCGATAAGAGAACCCATAATAAAAGCGCCTAAGGCTGCCGAGAAGCCCATGTGGGTAGCAAGTACTACCATACCAAGGCAAAGGCCGATAGAAGCAACCAGCAGAGTTTCATCGTTCATCAGGCGCTCAGCCCGTTTAAAGAAGGACGGGACCAGATACATACCAAGAACGAACCATAAGACCAGGAAGAACAGCAGGCGCATGACGCTTTCGATCAGCTCGAGCGTCGAAATGTCGGCGCTGGCAGCGGCTAAAGTTGAAAGCAATACCATCATAATGATGCCGACGATGTCCTCAACTATCAGAATACCAAAAACCATTTCTGTAAAGCGCTGACCTTTGAGCTTGAGGTCTTCAAAGGCTTTGATGATGATGGTAGTTGACGACATGGCCAGCATACCGCCTAAGAACAGGCTGTCCATATGATCCCAGCCCAGAATATGGCCTGTGAAATAGCCAACGATCAGCATCCCGCCTATTTCAACGAAGGTAGCTATAAAAGCTGTGCTGCCTACGCTTTTCAGCTTATAAAAGCTGAATTCGAGACCCAGTGCAAATAAAAGAAAAATAACGCCTATTTCAGACCAGGCGTTGATATTAGCGGTGTCTGATACAGTGGGGAAAAAGTTGAAATGCGGTCCGGTAATAAAACCGGCAATAATATAACCAAGTACTAAAGGTTGATTGAGTTTTTTGAACAGGATCGTCGTAATACCTGCAACTAAGAGGATCATCGCTAAATCAGCGACTATCGGCGGTAAATGAGCCATAGGCAGTCACCTTCTTTCATAAATTTATTATACGGATACCATTTTATTCAAAGCTTTGCGGACAAATTTAACAAAATGTTGTATAATATTAAAGCTGTTATATTACACAGCTCTTTCTATATTATACAATATTTCCGGTGACAAAAAAGTGAATTTTAATACAAAATTTGCATATGGAGGTTTTAATTATGTACAAAAATCTAGTTCTTGTAGATGGTGAAATCATGCCGGCAGAAGAGGCGGCAGTTTCGGTACACGACAGGGGGCACCAGTTTGGCGACGGTGTATTTGAGATAGTGCCTGTTTATAATGGCCGTTGTTTTGCTTTATTACCTCATATGGATAATTTATTCGAATCTGTTATTAAGGTGAAAATACCTGCCGTTTACACGATTGAAGAATTGATTGAATTCCATGAAGCACTGATAGCTGAAAGTGGTATTGAAAATGGAGAGATCTATACTCAAATTACTCGCGGGACTGCCGATTATGGGCTGGCGTTTCCGGAAATGTCGGTGCCGCAGCTGACAATGACGATCGTGGAAACTGATCGGGAAGTATTGGCGGCAAAACGTGAGAGCGGCGTCAATATTATTACGACTGAGGATAATCGCTGGCAGTTATGTAACGTTAATACCTTAAACAGGCTGCCTGAAGTTCTGGCACGTCAAAAAGCACGTGAAAGCAACGCTTTTGACACTCTTTTTATTCGTGAGAACGGTAAGATAACTGAAAGCACTGAAAGCAGCTTTATGGTGATCAAAGATGAAATGATATGGACACATCCTGATAATAACCTGGTTCATAAAAATATTACCCGCAGGCTGATCAAGGAACGTCTGGCACCTGATATTGATATGCAGGTCATCGAAAAAGCTTTTGATATGGAGTTTGTCCTGAAAGCAGAAGAAGCATTTTTATGCGGCCCTCGATGCGAGATTATGCCGGTTACTAAAATAGACCGCAAATTCATCGGCAGCGGTGTAGGTAAGGTCGTGCCGCAGCTGCAGGCTGCGTTTAAAGCTTTTGTAGAACGTGAATGTCCGGCAAAATAGGAGAATAGAATGAAAAATAATAACTGGGTAAGAGGGGCGATGCTGCTGGCCGTAGGTCTGGTCCTGCAGGCATTGCGTTTAGTGATCCCTATGCCGCCTATGTGGACTGTTTTTGTCGTCGGTACATTGGTGAATATGGTTTTGGTGCTGGCGGCCCGTACCGTTGGTTTATGGCCGTCTGTAATGATCGCGGTGCTGTTGCCGGTAATGGCGTATTTTCAAGGGCAGCTGCCGCTTCCGTTTTTGATACCGGTAGTGGCTGTAGGCAACTTGGTGATGGTATATCTGTGTGCCCGCTTCTGGGGAAAGGGGATCATCATCGCCGCGCCTCTTTTTAAAACATTTATTTTATATTGCAGCAGTTTGTTCGTTTTGTGGCTGGTTGCAGTACCTGAAAAGCTGGCGTTATTCATTTTGTTTATTATGGGCTGGCCGCAGATGATCACAGGCATTTTAGGGCTTGTACTTGCATATAAGCTGCATAAACGTATTTTCCCCGACACTGCCGAATAGAATCAGCTTGTGGCTTGCTGAAGTTAATGTTTTAAAGCATTTAAAAATCGATTTTAAGAAGCGGCAAAATGCAGCTGGTTGTTTACTAAAAAAGTTTGAAGAAATGCTTGACAATTATATATAGATACGGTATTATTGTTATTGTTCCGTTACGGAACATTGAGTCGCCGAAGTGGCGGAATTGGCAGACGCACTTGACTCAAAATCAAGCGTGGTTACCCCACGTGCCGGTTCGAGTCCGGCCTTCGGCACCATATTACAAAAAAGAAACACTCTAGTTTAAACTAGAGTGTTATTTTTTTGCGTGGATATTTTTAATACAAAGCAGACTCAATGTATTTGGAAGATAATTGAATAGCTATCAAGAATAGCTTAGTTTAGAGGCAATGCCAAGGCAAATAAGAAAAGCAATGAAATAGATGATCGCTGCTTTACGCCTTGTTTTGGGTTCAAGTACGCTGAGAGGTAATACCCAATGTGGTTTTATAAGGCCAATACCCAATAAAACTAAAGATAACACTGTGAATGCGAAAAAGATTGTATCCATGTCATCAGCTCCTTCTTGAAAATAAATGCTGCTGTGGAAAATCTATCGTTATAATAACAAAGATGCAAAAGGCTTCATCGTATAATAAAGAAGCAGAGCGAGTAGTGGCAGCATCTTCTACTATTAGAATATCACGTTCATCTTTGACAGACAAGGGGGATATAATATAAGCTGCTATATTTTTATAAAAGGGATAACTATAAATTTTATAAATATTAAAAAATCGCAGCTGTTTATTGATTTTGTTTATAAAAGTTATTATAAAGAAGCTGTTTTGGCGGCAGAAAAGAAATTGTTCAAAAGGATAATTTTTGATATAAAAATTTTAAAAATTTAATTTAATAAAAGTGCGTTTTTATAGAATCAGTGGTATATTAAAAATAGCTAAAAACCTATATTAATGGTATTTTAGCGTTTGTTGAAAGGGGCATAAAAATGAAAGAGAAAGACTTGCTTGACTTAGGATATAAGAAATATGAAGGCGAAACTTATGACGTTTATTTTAATAAAGATGTTTGTAAGCATTCCGGTAATTGTGTGAAAGCAAACCATACGGTATTTCAATTAAAGCGGAAACCGTGGGTTCTACCGGTTGCTACCGAGCAGGAGTCAGTTATAACTGCGATTAAAGGCTGCCCTTCGGGAGCTTTGAAATATAAGCTGAAAAATTCTGATGAGATCGAGCCGTGAATATGAGGAGGAAGAACAATGTTTGACTATAGACTGGAAGAAGATGCCAGCAGGTTTGCGGTATTTTATGAAAATGAAGAAATCGGAGAGATTTCCTTCGTAAAAACAGGAGAGCATCTTTTGATTATTGATCATACCTATGTAGATGCTAAATGGAAGGGACATGCAATTGGTAATGCTCTGGTGCAGAAGGTTGTAGATTTTGCTGTCGCTGACAACCGGAAAATCATTCCGCTGTGCCCTTTCGCCAAAAAAGTATTTGACAGAACGCCAGAATATGAAGCAGTGTATTCTAAATAAAAATTTGTTATATCCTATAAAAAAAGCATCAGCAGCTTGATCATCATCTGCCGGTGCTTTTTTTGTTTAGTAATCGTGGGACATGTATTTGATTATGTGCAAATTTTATGTGCTATAATCAGAATAACTTCTAAGAGGTGTTCCGTAAATAATTACAAGGGAGGATTGGAGATGGTCAATAAGACTTTGGAAAAAATGGAAAGGTCTGAACTGATACAGCTGATCGAAATCTATTCTAAAAACTGGCTGGCTATGGATGGCGTTTGGTTTCAGTCAGTAGAACGTAAATTTGGTATGGCAGAGGCCATGGAGCATGACTGTAATATTTGGGAGGCTTTTACAAAAATTGAGGCACAAAAAATCAAAGAGTTTTTAAAGTTGTCATCCAGACCTGGCATAGATGGGCTGAAAAGAGCTTTACAGCTGAGATTATATGCCAATATCAATGAAGATGAGATAATTGTCGATGGGAATACTTTGATTTACAGAACGTTAGACTGCAGAGTGCAGAATGCGAGAAAGCGTAAGGGGATGGAATTTCATCCCTGCAAGGCAGTCGGTATTATTGAATATACTGGTTTTGCCAAGACCATTGATGACCGGTTTGAGTGCGAAGCGCTTAGCTGTTATCCGGAAATAACTGATGAGACCTGTAATTGTTCGTGGAAATTTATTTTAAAAGATAACTGATGATTTTATATGAAGTTTAAACAGTGGTTTTGTAAATAAACTGCTTCTCTGAGATAGTTTATTGCTCTATCCTTTTAATTTTCTGTTTAGTATAATTAAAGAGGATAAAAGAAATGAAAGAGGGTAGAGAAAATGGATCTGTCCGTTTTACACAAACTTACATATGGTATGTACGCTGTTGGAACTCTTGATGGGATAAGACCTGCCGGCTGTATAGTAAATACGGTGATTCAGGTTACAAGCGATAATCCTGTTATTGCTGTGAGTATGAACAAAAATAATTTTACTTATGAGGCCATAAAAAAGAGCGGGCGTTTCAGTATTTCGATTTTATCTGAAGCGGTTGAACGTAATGTTATTGCAGAGCTTGGATTTGCCTGTGGGCGCAAAATGGATAAATTCTGCGGTAAAAATTTTGCCTGCGGTGTGTTGGATGGTTTACCGATAGTGAAAGAGCACGCCTGCGGCTATATGGTTTGTGATGTTATTGCCATGCATGATGCCGAGACTCACTGCGTGATTATGGCGCGTTTAACTAAGACTTTGGGTGGAACTGATGAACCGCCTATGACTTATGAATATTATCATAATGTTATCAAGGGAAAAGCTCCCAAAAATGCTCCGACTTATCAGGTTGAAGTGCCGAAATCAGAAAAGCAGGCTCAGCTGCGTTATATTTGTGAGGTATGCGGTTATATCTATGAAGGTGACATTACCAAAGAAGCGGATGATTATGTCTGTCCTGTCTGTAAGCAGCCGAAAAGCCGTTTTAAAAGGATGTAAGGTCTAAATAAAGAAGCTACGCCTTTTAAGGCGTAGCTTTTTTATAATATTTACAGGCGAAAATCACGTTCGCCGTTTTCGATATCTGTCAAATGCTGTATAACCAGTTCACGTACTTTGGGATTGGGGATATTGGCCAGTTCATTTTGAATGAGCTTTTCGCCAAGCTCTTTAGTATGTGGCTTAGCATAGTCGGTCAAATATTCTTTGAGTGTCATCAGTGCGTTTGGATGACAGCAGTTTTGGATCTGACCGCTTTTGCATAAACTCATAAAACGGTCGCCAGTACGACCCTGACGATAGCAGGCTGTACAGAAACTGGGCAGATAACCGATTTCCATCAGCCAGGCTACTACTTCATCAAGGCTGCGGGTATCGCTGACATCGAATTGTGCTGAGTTTTCAGCTTCCGGTTCAGGTGCGGCATAACCGCCGACACTGGTGCGCGAACCGCCGCTGATTTGTGAGATTCCCAGATGCAGCACACGTTCGCGTGATTTTTGACTTTCGCGGGTAGAAACGATCATACCTGTATAGGGAACAGAAATACGGATGCAGGCTACAAGCTTGGCAAAAATATCATCGTTGATGCTGTTATTAAAGGCGTTGGGATCGATATCGTCAGCAGGGCAGATACGCGGAACGCTGATAGTGTGCGGGCCAACTCCGTGCACTGCTTCCAGATGTTCGGCATGCATTAAAAGACCGGTAAATTCATAACGATAAAGTTCAAGCCCAAAGAGTACGCCAAGTCCCACATCATCGATGCCGCCCTGCATAGCTCTGTCCATGGCTTCCGTATGGTAGGCATAGTTGCTTTTAGGTCCCGTAGGATGTAATCGTTCATAGCTTTCTTTGTGGTAGGTTTCCTGAAAAAGTATATATGTGCCAATACCGGCTTCGTGCAGTTTACGATAATTTTCGACACTGGTTGCGGCAATATTGACATTAACGCGGCGAATGGCGCCGTTTTTGTGTTTGATGCTGTAAATAGTTTTGATGCTTTCCAGAATATAATCCAGTGGATTATTTACCGGGTCTTCACCTGCTTCCAAAGCCAGACGCTTATGTCCCATATCCTGAAGTGCGATAACTTCGCTGCGGATTTCATCTTGAGTGAGTTTTTTTCGGGTGATGTTTTTGTTTACACTGTGATAAGGGCAATAAACGCAGCCGTTAATACAGTAGTTTGAAAGATATAACGGCGCAAACATAACGATGCGGTTGCCGTAAAAATCTTTTTTGATCTGTTCGGCCAAAGCAAAAATTTCCTGATTTTTTTCATCAAGCTCACAGTCTAAAAGCACGGCAGCTTCGCGGTGTGAAAGTCCCTTGCGTTCCTTTGCTTTAGCAATAATACTGTCGATAAGCGACGCATTATTTTTGTTTGCTGAGGCATAGGCAAGGGTTTCCAGGATTTCATCATGAGCAATGAACTCACTGGCTTGCATTGATTTGACATTATACATTTGTCTACCTTCTTTCTTTCGGGGCAGGAATCCTTTCCCGTCAGTGATTTCCCTTATATATAAATATTTAAAAGGGCTGTTCTTGCGGAGCTTTTGCGTATAAAGCCTTGACGCTTACTCCTTTGAGCATACCTATTTTGCCGGAAAGCGTACTGATAACGTCGGCCGGGGCATCAAGAACGATACTGATAATATTAATGCCTTTTTGTTTATATGGCAGTCCCATACGTCCAATAATATATTCGTTATGGGCATGCAGTAAAATATTAAGCTGTTCTACTGCGGCAGTATTTTCAACGATTATTCCCAGCAAGACGACACGTTTCTGCATACAAGCACCTGCTTTCAAGACAAAATAACTGATTTATTAGTATTATATCATAAAATATCTGTAATTATTATTAACGAACAAGAGGTTATAACTAAAATATAAAAAATAATTGCGAAAATTAACACAAACAGAATAAAAGTGCTATAATATATGAAGTAAGATTAAAGCAATGGTATCAAAAGTTACAAAAAATATTGCTCTAATTATTTTATTACATGGCGTTGATTTTTGAAAGCCAGTGAAGATTTTTATGTCAGGCAATAGCTGCAGGTAAGTAAAGTGCCGCTGCCGCCAATAATACAAGGATAGGGGATGACTATCGGTATAGCAGTTTTGTTATTTACATCGTCAATCTGACCGGCATAATTAGATTTGTTGAATCTTTTTGAATTGTTGTAAATCGTGCTCAAGCTGTTTAGACATATGTTTTCTATAAAATTTCATTAAGTGTTTTTATAATTTTATTTTAGCAAATAAAAAAGGTGACCGTCAATGAGAGCCGAACCCTCTCGTTGACGGTCAAATGATTGGAAAAAGATTAAAGGAAGACTAATGTCCCAAGCAAATGTCTCGTTTGCTTTGACTGAATTATAACAATAAAAAAAGATGAATGTTGTTGCTGAGGCAACACGAATAAATTTAGAAAATAATATCATAATAAAGTAATTAAAGTAAGTTTGAATAAACAAGAAACACAAATTATAATAAAAACAAATCAAGGGCATATTAAATAGGAAGAAACTTATTTGTTTTATTTAGATGATTGAGAGTAAGAGAGAAGGAGGACAGTTATGAAAGCGGCAATGCAGAATCTTTTGAGTTTACCCTTGTTCAAAGGGTTAGCCAGCGATGAATTAGACACTATTCTTGGTAAAGTAAATGCCCTTGTTAAGCATTTTGAAAAATCGGACTATATTTATTTGGCCGGTGATGCGGTTGAGAGTATTGGCATTGTTGTAGCGGGTACTGTACAAATGATCAAGGAAGATATTATGGGAGATAAGTCCATTATCACAACAATGGGGTCTGGTTCCATTTTTGCCGAAAACTTCCTGGGGCATGACAAACAGGACGAGAAAACTAATGTTAGCTACTTTGCTGCCAGTGACAGCGAGGTGCTGATGGTTCCCTTTGGGAAGGTTCTGACCGATCTGAGTAATAATGATCCCTGCCGTAACAAATTGCTGACAAACATGATTTCAATAATGGCCAGCAACAATGCACAGTTGATTGAAAAAACGGAGATCTTGTGTAAAAAAACTCTGCGCGGCAAGATTATGACTTATCTGGAACAGGAAGCTAAACGTAACGGTTCTACTGAATTTGAAATACCTTTTAACAGAACGGATATGGCCAATTATTTGGATGCTGACCGCAGTGCTTTGACTCGTGAACTGGCCAGAATGAAAGATTGCGGATTGATTGATTTTGATAAAAGAAATTTTAAAATTTTAAAGTTTGAATAGCTTTAATGCACTTATATTATAACAAAATATTATTATTTTACTATTTAACTGCTAAAAAGCCGAAACCTTGCATGGTTTCGGCTTTTGCACCGTTTATTACAAATTTTAAAAATATAGTGTTGCCTGGGCAACATCATTTTGCATTTACCATTGCTATAATGTAAATTAATAAAGGGATTGCTAAACTTGTAGTTCCTTTGCGATCTTTATATGTTGTCCGACAATTCGAACAGCATATAGAAAATTTAAAAAGGAGGAATTTATTATGTCCCAAGCAGTAAAATGTTTAATTCTGTTGGCTGTGGTTGCATTGCTTTTTGTTACTGAACTTATCCCTCTCGCAATCACTGCTACTGCCGGCGCAATCGCGTGCGGCCTGTTAGGCTTCATCCCTGCTAAACAAGTCTTTTCCGGTTTGTCTAACTCTACGGTAGTTTTGTTTGCAGGTATGTTCATCGTTGGCGCAGCAATGTTCTATACCGGTTTGGCCCAAAAAATCGGTAATACTGTAGTTCATTTCTGTGGTACTGGCGAAAACAGCCTGATGTTTGGTTTAATGATAGTTGGTACTTTGTTGTCTTCAGTACTTTCCAATACTGGTACAGCAGCTTGCCTGCTTCCGGTTGCTTTGGGTATCTGTGCTGCTGCAAAGATTCCTGCTTCCCGTCAGTTGATGCCTTTGGCGTTCGCTTGCGGTTGGGGCGGTATCATTACGATGGTAGGTACACCGCCTAACATTATTGCTACCGGTGCTTTAACTGCTGCAGGTTTAGAAGGGTTTGGTTTCTTTGAATTCGCATGGATCGGTATTCCTGTATCTATCGCAGGTATGCTTTACATGATGTTCATTGGTAAACATTTACTTCCGAAAGTTGAATTGGATGCTGACCAGGAAATCGAACAAGAAGTTGAAGCTACAACTACTTCTTCTTCCAAACAAATCATTTCCGGTGCGATTCTGCTCGTAGTTGTTTTGGTAATGGCTTTGGATATCAAAGGCGTTTCCCTGGAAATGGCAGCTATCATCGGCGCATTGGTTTGCGTACTGACCGGTTGCTTGACTGAAAAACAAGCTTACGCTTCTATCGACTGGGTAACCATCTTCCTGTTCGCAGGTATGATGCCTGTATCCACTGCAATGGATAAAACCGGCGCTGGTAAATTGATCGCTGAATGGACCGTAGGTCTGATGGGCGGTTCTCCGTCTCCGTTGATCGTTACCGCAGTTCTGTTTATCCTGTCTTGCGGTTTGACCCAATTTATGTCCAACACTGCATCCGCAGCTCTGCTGTGCCCGATTGGTGTTGCGATCGCTAAACAACTTGGTGCCGATCCGAAAGCAGTTATCATGGCTATCGCAGTTGCTGCATCCTGTGCATTCGCAACTCCGGTAGGTACTCCTCCGAATACTTTGGTTCTTGGCCCTGGCGGTTACAAATTCATGGACTATGTTAAAGCAGGTACCGGCCTCGTTGTCGTCTGCTTCGTAGTATCCCTGGTTGTAATTCCTGTAATCTGGCCGTTCTTCCCTGGTAAATAAGCTAAGAACTCTCAACATAAGGATCCCTATCTGAAAAACCTGTCGATTTTATCGGCAGGTTTTTTGTTTTTACATCAGATGTACTTTTTCTTGTTATAATTGTTATAATATAAATATAGATCGTCAGTAATGGAGTTGTAGAAATGAAAATAAAACCGGAAGAAACAATTCAAATCAAGGGTCCTTATGGTGAAATAGATGGTATACTGACTCCCTGTATCGAAGAACAGACTACAGCGCCGGTGCTGGTTTTGGCACATGGCTTCCGCGGTTCGATGGAGGGCGGCGGCAGAGCGGCTGTTTTAGCTGAAATGGCTTCCGAATGCTGCAATGTCATACGTTTTAATTTTAACGGCAGTCAAATCCTTTCAAAGCAGGTTGAAGAATTGGAAGCAGTGCTTGCTTATGTAAGGCTTAATTTTCCGGCAGGCAAAATATTTTTGCTGGGCCGCAGTCTTGGCGGGGCAGCGGCATTAGTTGCCGCTGCACGATCTGCCGATATTGCCGGGTTGGTATTATGGGCGGCGCCAAACGATTTACAGGCGACCTTCAAAAATGCATTGGGCACTGAAGCCTATAACGCGCTGTCAGCAGGACAGACTTTGTATTTAAATGACGAACGGGGAGAATTGTCCTTAACACCTGATTTTATTACAGATTTTGCAAAATATGATCTGCAGGGGATTTTACGTAACTGGCGTAAACGTCCGTTGCTGATCCTTCATGGAGAAAAAGATGAAACAGTAGCTGTTGATCAGGCACGTTTGACGTTTGCTTTAGCGGGAGTTCCCAAAAAGCTGGTTATCATTAATGGCGGTGACCACAGTTTTACCAATCACGGTAATAAGGCAGCGGCAGAAGTAGTTGGCTGGCTGAAGGACAGGCTGTGATTTTTACCCATTATTATGATATGTATGAAACTCTGACGGGATATTTTCGAGCCTGGTGAGAATACGTACCCTTGTGGTACTGTATGAAAACTTGGCGAGGTATTTTCGAGCCTAGTGAGAATACGTACCCTTGTGGTATAATATTAGTAGTTATGAAACAGGAGGATATGATTTTGAAAAAATTATTGATATTATGTTTATTGATTTTCAGCAGCTTCAGCGTAGTAGCCTGCGGCAGCGAAACTAAGAGTGAGCAGGCAGCGGCGCCGATGAAGCCGGCAACTGCTGTTTTTGAAACTTCTATGGGCGATTTTGAAGTGAAATTGGCCACAGACCTGGCTCCTAAAACCTGTGAGAATTTTATTAATCTGGCTCAAAAAGGGTTTTATAACGGAGTTACCTTTCATCGTGTTATTGATAATTTCATGATCCAGGGCGGCGATCCTACTGGTACGGGTACAGGCGGACCTGGGTATACCATTAAAGATGAATTCAGCAGTAAACTGACACACGAGGGCGCAGGTGTTTTGTCGATGGCCAACGCCGGTCCGAATACAGGCGGCAGCCAGTTCTTTATTACCTTGCGTGCCTGCCCGTGGCTTGATGGCAAGCATGCTGTTTTTGGTAAAGTCATTAAAGGTATGGATGTGGTTTATAAAATAGGAAAAGTAAAGACCGATGGCAATGATAAGCCGTTGGAGTCGGTAACTATTAAGAATATCGTTATCAAAGAGGGGTAATGAGAGAAAGGAGCACGAATTTGTCCTTTTTACAGAGCGAACGTATCATTGAAGTACAGGACCAACAGGAAATGGTTGGTATTTTAGGACGGAATGACGAGCTGCTGCGGGTGATCAAGGAACATTATGAGAGTGTTATTGTTGCGCGCGGCAATGTGATCGTTTTCAGCGGTGAAGACAATGAAGTGGGGCAGATTGAAACCCTGTTCAAAGAGCTGCTCTTTTTGTATCGTCAGGGTATGCCGCTGACTACACATGACGTTAGATACAGTATTGGTATGATCGCAGAGGGCCGGCTGGAAAGCCTGCACCGTATGTATGCCGATACGATAATCGTTACCAACCGTGGCCGTCAGGTAAAGGCGAAAACACTGGGGCAATGGGATTATGTAGAAACCATTAAACGCAGTAATGTCACTATAGGGATAGGTCCTGCCGGTACAGGCAAAACTTATCTGGCTGTCGCTTTAGCTGTAAAGGCTTTAAAGAATAAAGAGGTTGAACGGATCGTTTTGACTCGTCCGGCTGTTGAAGCAGGTGAAAAGCTTGGCTTTTTGCCGGGTGATATGCAGGATAAGGTCGATCCTTATCTGCGACCGTTGTATGATGCGTTATATGATATGCTGGGCAGCGAGACTTTTCAGAAATATGTTGCCAGAGGTACGATAGAAGTTGCTCCTTTGGCTTATATGCGCGGACGTACTTTGAATGATTCGTTTATTATTCTGGACGAAGCGCAGAATACAACACCGGAGCAAATGAAGATGTTTCTGACCCGTTTTGGTTTTGGGTCGAAAATGGTCATCACAGGTGATATTACACAGATCGATTTGCCAAACGGTAAAAACAGCGGGCTGAAACAGGCGGCCTATGTTCTGCAGAAAACTCCGGGTGTGGGTATTATTCGTTTTGGTGAAGCTGACGTCGTTCGTCATGAGATCGTGGCCGCTATTATCAGGGCATATGAGAATTATGACAGCAGACGCCAGAAACAGCGGGAGGCGGACAATGATAATAACGCTGGAAAATGACCAGGACAAATTACAGATCAGCGAAGAGCTGGAGCGGCTGCTGACTGCGGGATTGAATGTAGTGGCCGGGATGCACGGTCTGTCGGAGCAGACAGAAGTTGATATTACTATTGTTGATGATGAAGAAATACATATGCTGAATCGCGATTATCGCAATGTCGACAGGCCTACAGATGTCCTTTCTTTTGCACTTGATGAGGAAAGTGCAGAGGAACCGGAGCTTTTAGGTGGGCCTGAAGAACATCTTTTGGGAGATATCATTATCAGCGCTGAAACTGCCTTTAGACAGGCGGAAGAATTTGGGCATGGATTGGAACGTGAAATCGTTTATTTAGCGGTACACGGCCTGCTGCACCTTCTGGGATATGATCATATGACAGATGAGGATAAAACAGTTATGCGGGCTAAAGAAGAAGAAGCTTTACGGGAAATCAGACTTTCGGAAGAATTTCTGGTTCATTAAAAGGAGCAGCGATGGAAACGAAGTTGTTAGCGGCAGCGCAGGCGGCACGTGATAATGCTTACGCGCCTTATTCTAAATTCAAAGTGGGGGCAGCGGTCGAAACTGTTGACGGAGAAATTTTTACCGGCTGTAATATAGAGAATGCTTCGTATGGTTTGACTTGCTGTGCAGAACGAAATGCTGTTTTTGCAGCTGTCTGCAGCGGCGTACGCAGGTTTAAAACTTTGTGCGTAGTTGCCGATACAGATGAGCCGGTAGCACCCTGCGGCGCTTGCCGTCAGGTTCTGGCAGAGTTTCCTTTTGAAAAAATAATCCTGGCAAATTGCAAAGGGCAGACAAAAACAATGTCAGTGTCAGAACTGCTGCCATATGGTTTTGGCTCTGAGTCCATGAATATAAAAAAATAAATGTAACGGAAAATAAAGGAGCGATTAGTATAAATAAGCAGGATGGCAAGCATTATTCTGGTTTTGCGGCTATTGTAGGCCGGCCTAATGTAGGTAAATCAACGTTGACGAATGGATTGATCGGGGAGAAAATTGCAATTATGAGTGATCGTCCCCAGACGACGCGTAATAAGATCATGTGTATTATGAACACTGACAATGCTCAGATCATGTTCTTGGATACTCCCGGTATCCATAAGCCGCAGCATAAGCTGGGGCAATATATGGTACGGGCTGCAGAAAGTACGCTGCACGAGGTAGACGTGGTTTTGTTCGTTGTTGATGTTTCGGAAAAACGCGGCGCCGGCGAGGATTATATTCTGGAGCAGCTGCGCAGGGTCAAAACCCCGGTTATTCTTGTTGCTAATAAAATTGATAAACTGGCAGACAAAGGTAAGCTTTTCGGTATCATTGAAAGCTATACTAAAGATTTTGCCTTTGCGGCAGTAGTGCCTGTTTCGGCTTTGCAGGATACTGAATTCCCGGGTCTGGTAAGTGAGATTACCAGGTATTTGCCGGAAGGCCCGGCATATTTCCCCGACGATATGATAACTGACCAGCCGGAACGGATAATCGCCGCGGAAATGATTCGTGAAAAGGTACTGCGGTCAACTCGTGACGAGGTACCGCATTCTATTGCTGTGGAGATTGATGAATTCAAGGTGCGTGACAATGATGATATTTATATCCGTGCCAATATTTTTGTGGAACGTGAATCCCAAAAAGGTATCGTGATCGGAGCGAAGGGAAGCTTGCTGAAAAAGATCGGCGAACAGGCCAGGAGGGATATTGAATCATTGCTCGGCAATAAGGTTTTTCTTGATCTGTGGGTTAAAGTAAAACCTGATTGGCGTAATAAGGATAAGGCTTTGAAACAATTTGGCTATGAAGGCTGATTTATTGACGCAGATTATAGTAGTATGATATGCTTATGCCAATAACAATTTATGAAGTTTATATAAGTAAGGAGAGATGACCTATCGACGGCGACCCCGCTATGACATGCTTATTTGAGTTGTCTATTGCATTATTGATCACTTTATTGAACGGCTTTTTTGTTATGGCTGAATATTCTTTAGTCAGAATCAGAAAAAGCAGGCTGGATGAATTGATCCGGCAGGGAAAAAGCAGAGCTAGCACAGTTTTAAAAATGAGCGAAAAGCTTGATACCTACCTGAGCGCGACTCAGCTTGGTATTACTGCTTCGTCGCTGCTTTTAGGCTGGTTTGGCGGCCCGCTTCTCGCTGAAATGTTTCGCGGTATGTTTGGTATAAGCGCCGGAAGCTGGTACGATCATTCGCTGGTTTTTGCCTGTGCGTTTCTTATCATCGTTTTTCTGCATGTTGTTTTCGGAGAACTGGTGCCTCGCACTATCGCCTTAGGCAAGGTCGAGCAGGTAGCGATGGCGGTCGCTTATCCGTTGGTCTTTTTTCATTACCTTTTATATCCGCTGGTTGTGCTTTTCAATCGTATCGCCCATGCTGTATTGTGCCTTTTAGGCGTTGATCCTGTCCCTGATGAAGATATCTCGCGCAGTGAAGATGAGCTGCGGATGATCGTCAGTGCCAGCGAACGCGGCGGTAAGCTGGACCATATGGAAAGCCGTCTGATTGATAATGTTTTTGATTTTGCCGACCGTGTGGCCCGTGAAGTCATGGTGCCGCGTCAGGATATGATTTGTTTGTATACTGATGATACACTGCAGGAAAATCTGCAGGCTGTGCGTGAAAGCCGGCATACACGTTATCCTTTATGTATGGAAGATAAAGATCATGTTTTGGGCGTTATCCATGTGCGCGATTTGATGGATCTGGACGATGACGACGACCCGGACTTTGATCTGCGGACACGAATGCGCAATATTGTCGTTGTTCCTGAAGGAATGTCAACGGCTAAAGTGCTGCAGATGATGCAGCATAAGCGTATCCAGATTGCTGTAGTTGCTGATGAATATGGCGGTACGGCTGGTCTGGTTACAATGGAAGATCTTCTGGAAGAAATTGTCGGTGATATTCAGGATGAGCATGACGGCGAAGAAGCAGAAGATATTTTGCGTTTAGGCGACGACAGCTACGAGTTCGACGGCCTGGTTTTACTGGACGAGATTTCTGAACTTTTAAATATTGAATTTGACGAACCGGAGGAAGATACCATTGGCGGTTTTGTCTTCGGACTTTTGGGGCGTAAGCCCGAAGAAGGTGACAGAGTCGTTACCGGCGGCTGGCGTTTTGAGGTTACTGAAGCAGAAGGCTTTAGAGTAACAAGGGTCAAAGCTACCAGGTTACAGGAAGATGGTACTGCGGTAAAAACTGATGAGTAGCACTGCATATCAGGACGAAGTAATTATTTTAAAAGTAAAGGATTGGCAGACTGCGGATAAATACGCAGTCTGTTTTTCGCGTGCCCATGGCAAAATACCTTTTTTGGCGTACGGTGCCCGTTATGCGAGGACTACTGGCGGACGGCTGATACAGCCCTTTGCACTGCTCGATATGCAGCTTTATTCAGGTAAACGTCTGGACAGTATGAAAAGCTGTGAGCTGATTGCTATGCCGCAGCAAATGGACATTAAACAGATGGCTTATGCTTCGGTGATTGCTGAAGTGACAGAAGCACTGACGGAGGCGCATGAGCCGCAGGAAGATATTTACGAGCTGCTTGTAGGCGCAGTACAAATACTTTCCAGGAACAATCCGCGTCTGGTTGCGTTATCTGCTATTTGCAAACTGCTTGTCTTGACGGGATTCGCTCCTGTTTATGACGCCTGTGTCAACTGTGCTGAAGCTGCTGAAGGCGATGCTTTTTTTAGTGTCGTGCAGGGAGGCCTTATTTGCGAAGCCTGTCACGGAGGGGAAGAGTTGCCCTTTAGCAGCGGCGCTCAGAAGCTGCTGCAGGAGCTGATTGCGCTGGATTTTAATGACCCGCAGCCTTTTACTGTGCGCGGCGGCGATTTGATGCAGCTGGAACAGATACTTTATCGGTTTATTGTTTACCAGATCGACAAGCCTTTGAAAAGTTTAAGCTTTTTAGCACAGTTAGGATTGTAAAAGCATTGACAAAGAACGTCTGATTTGATATATTTTCTCTTAAGCGATGAAAGGGATAAGTAGTTTTCTGTTTTAGCGAGCCGGGATGGTGTAAGCCGGCAGATGAGAAAACAAAGGCACCCGGGAGCTGCAATTTTATAAACATCGAGGCGGACCGTATGAGCGGTCAAGCAGGGTGGAACCGCGGAGTGATTTATGTCTCCGTCCCTGTAACTTAATTGTTACAGGGACGGAGACTTTTGTTTTTGTCGTTGTAACAAATAAAATAGGAGGCAGAACATGAATTTTCAAACAATTATTTTGAAGCTCCAGAAATTCTGGGCAGACCAAAACTGCATCATGGGCCAGCCCTATGACGTTGAAAAAGGTGCGGGAACTATGAACCCGTCAACTTTTCTGCGTGTTTTAGGGCCGGAACCCTGGCGTGTGGCTTATGTAGAGCCATCCCGCCGTCCGGCTGACGGGCGTTATGGCGATAACCCCAATCGGTTGTTCCAGCATCATCAATATCAGGTAATTATCAAACCGTCTCCGGATAATATCCAGGAGCTTTATCTCCAAAGCCTGGCTGAACTGGGTATCCGTCAGGAAGAACATGATATCCGTTTTGTTGAGGATAACTGGGAATCACCGACTTTAGGCGCTTGGGGACTTGGCTGGGAGGTTTGGCTGGATGGTATGGAAATTACCCAGTTTACCTATTTCCAGCAGGTCGGCAGTATCGACGTGAAACCTGTTACCGTTGAGATCACGTATGGTTTAGAGCGTCTGGCGATGTATATCCAGGGTGTAGAAAATGTTTTTGATATTGAATGGGTGGACGGAGTCACTTATGGTGACGTTTTCCATACTAACGAAGTAGAACAGTCTTTTTACAATTTTCAGGTAGCTGATACAGCACTGTTGTTTGATCTGTTTGATAAATATGAAGCTGAGGCAAAGCGTGTTATTGAGGCCGGTTATATCCGTCCTGCTTATGATTATGTGTTGAAATGCTCTCATACTTTTAACCTTTTAGATTCCCGCGGCGCCATCAGCGTCAGCGAAAGAACAGCTTTCATTGGCCGTGTGCGCGCTATGGCACGTTTGTGTGCAGCTGCCTATGTTGAACAAAGGGAAAAACTTGGCTTCCCGTTATTGAAAGGGGAGAATAAATAATGGAAAAATTATTATTTGAAATCGGTACTGAAGAGATCCCCGCGAAATTTATGCCGGGAATTCTTAAACAATTACAGGAGCTGGCGGCAGGTAAAATGCAGGAGCTGCGTATCCCGTTTGAAAATATCAAGGTTTATGGTACGCCGCGCCGGATGACATTTATTGCCGAAGGCGTAGCTGAAGCCCAGGCAGACAGTACGATCGAGGCCAAAGGACCGTCTGCAAAAATTGCTTTTGTAAGCGGCGCTCCTTCTAAAGCGGCTATAGGCTTTGCCCGCGGGCAGGGGATAGACGTTAAGGATCTGGAAGTGCGCGGAGAATATGTTTATGCAGTAAAACATTTGGCAGGTCAGCCTGTTGCCGATTTACTGCCTGGTTTGCTGCTTGATATTCTGGAGTCTTTATCTTTCCCGAAAAATATGCGCTGGGCCGATTATGATTTTCGGTTCGTGCGTCCTATCCGCTGGCTGGTCGCACTGTTTGGTGAAAAAGTGATACCGGTAGAAATTACAGGCGTAAAATCAGGCCGGTATTCGATGGGACATCGTTTTATGCAGCAATCTATGAAAGAGGCTGTGGAAACTAAAGGTTTGCTGAGCGCGGCTATCAATAAGGTTGGCAATGTCGTGCATTCTGCCGTTATGGGAATGCAGGGAGCTGTTGAGATCCCCAACGCTGATGCATATGTACAGGCGCTGGCTGATAACTTTGTGATGGTCGATCAGGATGCCCGTCGTGAATTGATTCGTCAGCAGGTAACAGAACTGGCGGCCGCCGAAGGCGGAATTGCTGAAATTGACGAAGACTTACTGGAAGAAGTCAATTATCTTGTTGAATATCCTACTGCATTATGTGGTAAATTTGAAGAAAAATTCCTGTCGTTACCGAAGGAAGCCATTATCACCCCAATGCGTGAACATCAGCGCTATTTTCCGGTAGTGGATGAAGAAGGCAGACTGCTCAATAAATTCATTACAGTCCGTAATGGCGGAAAAGAATTTTTAGATGTGGTCGCACACGGTAATGAACGTGTTTTACGCGCTCGTCTCAGCGATGCTGAATTCTTCTTCAATGAAGACCGTAAACTCAAATTGGAAGACCGTCTGGAAAAACTGAAAACAGTTTCCTTCCAGGAAGGTCTGGGCAATATGTATGATAAGAGTGAACGGTTAGCTAAACTGGCTGAAATGGTTAAGTTTGCCATCAATGTTAAAGTTGACGATACTAACCTCAAACGTACTGCTTTACTGGCTAAAACAGATCTTGTTGCCGGGATGGTGGTTGAATTTACCGAGCTGCAGGGAGTTATGGGTCGTGAATATGCCAAATTAGACGGCGAGCCTGCTGAAGTTGCAGAAGGTATTTATGAACACTATCTGCCGCGTTTTGCCGGTGACGAGCTGCCGAAGGGTACTATTGGCCGTATTGTCGGCATCAGTGATAAAATGGATAATATTGTGGCTACTTTCAGCCGCGGACTTGCACCGACCGGCTCGCAGGATCCTTATGCATTGCGCCGTCAGGCTTTGGGTATCATCAATATCCTGATCAGCAGCAACTATCATATGCCGCTGATCAAGATTCTGGCAGGTGCTCTGTACCTGCTCAACATCAAACCGGAAGATACCGGTAAATTGATACCGCAGATTTTAGAGTTCTTTAAATTACGTTTGAAGAATATGATGATCGAGCAGGGAATCCGTTATGACGTTGTCGATGCTGTTTTTGCCGATGAACGCAACGATGATTTAGTAGACATTTACGCACGCTGCAAGGCTTTGAATGCATATGTAGTTCTGCCGGAAGCGGAAGCTGTTATTCAGGCTTCTATCCGTGTCTGCAATCTTTGTAAAAAAATTGAGACTGAAGTTGCCATCAGCAGCGCGCTTTTTGCCGATCCGGCAGAGCAGGAACTGCATGATGTGCTGATTCGTCTTAACAAAGAGCTGATCCCGGATATCGTGACTTATAATTATGCCGGTGCATTAAAACTTGCCGAGCAGGTAGTTGATCCGGTCAATAAATTCTTTGACAGCGTTATGGTCATGGATGAAAATATCGATGTTAAAAATAATCGTCTGGCACTTCTTGAGCAGGCGAAAGAGGTTACAAATGCCGTTGGCGATTTGAGCTGTATAGTTCTTTAATCGCATATTTTACGGCAGTTATTTTGTCAGGCCCTTGGTTACAAACACCAGAGTACATTCAGTACACGGCGTGTCTGTCATCAAGGGCTTTCCTTGTATTTGCAGTAAGCTGAATAATCATAGTTGAGATGGGTTTTAGTTATAATCTGCCGATTTTACTTTTTTCTGCACGTTATTTAGTGTATACTAATATATATAATCTGTTTTTCAGTGACGAAAATATTATTTAAACAGCAGAGGAGGGAAGTACTGCAAATAAGCCGATTTTGTAAAATTTAACACAAAAAGTTAAAAAGTGATGAAAAAAATCCTTGAATGTGGTGTACAAATATGATATAGTATACACTATATTAAGGGCGCAGCCCAAAAAGTATAATATAAAGGAGTGCTACAATCATGAAAAAAGAAGAACAGTTTCTTCTCTGGTTTGAGCAATTAGAAAGAAAAGACGTCGATATCGTTGGCGGCAAATCCTCTTCCCTCGGTGAAATGACTGCTAAGACAGATGTTCCCGTTCCCTACGGTTTTGCGACCACGGCTTACGCTTATAGATACTTTATTAAAGAAAGCGGTCTTGAAGAAAAGATGCGCGCTATTTTGTCTGAATTGACTGACGTAGAAAACAGTGCCTTGCTGCGGAGTGTCAGCTCTCGTCTGCGTGATGCTATCATGGCGGAAAAAATGCCGCAGGATCTGCAGGACGCTATTGGCGCTGCTTATGTTGAACTTGGTAAAAGAGTAGGCGAAGAAAATCCTTATGTCGCCGTTCGTTCCAGCGCTACAGCTGAAGATTTACCGGACGCAAGCTTCGCCGGTCAGCAGGATACTTATCTGAACGTGCAGGGTGCTGAAACCATTATTGCAAAGGTAAAGGAATGCTATGCTTCATGCTTTACCGACCGTGCTGTTTATTATCGTGAAAAACAAGGCTTTGATCATATAGAAGTTGCTTTGAGTGCCGTTGTGCAAATGATGGTTTTCTCTAAAACTTCCGGTGTTATGTTTACTGTGAACGTCGCTACTGGCGATGACAATAATATCCTGATCGAGGCAGCCTTCGGACTGGGTGAATATGTCGTTCAGGGTACTGTTACTCCTGATAATTATACTATTTCCAAACATGACCACAAAATCATTGACCGCTGCGTAAATGAGCAGGATATCATGCTTGTACGCAAAAAAGGCGGCGACTGTGAAGAAGTGCAGGTTCCTGAAGAACTGCGCAAAGTACAGACTTTGACTGACGAGCAGATTTTGGAACTGGCTGATTATGCCAAAAAGATCGAACAGCATTATGGCTGCTATATGGATATGGAATGGGGCGTTGATGAACGCACCAATAAAATCTGGATTCTGCAGGCCCGTCCGGAAACCGTATGGAGCCGCCGCAATAAAGAAGGAGGAGCAAAAGTGCAGGAAAGCAAATCTATGACTACTACTGATCATAAAGTTATCGTGAAAGGTTTGCCTGCAAGCCCGGGTAAAGTTTCTGGACGCGTGCACGTTATTCTTGATCCTTCCCGCATCGATGAATTTAAAGAAGGCGAGATTCTTGTTACTGAGATGACTGCTCCTGACTGGGTTCCGGCAATGAAAAAAGCCAAAGCTATCGTTACCGACAGCGGCGGAATGACCTGCCATGCTTCTATCGTCAGCCGCGAGTTGGGCATTCCCTGTATCGTTGGCACAAAGAGCCGTGGCGAAGCTGCTACTGTTACTATTCCTGACGGTATTGATGTAACTATCGATGCTACTCATGGCGTAGTTTATGAAGGCATTATTGAAGAAGCTAAAAAAGAAAATCAGGCAGGCGCTGCTGTAGCGGTTGCTGAATACTTCCCGCCTACTGGCACTAAAGTTTATATGAATTTGGGCGATCCTGAACTGGCTGATAAATATTCCAGTCTGCCCTGCGATGGTATCGGCTTGATGCGTGAAGAGTTCATCTGGACTACTTATATCCATGAACATCCTTTGTATCTCATTAAAACCGGTCATCCTGAAAAAGTTGTCGATCAGCTGGCAGAAGGTATGCGTCAGGTTTGTCAGGCAATGGCACCCAGACCTGTTACCCTGCGTTTCAGCGATTTCAAATCCAGTGAATATCGTGATTTGAAAGGCGGCGATGAGTTCGAGCCGTATGAACCTTCCGCATTGTTGGGCTGGCGCGGTGCTTCCCGTTATTATGATCCCAAATACATCGAAGCTTTCAAGCTGGAATGTCAGGCTGTAGTGAAAGTTCGTGAAGAGTTTGGTCTGAAAAATCTTAATGTTATGATTCCTTTCTGCCGTAATGTAGAGGAATGTGAAAAAGTGGTTAAGATCATGGCTGAATGTGGCTTGGAACGTGGTAAGGACTTTAAAGTATGGCTGATGGCTGAAATCCCTTCCAATATTATTCTGGCTGATCAGTTCAATAAATATGTAGACGGTTATTCTATCGGTTCTAATGATTTGACCATGCTGGTGCTTGGCTGTGACCGTGATAATGATACCGTTTCCCATATCTATGATGAACGTAATCTGGCAGTGCGCCGTGCAGTACGCCACCTTATCGAGGTTGCTCACAGCGAAGGCAAAACCGTTTCTATCTGCGGACAGGCTCCCAGCGTTTATCCTGAATTCTGTGAATTCCTCATTAAGAGCGGTATCGACAGCATTTCGGTAAATCCGGATACTGTTAAATTCACCAAAAAATTAGTTGCTCAAGTAGAGCAGCGTGTTATGCTTGACGCTTTAACAGGCCGTGGACGTAAAGAAGTCGAAGAACTTGACTGGAAATAATAATTAATAAAAACCCCGTTGTCTTTTAAGACATGTATCTGTCAATAAAAAGCAGACACTATTAAAACTTGTGTTTTTAATAGTGTCTGCTTTTATTTTACCAATATACCGGATATACGATAGATACAGATATTACAAGAAGCAGATTTGTATCGTTGCTGTAATTGCGCCGGAAGTAAAATTTCTGGAAAATATTTTGATTTTGGTTTGACGTACCACTTAAGGGATGATAGAATATTACCAATAGAATATTACCTTTAAAGCGGTCCTGTGAGACTGTAAGGTAGACTTTTAGGTAACTTGTACTACAAGCCTTCTTTGCCATCTTGCAGGCACAGAAGGCTTTTTTTATGTGATTAATAGGAGGTAGGACAATGGCAAAAGCAAACGTATCTCTGGGTGGCAGAGATATCCTTGATCTGGATTCACTTTCCATCGAGGAGTATGAAATGATTCTGCAAACTGCGGCAGAAATGAAGAAAATCATGAAACGTGATATCAAAAAGGTGCCGTCACTGCGGGGAAAATCCATTATCAACCTTTTTTATGAACCAAGCACCAGAACAAGAACCTCATTTGAGCTGGCTGGAAAATATCTTGGCGCTGACGTAGTTAATATTACTACTGCCAGCTCCAGCGTTGTAAAAGGTGAATGCCTGCGCGATACTATTCTTACTGTACAATCTATGGCTTGTGACGCAATCGTTATGCGCCATCCGATCGAGGGTGCCGCTGCTTATGCTGCGGAGGTTGCTGATCCTGTTATCATCAACGCCGGTGACGGAGCGCATGCACATCCTTCTCAGGGACTTCTGGATATGTTTACCATTCGTGAACAGGGAAAAGATCTGAAGGGGTTAAAAATGGCGATTTTAGGTGACGTTCTGTATAGTCGCGTTGCCCGTACTAATATCGCTGCCTGGACTAAGATGGGGGCTGATGTACATGTAGCCGGACCAATGACTTTGCTGCCTCACGATATAGAAAGTCTGGGCGTAACCGTACACAAACGTGTTGAAGATGCTATCGAAGGTGCAGATGTTATTGATGTCCTGCGCATTCAGCTGGAACGTCAGAAAAAAGGACTGTTCCCGTCTCCGCGTGAATATGCACGAATCTTTGGCTTGAATGAAAAGCGTCTGGCGCTGGCAAAACCCGATGTTACTGTCCTGCATCCCGGGCCGATGAATCGCGGCCTGGAAATTTCCTGGGAGGTCGGCTACTGCGATAACGCCGCTATTCGTGATGAAGTGCAAAATGGTGTAGCAGTACGTATGGCACTCTTATTCTTGACTTTGACGGGGGGTAAGCAAATTGAAAACATTGATTAAAAACGGTCGTGTCATCGATCCCAGCCAAAATATTGATGCCATTATGGATTTATTGGTGGAAGACGGTGTAATCAAAGAAGTTGCGGCGGAGATTAAAGCTGCTGCCGATGAAGTATATGATGCCGATGGGCTTATAGTGGCGCCTGGTTTGGTTGACGTGCATACACATTTGCGTGAACCGGGCCTGGAAGCTAAGGAAGATATCGTAACAGGTACAATGGCTGCGGCAGCCGGCGGTGTTACGACTATCGCCTGCATGCCGAATACCAAACCCGTTATTGATAACTCTATCATTGTTTCCGGTATTAAGGAACGTGCTGCACGTGAAGGCTATGTTAATGTAGAGGTTATCGGTGCTATCAGCAAAGGCGAAGAAGGTAAAGAGCTGGCTGAAATGATCGATATGTCTGAAAAAGGCGCGATGGCGTTCTCGGATGACGGGCACTTTGTCAACAGTCCGCGTCTGTTTACACTTGCCGCCAAATATATAGGTGCTTTTGATAAAGTTTTGATTTCCCATGCTATCGAACCGGAACTGGGACATGAAGGCTACATGCATGAAGGTGCTGTTTCCGCACGTATCGGAGTGCCCGGTATACCTGCAATAGCAGAAGATATTGCTGTTGCCCGCGACTGTCTTATTGCCGAATATACCGGCGCACATGTACATATTGCGCATGTTGCCAGTAAAGGCGCTGTTGATATCATTCGCGGCTTTAAGAAAAAAGGTGTCAATGTGACCTGTGAAGTTACAGTACATCATCTGACTTTAACTGACGAGGCCTGTGCTACTTACAGCAGTGCTACCAGGGTCTCGCCGCCGCTGCGCAGCATGGATCATGTAGAGGCTTTGCGCGCTGCAGTTAAAGATGGCACGGTAGATGCGATCGTCACTGACCACGCTCCGCATGCTCCTGAAGAAAAAGACGTTGAGTTCCGTTATGCTCCCTGCGGATTTACGGGTTTGGAAACATCCGTTGGTGTAGTTTTAACTGATCTTTATCATACAAACATCTTCACAATTAACGAAATTATTGGTAAAATGAGTACAGAACCTGCGAATATTTTTGCACTAAAAGCTGGAAGTTTAAAAGTCGGCTATCCGGCAGATGTAACTATTATCGACCTTAACAAAGAATGGACTGTTGATAATACGAAATTTTATACACGCGGCAAGGTAACTCCTTTCCAAGGAAAACATTGCAAAGGTAAAGCCGTAGCTACGATGGTAGCAGGTAAATTCGTAATGAGAGATGGTGAAGTATGCAAACGGTAGCAAGAAAAGGTAAATTGGTATTAAAAGACGGCAGCGTTTATGAAGGCGAGCTATACGGTAAACGCAATGCGGTAGGCGAGGTTGTTTTCACTACCGGTATGAGCGGTTATCAGGAAACCTTAACGGACCCGTCCTTTTGCGGTCAGATTGTTGTTATGACTTATCCTTTAGTTGGAAATTACGGTACTAACGATCTTTTTAATCAGGGGCGTAAATCTTTTTTTCAGGGATATGTACTCAGTGAGCTGTGCGATCATCCCAGCAACTGGCGCTGCGAAAAAACTCTGGAACAGTTTCTGGATGAACAGGATGTGCCTGTACTGACAGGTGTTGATACACGTGCGATTACCCGCAAACTGCGTAATTATGGTGTGCTGCAGGGCGTTATCGTGCCGGCAGATATGCCGCAGGAGGAAGTAGAAAAGCTGCTGGCTACACCGGAGGTACATGACCAGGTGGCTACAGTAACAACTCCCGAAATTTATACGCTTGGCAACGGTAAATACCATGTTGCGGTCATGGATTTTGGTATCAAACAAAATATCCTTGAATATCTGGCCAGCTTTGACTGCCATTTGACGGTTTTTCCTGCATATACTACAGCAGAGGAGATTTTGGCGGCCCAGCCGGACGGTATTTTCTTGGCTAATGGCCCCGGCGATCCGAAAGATTTACAGCCGATCATAGCGGAAGTTAAGAAGCTGATCGGCAAGAAGCCGATTTTCGGTATCTGCTTAGGACATCAAATTTTAGCTTTGGCTAATGGCGCTGATACTTTTAAAATGAAATTCGGGCATCGTGGCGTCAACCATCCGGTTAAAGACCTGGTGGAAAATAAGGTGCTGATCAGTTCACAAAACCATGGTTATGCTGTTGACGAAAAATCTTTAGCCGGTCTGAATGTGGAAATAACTAACATCTCACTGAACGATGGTACGATTGAAGGTCTGCGTTATCTTGACCATCCTTCTTTCGCAGTCCAGTATCATCCTGAAGCAAGCCCCGGACCAGGCGGTCATGAATATTTATTTAAACGTTTTGTAAAAATGATGGGAGGCCAAAACTGATGCCAAAGCTGCAAAATATCAAAAAAGTTCTTGTTATCGGTTCCGGCCCGATCATTATCGGTCAAGCTGCTGAGTTTGACTATGCCGGTACTCAGGCCTGCCGTTCTCTGAAAGAAGAAGGGCTGGAGGTCGTACTTGTCAACAGTAACCCGGCTACGATTATGACGGACGTGCATATTGCCGACCGTGTTTATATTGAGCCTGTTAATGTTGAATTTTTGGAAAGTGTTATTAAACGCGAGCGTCCTGATTCTTTGCTGGCAACTTTGGGTGGTCAGGTTGGCCTGAATCTTGCAATCGATCTGGAGGAAAAAGGTATTCTGCGCGAATATAACGTGCAGCTTTTAGGTACTCAGATTTATAGTATCAAGAGAGCAGAAGATCGTGAGCTTTTCAAAGAAACTATGGAAAAAATCAATCAGCCGATTCCGGAAAGCGCTATTGTTGAAACGATGGCGGCAGCGAAGGAATTTGCCCGTAAAGTCGGGTTTCCTCTGATCGTTCGGCCAGCATATACTTTGGGCGGCACCGGCGGCGGTATTGCTGAAAGTGAAGATGAACTGGATGAAATCGTTAATAAAGGTCTGAAATACAGTCTTATTGGTCAGGCATTGATTGAACGCAGCGTAGCGGGCTGGAAAGAGATTGAATTTGAAGTGCTGCGTGACGCGGCTGATAACTGCATCACTGTCTGCTCAATGGAAAATCTTGATCCTGTAGGCGTACATACCGGCGATTCTATCGTTGCCGCTCCGGCGCAGACTCTGAGCGATCGCGAAGTACAGCTGCTGCGTCAGGCTTCTATTGATATAGTACGTGAATTGGGTGTGCGCGGCGGCTGTAATGTGCAGCTGGCATTGGATCCAAATTCTGAACGTTATTATGTAATCGAAGTAAATCCGCGTGTCAGCCGTTCTTCGGCTTTGGCTTCTAAAGCTACCGGTTACCCGATCGCAAAGGTTTCCAGTAAAATAGCTATCGGTTATAATCTGGACGAGATTCAAAATGCTGTAACGAAAAAGACAACTGCCTGCTTCGAGCCTTCTATTGATTATGTAGTACTGAAATTCCCGCGCTGGCCTTTTGATAAATTTGTTACAGCCGACCGTACATTAGGCACCCAAATGAAGGCTACCGGCGAAGTTATGGCTATCGAACGCACACTGGAAGCAGCAATGCTGAAAGCGATCCGTTCTTTGGAAATCGGTTTGACTCATCTGGAAATGCCGGAATTAAAAGAACTGAGTGATGAAGAAATTCGTGCTCGCATTTCTAAGATCGATGATGAACGTATCTTTGTTGTTGCCGAAGCACTTCGTCGAGGCGTAAGTCTGGAAGAGATCCATGAGATTACGATGATCGACAGATGGTTCCTGCAGAAAATATTGAATATCGTCAAGATGGAAACTGTTTTAAAAACTGAACCGATGACTAAGGAGATAATGCGTAAAGCTAAACGCATGGGCTTTGCCGATGTGGTTATTGGCGAATATATCGGTAAACAGATGATGGAAGTACGTGCTATGCGTAAGGACTGGGGCATTATCCCAACCTATAAAATGGTTGATACCTGTGCTGCCGAGTTTGAAGCTGAAACACCTTATTATTATTCTACCTATGCTGTTGAAGATGAAGTGCGCGTCAGTGATAAAAAGAAGGTTGCTGTTTTAGGCAGCGGACCGATCCGTATCGGGCAAGGCGTAGAGTTTGACTATTGCTCTGTACATTCCGTATGGGCACTGAAAGAGCTTGGATATGAAACCATCATTATTAACAATAACCCGGAAACTGTAAGTACGGACTTTGATACTTCTGATCGTCTGTATTTTGAACCTTTGACAGTAGAAGATGTTTTGAATATTCTTGATAAAGAACAGCCTGAAGGCGTTATCGTACAGTTTGGCGGCCAAACGGCAATCAATCTGGCTGGACCGCTTGCAGATGCAGGCGTGAAAATACTTGGCTCCAGTGTTGACAGTATTGACAGAGCCGAAGATAGAGAACGTTTTGAACAGCTTTTGACAAACTGCAATATTCCGCGTCCGAAAGGGCATACTGTTTTTGATACGGCAGGCGCTTTAAAAGCTGCAGCTGATGTCGGATATCCGGTTATGGTTCGTCCGTCTTATGTTTTGGGCGGTCGCGCAATGGAAATAGTTTATAATGATGAAGAACTGAAACATTATATGTCCAGTGCTGTTAAGGCTTCACGCGAACATCCGGTACTGGTCGATCATTATCTGCAGGGTACAGAGGTCGAAGTCGATGCTATCTGCGACGGTAATGAAGTGCTGATTCCCGGTATTATGGAGCATATCGAACGTGCAGGTGTGCATTCCGGCGATTCTATCGCTGTTTATCCGCCGCGTAATCTGTCCGAGTCAGTTATCAAAACTATCATTGATTATACCAACCGTATGGCACTTGGACTGGAAGTAAAAGGTATGATCAACATCCAGTATATCGTACGGAATAATGAGGTTTATGTAATTGAAGTAAATCCGCGTTCTTCCCGTACAGTTCCTTTCCTGAGTAAGGTCACCAACGTGCCGATGATCAATGTAGCAACTAAAGCAGCTATGGGTCATTCGCTGCGTGAGCAGGGGTATAAACCAGGCTTGGGCTTCTTCCCGGACTATTATGCAGTTAAAGCCCCTGTGTTCTCCTTCAACAAAATGAGTAATGTCGATATTACATTAGGGCCTGAGATGAAATCTACAGGCGAAGTAATGTGCGTTGATTATCAGTACTCACGTGCTTTGTATAAAGCATGTATTGCTTCCGGTATCAATGTACCGCATGAAGGCTCGATACTGATCACTGTTGCTGATATGGATAAACCTGAAGCGGCAGAAATTGCGGCCGGTTTTGCCGATCTGGGCTATGAAATCATGGCTACCGGAGGTACAGCGGAATATCTGAAAGAAAAGGGTGTTAAGGTGACCGTAGCGACTAAAGTCAGCGAGGGCAGCCCCAACATTCTTGACGATATCAAAGAAGGCCGGATAAGTATGGTTATCAATACAACTAACCATGGTCGTGATGCTGAGCGTGACGGCTTTAAAATCAGACGTTCTACAGTAGAGCATGCCATTGCCTGCCTGACTTCTATGGACACAGCACGTGAACTGCAGCACGTTATGTCGGCAATGCGCCGCCGCCGTGTGGTCAGCATCGTTGCATTGCAGGATTTAGCCTGGGAGGGATAAGCCCGTGCCAAAAACTATTACGAACGCCACTGTTATTGGTCAGCGTGTTTTAAACGCTACTACAAAATTAATAGAAGTTTATGCTCCCGAGATCGCCAAAACGGCGGTCCCGGGACAATTCGTGAATGTGCAGGTCTGCAAGAATACGGCTCCGTTGCTTCGCCGTCCTTTTGGCGTTGCCGGAGTAAATGCGGATAATGGTACTTTCATTATGATCTACCGCATTATTGGCGAGGCTACTCATATTCTGGCAGAAGTGTGCAGTGGAGATAAGCTGAGTATCGTAGGTCCTTTAGGCCATGGCTTCGCTATGGAGGCTGAACGTCCATTGCTGGTTGGTGGTGGTCTGGGACTGGCGCCGCTGCTGTATTTGGCAGAAGGATTCTGTGCGCAGAACAAGCCCATAGAGATTTTGATGGGAGGGCGTTCGGAAGAAGAACTGTTTTGGACAGATTTGTACGAAGATATTTGCCAAAATATCCATATTACGACAGATGACGGCAGTTGTGGTGTGCAGGGGACAGTAATTGCTCTTTTGCCGCAGCTTTTAGACAGCGGTAAATATGACTGCGTCTATGTCTGCGGGCCTGTGCCGATGATGAAAGCTGTAGCTGAAGTTGCTGACGAAAAAAATATAAAATGTCAGGTTTCTTTGGAAAAGTATATGGCCTGCGGTCTTGGCGCTTGCTTGTCCTGTTCGTGCAGTGGTATAGGCAAGCGGCTTAAGGTTTGTACCGACGGCCCGGTATTTTGGGCCGAGGAGGTGGGCGAATGGTAAAAGCATTGTATGATGGACGGTTGGCGACAAATATTGCCGGCTTGAAAATGAAAACACCGATTACCACAGCTTCCGGTACTTTTGGCTTTGGACTGGAATTTACCGACTTTCTTGATCTTGAAAAAGTAGGGGCTGTTACTGTTAAAGGTACCTCCTTAGAACCGCAGCCGGGGAATAAGGGACAGCGTGCTGTTGAAACTCCGTCAGGGATGCTCAACAGTATCGGACTTGAAAATCCTGGTGTGGATTATTTTTTGGAAACAACGTTGCCGCAACTGCGTCAGTATGACGTACCGGTAATAGTTAATATTTATGCCCATTCCTATGAAGATTACGGCAAGGTTGCCAAAAAACTGGATGTAGAAGGCGTTGACGCTTTAGAAATAAATATTTCCTGCCCAAATGTCAAAGAAGGAGGCCTGGTTTTTGGTACCTGCCCTGACAGTGCAGCTGAAGTAGTTAAAGCGGTAAAAAGCAATACGTCTAAAATGGTGATTACCAAGCTTTCACCCAACGTGACCGATATCGTAGCCATGGCCCAGGCTGTAGAAGCGGCGGGAACTGACGCTATTTCACTGATCAACACCTTGATTGGTATGAAAATAGATATTGACAGGCAAAAGCCGGTTTTAGGCAATGTTATCGGCGGACTTAGCGGTCCGGCTGTACGTCCTGTTGCAGTGCGGATGTGTTATCAGGTTGCTCAGAACGTACATGTGCCTATTATCGGTATGGGCGGCATTATGACAGCAGAAGATGCGATAGAATTTTTTCTGGCAGGTGCCAGCGCAGTTGCTGTAGGAACTGTTAATTTTACCAATCCTTGTATTGCAGAAACTATTTCACATGGGATTTTGGAATATATGGATAAGCATGGCATTAAAAAACTTAAAGATATGATCGGTTTGGCGTTGCCAGAAGGTAAGATCCATCTGAAACGCGCTGTAAAACGTTAAGGGGGTGGCAGGATGAATCATGACGATCGTTTGATCGTAGCTTTGGATTTCCCCACAATGGAACAGGCTAAAGCAGTAGTATTGGAATTAGGAGATAATGTCAGCCATTATAAGGTTGGTATGGAGCTTTATTATGCTGCGGGAAGTGAAATGATACGCTTCCTCAAAGGTCATAATAAGCAGGTGTTTCTTGACTTAAAATTACAGGACATTCCCAATACCGTTGCAGGTGCTTTGGCGGTTCTTACTGGTTTAGGTGCAGATATGATGAATGTACATGCCGTAGGCGGTAAAAAGATGATGCAGGCAGCTGTTAAATCTGTGCGTGAAGCTGCTGCAAAATTGGGACGCCCGGCGCCGAAACTGATTGCTGTTACTATTTTGACCAGTATGGATGATGAGCAGTTTGGTGATCTTAATTATAAGAACACTATTGCAGAGCAGGTTATTGCTTTGGCAAAGCTGGCACAGGAAGCTGGCATGGATGGTGTCGTTGCCTCGCCACAGGAAGCTGCAGGTATTCGAAGTGCCTGTGGTCCCGAGTTTTTGATCGTTACGCCCGGTGTACGTCCGGCTGGTGCGTCTATAGATGACCAAAGCCGTATCGCTACTCCTGTCGGAGCATTTAAAAATGGTTCCAGCCATATCGTAGTAGGGCGTCCTATTACTAAAGCAGAAGATAAAATTGCTGCGGCACAAAGCATCGTAGCAGAAATCAGAGGTGTTTGATATGTTGCAAGAAAAAGAAGTAATGCAGCTTTTAGAAGAAACTGAAGCCGTGCTTCACGGACATTTTTTGTTGACCAGTGGTTTGCACAGCCCTATGTATGTAGAAAAATTCAATGTGCTGCAGCATCCTAAATACACAGAAAAGCTTTGTCAGGAGTTGGCTGAACGTTATGCTGCTGATAATGTAGAACTGGTAGTAGGTCCAATGACAGGCGGTATCCTGCTGGCGCACGAAGTTGGTAAAGCGCTTGATACCCGTGCTATTTTTACCGAACGCGAAAATGGTAAAATGACTTTAAAACGCGGTTTTGAGATTCCAAAAGGAACTCGTGTACTGATCGTTGAAGATATTGTTACAACTGGCGGCAGTGTTATGGAAGTTCTGGATGTTGTTAAAGAACATGGCGGCATTCCTGTCGGTATTGGGCTTTTGGTTGACCGCAGCGGCGGTAAAGTTGATTTTGGTATTCGTACTGAAGCTTTACTGCATCTTGATGTACCAACATTTAAAGAAGAGGACTGCCCACTTTGTAAAGAAGGCAAGCCTTTTAATAAACGCGGCCGCACCGGTAAATAGCTTCTAAAGTGTTGATAGTATAAAAATAAAGGCCGATTGCTTGATTATCAGCAATCGGCCTTTATTTTTATGTGATTTTTGTTATAATAGAAGCTGTGTGTGAAAGGGGTAGAGAAGATGTATGTTGTAATCAGAGACCATATTTTAGAAGGCGACAGTCTTGAGGATTTGGCGGCCTGTTTGCTAAGGTGGATGCCGCCTTTGGTGCCGTGGATGCTTGATCTGCAAAATGAAGTGAAAGAGCAGGCAGGTGAATATGGCAGTGAAGGCCAGGCATTGTTAGCTGTTATTAAAGGAGATAGGGAGAAATATAAAATAGACTATCAAAGTAAGGACAGTCCTTTTTTATAAGTAATAACCAAGGGAAGCCAGGCATTACAGCTGACTTCCCTTGGTTTTATTTTAACATGTCTAAAATAAAAAAGCTGCAGACATCGTCTGCAGCTTACTTTTGCGTGGCAGGGGCAGTAGGAATCGAACCCACAACCAACGGTTTTGGAGACCGCTACTCTACCAGTTGAGCTATACCCCTAAAATGGAGCGGAAAACGAGATTCGAACTCGCGACCCCCTCCTTGGCAAGGAGGTGCTCTACCACTGAGCTATTTCCGCAAATGGCGACCCGGATGGGACTCGAACCCACGACCTCCGCCGTGACAGGGCGGCATTCTAACCAACTGAACCACCGGGCCATTTGTCAGTAGTCCTGACAGATATAAATAATACCATAAAACCATGAATGATGCAAGGATTTTCTGTGAAATTACTAAATTACTTTTCAGCGGCTTTGCAAAATAACCGTTTTAGCGTATAATCATAAGTAATATCAACGATAGTACTGTTTCGTTGAGTCATCAAAGTAAATAAGGAGGATGTATCATGCTCAAAACCCCAGATTGGGCTGCAGGAGCCGAATATCTGCGTGAACATGCGTCTGAGCTGATCCCATTGATCGATAGGTTTCCTGTGTGTGAATTGAAACCCGAGCCGCAGGAGAAGTATTTCGGGACGTTAGTGACAGGTATTGTTTCACAGCAGCTGCCGCCGGATGTAAGTTTGCAGTTATTAAAAAATTTAGGCAAGTTTTTGGGAAATCCGCTGCAGCCGCAGGCAGTACTGGAGGCCTCGATGGAGGATTTATGTGAACAGGGACTTGTGAAACAGAAAGCCGAATATTTGAAAAGCTTTGCTGAAGCAGTTGTTGCAGGTAAGGTCACTATAGAAAATTTTTCTGAAATGACTGACACTGAAATAACCAAGCAGCTTGTTCAGATTCGCGGCTTGGGGCAATGGACTATTGAAATGTTTTTATTGCTTGCCTTGTGCCGTACAGACGTAGTGCCATCAGCAGATTTTATTTTTAAAAAAGAGCTGAAAGAATTGAAGGGATTAAATGATATCCCAAAACGCGGTCAAATAATGACTCTTACAGAAACATGGCGTCCATGGCGTTCTTTGGGAGTGTGGTATTTGTGGCAGGAAGCAGCATTTAAAGAAGAAAATAAAAAAGTAAAATAAAAATGAGGCCGTATTGATACGGCCTCATTTTTATTTTACAAATTTCCACTACTGAGAAGTTTCTTCAAATCGCATACCTGCTGTGAATTGCGTTTTTGAGAATAAAATTTTAAAAATTTCTGAGCAATAACTGACAAGGGCCTATCTTTAACTTTAACTACAGTTTTGAAAAGATCAATGGTTGTATCAGATATTCTTTTCGTTACCAGATCAGAACCTAAAAATTCGCCCGGTTCGATAGGTACTACGGCAACGGCGGTTTTTTCGTAAGCCCATTGCAGTGTAGTATTGCGGGTGGTACTAACGCTGAGTATTTGTGGAGATAAGGCATTTTCCGCGCAACATTTTTTTAATAAATCGCAGCAGCCGGCAGAGACACTCAGCGGCATTTCAGATAATTCTTTCAGAGTAATATCGGATGTGGTATTGTCGAGCCACACGGCTTCTTTATGAAAAACGGCTGATAATTCTTCACGGCGTTGAAAAAGAACCTCAAAACTGTCTTCGTGTGTGATCGGAACGCTTAAAATTCCAAGCTCGGTAATGCCGTTTAGAAGCTGTTGCGCCTGTTCGGCAATTCCTCCCTCATAAATTTCATAAGTAACCTTTGGATACAGCTGGCAAAATTCTTTTAGCGATGTACTGATAAACAGGGAAGACCGCGAATTTGCGGCGCTTATACGCAAAGTTCCCACAGCTCCGCCGATAATATTATCGATTTCATTTCTTGCCAGATCCTCCAAAGAGCAGATATATTTGGCCTTTTGATATAAGATCCGGCCAGCTTCTGTTAAAATAAGCTGGCGGCTTCCGCGCGTTGTAATAATAAGCTTAGCACCAAAGAAATTTTCAAGTGTTTTTAATTGTTTACTAAGTGCCGGCTGTGCAACATGCACACATTCGGCAGCACCTGTAAAACTTCCTGCTTCAATGATAGCCAGAAAATTTCTGTAGCTTTCTAATTCCATTTCAATAACCTCCTGATAATAAAAAAACGCCCTGCACGGACGTAAAGAAAATAAACAAGTCAATGTTATGATCTTTTTTCCTGTCACTCGCAGCAAAAGATAAACAATCTGGCTATACTGACTTTACAGTGGCGGGACCGTGTCATAAAATGACTTTGACCTGATTGTTTTAACAATATGAAGTTTCAGCTGTTTCTTATTTTAATCGTTCCATTATTTTGTGTCAATATAAAATATTATTTGTTCGTAAAGATAATTATTAGTTTTTCCTAAATGTTATAACTTAAATTCCTAATAGGTATTTTTATTATTTTACTCTCTGGGGTATACTTTAGGTGTCGCAAGCAGTAAAAATTATCAGCACCTATAAAGAATATTTTTAAGGAGTGATTTTGATGACAGAAGCAACAATGGCCAATAATTCCGTGAAATTTAACAACGAGGGTGAAGGATTCCTGTTCAGCCATCTGCGTAAACAACGCCAAATGGCAGCGAAGGTTTTTCCGCATTGCGGCGAACGCGGCTATGGTTTTATCCGTCGTGTACAAGGCTGTGAACTTCCGGCTGAAGCATTGAAGGCTCTTAAAAGAGAATGAGCTGCGGCAGTGTTTTAGAAGTGCTGGTAAATTACTGTAAGGTTTTTGAAAGTGAATTCTACCGAAACTATATCAAAACCATTTTACTTTGATATTATCTAATAATGATGTTTACAGTACTGGAAAGCTGTTATCTATCAAAACAGACCTGATATTTCGGGTCTGTTTTGATTTTTATTATCATTTTTGCGATATGCAAATTTAGCATAACTTTAATGAATAATAGGTATTTTTATTATTTAGGAATTTATTATATACTCTTTTTCAGTGAAAGGCACTCTTGAAAAAGGCTGGAAGGAGGATAGTGAAAATGCCAAGTGAAAACAGTAAAGAAATATCAAAAATAAAAGAGTTCCTCAAACAAGTTGATAAAAAATACTATCACAGGGCTATTCAAAACAGGCAAGCGTCCAGTAGTGTTTTTCCGCATCGGGGTGAAGATGGAAGACTGTTTTTAAACACGTTTCAATATGTCAATCTGTTTAAAGAAAACTAGGAGGGAAAAGAATGACACCCGCAATCAAATGTTTAATCTTATTAGCGATCGTTGCACTTTTATTTGTAACAGAAATGATTCCCCTTGCTATGACAGCAATTGGAGCATCCGTTGCCTGCTACGCTTTGGGACTTGTTCCTGAAAACCAGATTTTTTTGGGGCTGGCTGATTCTACGGTAGTTCTTTTTGGCGGCATGTTTGTAGTTGGCGCAGCAATGTTTTATACAGGGCTGGCCCAAAAAATTGGCGGCGGCGTTGTACGGATGTTTGGCAAAGGTGAAAATAGCCTTATGTTTGGCATTATGATCATTGCTGCGCTTATGTCGGCAGTGCTTTCTAATACTGGTACAACTGCCTGCCTGATACCTGTTGTTATGGGGATTTGTGCTAATGCCAAAATTTCTGCTTCGCGTGAATTGATGCCTTTGGCATTTGCAGCCGGACTTGGCGGTACGATCACTCTTATTGGCACACCGCCAAATATTCTGGCAAATGTAGCTTTAAAAGCAGCAGGTATGCCTGAGCTGCAATTTGGTTTTTTTGAGTATGCCTGGATCGGTATCCCTATTACAATCGCCGGCATAGTTTATATGATGTTTATTGGTAAATACTTGTTGCCTAAAGATAGTGGTACACTTAATCTTGAAATAGACGAAGAAATTCTGGAAAATGAAACCAGTACCCAAAAACAGATTATTTGCGGAATTATTATGGTTGGTGTTATCGGCAGCATGGCAACTGGTATCGTGCCCTTGGAAATTGCTGCGGTTGTTGGTGCTGTAATTGCGGTACTTACAGGCTGCCTTACCGAAAAACAAGCCTACAATTCCATTGACTGGGTCACCATCTTTCTTTTTGCAGGTATGATTCCGGTGGCGACAGCTATGAATACCAGCGGCGCAGGTAAACTTATCGCTGAAGCTACGGTAAAAATGCTTGGTGGTGATCCTTCTCCATATATGGTAACTGCTGTTTTGTTTGGGCTTGCTGTTGTACTTACGCAGTTCATGTCCAATACAGCATCTAAAGCCCTGTTATGTCCTGTTGGTATTGCGCTTTCTGCCCAAATGGGGGCGTCTCCCAAAGCTGTACTGATGGCTATTTTGATTGCGTCTTCCTGTGCTTTTGCATCTCCGGTAGGAACACCGCCCAATACTTTGGTACTTGGCCCTGGCGGCTATAAATTTATGGACTACTTAAAGGCAGGTACCGGACTTGTTGCTGTTTGTCTTATTGTTTCCATTATTGTTATACCTATTGTCTGGCCGTTTTTCCCGGTTAGTGCATAAATTAAGCAAATCTTATCCTTCAGATATAGACTTATAATACCTTCTCCTTTTTTGAATCGGGTACTTACGTTTTGAGACATGGCGTAAACTGCTTTGATTCAGGCCCCTGCATAATAATGTGGGGGCATTTTTTTCAAAAAATTTGAGATATACATAAATAAATCATGTTACAATATAGATAATAAAAACTACTAGTATATCGCTTTTAATAACTACAAAATTAAAGAAAAATTTTACTTAGATTTTTTTAATTAAGCTAAATGGAATTAATGAGCTGAAAGTGCTAAATTATAAATTGAAAAATATAGAAAGGACTGATCAAAATGCAAACAAAAAGTATTTTGGCAAAAACAGCAGTAGTCATAAGCCTGTGTGCTTTATGCAGCAGTGTATTTGCAGCTCCAACCAGTAAAACGCTTACAAAAAGTGAAGAGCTTTATCCTCAGGGCTGGACTGTAGGAGACCAGATAAAGTTTAAAAAAGGTACAACGGCCAGTCTTAATGATAATGGAGCTGTTATCAGCGGTGTACTGGCAAGTGATACCTATTTGCGTCCACAAGGGTGGCAGCGTATTATTAACGATTATTATTTTGTTTCTGCATATACTAACCGCAGCCCGTTTTTCCCGCGTTATTACAGATATTGGAACAATAACAGTACCTACAATATAGCACTTTCCAGTTATGGGCATATCCGTTATAAAGGCGGTACGGCTGTGACCTTCAGCGAACAGGGAACGGTACTTAATGGCACCATAGCTGATGAAACAACAGTTGGCCTTGGTTCAGAAAAATATGGGTTTATAGCCTTTAAAAGCGGCACCATCCTTGATTTTTATAATGACGGTGCAGTAAAAAAGGGGACTTTGGCAGAAGATACTAAACTGCGGCCTGTTGGCTGGCAAAATAATGCCGTAGATATGGAGAATGCAGGTTTTGTTGAATTTAAAGGAAAAAGCATAGTCAGCTTTACTCCAGACGGTGAAGTAACAAACTGTACAGTAAAAGAGCCTTTAAAATGGAAAGACAATGGTGTAGAAATTGAATTGCCGGGTGGTTCAATAATCAACTTTACTGAACAGGGTGCGGCAATAGTTAAAGAATAAAAAAGATAAAAATAACAGTAGAATTTAAAATTCTACTGTTATTTTTTGACTTTTACTGAAAGTTTGTTTAAATAGCTGCCATTATCATTGGTAACCCAGTGATTTCTGATTGAAGTCATATAAAGATCGCTGACCGCCTGCAGGTTATTATCCTGTAAATACTGGTAAAGCATAGTGACATATGGTTTGCCGTACGAACAATAAATACCTTCAAAGTAAATTGTTGCATATGATCCTGCAGCTTTAAGAAAAAAGTAAGGTGAATCAAAAGGCTGAGAAAATGATTGGTAAAAATACTTGGTATGGGGCCGTTTACCAGCTATAAAAGCAGTCTTATCAAGTATATAACCCGAAACATGATTGTTAAAAGTAACATAATCAGCCAAGGTTGATAAATGCTGAGCCGAGATTTTTGTTCTGATTTTTAAATCAGCATTCTGCGGAACAGGATCGCTTAAAAAAAGATATTCTTCGGCTTCTGCTGTTAAATGAACCGATTCTACAGGTAAAGCTTCAGTGTTTTCTAAGAAGTTGATTCTGTCACTAAGCTCACTGCGCATTTTTTGAAGATTAAGCAAAAGCTGATCTAATATATTGGCATGTTTGGCAAGTAAGTCTTTGTAATTGGATGTAGATTTATTATTAAGATACTCACCAATTTCCGGTAAAGATATATCTAATTTTCGTAACGCTAAGATGATCTCTAAGGAAAAGAATTGTCGTCGGGCATAATAACGGTAACCGTTATCATCAATAAACTCTGGTTTGATCAGGCCAAGCCTGTCATAAAAAAGTAAGGTTTTGCGATGAATATTACACAAGGAAGCCAGTTCTCCTGTTGTAAATAATTTTTTTTTATTTTTTTCCATAAATTTTCACCAACCTCTTGACTGTCTAATGACTATACATAGTATTATATCACATATAGTAGTGAAATAAATTTAATATTAAATACTGGTAATCTATAACGAGTAAAAGTTAGTGAGAATCTAACACGGTCCCGCCGCTGTATTAGCAGTGATTAAAACTGCTTGAGTCAGAATTTACCAGCAACTCTATGCCTGCGAGAGACAGTATAGGGAAGATATGGCAGTAAATTTTGTCTGTATCCTCCTTATCTGTTTTCAGAGAAGGAGGAGTTTCTATTTTACGACTATATTTAGAGAAGGGTATCAATGAATTAAAATTTGAAAGGAAGTTGAATTTGATGAAGCAAAGCTTAGAAAAAAATACTCTGATGATTGCATTGATAACTGGCAGTGTCATCTGGGGGGGTACATCAGTGTATGCAGAAGAACCGGAACAGGTTTTTACACTTGATCCAATGATAGTAACAGCAACAAGAACTGAAAAAAGAGATTTAGATGTGCCGGCAACGACAAGCATATATACCAGCAAACAACTTGAAGCTACAGGTGCAACAACTGTTGAGGGAGCTTTAAAATATGCGACTGGTATCGTCTATAAATCAGAAACAGCAGGAGATGGCGGCGGTGAATTTTTGATTAGAGGTAAGCGGCGTGGTACCATGGTATTAGTTGATGGAATACCATTAAATGTCAGAACCGGTTATTATGATCTTGACAGAATAAATATTGCAGATGTAGAGCGTATTGAAGTAGTACGTGGTGGTGGTGCCGTGCTTTATGGCAGTGATGCAACTGGTGGTGTTATAAACATTATTACAAAAAATAAAAGAACTAATAGTGTCTCAGCAACAGTAGGTAATTATGGAGTACAAAAATATGCGACATCTTTACAAGCAGGTAAATTAGGGATTGGTGCCAGCTGGAATAAAAAAGGTAATATATACCATACTTCAGAAGGTGATAAATATTTTAATTTTTTAGGCGGTGAAAAAACTATCCTGTCTATGAATTATAAATTTGATGATGCGTGGAGAGTTACTGCCGATTACAATAATTATGATTATAAAAGAAGCTATAATCAAACAAGTACTGGCTTGCCAACTGATAAAAGATTCTTAGATAAAGAAGAATATAAATTTGTACTAAGTTATCATAAAGACGGCTGGAATGCTAATGCTTTTTATCATAAATCCAGTTCTGATACCAAATATCATTATTGGAAAAATAATATAATTTTTAAAGATGCATATTTTTATGGAAATGATGATAAGGTAATGGGTTTAGATGTAACGAAAGAATTTGAAACTAAAAATGATACAGTACTTGTTGGGGTAAAAATGTACAACGAAGGTTATAATTATTATAACTTCTATGATCCTGCCTATAAAAAACAACCTAAACTAGAGTATGACTATGACAGAAATGTATATTCTGTTTTTGCACAGGTAGATCACAAATTTGATAAAAAAAATAATCTGATCCTTGGAGCGAGAGAAACATGGACAGGCAGTAGTCCAGATGGTACTAATTACAGTGAATTTACGCCACAGATTCAGTATTTACATAAAATGACAGATGATTTAAGTGCTTATGCCAGTGTAGGTAAATCTTTTACACTGCCAACATTGACTGATATGTATGGTAAAGATCAGATAATAAAAAATACACAAATCAGACCGGAAGTTGGTATGCATTATGAAACTGGTTTAAAATATATTTCTGGTATTCATTCCTGGAAGTTAGCGCTGTTTAAAAGTGATGTAAAAGATTTTATTACTGGTGCTACTGACGCAGCAACAGGAGAAACATATGCAGTAAATGAGGATACAAAAAATATGGGAATTGAAATTAATTGTGAAATAACTGGTAAAAATGGATTCAGTAGTAATTGGGGCGTATCTTACAGTAATCCTAAATATAAATCTGCAGATGAAGATAATGGTAAGTGGAAAAGAAATTACGGTAGATGGTTGTTAAACGGCGGACTAAATTATCAGCAGGATAAATTTAATGTAAGTCTAAATGGAAGCTTTATGGCAGATCGTGTTTTGCAAAAATATCAGGAAAAGATAAAACCATACTTCTATACAAGCTTAAATGCTGTTTATAAACCAACTAAAAACCATGAAATCTTTTTAAATGTAGATAACCTGTTAAATAGAAGAGATATTACTTCCCATGTTTCTTCACGCTATATTTCCTTGGGTAGGAATTTTGAAATTGGTTATAAAGTTTTGTTCTAAATTTGAAATTGCAGTTTTATAGGAGAAGAAAATGCGCAGTATTATTCTAATAATGGTTTTAATAACAGCAACGCTTACTGGCTGCGGCGTCGTTAAAGACACTGAAGTACCATCCGGCGCTTTCCCAGGTGAATACTATCAGGTAACGGATGATAAAGGCAATGTACTGGAATTTAACAAAAAGCCAACACGTATCTATGCTACTACCCTGAGTATTGAAGAAATACTTGTTGATCTGGTACCATTGAACCGAATCGTCGCGATTTCAGAGCCGGCTGCGGATACTAAAATATCATTAATTGCTGATAAAGCTGCGCATATTTCTGTAAAATTGCCTCAAAAAGCAAGCACAGAAAAAATACTCAGTTTAAAGCCGGATCTTGTTATAGTACAGGAAAATTCTAATGCAGCTTTTATTCAATCGCTAAAAGATGTTGGACTGAAGGTCTATATAACCAAAGTACCAACTACAGTAAAAATGGTACGCAGCAGAATCATCAATCTGGCTGCAGCTGTTGGCGAAAAGCAACAGGGTGGGAAAATTATTAATGAATTAGATAACAAAACAGAAACAGTTAAAAAAGTAATTGGGCAAATACCAAAATCAGAAAAAAAAATTTTGATGGCCTATTCACTGTTGGGGGTTTTTGGCAGTGCAGAAGGATTGTTCCATGATATTTGTATAAGTGCGGGCGTCACCAATGGTGCGGCACTGGCTGGGCTGGTTCGAGGAGAACATCTAAGTAAAGAAAAAATAGTTGAAGTTGATCCAGATATACTTATGTTTTCTGATTACAGTTCCACACAGGAAGGAGATTCAGAACTTTTTAGAAAAGAAGTCCTTGATGATCCGGCACTGCAAAGCATCAAAGCCATCAAAAACAAAAATATCATAATCATCAAAGACCGCTACAGGTATGCGGCATCTCAATATATTGGTGATGCAATTTGTGATATTGCACAAAAAACATATCCAGAGTATTTTGACCAAATAAATAACTGATACAGGTATAATTATGATAAAAAAAACGAATAGAAAGAAAGTTATCCATTGTAATTTAAATGATATTTATATGTCCGTAGCGTTTAATAAGGGTATAGTTGTCGTTCTACATGCACCTAAGTCATGTTCTCACATAGTTTATAATGCACTGCTTGATAGTAGGAGGCGCATCGCTTTACGCTACCATAAAAAATTGCCTGCACTTAATGACAATCTTTTTGTAACGGGAATTTCTGATAAAGAAACTATTTTTGGTGGAGAGAAATTACTGAAAAATACACTGGAAGAGATAATAAAAGAAAAAAATCCAGAGTGTATTATAGTTATTTCTGGTTGTGTAGCTGGAGTTATAGGTGACGATGTTCAATCTGTTTGCACAAATACAGAAGCTTTATCGGGAATTCCCGTAATTCATATTCCTGGAGCTGGATTTATGAGTAATCAACAACAGGAAGGGATATTACTGACGACAAAATTTTTGTACGAAAAATTTGCAGATAATAATATACGAAAAAATAATAAAAGTGCGTTAATTTTTGGAATCAATAAATTGTATTTGCTGCCGCAGGATATAGAGGAAATTAAGCGACTTTACAATTATTTTAATATTGATACGATTATGTTGCCACCAGCCAATATGACACTAAAAGAGATAAAAACTATTGGTAGTGCAGGAATAGTTGGGATAAATGCTATTATTAGCAGTAAACTGGAAGAATATAAAAAATTTGCGGAAAGTTTTGCTGTAAAGCTGAAAATTCCAGCCATTGAATCTAGATTGCCTCTGACAATAAATGAAACTCTGGTGTATTTGCGGGAACTTGGTGAAAAACTAAATATGCAGGAAACCGCTGATTATGCTATTTTATCTGAAATTCGGCGTTTAGAGAAAAAAATTAATGAATTGAGAGTTTATTTATCTGGTAAAAACTGTATTCTTGCGATCAGCCATTCTATAAAATTTTGGAATCCAATGGAATTCCTTCATTTATTGCAAGATGTTGGAATAAAAATAAAATATATTATCTTATTGGAAGAACTTACAGTTAAGGAATGTGAAGAATATAAAATTTTTTTTGCGAAACATAGACTGGATGTAAAAATAATTTATGAAAAGGAAGCATCAATACTCAGTTTTACAGATAGTGTAGTCATTACCACTGATTATCGTGGATTTTTTCAAAGGCAGTACTGTATAAAAAGAAAGCGCATCGGCATTGGCGGAACGATAAGATTACTGGAAAGATTAAATATCTTGTTCCAGGAAAACAGGAGTCTGATGAATGAATAGATTGGGAAATATGCGCCCTTGCACAGGATATTGTCAAATGATTGGAGCAGCTGCTGCTTTATTAAGCATTAAAGGCATACAAGTTATTTTTAACAGTCCACGCTGGTGTGCAGTAATTGGTGAACGCGAGTTAATGAATGCTGTCAAAGATTATCAGGAAAGGCTATTTTGTTCTGAAGCGAGACAAAAAGATATTCTTTATGGGATAGAAGAATCTTTATCAGCCAGTATTGTTGAAGCCATAGCAAATAGAATGCCAAAGCTCCTGGCAATTTTGACCAGCTGTTCAATGAGTTTGATTGGTGACGATATTTTGGGGATATGTAAAAAAAATAAAGTGGACTGCCCAGTTCTAAGTATTGAAGCGGGTGGACTTACAGGCAGCTTTACGCATGGTTATCAGCAAGCGATGCTTGAGCTTCTTAAACAAACTAATTTAAAAAAAACAACTCAAAAAAATAACAAGGTTAATCTTCTTGGAATTTGTACTTGCATGCCTCATTGGCGGGGCGATCTTGAAGAGATAAAAAGAATATTGCTGTTAGCTGGTTATGACATAGGTGTCTCTTTGGGTAGTGATGGATTAGAACTAGCTGATATTAAAAGATTACCGGAAGCTGCGCTAAATGTTGTTCTTATTCCAGAACTTGGACATGAAATTGCTTCATATTTAGAAATGGAATTGGGGCAAAAATATCTGCTGCTTACCTGGCCATATGGATTTAATAATACACTTCAATGGTTACAGCATATTGGTGAAGCTATTGATTGGCCGCCGCAGTTAGAAGAACTAAAAAATGAAATATCCTTAGCAGAAAAGGATATTTTTGATGAATGTTTTTTATTAAAACATAATTTTTTAGATTATAGTTTGCAGCGTATAATCATGACAACTCCATATTCTATCGCTGATAGCTTACGTCAGGCTATAGAAAATAGTGGATATGATATTATTTCAGCTCAAGAATATTATATAAAGACCGATGAAAGTGAAATAATTGATGAAAAAAGAAACTACCATATATGGAATGAAAATATTTCTATCGACAAATTAAAAGCTGATAATTATCAATTACTGCTCGGTACAGAACGTGAAAGAATAGGTTTGGGAGATTTGGACAGAACAATATATTTAAATTTTTCCATGCCATCGAGTAAAATAAAGTCAAAAAATATATTCTTTGCTGGAATCAGAGGCTGGCAAAATTTTATGTATATGTTTAAGGAACAACTTAATACCTTGGAATACATAAAATATCAAAATCAATAATAAAACTGGGTACAATGTTGTACCCAGTTTTTAAATGTCCAGACCCACCAGATAAGAATTGACTCTGTCCTGTAATTTTTGTACTACCTGCTCGCGCACGATACTGTAAACATCTGGATTAAGAGTTATGGTATTAGTACCGGCAAACAACTTGAAATCAGACGTTGAAAAATCAATGAATAAAATCTGTTTAAAGTTCTTTTTTGTTTCCAAGTAAAGTGCAGCAAAATTATATTCAATCAAGCCGTTTTTTTGAGTACAGACTCCAAGGCTGATATTACCCATTTGATCAGAACAGGTATTGAATTTAAACAGAGTAAGTTTAGAATCATTTTCAGGCAAATTTTTTAAAGCGTTAATAGTAGCTTGCGCTAAAAGCAGGGCGTTGTTTTGCAGTAAGCCGTTGATGATTTCCAAGATAGCCTTGTCAGCTGTAAAACTTTCCCCGTGTATTTTATATTGCCAGAAAGCAGTGTTTTGGCTTACCCAGCCTAAATTAAGCAGTACTTCTGAAAATTTACTGTACCAGCCTTTAACGTCATAACGGCCAGCTGCATCTTTAGTATAAGCTTTGTCTGCCGCCAGCTGAGCCAATAAAGTTGAATTCAAAACATCACTCTTTTGCTGTTCGGTTAAATCAGCAGCAAAACTTTGCAGCATTCTATTGTTTATGCAGGCAGCCGAATCAGCGAGCTCCTGCGTATCAGATGATCGCCTTGTATGGATGTCCGGCAGTTCTAGAGCATCTATATAATGGTGAGATGCCCTCAAAAATGCATCTTTAAAAATAGAATCATGGACAAAATCAGACATAGATAAGCCTCCTCTAATTTAAAATAGGCAACCTTAATTATGATACTTCTAATTATAAAATACTGCCAATCAGGTGAAATGTCAATTAAATAATATAATAGTATAAATAGAAATGATTATTGACTGGCGGCTGTAAACAGTTTATAATGGACTACGTGCGTAAAATGATGCAATATAATAAAATATTTAAGGTACGTGTAAATGATACAGATGCAGAACAATAAACCAGTTTGTACTGAAAATATCCTGCATATTACAAGCGGAGAAATGACTGCAAATGCACTACGAGAGCTGCTTCCTCAGGAAGAAATTCTTCCTTTCAACGAAGCTATGTGCGAAGGAGAAGTCCATATCGAAATATTTAAAGATGAATTTTATCGATTGAGGGCAGCGGCTTATGGTGTTGAGTTAGAAGACTATCTGCAAAAGTCTCCAGGAAGTTTTATGCAGAACCGCTTGAAGGATTATCCTGTTTTATATTTATATTTCGACTATGACATGTTCTGTACAGTAAATATAATAACTTTACTGGCGTTTTTGGAACAGTCAGGCTATTCAGGCCGGATAAAATTTCATCTTCTGGAAGCGGATGGGAGTGTTGCCATTCTTGATACATGGCCGGTACTTTTAGGTATTTACGAAAAATGCTATTGCAGAGTTTTACTCAAACGGCAGCGGTTTATAACCGGTAATGAGCTTTTTGATAAAGGAATAGAACTTTACCTTGAGTATAAGAAAAGAAACAATCGGATCATCAGATACATAAAAGCACACAGTATGGAAGAACAAAAACATCTGGTACGAGATCTGGTGCTGAAATTTGCCGATTATGGGTTAACCGATATTGCTGCGGCTAGATTTATTACAGCTTGTCGGGATGAAAAACGGTAGTATTAAATTTATTATAAACAAAAATTAAGGAGTGTTGTAAACGATGAAAAAACAAATTATGACCTTTATTTTGACGGTTGTCATGGCTTTGGGGATCTGCGGTGCAGTATCGGCAGCAGAAGCTGGTAATGTTGTAGGGTATGTAAACGTTCAGCAAGTATTCCAAAGCTATCCTGATATTAAAACTACCATGAGCGCCGTTGATCTGGAACGCCAAAAAGCGCAGCAGGAATTTGAAAGTAAAGCAGCTTCTTTAGATGACAGCGGCAAGCAGGCCTTGGGTGAAAAACTTTCGCAGCAGGTGGCAAAACGTGAACAAGATCTGATGGGACCGATTCAGAAAAAAGTTCAGAAAGCCATTGCAACTGTAGCCAAACGTGCCGGTATCAACAGCGTTGTTGACAGCAGCGCAATGTTATATGGCGGGAAGGATTTGACTGGGGATGTAATCGCTGAAGTTTTAAAATAAAATATGGAATACTTTCATAACCCGCGCAAGATATCTTGTGCGGGTTATTTTTATGCAATAAAAGAATTTCCAAAAAAGAAAATTAAATAATAAATATAAATAAAAGATTGCATTGTAGAATTATTTGTAGTATACTTGCAAAATAAATGCATATTGATATTATCAGGTGACGCAGGTCTTAATAGAGAAGTCGGGTGCAAAACCCGCACGATCCCGTCGCTGTAAAAGTGAGTTCGTCCAAAATATGCCACTGGTATTTGTCTGGGAAGGCTTGGATGAATGATGAACTTGAGTCAGAAGAACTGCCTGATAATTACTTTACTACTGCGTGAGACAGTTAGGTAATGTTGTTGGCTTCTTTTATTTTTAATTAAGCTGTTTAATACCTTTTGCCTTAGCGCAGAAGGTATTTTTATTTTTGGGGGATTGCAAGTAAAGGTAAATAATGTGCGGTCATAAAGAATGAGTACAGGAAACGCCTTTATTTCAATAATAAAAATGTAGTGAAAGGAAGTTGAGTATGCTAAAAAAGAATTTGAGCAAAAGTGCACTGGTAGTGGCGCTTCTAACTACCACTGTCATCTGGAGGGGCACTACAGCATATGCTGAAGATCCAAATCAGGCTTTTACGCTCGATCCGATGATCGTAACTGCCCAAAGAACAGAAACCAGAGACCTGGACACACCGGCAACTACTAATATCATTACCGAACAAAATATTAAAGAAGCCGGCTATAAGAACGTTTTTGATGCAATAGAGCATCAAGTAGGATTAACAAGCACCGGTTACGGCGATGCCGGTCAAGATTTTGGTTTCAGTTCGGGCCGTACCGTTATTCGCGGCTACGACCGTGGTACCCTAGTTATGGTAGACGGTATCCCCATGAACCTGAAAAACTATAATTCCTTAGACGGTATACCCATAGATATGGTACAGCAAATAGAAATCATTAAAGGTGCTGCCGGAACCCTGTACGGAAGTGAAGCTATGGGCGGCGTAGTAAACGTCATCACCAAACGTCCAGGAGGCAAAACTCAGGTCAAAGTAAAAGGCACTGTAGGCAACTATTATAAAGATTACGGCGTTACCTATGCGGGCGAAAAACTTATCGTAACCGCATCTAAAGAATATTCTAACAAGCTTACCCACAGCAATGCTTATCCGGAAGGTTCGTCTACCGACTGGTGGGTGGGCAAAGGGCAGAAAAACAGAGCAGGGATCTCCGCCGCGCTGACAGATGAGATCGGTTTTACTTTTATCTATCAGGACGGCAATATTACTCGTGGCAGTAATAATGATGCCAAAAAAGTAGGATCAGTCTATAAAAAATATAATTATCGTTATGACGATAAACGTATTACTACAGGACTGACCTACAATGGTAAATATAACGGCATCAAAGCCCTGGTAGGTTATAACTACCGCCGTACTGAAGGCTACGACTTTGCCGCAGCAACACCGGGTCCTGTAAGCTCATCAGCCGATTTATCAAGCTGTATCGGCGACGTGCAAAAGACTTGGAATCTGGGTAAAAACACCCTCATAACCGGCTATAGCCTAAGGCGTGAAAACTATGAAAATCTGGTCACCAAAGCCAATAAAGCTCATAGAACCAGTAATGCCATCTACCTTTCGTATAACAACGTGTTCAGCGATAAATTCAGCGCTACCCTGGGGTTACGCGGCGAAATAATCGACGACCCGGTAAAAAGCGAAAATATACTGAACCCGCAGTTCCAAACCCTGTATAAAATAAACGATACTACTTCGTGGTATATAAACATCGGCAAAGCCTTCCAAATGCCAACAGTAGATTCGTACTATGGCAAAAAAGCCGCTGCTGGTACATTAAAGCCTGAAGAAGGCTGGACCTATGAAACAGGTATCAAAAAAATCTACGACAACAAAAGTATCAAACTTGCAGTCTTCCATATGGATTTTGAAAATAAAATAGGCTGGAGTGATAAAGACCCAGGTACCGGTGAACAGTACGCCATCAACAAAGGCGACTTTAGAAACACTGGTATCGAAGCAGAATTTACCCATAATGTAAATGATAAATGGCGCTATTCCTTAGGGATTGGCTATGGCAACCCCGAGGTAAAAGATCCCTCAACCGCCAACCCAAAATGGGTGCAGGATGACGGCAGGATAGATGCATCGGCTTCGGTGTTTTATTCTATCAGCAAGCTGACAAGCGGTCTTACCTATAAATATTTGGGTGACCGTGAATATTACGGCGGGCATGACGTACCGTCAAGAAGCCGACTGACCTGGAATACCTCGTATGATTTGACTAAGAATGATAACATAACCCTGACGATGAATAACCTGCTTGACAAGGATAACTATTCCAACAGATATGGCAACCTTGATTTACCATATAACTGGAAAATAACCTATACCAGAACCTTTTAACAAAAGCAGCAGGCAGTACACAAGCACTGCCTGCTGCTTAGCGTTTTCTTAAAAGTTGAATAAAGACAGCGTACAGCTATTGTATACTGTCTTTCATAAAAAATAGATTGACATATGCAAAAGTAAGTTGTATGATTTAAATACCAAAAAGAAATAGTAATAGTTATCAGGTGCGAATAATCGCATGATAAGCGGTGCAATTCCGCTGCGCTCCCGGCGCTGTAAGGGTTTATGCCCAAGCCAGCAATCAGCCTGATACTCTAGCCGCTGCGAGAGACAGAGAGTTAGAAAAACTGGTATACGCTTGTTATGCAAGTTTTTCTGCCTCCCTGTATCAGCAGGGAGGCAGTTCTTATTTCCAGCAGGTTTAGTCATAGCCTGCAAACTCCACTCAACTCAGACCTTTGAGCGTGGTGCCGCTGGGGTGGCGGCACCAATGCTTGCGGTCAAAAGTGCTGGAGCGATAATGACATGTACATTGAAAACAAAAATGAAAAATTAGAACTGGGTACTTGTGGGATTAATGATCCTTGGTTTTATAGGGAAGTCCGGTGTGAATCCGGCGCTGTCACGCAACTGTATTAGGGAGCTTCAGCATCGCAGTCCTGTCACAAAGGGATGCTGGGGTAATGATCTTGAGTCAGAGTGCTGACTGGTTCTATCTTTTGAACAGCCTGCGTAGACGGACTGGGAGAAAATTTTGCAGAGATGTTTAAGTCTGATATTTGGTCAGGTAAATGTTTCTGCGGACGCTATAACTATGCGCTGAAACCAGCAGCGCGGAAATTTTAGTATTTTCGACCAGAAAAGCGGAGCAGGCTGTTTTGTAAAAAACAGACGCTGCACTTTCACCGAATGGACTGGTAGAAAATGCGGCGTTATTTTTTACAAAAGTGGGAGGATTGATTTGCATGAGAAATGAAAGAAACAGCTTGCGGCAAGCTGCCATAACAGCGGGTATTTTAGCTGCTTTGGGCGTTTGTACATTAGGGGGGGACTGGCCGAGGGTATGGGCGGCAGAGCCTTCTAACAATGCAGCGCAAGCCGAAGCTAAAACAGCAGCTGCGCAGGATGTCCAAGCTGCGGCAGATGAAACTGATGGTGATGGCATGGATTTTACCCTAGAAGGCGTAACGGTTGAGGCGAAGCGTCCTGATTGGGAAGCTAAGCTATCACCTGGCACGGTAACGGTTATTCGTCCCGATGACTACAAAGGCGAGCAGAAAGACCTGCCCGATCTGTTGAAAATGGTTCCCGGCGTACATGTACGTGAGTTGAACGGTAAAGGGCAGTATACAACAGTCAGCGTACGTGGTTCTACTGCGGCGCAGGTCGGTGTTTTTGTCGACGGCGTGCTGTTTAATCTGGGCGGCGACGCGGCGGCAGATATTTCTACTATTCCTGTACATAATGTTGAACGGATCGAGGTCTACCGCGGCTATATACCGGCACGTTTTGGCGGTACCTTTATGGGCGGCGTTATCAACGTCGTCACCAAACGACCTACTAAAGCTAACGTGCAGGCCAGCTTCGGCAAAAGCTCCTTCGGCGGCTATAAAGGCAGTTTGCAGATCGACGCTCCTCTGGGGGGCGGTGCTTTGATGGTTGGCATCAACCGCGACCAGAGTGACGGCGATTTTAAATATAAAAATTTTTCGTATGATAAAGATAAAGTATACCAAGCTGAACTAAGTACTGCGCAAGGTTATGAGAAAAATGCTTTTGATGAATTTAATAATGCTATGAAGTACTGGGATATTAAAGACCAATCAGGTAGTGTGGTTCAAGTAAGCACGTTAGCGGAATATAAGGCCGCGTTACAAACATATCAAAGTGAGATAAGTGCAGGTTTAGAGGATTCTAACCAGAACATTATGCAGGGTTGCCATGATAACGGTTTGTTTCTTGATTTTACTAATGCGGAGAGTTTTTATAATGATATAACAGATACATCGGTAGAGACTCAGGCTAAAGTATACCAAAGTTTGGTAGATGGTTATTGGTTCAATACTCAGCCAAGTTATTGGGGTGTAGATAATTATGCAGATTATATAGCTGCTTATAATAATTATCATGGTACAAATTTTACAACTATACAAGAAGTTATAGGTAATGATTTTTCTGGAGGTTCGGGATTAGATGCATTATTAGATGCATTGGGCAGTAGTAGTGAAGGTATAAGTGGTATTGAAGCAGCAGATCGTTTTTCGCAATATGCAGAGGATTATAAAAAGAGGGCGCAGGCAGTAAAAGATAATTGGCGTTATCGCAAAGCTAACGATTATAAAAACACTGACGCCATCATCAAATGGCAGGATGACCATTGGCTGGCAAAGGCTACATGGAAGCAGATCAAGCGGCATTTACCTCATCCTTCGGATGCTAACTGGGGCTATTTACCATTTACGGATACGGACTATTCATACAGTGATCCTTTAAATATTTATTACCATCGAAATCAAAAGCTGACAGCAAAAGAACTATTGCTGGGGCGGCGTGATACGGTCGGTAATCTGGAATGGGGCTGGAGCATCAATTACTTAAAACAGAATAAGGACTACTATATCGATGATTGGCAATGGGTGGAACAAAACTCCGGTTCCTTATTAAACTCCTACGCTGCCAATAGCCTGTGGAGCAAGTATGACAGCCGCCGGCTGGGTGCAAAGATAGATGGCAGCTATAAAGCCGGAGATCGGCATCTGATCGAATTTCTGGTTGATGCCTCTAAAGAAAAAATGGATATTGACGGCTGGCGAATGCATGATTTTGAAAATTCCAGCGAAGATACCCGCGGCAGGTGGCGTAATTATTACGAGCAGGAGATTTTTAATGCCCAGGTTCAGGATACGATCACACTAAACAAAAAAGCTGATTTTTGGCTGACACCAAGTGTACGCTATAACCGTTCGACGATTTTAGGACGCAGTGACCGTTATGATGAGAAGAATGATCCACAGCATATAAAATGGTTGGGAAAAACGGACGAACAGACTGATGACAAGGTGACATGGCAGCTGGCACTGAAAAAACAGTTTAACGACCATTTTACCATGCGGGCGACAGGCGGTACTTATTACCGGTTGCTCAATATGTACGAGATCGCCGGCGACGGTGCCGGTATTATGCCCATGCCAAATGTAGGCGGCACGGATAGCGTGTTCCCCATGCCGGAAGAAGGAAAACAGTGGGATATTAGCGCCATCTGGGACGGTAAGTGGCTGGGGACCGACACAGCTAAATTTCAGTTGACTTATTTTGGCCGTGATTCTAAACGGCTGCTGCAATTATCTTCCTGGAATAATTTCTTCTTTGTTTACAATAATGCTGCCAGCGGTAAAGTCAATGGGGTTGAACTACAGGCAGATATGTCGTGGCAGAAGTGGGATGTTAATTTGCAGGCTACTTATACACAGCCTACCGATATTATTTATGATAAAAGCGCTTTGCCAAATTCACAGAACTTTGCCAAGGATGGAATTATTGTTGGGATTATGACCAATCAGCCTAAATGGGAAGGCACGGCCAGGTTTACCTATCGTCCTGATAAGCAATGGAGCTTGTTTACCCAATGCCGTTATGTAGATCAGATGCAGCTATCTATTTACGATGATGCCTCAAGTAAAATACAATCGTCTTTAACTACTTGGGATTTGGGTGTGAAATACAAAATAAATAAATCTTTCCAGCTGGCAGTGGGCTGTAATGATATTTTTAACAGAGCCTTGGATATGTATCAGAAGGGTACATTTTTTCCGGATTCAGGTGCATATAATATTCAATATCCGCTACAGGGCCGCACTTATTATGCGACTTTGCAATATACTTACTAAAATAACAGGCAGCAGTATGCTGAGGAGGTGATGCCAATGGGCTAAGGCAGAGTTTTATAAATGGATACAGGTAATATTATTAAAAATATTTTAAAATTAAAGGAGCGTGTAAAAAATGAGTGAAAATCTATTTGCCTATACAGCTACAAATTCCGGTTATTCTGAAGGTACTGCAGGTGCTATTAACGGTGATAGGGCTGCGGCTGCCACTGCTTTGTCTGCTGTAAAAAATAAAATGACAGGTTTGAATGGTGATCCGGCTTTCTTTAATTTTTTTGATAGAAACAGCAGTCGCCTAGTGCTGCGCCAATATAATTATACTTCTACCTCTGAACCTAATCAGATCATTGACCCGCAGGCTGCTACCTGGTCTTCTGCTGTTACGCCGGTTATTTGGCCGGGCGTTGCTAATTTGCATGGTGTTGCTACCAGCGGTAAATGGCTTTTTGGTACTGGTTATGACCTTTCCAAAATCGCTGTTGTCAATATGGATACCAATTTTACCCAAACTCGCGAATATGCTTTCCCGGCAGATTTCCCGAACTTTGCCAATCCTTATGCCGATGGCGTTTTCCATGGAGAGGCTTTGACTGTGGGTACTGATGGGTTCTTATATGCCCTGTTCTATGTCAATAAAGGCAGCGGGTATGCTACTTATTATGACAGCATTGTTGCTAAGTTCAGAATTCTCGCTAATGGCAATCTTACGTATATAAGTTATGTAACTGCCGGTAAAAATTCTTTTACACTTGATTTGTATGATAATAAGCTATATGTCTGCTCGCTGGGCGGAATGCAGAATGCTGGCAGCGGCAATGCCGATACCAATCTGTGCATTGTTGACTTGGCGAACTTCACTCAAGGCGGCGTTACCAAAGTAACACTTGCTAACCCTACTCAAAAAGGTGACTTCCGAGATATTTCTATTCTGGATGCTAATAATGTTTATATTTTCGCAGGTCATTATGACAGCGGCTTTGCTAAACTGGTAGGCAGCGTTTACCACACTACCATTGCTGATATCACTGCTCCGGCTAACTGGACAGAAGTCGTAGCAGTTAATGATCCGGGCTATTTGTGGGGCATCCATGCTGACGGCAGCCGCTTGTGGTTTGTTAAAGGTACTCCGATCGCTGTTTATGACGGAACTCCCACTACTGCAGTAACAGCAAGCAGAACCTTCAGCATTACCGAGATGAGCGATTATACTGGTGGTAACCTCAACTCCGCCTGCTTTATTGCTCCTTCTATCCCGGCTACTCGTGGTCTGAATCTGGCTGTTGCTTCCAAGTCTTTGGCCTCCCATATTCGTTTGGCCAAAGAAGCCCGCGAACTGGCTGAAAAAGCAAAGAAATAATCGAATTTTATCAATTTAAAATTAGTGTTTCTGACAAGCGTGTCCGCATTGCCTTCCCAAAAGGGAAGGCTGTGCGGCTGCTTGTTATATTTGCTTACGGCATAGTGTTTGTGCGGTAAGCAAATATATATGAATAAAGTATGAGTGGAGTGAATTTTGGTGTATAAATTTTTGACAGTGATTTTGTTAAGTTGGTTGTGGATTTTGCCAGCTGCTGCCGCCGAACCGCAGGAAGAACAGGCCGTAGACCCATGGGCTTTTGAACTTTCTGTACAGCCTAAAAAGACTGAGGCAGAACTGGAGGTAGAACGTTGGACCCTGCTGATGAGCAGCGAGACCGGCAATTATTTGTTTGAGTATGACAGTATCAAGCCTGTCGAAGACGCAGAGGGAAATAAAAGCAAAAATGAAAGACAGGTTTTGATGCGTACTGTTTTTAAAGATACTAAAGTTTTAGAACAGTTGAATAAAAACTATGCGGCTAAGCTGGAAACAGGTGAACAAGCAGCTTATTGCGATATGCTGCTTGTTTTTGACCTGCGCAAACAGCTTTATAAAACTGTGCAGACTAAGGTTTATACTGGGGAAGGAAGAATTATTGATGAACGCAGCGGCGCGGGTATATGGAAAAAAGTCCCCGGGCAGAGTTTTGCCGATACTTTGTTGAAATTTTTATTGAAAAATGATAAGCATAACTAGAATAAGGAGCGGTGAGAAGCGTATGAAATTCATTGAGGCAGTTATTTTCAGTTTAAGTGTTTTAATAGCAGCGCAGGGCTTCGCTGCCGAGGAAAGCGGCAGCGGTATGGATTGGCAGATAAGCGTGCAGCCGCAGCAGACGGCTGCTGAAAAAGAGGCGGCGCGCTGGACTGAGGTTATGGAAAATTCGACCGGTAGATATTATATAGCTAAAGATAGTGTTTTTATGACCAGGGGAGCATTTGGCGATAAAGACAGGAATATTTTGCAGGCCGAGGTCAAAACTGTTTTTATGAACGAAGATTTGAAGAAGCATTTGGATACCAAAGTATTTGCCCAAAAGCTGAAAGATGGTGACAGCGTGGAATCATGTACGCAGGTGCTGCTGTTTAATCTGCGCGCCAAACAGTACCGCGAGCTGCACAGTGTTGTTTACAGCAAAGGCGGCGCTGTTTTGCAAAGCAGCGATAAAAAATCTGAATGGAAGCCTGTTCCAGAGCACAGTTTTGCGGAGATCATGCTGGAGATTCTAACGCATATTCCTGCTTCGCAATTGAGGCTGGAAGGCGAAGAATAATCTAAAATATATCATTTAAAACTAAGGAGAGAACGAGAATGAGTGAGACTGATATTTTGAAATTTGCGGGTAATGATAACAAGCCTGCAGAAAGCAATGCTTTGAATGTCAAGGCGCAGAAATGGCAGGAGCTTTTGGTGAAGAAGAATATTACCTGTTTTGGCGCCCAGATCGTAGGCGACGAGCTGCATACGGTTTTGTTCAGAACTATTTTGGATGTCAATGGTCAGAATCTGCCGCTTTTGGTATATACAGATGACAGCTTGTATACGGTGATCAAGGTACTGGTTGCGCCTGCGGCACGTAAAGCCGAAAATGAGGCAGCGCTGTTGAAGTATTTGGATGAACAGAATCGTAAATATAAGTTGTTTAAATATTCTACGGGTGTCAGCGGCGATGTTGAACTGGACTGCTGCCTTTTGAATACGGATGACGGTTTTGATGCCGAGCTGCTGCAGGTGAGCATTGATGTTATCTTAGAACATTTATTGGAAGAGTATCCTTTGCTGATGAAGGTTGTTTGGAGTGCAGAGGCAGTAGATACGACAACTAATTAAGCTGTTGTTTTAAAGGATTTGTACATTTAAGGGGGCGTGGGCAATGAAGGTTTTTGTTAATCCTGGGCATGACCCGAACGTTGACAGCGGTGCTGTGAACATTGATTATGATGTACGTGAGGCTGATGTTACCAAACAGGCCGGAGTTTTGCTGGAACGCGGTTTAAAAAGAGCGGGGCATGAGGTGATGTTGCTGCAGAGTGATGATCTGGATGCTGTGGTGGCTGCTGCTAACGACTGGCCGGCTGATATTTTTGTTTCACTGCATTGCAATGCTTCGCCGGGCCGCAATGCCCGCGGTACAGAAACTTTATATTACAGTGAGCAGGGCCGACTTTTGGGTGAGGCTGTGCAGAAGAAGATTTTGAGCAAGGTGCCGACGATAGACCGTGGCTGCAAAGAGCGCCAGGGGCTGTATGTACTGCGCCGGACTGTTATGACGGCTATTTTGGTGGAGCTGGCTTTTATTGATAATAATGATGATCTTGAGCTTTTAGAAAATGATATGCCGGCTTTTACCGGGGCTATTGCCGCCGGTATAGACGAGTATTTCAGGCAGGCGGAAATATGATGAACGATAAAGAATTTGCAAAGGCCCAAGCTTCGATCATGAATAAAAAGACTAAACTGGTTCAGCTGAAGGATGACAGGGCCGAAGCTTGTAAAAAAATCAATGAGATAGAGCAGGAGATAGCCAAAACAGAAAATGAGCTGCTGGAGGAAGAAAATAAGTTTATTCTTTTATGCGGACAGAAGTCGCAGCTTATGCGCGAGCGTGCTTTGCAGGTTGGCGCAGAAATAGAGGAGGCGATCAAGCCGCAGCAGCCGGTTGATAAGCTGACGATTTTGTTTTTAGCGGCTAATCCACAGGATACTCAGAAGCTGGCTTTAGACCAGGAGGTCAGGTCGATAACTGAAGCTATCCGCAAGTCGGAAGGACGTGACGGGATCGAGTTTTTTAGCCGCTGGGCGGTACAATCGCTGGATATTTTGCAGGCGATCAATGAAACTGATCCGGAGATAATTCATTTTTCGGGGCATGGCTCTGAAAAGGGAGAAATAGTTCTTGATGATGGCAGCGGTAATATGTCGATGGTTTCTAAAGAAGCTATGGCCGCTGCTGTGGCTTCAGCGTCTAAAAAGGTGAGGATGATTTTTTTTAACGCCTGTTTTTCGCAGAAGGAAGCTCAGGCTGTTGTCGATAAGGTTGAGGCTGCTATTGGAATGAATACCGAGATAGGTGACGAGGCAGCAATAGTTTTTGCGGCGCAGTTTTATTCCAGTATCGGGTTTGGGCAGAATTTACAGCAGGCTTTTGATCAGGCTAAGGCGGCATTGCTTTTAAAGGGGATCGCAGAAGAGAATACACCGGTTTTATATGTACGAAAAGGATTACTGGCTCAGGATATTGTAATGGTTGAAAGCGAAGCTTTAAAAAAAAGTGATAATGTGACGATCATGCAGAAAATAAAAAAAATTTTTTCGTGATCAGAGGATATTAAGGTGAAAGTTTACTTGACTACAAAAAGCAAGAAGTTTATAATGGTTATATAAGTTATTTAAAAAGCATTACGAATAAGCTAAGCATTTCAGTTCTAATAATTTCATATAGTTAAGAAAACAGGTGTCTGAAAGCTATTGCTGGAAGGACTTAATAGAGAAGCAGGTGTAAGACCTGCGCTGTCCCGCAACTGTAACGGTTAGCAAAGCCACATTCGTCCATTGGGGAGACCTGAGAAGGCGTGGCCTAGCGACGATCCGAAGCCAGGAGAACTGCCTGTTTTAACATCCGTAAAGACTTGCGATGCACAAGGTGGATACATTTGTACTGTTTATTTGATGGAAAACAGTACTGTCGCTTTTTTGCTGTATTTTGCAGCTTGGCGGCTATGTATCCTGGTGCGTGGTGATGATGTATTTTGACAGGAAACTGACGCATTGGCAGTTTCCTGTTTTGTTTTTGGATACAAGGCGCAAGTCACTTGAAGGAGGGAGGGCTGTTTTGGCTGCAGCAGCCCAATACGGGTATGAAATTAAAGAAAATTATCAAAGAGATTGAAAACAATGACGAGAGTACTATCACTGTTGATAAAGCGAGCTATATTGCTTTATTGCGCGAGGTGAACAGATTAAGGTTTAAGTGTTCTCAAAGAGGGGCGTTGTCCCGCAGTAAAAAAATGGCCTGTAAGGATAACAGTGACGATCCTGAGGCGGTGATGGTATGAGGCGTAAAACAAAGCATTTATGCAATTACTGTTTTATGCCTGGGCAGGAGAAAGAGATTTTAAAAACCGGAAAAACTTTGGAGCAGTTTGTTGCAGGGTTGGGGCTTGCTGGGATCGAGCTTCTGGTTTACAGGAATGTGCCGTATTTTAAGTCATTTGAGCATTTGGCTGTGGGAGTGCATTTGAATTACTGGCCGATGTGGCTGGCGATGTACCGGAATGATAAGGAAGTCTTAAGTCGCTTTTTTACGTCTAAAGATGCTTTGAAGGATTATTACGGTACTACTTATTGTATGGGCTGGCTGCGCAATATAAGGGATAATATTAAGGCGGCGCTGGTTGAAAAGCCGGAGTATCTGGTATGGCATGTAGCCGAATGTACTCTTGAGGAGGTATTTACTTTTAAGTTTGAGCACAGCGATATGGAGATCGTGACTGCCGCTGCCGCTGTTTTTAACAGAGTGGCTGACGAGGTCCCCGAAGATGTTCTGGTATTATTTGAAAATTTATGGTGGCCGGGACTGCGGCTGACAGACCCTGTAGTAGTGCACGCCTTTTTTGAAAAGATAAAACATAAGAATGTTGGGATCATGCTTGATACCGGGCATTTGATGAATACTAATCCCGAGCTGCAGACTGAACAGGATGGGATCGAGTATATTTTAAAAACAGTAAAAGCGCTTGGTGAGGACAGAAAGCTGATCAGAGGACTGCATTTAAACTGTTCTCTTTCCGGAGATTATGTTAAAACTTTTGAACGTGTTTTTGATTCGGAAAGCTCTAATATTGAACGAATGAAGCATGTGATAAAAATCGATCAGCACAGGCCTTTTACAGATAAGGCTGTGCAGAAGCTTTTAAGGTTTATTAAGCCGGATTATGTGGTGCATGAACTTGCTTACAGGGATTTCAGCGATTTTGAAAAAAACATTGAGGTACAGCTTACTGCCTGCGGCAGAAAATTGTCTATCGATGACGAAGGAGATTAATGCGTGATTGCAAAATGTAGGTATTTATTAAAGGCTGCCGTTTTAGTTGTCAGTACTGCTGCCGTGTTGTTTATGGCAGGCTGCGGCAAACCTCCCGAAATTGAGACTCCGGCTTCCGGACGTGGTGGTTACAGTGTTGTGGATGCAACTAAAACAAGGCTGGATTTTGAGCATAAGCCGCAGCGCATAGTATCATTGGGACTGAGTGCGGATGAGGTGCTGCTGGATATGGTAGAGCCTGATCGGATCGCTGCTTTGACATATCTGGCAGATGATGCCGGAATTTCGCCTGCGGCAGATAAAGCTGTACGGGTAAAGGGGCGCGTGCAAAGCGGCAGTCTGGAGTCTGTTTTGGCTCAGAAACCTGACTTGGTTTTGGTGCCGAACTGGACAGATTTTAATTTTGTTGAGCTTTTGCGCGGTGCTGGTGTAAATGTTTATGTTTATAAAACGCCGACTACTGTTAAAGAGATCAAACAGACTATTTGTGAGCTGTCAAATGTTGTTGATGAACGTGTTGCCGGCGGTAAGATCGTGGCAGGTATGGAGAAGGAGCTTGCTTTTGTAAGGGCAAGAGTAGGCAATATCGCTCCTGAAGAACATATCAGTGTGATGGCGCTTTCTTATATGGGGCCATTTGGGGCTAAGGGTACTACCTTTGCCGATATCTGTAATTATGCCGAGGTGAAGAATGTGGTGGCGGAATATGACTTGCCGCCGAATGCTGCTTTTTCTGAGGAAACGCTGATCAGGCTGAATCCTGATTTGCTTGTTATTCCCAGCTGGAAGTATGATAACGAGCAGGACCCGTCTAAGATGCGGGAGGAGATTTTGCAGAACCGAGCTTATCAAAGTGTTAATGCTGTAAAGAATAAAAGAGTCGTGCAGCTGCGTGACACTTATTTATACAGTACGACACATTATATAGTTTATGCGATCAGGGATCTGGCTGAAGCCGCTTATCCTGAAAAATTCAATTGATTTTGGAGGTATACAGAAATGGGTATTTTTGCCGGAGCTATAGATTATTTTCAAAGAGGCGGGGCTTGTATGTGGCCGCTTTTGTTATGTTCGATTGCCGCTATCGCTATAGGTGTGGAGCGTTATTTATATTATAAAAAGGCGCTTTCGAGTACTGATTTTGTGATGGAGTTTTGTCGCCTGATGAATGATTTTAATATTGTCGGGGCGCGTGAGTTTGCTGGTATGAATAAGGGTGATGCGGCAGAGCTGGCAACAGAGACTTTGGATATCAACGAAGATCTTGGTAAAAGGCTGGAGTCGATTGTTTATTCTAAGGCTGACAGAGCCATTGACGGTATGGAGCAGAATCTTGATTATCTGAGCGTTGTTATTGGCCTGGCGCCAATGCTGGGTCTTTTGGGTACCATTACAGGTATGATCAGCTCTTTTAATGCTTTGAATGAAAGGGCGCAGAATCCGATGGCGGTAACTGCCGGTATTGGCGAGGCATTGATAACGACTGTTTTTGGTTTGTGTATTGCGATCATGGGCATGTGTATACATGCGTATTTGTCCAGCAAGGTAAAAACCGCTTCGCTGAATATTTACGAGGTTGCAAATGTTTTGATAGATATCGTTCAGGCCAAAAACGGCGGCAGTAAAAACTGAGGGGCGGTGTAGAAGATGCGCAGACGACCTAGAAAACAGAGCTTACCGCCGCAGCTGATGCTGAGCCCGATGATAGATATGATTTTTCTGCTGCTGGTATTTTTTATCGTCAGTACGATGTATATGAGCGAAATAAAAACCATCCCGATCAGGTTGCCGGTGGCGCAGAATTCAGAGACCGTAAGCAAAAGTAATTTTGCAGTGACGGTAAAAAAAGACGGCGTATTGTATCTGGAAGATAATAAGATCGAGATGAAACAGCTGGTTGCTAACGCAGCTGCTGAAAGTAAACGTGACGCTGCTTTTTCGGTGATTATCCGCGCCGACGGCGAGGCTAATTATAAAACGGTTATCAAGCTGATGGATGAGTTGAAGGGCGCGGGAGTAACACGCTTTGGCTTGGCAACGGATCTGGGTGATGGCAAATGACGGATAGAGGCAGACGCTTAGGCAAGGGTATTGCCATTGCGCTTGCAGTTCATATTGTTGCCGCAGCTCTGCTTGGCATTTTAGGGTATCGTTTTACGCAAAGACCACCGCAGATTTTAGAGGTGACTTTAGGCGGCGGCGGTGGCGGCGGCGGTAAAGGCAGCGCTGCTGCCGAGAAGGGAACTGCTGAAACTGCTGCTTCTGCTGCTACGGTGCAGCAGCAAAAACAGCAGTCTGCGCCGGTAAGAACAGATGATATAGTTGACAGAAAGCAGAAGCCGCAGACGCAGCAGCAGGAGCAGCCCAGACAACCGCAGTCGAGCAGTACGTCGAGTGAAGCGGCTCAGAGTAATGTTAAAAGCGGTGAAGCCGGTGGTACTGGTATCGGCGGCGGTGAAGGAACAGGGGCTGGGACTGGGCAGGGCAGCGGTGAAGGCAGCGGCTCGGGTACTGGCAGTGGTTCTGGAAGCGGCAGCGGCAGTGGGGCAGGTCAGGGAAGCGGCAGCGGTGTTCCGGTAACACCGCCGTATTTAGTATCCAGTACGGATCCTCGTTATCCTCCTGCCGCCAGAAATCGAGAGATCGAGGGTACTGTTTATGTAAAAATGCTTGTAAGTTCGGGCGGCAGTGTTGAGAATGCTTTTGTTGCACGCAGCAGCGGCAATGAGGCTCTTGACGGCGCTGCTGTTGAGGCTGTATATAATTGGAGTTTCAGCCCGGCTAAAGATACATATGGCAGTCCTGTACGTTGTTATATTACGATGCCGGTAAATTTTGTACTGCATTAGGATTTGTTGGAGTGGTGAATTTGAAAAGGGTTGGAATTGAAACTGCGATGATGACACGATATGATAATTTTGACAGTACTTTAAACAGCAGAACAATGAATTGTGCCTGCTGCGGTAAAGAGTTTTTTGGCAATAAAAGCTTGCATACTTATAAAAGAACGATCAACAAGCTGCGTAAATATTACTGCAGTTATTCTTGTTTCAGGCAGTCGGAAGCTGAGCTTGAAAAAATGAAGGGCAAGCGGAAGAGTGATGACAGGAATATAAAATAATGAGGATGGTGCGTATTATGAAAAAACAGTTTACAACTTTATTTTTTGCTTTGTTATTGACTTTTAGTCTGTCAGCTGTCTGTTTTGCTGAAGAGAAACAGGCTGAAGCGCCGGTCGATCCTAACGCTACTAATTTAACTGCGGTATATCCTGTACTTGAGGATGCTGTTCCGGCAGTGCCTGTAAAGCCGGAATCATTAAAAGATGCTAAGGCTGTAACTGAATATATTGCCGCTGTCGATAATTATTTAAAAGCTGTGCAGAAGTATATTGACGGCACTACTAATGATTTAAATAAGATCATCGAGCAGCGTAATAAAGCGATTGCAAGCGCTAATAAAGTGGTTGAGGATTATAACGCTTTTTTTGAGGCGAATAAGCAGAAATAATTCAATTTAACAGTTTTAAAATGAAGTAATGAAAATTTGTATTGTATACTAAGTAAGCTATAAACCGTATGATGGTCATACGGTTTATAATAAAAAAGCATTAAATTTTTTATTTGTTGCGAAAGGGATGATAGGGTGATGAAGAATAGTAGGAAAAACACAATGAACAGTATAGCAATGGGCATTGCGTTATCACTTGGGTGTGCGTTTGCATATCCGGGGGGGACATCTGCTGGGCTGCAGATGTAAGTGGCAATGGTGAAACTTATGGTAATAATTTAAGTAAAGATGCAATACACGGTGCAGTATATGATGATAGTAAAATTTTCGTGAGTTATGAAAAAGGTGATTTGATTCCTACTAAAACTTCGAATTATGTAACTCCGCAAGTGAGTGTTTGGTCTAGAAAGACAGTTTTGAAGATTGAAGGCGGGAACGAAATTGTTTTGTCTACTGCTGCCAGTGGGGCTAAACCTCAGGATTGGGCTGGAGCATTGGGATTGGCTAAAATTGTAATCGGTTCATCAGATGGCAGTGAAAAAGATGTCAGTGAGTTTACTAAGACTACAGATATGGCAACATATTTAAATGATACTTATTGGAAAAATCCAGATTATGCGGAGGAAATAAGTAATGCTTTGACATCGGTGAATTGGAAAGATGAAAAAGTATTAGATGCAATAAGAACTAAATTGGATTTTGAAAAAATAAAACAAGATTCTGGGGTTGGCGATAGCTGGGATCCAGAGAGAATAAAAGCGATACTGTTGACTAAGATCCAAAGTGGAGTTGGCGGTTCGATGGGATTTAATATTGAATCGTTGGAAAGAGCGATTTATGAGGCATTAAAAGAGGCTATACCTGGTTTTGGTGAGATTGACAGTAGTTATCTTAGCAATATGCCGCAAATATATGGTTATGACGATAGGGGGAATAAAGTATTACTTGAGTTGAATGGACTGAAGTTTGCCTCTACTACGGTTTCGGTAAATAATGATGTAGATAACTATTATACATATGATAATCAAAGTGTTGGAGCAGATACTGTTTGGCGTCCAATGGATAGATTAGAAGAAACTAAGTCTGGAATTATAGATAGTAACTATACTATAAATAAGGTGTTTTCTGTTGATAAAAATGGAAATCTTGTTCTTGGACCGGCAGATGGAGTAACTGGCACAGGTCAACTTGATATTAATCCTGACTTTAGTAATACTACTGATGCGACAGAATATGGACAGGCTACCACAATTAATGTGAAAGACTTAGATGTGGCAACAGGAGGTGTTGTTGATTTAGCCTATGTCAATACTAAAGGCCGTGATCCTTTAGTTAATCATATGCTGCCGCAAGATGGATATCCTTGGACAAAATATACTGGTTATTATGTTTATGACAGCTATGAAAATATGTATGGTGAAATAGCTTATAAATCACGAAAGTTAAATCGCTACTTATTTGCAGATACTGCTAATTTGGCAGACGGAGCAATTTTTCGTCTGGGTCTGTATGGAAGAAAAAATAATAATGACAGCGATACTGTTGATATCACCAATAATATATGGGGCATTGCCGATGATACCAACGATGCTGTTTATATAGGAAATGCTGTAGCTGTTAATAAAAACGGTACAGATCCAAATAAAATATATGTGCAGTTGGGCTGGGTGCCAGGCGTTGGTACAGAAATTGCCGGAGTTGGCAAGATAGAGGCAGACGCCTGGAATAAAGGTAACAACAGGCCTGTTGTTGTGGGTATTTTAGAGGGAGCGGAAAATTTTGAAGTAGAAGGTCAGAAAACGATAGCTGACGGGATTTTCAGTGATTATGAAATTGATGTAAAAATCGATAAAGACGAAAATTATTTTACAGATCCGACAGATGAAAATAATAAAAAAGGTACGGCCTGGTATATCAGCGAATATAGTTTTCAGGATACTGGTTCGGTAGCGGAGTCAGGCAAATCGGCGGCAGATAACGCTATGATCAGTAATAATCTGTGGAAGGCAAATTACTTGAATATGTTCAGCAGGACGTCCAAATTACATAGAGACGGTTATTTGGGAGAAGCTGACGAAAAAGAGAATTTGTGGATACAGGCAAATCACGGTAAATTTAAAAATGCTTCTGCGTATGGACGCAGTGTCAGCCAAAGCTATAACGGTTATTCCATAGGTTATGACAAACTGCTGGGTAAGGGTTATTGGGACGGAAGAAGTTATGTAGGTTTTTTTGTCAATAAAACTGATGGTAATTCCAATACTTTAACAGGCAGCGGTGACCAGGACAGTATGGGTATTGGCGTTTATACTACGTGGGTAGGAGATAAAGGGCATTATCTGGATGTAGGTATAACTGCAGCTAAACTAAAAAATGATTTTAATTTGCAGGCCAATCAGGGAAATGGAGCTACTGGTAGGGTAAGCGGTGATCTTAGTACCTGGGGCTATGGCATTGGAGCGCAGTATGGCTATCAGAAAACATATAGTAACGGTTTGTTTTGGGAACCGTATGTAAATTTATTTTTGGGACATGTGGATGAAACAGAGTATAAGTTAAGTAATAACCTTGGTGTTAAACAAAAAGGCTACGATACGGTGACAGGCAAGTACGGTTTAAATTTTGGCAAAATGCTTGGAGAAAAAGGCAGTGTTTACGCCGGTATAGCAGCAGTACAGGAATATGGCGGCAATGGACAGGTCATACAGCATTATGGCGGGCGGGAAAGATCACTGGACAAGCATAATGGAACGGATACGTATGCAGAGTTTACGGTAGGAAGCAATTTAAAAATATCGCCTACAGGGACTGTAAACCTTAATTTTGTAAAAACAGCAGGCAGTGATGTAGGAAGTGAATGGAACATCAATGGCGGAGCTAATTGGACCTGGGGCGGCTTTTATGGCAGGAATAAAAAGGGAGCGGTGCAGAAGCTTGCGTCACAGGCTGAGATAGCTTCAGATGCCGATGTGATTTTAGAGTCAGCAGGTAAATTTGAGGATACAACGGTATATAAAAAGAGCGGACATACGCCGACGGTAGTTATTGGAGGCAATAATGCGGCGGATTCAGCTGCTGTATATAGTGCGGGCGAAGAAGAAGCAGCTGAAGTAAATTTTGGCGGCACGTTGGCAGAAGGTAATATTGAAGAAGGTTTTGTATTGCCGGAGGTAACGGTTTCTTCGGCACGTCCGGACTGGGAGAAGAAATTATCGCCCGGGCAGGTAACTGTTATCAAAACAGAGGAATTTCAGGGAGAACAGAAGGATTTACCAGAACTGTTGGAACGGGTACCGGGTTTGTTTGTACAGCGTATCAGCGGGACCGGGCACTATACAGTGGCACGAGTGCGCGGTTCAACGGCGGCGCAGGTCAATGTTTATGTTGACGGTGTGCTTATGAATCTGAACGGAGAATCAGGAGTAAACCTTTCAACAATACCTGTAGATAACGTAGAGCGTGTAGAAGTGTATAGAGGTTATGTACCGGCACGCTTCAGCGGTTCTCCTTTGGGCGGCGTAATCAACATAGTTACTAAAAAACCGACTGAGATGAGCGGTATGGTTTCACAGGGAATGAAATCATACGGTGGTTATACGGGCAATTATCAGTTGAATATGCCTTTAGGCACCGGCAGTCTGCTGGCTACTTATCAGCGTGACATCTGGAAGGGTGATTTTGATGTTGATTTGTATAATAATGATAAGTATGTTGATACGATCAATCGACGCAGTAATGATTATCAAAATAATAATGGAATGCTGAAATGGCAGGATGAACATTGGATGACCAAATTCAGCTGGAAGGATATGCACGAAGGTATTCCCAGAAGTTTGGACAGATACGTTATTGGCAGCGGGTCATCTTGGAATGAAGGCTACATTGATGATCTGCATAAAGGTTACTACGATGCAGAGCAGAATATTAACCAGAAAGAGTTTCAGATCGGACGTCAGGACACTGTTGGGAATTTAGACTGGGGCTGGCGTATAAATTACATCGACAGTAAAAAAGATTATCGAAATTTGGGAAGATTAAAAAAGGCCCATGAAGAAGGTAAGGATGATGAACGCTATTATAATGAAGGCGCCGGAGAGCGTTGGAGTAAATATCATTCCAAGAAATGGGATACTAATCTTAATGCTGCTCTTAAAATGGGTGATAACCATCTGTTAGAGTTTAATGGTAACTTTCAATATGAGAAAATGGATGCTAACGGCAGTTTTTGGGATACTGGTTATTATAAAGCTGATGGTAATTTGCATAAGTTGCTGACTGAATATAATAACAGCGAATATCATTTTACTCTTCAGGATACAATTACATTAAACAGCGACGGCGATTTTAAATTGACGCCTATTTTCCGTGCCGATAAGGTGGAGATGGAAACCTTGGGCGATGCTGATGCCAGCTGGAAATGGTCGGGTGGCGCGGCGCTGCAGAAAAATATTACAGACAGCCTGAGTTTCAAAACTACCTGGGGTACTTACAACCGTCATCCTAATTTCTATGAGATCTTTGGCGATGGTGCCAATATGATGCCGAATGATAATGCAGGGACGTTTTTTGATATTGCAGACCGCGGAACATGGGAGAGCGGCACTCAGTTTGACTTTAGCTTGAATTGGCAGGGAAAGATGTTAAAATCTGACAGTGATATCATTTTGACGTGGTTCCAGCGTAAAAGTAAAAATCAGATGGCGTTGTGGGCGCCGTTAGTACCTAATGCCCCAATGACTTATTTTCCTATGGACGAGGGAGAGGTACATGGTGTTGAGATAGGGGTATTATTTAAATGGAACCGTATTGACCTTAATATTGCCGGTACATGGCAGAAGGCCGAATACAGCGGTGGTAAAATGGGTAATATTTTTAATGGTATGAAATCTACTATCAGCTATACTCCTGAGTGGGTATGGAATGTACGTTTAAATTATCTGTTCCCTGGAGATAAGCTGAATGTGTTTGCTGAATATAATTATATTGATAAGCAGCTTGTTAATTATAGCGGTGATAATGATATCAGCACGGCAAATTACCTGCAGCAGTTATCAACGCTGGATTTGGGGTTGAAGTATAAATTTGATAAGAACTGGCGTTTAACGGCTGGTGTAAATGATATTTTTGATGCTGGACATGATCAAAGACTTATGAATTATGGTACTGTGGGAAGCAGTGGAAGTACTGGATATACACATAAGTGCAGTACTCCTACTTATCCTGCGGCAGGGCGTATGTACTATACGACTGTTGAATACAGTTTCTGATTTGATAGATACTTATTTGACCGTACCTTACATTATTTAATGTAGGGTACGGTATTTTTTATGATTTTAATTCTACTCATAAACAGTATTTTTGCTAAAAAAATTGTAAAATTATTTTATACTACTCATAAGCAGTATAAAATAATCAGTAATGATGCTGGTTTCGAAGATTGAAAGAAGAAATATATTTTTTTGAAAAAGTCTAAAAACGTTGACTGGTAAAGTTATGAATGTTAAAATTCAAACTCAATGGGAATAGATATCATAAATAAAAAAATATCAATAAATAAATATAGATAAATAGATTGATTTATGATATCTAAGTTAAGTAATAAAGGAGCTGTGTTTTGTGAAAAAGTTTGAATTAGGAAGTTTGATGTGTGCAGTGATTTTGGGTACATATTTTTTGTCAGGAACAGTTTATGCAGAAGAAAGTCTGTCAGAATTTGTTTTAGACGGAATCAATGTTACTGCTTTGGGGTATGAAAAGAACAATTTAGACACACCTGCTGACACGGTTGTTTATACAGGTGAGCAGTTAAAGGAAACAGGTGCCGGCGATGTGGCGAATGCCTTGAAGTACAAAGGCGGCGTTTATTTTACTAATATGGGGCCGCATGATCAGAACTGGATAACCGGCAGCAGCCAAATCAATTTGCGCGGTATTGATGGCGGTACTTTGGTCTTGATCAATGGAGTGCCGGCTTCATTTAACAATGTTAATCATTTGGATATGCTCAACCTGGATGAAGTGGAAAGAGTTGAAATTGTCAAAGGTGGGGGGGGCAGTGCTCTATGGCAGCGAGGCATTAGGTGGAGTTGTTAACATTATAACTAAGGATCAGATGAAAAATTCGCTGCGTGTAGCTGCCGGAAACAAAGGACAGCGTGATTATGCTGCCACCATAGGCATGGGTAAAGCAAGCCTGGCTCTCGGAAGAAATGAATTTGGTTCTACCGGCAATATGACGGAGCGTTTAGGTACTAAAAAAATAAATGGTACTGCTGTTCCTTACTATATTGGATTTGGCGACAGTAAGAAAGATCATCTGGCCTTTAACTATAAATTTGATGACCGGTTTAAATTCAGTTATATGTTCAATAAAAAGAAATATACAACTAATTATAATGATGTAAATGAAAATATTTTACAGCATTTTATGTATGATGACCGTGAACATTTTGCACAGATAGCATACAATGATGAAAACGGCTGGGATGCTAAAATTTATTATAATCAGAGACGAATCGAAAATCCTGATTATTATGTAGTGAATCCGACGAATGTAGAGTGGGAGAAAAGTGATCATAAACAGTATGGTCTGGATACGAAAAAAGTTTGGCGCAGCGATAAAGCAACAGGGTTGATTGGTATCAGCGCTAAACGTGAAACTTACAAAAACGATAATCAAAAATTTAAAACCTTTGGCGACAGCAGCAGCATATTAAAAGATCCGGCACATTTTGGTACTTATGCGCTTAATAATTATTCTGTTTATGGTTCGTATGATAGAAAACTGAGCCGTGCCACGAATATTATTTTCAGTGCCAGAGAAGATTTTATCAGGTCGGAGGCTGGTGATTATAACGAATTTTTGCCGCAGATACAGGCTATAACCAAATTTGATGAACATAATTCTGCTTATGCCAGCGTTGGAAAATCGTTTAGAATGCCTACTTTTAGAAATCTTTATTATGCCAGCAGTGTAGTCGTTCCTAATCCGGATTTGGAAGCAGAACATGGCTGGAATTATGAAATTGGTTATAAGTATAGTGAAAATGGACGCCGGTTAAATCTTACTGCTTTTAGAATAGATATTAAAGATCAAATAGTAGCTGTTAAAAATTTGGTGGATAATAAGTCTTATCAAACTAATGCTGCCAAATATCGCAATACCGGTATTGAACTGCGGTATGAACAGGATGTCGATAAACATTTTACTTATAATGTAGGTGCTGTGTTTGCTAAACCACAGCGTATGTATAAGGAAGGTCAGGCTTGGGTAGATACTTTGGGCCGTTATCAGATAAACGGCGGTGTAAATTATGTGAATCGTGATTTTAGTGCGGCCTTAAATCTGAGCTATTGGGGCAATCGTTTTAAAAACGGCGTCAGCAGTGAAAAAATTACTGTAACAGAAATATCTTCGCCGCTTTTAGTGTCTAATTTACATCTTGGTTATAACGTTGCCAAAAACGTGACGGCTACCTTTGATGTCGATAATTTGTTTAATCGTAAGGATATTGCCAATGTTGGCGGAACGAGCAACAATAATTTGTATTATACGATGGGAAGGACTTTCCGCGTAGGGGTGAATTATAATTTTTAGAAGTTGCAAAAGGGAAACATAATTATGTTTCCCTTTTGCTTTCCTGCTAGGAGTTGTGTTAAAATAAAATACAACTTATGAGTAGGAAGGTGCAGCTATGTTTATTGGACGCAGTGAAGAATTAGGTCTTTTAGAAAAATTGTATGCAAAAAATTCTTTAAATGTAGTACTTGTGAGCGGTGAATATAAAATCGGTAAAACTGCTTTGCTGCAGGAGTTTTTACAAAAAAAATCTGCTGCTTATTTTGCTGCCCGCAATGCGTTGTCAACTGTAAATTTGGCGGCTTTTTGCCTGGAATTAAAAGAGCAGGGTCTTTGGGGTCCCAAAAATGAATTCCGCAGCTGGGATAGTGTATTAAGCACGTTGTTTTTTAAGGCCACACAGCAGCGGCTGGTTCTGATAATAGATGATGTACAGTATTTGTTTGATTCTGCACCGGAATTTTTTTCGGCGTTTGCTAAATATGCTCAAAAATATAAAAAGCAGTTGAGACTATCAGTTATTTTTTCGGGAGCGCATTTTGCTGATATGGAGCGGGTATTGCTGAAAAATCAGGAGATGCAGATAAAAAATTACATTAATGCTGTTATAAAATTAGGCGCTATGGATTACTGGGAAGCACAGCCATTTTTGGAAGGCTTTACAGAAGAAGAAAAATTATTTTTATATGGCGCAGCCGGTGGTAATCCCCATTATATGAGTTATTTGGATGCGGAACTGTCTTTTAAGGACAACCTGAAAAAAATGTTTTTTGAACCAGCAGCTCCATTGTATAAGGAACCAATACAGCTTTTAAAACTTGATTTAAGGGAACCCGCTACATATAATACTATCCTTTGTTCTGTTGCCTGCGGGGCAGGGCGGCTGAACGAAATAGCAGCGGCTGCCGATATGGAATGCAACAAGGTTTCAAAATACTTGAATGTACTGCTGACGATGGGGATTTTGCAGCGTGTCAATCCTGCTTTTAGCAGCAGTAATAAAATAAGCTATTATGAAATTGCTAATAATATGTTTGCTTTCTGGTATCAGTTTGTTTTTCCGTATATGAGTTCGATTGCGATCGGACGCGGGCATCAGGTTCTGCGCAATAATATTATGCCGAGAATAGACTTATTTGCTGCCCATATTTTTAAAAGGATCTGTTTGCAGTATTGTTATAAATTAAAAAAACGCAATGATTTTATGTGCGATTTTGAGCAAATCAGCCCGTGGTGGCAAGGCAGCGGCAGTAATAAAATTTCAGTTGATTTTATCGCTGACAAGACTGATGTTATTTGTCTGATTGATTGTAATTGGAGCAATAAAAAAGCTGACAGCGACGTACTGAAAAAATTGCTCGCTAAAGGTGAACATTTTACAGGTGTTGATAAACGCTTCCTATGTTTTTCTAAGAAAGGGTTTACAGATGAATGTATGGAAATATCAGCAGGAGATCCGCAGCTCAGGCTGATATCCCTAAAATATATGAAATGACTGTTAGTATAATAGAAAATTTATTGATAGGTGTTTATAAAGATGAGTAAGATAATAGCAATAATGCTTCTGCTGTGTTTTGGAATGATGCTGTTTGGCTGTGCTGATGATAATGGCAGGAGAAAGGCAGAGCAGCAAAAAACTATCGTAGTCACGGATAGCGTTGGTCGTAAGGTAGAGCTTCCGTATCCTCTGGAAAGAGTGGCTGTCTGTAATGTTTATAATGCAGAGTTGATTACTGCTGTTGGTGCCATAGATAAAATCGTCGGCGTTGATAATTATATTTTTAAAGATCAGTCTGGCTTCAAAAACAGATTTAATGAAGCACAGGTATTTGGTATCAGTCAAAATGCGATGAATTATGAAAAACTGGCCGAGTTGTCGCCGCAGGCTGTAATTATTACCGGTGAGGGAACATGGCGGGACGCGCAGGAGATGTTGGACAGGTTTGGGATTAAAGTAGTTGTCATAAATTCTTATTATACAGATCAGTTTGCTGATAACTGTAGGCTGATCGGCAGAATTTTTGGCAGGGAAGAACAGGCAGAAGAATTAGTAAATTATTTTAACGATAAACTGGCTTATATACAAAAGCAACTTCAAGGCGTTCCCCGCAGAAGTTTGTATTTTGAATATCGGACTCTTGGAAAAACAGCAGTGCCGGGCGATTATTTTTATAAAATGGTTGAATATTCAGGCGCTGATAATATTTTTGCGGCTGCTAAAGGATCGCAGGTTGATCAGGAAGCGATAATCGAGAAAGATCCTCAGTATATTGTCAAAGTAGCAGATGCCAATGCTTATTCTTCTTATCAGCCGCCGACTATAGAGGAAGAGAAAGCAATCAAAAAGGAGCTCGTTTTGCGCAGCGGTTGGGCAGGTATTGATGCTGTACGTAATGATCGGATTTTGCTGCTTTCGCATTATTTGCATGGCGGTGCGTCGAAATTGGTTGGTACGATCTATATTGCAAAATTTTTATATCCGGAATATCTGCCAGAGCTGCATCCTGAAGAAGTTTTTAAAACTTGGCTGGAAAAGTATCAGCAGCTTCAGTATATCAAGGGGCATGCCTATCCGGAGCTATATTAGGATGCTTTTAAAATATTATCTTTAAATAATGTCCGGTCGATGTGAGAATTTATACATTGATCGGGCTTTTTTGTATTGACACTAAAGTTAAAGAGTGTTAAAATGCAATGGAGTTAGCTGTAGCTAACTCCATTGCATTTTATTTTATGAATAAAGTTGTTTATATTGATTTAAATATAGAATGTTTTTGGTTGAAAACAGTGAGCCATTTATTTTTAAGGGAGGCAGTTTATTGATGAGAAAAATTGCGATTTATGGCAAGGGCGGTATTGGCAAGTCTACTACTACTTCAAATTTATCGGCGGCATTGGCGCTTAAAGGTTATAAAGTAATGCAGGTAGGTTGTGATCCTAAGTCTGATTCAACTAAGAATTTGATGAAGGGGATGCGTATTCCTACTGTTTTAGAACAGCTTAAAGAAAAGGGGGAAGCTTTAGAATTAAAAGATATTGTTTTTGAAGGCTTTGGTGGCGTCCTGTGTGTAGAAGCAGGAGGTCCGACACCTGGTATAGGCTGTGCGGGGCGCGGTATTATTTCAGCTTTTGAAAAGCTGGAGGAGTTGAAGGCTTTTGAAATCTATAAGCCGGATATCGTCATTTATGACGTGCTCGGCGACGTTGTTTGCGGCGGTTTTGCAATGCCTATCAGGGGTGGTTATGCCAGAGAAGTGTTTATTGTTTCTTCAGGCGAGATGATGGCGCTTTATGCGGCTAATAATATTGCTCAGGCGATCAAAAACTTTGGACGCAGGGGTTATGCTCACTTGAAAGGCATTATTTTGAACGCTAAAAATATTGAAAATGAACAGGAACTGGTGGCTAAGGCTGCCGCTGAGATTGAAACCGAGGTCGTAATGTATGTTCCACGTTCGGGAGATATACAAACAGCTGAAAATCAGGGCGGTACGGTTAGCGAATTTGTACAGGTTTCGCCGATGGTCAAGATCTATCAGGAGCTGGCGGATAAAGTTTTAGAAATGAGTGAAGACATTAAGGGGGATGAATAATGAAAAATAAATTATTGTTGTTGGCAGTAGTCGTTATAGTAGGTGCGCTTTTGTATTATTGCTTTAATACAGGCAATAAAAGTGAAGATGTGTCGGCTGCTGCCGGTGAAACTTATAAACTTGAGTATACACCGACGCTGCAGGCTTATGGTTTTACTGAACCGGTTGTTTTAAAAGCAAAGCCTCAGCGAGTCGTATCTTTAGTGCATACTCCGGTTTTGGCACTGTATGAGATGGGTATTAAACAGGTTGCTGTGCCCCAGGCGGCGATGCTGGAATGGCCTGCAGATTTGGTGAAGGATGCAAAGCTGCTGAATGTGTCGATGAATTCTAATTTTGATATCGAATCAGTTATTGCTTTGGAACCAGATCTGGTGATAGTAGGTTATCAGTCTAAGGATACTTATGGGAAAATTCTGGATCGTGAAAAAATACCTGTTTATTATGTTGATGCCGGGCATGTTGTATCTTATGAGTCGATCAAGGAATTGACTGACGTACTGATCAAAGCCTTTGGTCAACATAATGCAGGTGCTGAAGCTATTACGGACAGGTTCAACAAATTGGAAGCCAGAATGGCAGAAAAAAGGCAGGAAAATAAAGGGCAAAAAGTTATGGTGCTGCAATCAGCCCCGCCGCGTCATTATATACAGGGTAAAGATGGTACTTTAGGCAGTATGCTGGATATGCTGGGGTACGAAAATGTGTATCAGAACAATAAGATGGTACTGATTGATCTGGAGCAGGCTTTATCTTACGAACCGGATTTACTGTTTTGTGTAGGCGGTTCTAAAACTGCGGCAGAGCATCAGCAGGTAATGGAAGAGGATTTTGCGAAAAACCCTGAATACTGGAACAATATTAAGGCGATACGCGAACATGAGGTTATTTATCTGCCGATAAAATATGTTGCGACAGCCGGGATCAATGTTATTGATAATATAAATGAATTGATCGATATTATTGATGCGAAGAAGCTGAAACAAAATGGGTAAAGAAGTAAATGTCCTGCGGGTAAGTATGGTTTGCCTGGTTTTAGTGGCAGTATTATTATTGCTGGCTGTTGTTGCGCTGGGAGTTGGCAGTGCCGGGTATTCGCTGCAGCAGATCATACAGGCTCTTTTTTATGATGAAAGAGGACCGGTGAGGGTAGTTGTTTATAATTTACGGTTACCGCGTCTGATTATGGCAGTCGAAGTAGGGGCCTGCCTTGCTGTTGCAGGTGCTCTTTTGCAGGCTGTCATGCGTAACCCTCTGGCTGATCCGGGGATTATAGGCGTCTCTGCCGGTGCGGCCACTGCGGCAACGACGATTCTACTGTTGTTTCCGACTTTGGTTTCATCAGTGCCGCTTTTTGCTTTTGGCGGTGCGGCTTTGGCCTGTGTACTTATTTATTTGCTGGCCTGGCGCGATGGGATCGATACTGTCAGAATAATTTTGTCCGGTGTTGCGATAAATACGGTTTTGGGAGCGTATAACTCCTTTTTGCAATTATTGAATTCTGATAATCTTTCCAGTGTTTTATCTTTTATGAACGGCAGTCTTTCGGGACGTTCCTGGGATCATGTTTATATCATTACGGTGTATGCTTTTATTGGTCTTGTTTTAGGCGTATGCTGTATAAAAAATGCCAACATTTTGCAGCTGGGTGACGAAATGGCTCAAAGCCTGGGAGTAAATGTAACTTTTGTACGTATCTTTTTATCTGCGGTGGCTGCTTTTTTGGCGGCTGCGACGGTAGCAGAGGCCGGTATGATCGGTTTTGTAGGGCTGGTTGTCCCGCATATTGCGAGAATGATGGTTGGCTCCGACTATAAAGCACTGCTGCCGGTGAGTATGCTTTTGGGTGCGGTGATTCTTCTGGCGGCAGATACTTTGGGTAGGACACTTATACCTGGGATGGAGATACCTGTAGGTATTGTTATGGCAGTTACCGGCGGACCGTTTTTCTTGTATATGTTAAGAAAGAAGGGCAAAGTAAGTGGAAGTTAAGGGTGAAAAATTAGAGATCGGTTACGATGGGCGTATTGTAGTCAGGGAAATGGATATTACTGTAAAAAAAGGTGAGATAACGACTATCATCGGCCCTAACGGTTCAGGTAAATCTACTCTGCTGAAAGCGCTGACACGATTGCTGCGCTGTAGTATGGGCTGCGTCTATCTGAATCAGGAGGATCTGTACAATATCGACAGTAAAAAACTTGCCAAATGTATTGGTGTTTTGCCGCAGCGCCATTGCGCACCTCCTGATTTTAAAGTCAGAGATTTAGTAGGTTATGGGCGCGTACCCTATCAGAAGTGGTACGAACATAATACGGAAGAAGATGAAAAGATAATAGAGTGGGCCTTGAAAGCAACAGGTACCTGGGCTCTGCGGGATAAATCTATTCAGGAATGCTCGGGCGGGGAATCGCAGCGGGTATGGATAGCTACCGTATTGGCGCAGCAGCCGGAAATTTTGTTTTTGGATGAGCCGACTACATATTTGGACATTGCGCATCAGCAGGAAACGATGAAACTTGTAAAAAGGCTGAACCATGAGGCGGGGATCGGCGTAGTGATGGTCCTGCACGATTTAAGTCATGCGCTGGAGATCAGTGACCGGATCATAGTTTTGAAAAATGGCTGTAAGTATGGTGAAGGTCGTCCGCAGGATATTATCACACCTAAAATGATGCGTGAGGTTTACGACGTAGATTGTGATGTAGTGCAGATTCCTGGGCGTAAGAAGCCTTTAATTATGTTTAAAGAAATAAGTTGATAAAAGGAGTTTTTTATGGCGATGGATGGAAAAGAGCTGGTTGAAAAACTTGCTAAATTGAGTCAGGTACAAAGCATTAAAGATATACCACAGCTTACTCATGCTTTGTTCCCGGGGACACACTGTCCTCTGATGGGTGCGGCTATGGCTGTTGGTGGCATCAAGGACAGCCTGATCGTTGTGGTTGGTACGGATGAATGCACTTATTACACTAAAAGTATGACCATACATTCTGAAAAATTTGGGGGCATTGGCGGCCGTTGTGTTTCAGTCGTTTTGGATGACCATGATGTAACCTTTGGCAGTGCGGAAAAGGTACAGGAAGCTTTTAAAGAAATAATTGAAGAATATCGCCCCCAATGTGTATTTTTGGTAACTACCTGTGTCATTGAAATAATTGGTGATGACTTTGACGCTATTTCAGAAGGTCTCAGTAAGCTTTATGGTATTCCGGTGCTGCCGGTTCATACTGAGCATTTTAAATGTGAGGACCATTTGCCTGGTCTGGAACGAACGATTACTGTTTGTGCTGAAATGATGAAATCGTGTGATTGTGAGAACAGTGTCAATTTGCTGGGGCAGAGAATGGGTGATTTTGCAACGACGGAGCTTTATGCCATGCTGCAGAAAGCTGGCGTAAAAATCGGTTTGCAGCTGCCCTGCGGCTGTTCGGTAGACGATATAAAAAATGCTGCTGCAGCGAAAGTGAATATTGTCGTTAATGATATTGCGCTGCCGCTGGCCCAAAAGATGCAGGAAAAATTTGGTATTCCTTACGTTTACTTTAATAAATTTGTTATTCCCGAAAAAATCTATGAAGCCTATAAAAATCTTTTTGGGTATTTAGAGCTGGAACTGCCGGGAGAATTGGAAGGACTTTATCAAAACGCAAGAGAGAAAATCGAAAAAAACAAGGGTGAACTGGAGGGGATTACTTATATTTACGGGAATACGCCGTATGCAGTTTTTGAAATGAACTGTTTCCTCAGTTCCCTGGGGATGGTGCCTCAGGTGATTCAAACCAACAGATATACAGAAGCAGATGAACCTTATGCAAAAGAAATATTGCAGTATACAGACCCTTATGTTTGCAAAGCGGCTAATATCGCGCCGTTGCAATATGTGTATGATGTATTGTCTCCTTATTTATATTTGGGACATGAGTTTGGCAACAGGCTGCGTCAAAAAGGTATTGCCATTGTTCACAGCGACAGAGGGAGTGGCATGCTGGGTTTTGAAGTTACAGGATATTTACTGCAGCAGTTAGTCAAGTCTGTTAGGGAAGCCAAAGAATATAGAAAGGAGCTGGGCTTATGAGTTTATGCAGATATTTGCCTGTTCCGTCAGATAGAATGGGTATCATTTGGAGTTTGCTCAGCGTAAAAGACAGCATCATTCTTGAATATGGCCCGGCCGGGACAACTCATTTTAGTATGGGCTTTTATGGAACTTTAGGAGTAGACTGGCAGCAGAGGCTGTTTACAACACATATGAACGAAGACGATGTGGTCATGGGCGATGTTACCCGTTTGGAAGAAGCTATTGTCGAATTGGATAAAAGCTATGAACCAAAAGTTATTTTTGTCGTGGCATCTTCTATTTCCGCAGTTATTGGTACTGATATAAAAGGCGTTTGCAATTATATGCAGAAAGAAGTTCAGGCTAAGCTGGTTGCATTTGAGCAGGGCGGATTTAGGGGTGATTACAGCATAGGTCTGACTGAAGTTTATAAATTGCTGGTCAATAATCTTCCATGTAAAGAACAGAAAAAGAGAAAGAAAGTGTTTAATATCATTGGCGCGTCAATGGGCAGTTATCGTGCCGCATCGGATGTCTGGGAGCTGCAGAACTTGATGCGTGAAGCCTTTGGTTATGAAATGCATACCTGTCTGTGCCACGAAACATCTGTTGATGAAATAGCTGATATCGGCACAGCTGAAATAAATTTGGTAATGCGTCAGGAAGGGTTACCGGCAGCAGAAGTTCTGAAAAATAAATTTGATATGCCATTTGTTTTCAGTGCTCCTTACGGTTATGCAGCAACTTTGGCATGGTTGGAAGACGTCGGTAAAATTCTGGGACAGGTACCTGACGTTAAAATGTGCGCCAGATTACGTCTTAAAGCACAGAATACAGCGTCTTTAAAGATGTATGCTATGATGATGGGCAGAAAAAAAACACCTCAGGCAGCTGTGATCGGCGAGTATGATCTGGTTAAAGGGTTGAGTGCTTTTCTTCGGTCTGTAGGGATCGATGTTAAGTATAAACTTTGCAGCCATTCTTTAAAAAGTATCGTTGAGCCTGAGTTGGATATTCAGTATATATCTGTGGAAAAAGAAAAAATTGACATATTAAAAAAAATGCAGAAGACACTTGTTCTGGCAGACGATGTTTCGCACAGGCTTTGCGATAGCAGTAATGTCGTAGTGAGAGTAAGCGCTCCTTTTATTGACGGAGCTCAGATAGCGACACATTTGCCGTTGCTTGGCGAAAAGGGGACAGATTTCTTACTGGAATCTATCGAGGCATATTATCAGACTTTAGCTTAATAATAAAAACTTTAAGTATCCCCTCAAGATGTAATACTTGAGGGGATACTTAAAGATAAAAGGTTAGCGAGAGCTAACTCTATGCATAAGAAAGATCTTTCTGGACAGGCTAAATACCTGGGAGTTATGTCCCTGAAAGATTTTATGCTATATTTTTATAGTAAAAGGGGGCTGCCGCTGCTGTTATTTTAGTATTCGTTATAAGGAAATTTTAGGGGGAGTTAAAATGAAACGGTTTTTAAAATTTTTATGCATGTGCCTCATTATGAGTATGGCAGAATCAGCACATGCCGCATTGCCAACAGTAAAAGATACGGTGATTATTTCTGCGGCAGATAGAAAAGCGGTTACGCTTGCTGAGATGGCTGAAAACTTTGTTGATTATGATGTAGTTTTTTTCGGTGAATTTCATGACCAGGATGTACTGCATGAACTGGAATATGAAATGCTGCAGCAACTGTATGCCATTCATGGTGACAAGCTGGTTTTGTCACTGGAAATGTTTGAGGCAGATAACCAGTCTGTTTTAAATGAGTATTTAGACGGTAAAATTACGGAGGATGAATTTCTGGCAAAATCGCGTCCCTGGCCGAGATATAAAACAGATTACCGTCAGCTGGTAGAATTTGCAAAAACACATAAGCTGCCAGTCTTAGCCAGCAACATACCACGTTTTTTAGCAGCAAAATTGGCTAAAGAGGGCACTTTAGCTGCAGTAGCAGAGCAGGATAAGCAATATTTACCGGTCAAGACCTATGCGCCTGCAGGAAAGTATAAAGAGAAGTTTGCTGCTTATATGACTAAAGGGCAAACACCGATGCGAATTCCACAGGAACGGATAGATCAGGTATTTGCCGCACAGTGCATAAAAGATGACAAGATGGCGGAAAGTATTTTTTATTATTGGCAGGATAATCAGGATAAAGTAATTTTTCATGTCAACGGCTGCTTCCATTCTGACGGACATTTGGGAACTGTCGAAAAATTGGAAGCATTGAATCCGGCGTTAAAAGTAGGTGTAATTACGCCTAAGGATATGCCGGAATCTAAAAACTATATGAAAACCTATGCTGATGATAAAAATGACGGCGAATATATTATTTATTTTCCAAGAGTAGAAAAAGAATAATGATCAGAGGAAGGGTATTATGATGAAAATAAAGAACAAACAATTTTTTAACAGGAAAATACTGATGACATTAGTTGTTGGTACAAATGTCATTTGGGGGGGCACAGCGGCATATGCCGAACAACCGCAGAAATTTACTTTAGATGAGTATGTGGTAACTGCTACCCGTACAGAACTGAGCAAAAAAGAAGTTCCTCAGAGCGTGGAAGTTATAACAAAAGAGGATATCCAGAATATAGGTGCAACCAATGTTATAGATGCTTTACGTACGGCGACTAACGTAGAAATACCGGAAGCTGCAGGTGTAGGACACACTTTGGGAATCAGAGGCAGTGGGAAAAATGATGTTTTGGTTTTGCTTAACGGGCGTCGGATTCCCGGCGAAGGGTATGGCCAGGTTTCTACTAATACCTATGTGCTGTCACGGCTGAATGTGAATAATATAGACCGAATCGAAGTGCTTCGCGGGCCATCAGGTGCATTATATGGATCAGAGGCATCAGCTGGTGTTATTAATATTATTACGAAAAAACCTGAAAAAAAATCAATGACTGCAGGTGTAGCTACAAATAGCCGTGAAATGAGTAATTATTACCATTTTGACAGCGGCAAAGACGGTAAGTTAAGCGCTGCTTTTGATGCTAACTTTACTAAAGTCCGCTATTTTAAATGGGATGATGCCAATATGAGTAAATATTTTGGACCGACCCAAAATTATAGCTTAGATGTAGATTATGAAATGGATCAAAACAACAGTTTAAATTTATATCTGGACTATGAGAATACCAATCAGCAGTTTAAAAAATTTACCAGTGCCAGCGGTCCTTTTTCTTATTTAGGTATATATAATGTAGATAGAAAAAGTGCCAGCCTTACTTATAATGGACAGAATGATAACAGCAATTATATGCTAAGCGCAACTTACGGTGAATTAAAAAAAGATGTTACCAGTGCTATGAGCGCAAACAGTGTGGGAAGCTCCAAATTTAATTTTTGGAATATTGAAGCTCGTGATACGATCAGGTTAGACAGTAATAACCGTTTGACTTTTGGCGGCGAGTTCAGAACTGACGGCCGCAAAGACAGCAGTATTGACGAAAGTTCCGATCAGTATTCTTTATTTATACATGATGAACTGAAACTGGGCGAGAAACTATTGCTGATTCCGGCTGTTCGCTATGATCACCATGACAGCTTTGGCAGCGAGACTTCTCCGAATATTGGCGCGACATATTCCTTTACAGAGGCCTCAAGGTTTAAAGCTAATTATGGAGAGGGTTATAGAGCGCCGTCTATTTCAGAATTATATGGTACTTATTCCAATCCCAATCTGCGTCCTGAAAAATCAAAGGGCTATGAGTTATCATATGAACAGGAATTTGGCGATGATACTGCAGTTAAATTGACATATTTAAAAAACAAAAAGACTGATGCCATTGCTATGGATTACAGTTTAGCGCCTAATTATCAATATATGAACATAGAAAAGTCTTCTTCAGAGGGTGTTGAATTTGAAATCAAGCATGATTTGGGAAATGGTTTTACAGTAATCGGTAATTATGATTATCTGGATGCTATGAATGATAAGACTAATACACGTTTGAATTACAGCGCCCGTAATACTTATACAGCAAAATTGATGTGGACAGAGCCTGTAAAACAGGAATGGAATATTACTGCCTGGAATAAGTGGTATTCTGATTATAGGGCAGATAGTGAAGACCACAGCATCAATACGTTTAATTTTGTCGTTAATAAACGCTGGGGCGATAAATATCGTGCTTATGCCGGCATCGATAATCTTTTTGATAAAAAGATTACCAGTATGCGCTATTCCGGACGGTTGTGGCGTGTCGGTGCGGAAATGACCTTCTAAAAATTTTATGCAGGATTTGGACAAGCTGCTGCCTTTGAGCAGCAGCTTTCTTTGCTATCAGCAGTGCATTTGTGCTACAATAATAAATTATAGCTTAGTAATTGAGCACAACAGGATAGTGAGGTGTTAGCATGGGACAGCCTAAAATCACAGAGATAGAGGCACAGCTTGGCGAGTGGGAGTTTTTAAAAGAACTGCCGCAGGAAATAGATGGTTTTAAGTTAACAATGGGACAAGGGATCGACGGCCAGATCCTAACGATTGCTTCATATAGTAATGAAGCAATGCACAGCAAGCTTGATTTGATTTATACTTCGGAAACCTTTGATTATGTGCCTGTAAAAACGATTGGCATGCATACGTTCAGAGATATTCGCTATTTTTGCCGCGACAGGGATAAATTTGCTAAAATGATGAACGAGAAGCTGCCGGAGCTTTTAGCTGATGTGAACAGGGAAAAGAAACATCAGATGGGAACCTTGATAGAGGAAGCCGGACTTCTGAACTGGGCGTACACCGGCAAGCTGCCGCAGAAAATAGGTGCTTTTGAATTGTATATAACTCCTGACAATCCCATCGATTATATCAATGGTTCAACGCTTTTTATTGATTACAGTGACTTTGAACATGGTAATCAGCTGGTGTTTTTCTATAATAGTTTCCGCGATGAGTTTTTTGCTGAAACGAAAAAACGGTTTATGACAGGAATAACACATGAATTTGATTGCCGAAATTTAAAAGATCTGGAAAATCTGCTGGATAATAATCTGGAACAGGCATTGCAAAAACTTGGCAAAGCGTAACGAATGTAATAAATTTATTGTCTGAAACTCTTGACATCTTGATGTAAATGCCATATAATATGCCTACATGGTTTGAATGGCCCGGTGGTTCAGTTGGTTAGAATGCCGCCCTGTCACGGCGGAGGTCGTGGGTTCGAGTCCCATCCGGGTCGCCATTTTGCCTCGGTAGCTCAGTTGGTAGAGCAAAGGACTGAAAATCCTTGTGTCCACAGTTCGATTCTGTGCTGAGGCACCATTTATGCGGAAATAGCTCAGTGGTAGAGCACCTCCTTGCCAAGGAGGGGGTCGCGAGTTCGAATCTCGTTTTCCGCTCCAGTTAAGGCGACATAGCCAAGCGGTAAGGCAGAGGTCTGCAAAACCTTTATCCCCAGTTCGATTCTGGGTGTCGCCTCCACTTTTTGCCGGGGTGGCGGAACTGGCAGACGCAAGGGACTTAAAATCCCTCGGGGAGTGATCCCCGTACCGGTTCGATTCCGGTCCTCGGCACCATTATTTTTATGGTGAATGCAAGCAGTACAACTACATAGTCAAGCAAGAGATTGACGGAGCGTCCCGCATCGGACGCTTTTTTTATTATTTAATTTTAGGATTTGAAATGAAAGCGGTGAGAAATATGGTGAATAGTTTTGCAGAATTGAAGGTTTGTGCTGAAACGGTTGAGCTGCTTAAGCAAATGGGTATTAAAAAGCCGATGCCTGTTCAGGAACAGGCTATACCGGCCTTATTTGCAGGCCGTGATGTTATCGCAAGAGCGCAGACAGGTACTGGTAAAACACTGGCATTTTTAGTACCGATGGTAGAACGTCTGGATGCGGCTAAGCCTTTTGTACAGGCGTTGGTGATTACGCCGACTCGTGAACTGGCGCAGCAGATAGCAGTAGAGCTGAAGAAGTTATTGGGCGGAAGTGAAGTAAAGGTGCTTGCGGTTACCGGCGGCCGTGATTTTGAGGCGCAGAAGCATAAGCTGGACGGCAAAAGCCATGTTTTGATCGGTACGCCGGGGCGTCTTTTAGATCATATCCGCAAAGGCAATACTAACCTTGGCGGAGTTAAATATCTGGTTTTGGATGAAGTTGATGAAATGCTTAAGCAGGGCTTTATTGATGAAGCTTCGGAGCTTATCGCAATGACTGATCCGGAACGGCAGACTATGCTGTGCAGTGCTACCTTATCAGAGGAAGTGCAGAAGCTTGGTAAACGTATTACCCGTAATTGTGCTTTGATCGATATTGACCCTAATAAAGCAACGGTTGAAAATATCAAACAGATCTGCATCAAAACTACGGACGAATATCGTAATAAGGCTGTTGCTTCATTAATAGACCGTTACAATCCTTATCTGATGATTGTTTTTTGCTTCAGCAAAGAACGCACAAAAGAATTGGGTGAGTGGCTGGGAACTCAGGGATATAATGTAGATGTGCTGCATGGTGAGATGTCGCAGGCCAAACGCAAAACAGTAATGAAAGCCTTCCGTGAGGCCAAGCTGCAGGTCCTGGTTGCCAGTGATCTGGCTGCACGTGGGCTGGATATCGAAGGCGTGACTCATGTCGTTAATTATGATATACCGCATGACGTAGACTGGTATGTGCATAGAATAGGACGTACTGGGCGTGCCGGTAACGAGGGGATTGCAGTTACCTTATACACTGCTGAAGAAGTAAAATGGCTCAAAAATATTGAAAACAAGCTTGATGTGAAAATGGAACGGCAGAATTTAGACGGCAAAACGATAGCCCGTCGTGAGCATGCGCCAGTACAGAAAAAACGTAAGGCAGAAGCTGCTAAACCGAAACGCGGTAAAAAAGCTGTCGTGGATAAACGTAAAGCACCTAAGACCGGCTCTAACCGCCGTCAAAATAAGAATAAATAAGTGTGAGAAAGTGAGGGGACTGTTATGCAGGCGATAAACAAAGAAAGAGTAGCCGGACTGTTACAGGGGCTGGCGCAATTTGGCAAAACAGAACACGGAATCACAAGATTGGCTTATACGGCAGAAGACAAAGCAGCGCAGGAATGGCTGCTCAAGCAGATACAGGACTTACAGCTGAAGCTGTCTGTAGATGCTGTTGGTAATGTCTTTTTGCGTCGTGAAGGTAAAAATACTGATTTGGCGCCTGTTGCCATGGGTTCCCACATAGATACTGTCGTGCAGGGTGGTGCCTATGATGGTACTGTAGGTGTTGTAGGTGCTTTAGAAGTACTTTATATGCTGCAGGATGAAGAACTGGAGCGGCCGATTAAGGTTATTATTTTCAGGGCAGAGGAATCAAGCCGTTTTGGCTTTGCTACCATCGGCAGTAAACTGATGGCCGGTGTTGGCGACCCTGATAAATTCTCGGGCGCTGCCAAAGAAGGTTCAGTGACTTTTAAAGAAGCACTGACAGAATGGGGCTGTGACCCTGCTGCCTACAAACAGGCACGTAAAGCAGCAGGCTGCTTTAAAAGTTTTTGGGAAATACATATTGAACAGGGTAAGGTACTGGAAGAAACAGGTGAACGCATTGGTATCGTTCATAATATTGCGGCGCCGACGCGGTTTAAAATCATTGTCGAAGGTATAGCTGATCATTCCGGAGCCACTCCCATGGGTTTTCGTAAAGATGCGCTTGTAAGTGCGGCCAGGCTTGTTATAGCCATTGAAGAAGCTGCAACTAATGAAGCGGAAAGCGGCACGGTAGCTACAGTTGGTGTTTTGGATGTAGAGCCGTCTTCGATCAATGTAGTTCCTGGCAAGGCTACCTTGTGGGTAGATTTGCGCGGAGTAGATGAAGAAAGTATCAACTGTGCCTTGAGCGATATTCGTGATGCGGTTTCAGAAATTGCTAAAAATGACAGTATTACTATCACTATGGATATGCTGACAGCCGATAATCCTGTCGCTTTGTCGGAAGAGCTGGCAGCAAAGCTGGATGTTATCTGTGCGGCGAAAGGTATCGCTTATCGCCATATGAACAGTGGAGCCGGCCACGATGCTATGCACATGGCTAAACTGGCTCCTGCAAGTATGCTGTTTGTCCCCTGTAAAGGCGGCATCAGCCATAACCCGGCAGAATATGCTGACAACGAAGATATTTGTCTGGCGATCGAGATTTTGGCGGAAGCTGTAAAAGAAGAAGCATCTGCTTAAAAAAGTAAACCAAACGATAAAAACAGGCTGAGAAGAAAAATAACTGTAAAATCTGCTGCAAAGCAGTCCTGCTAAGGCAGGGCTGCTTTGCTTTTTTACTTTGTTCGTAATATAATTATAATGATATAGAATTTTCATTTTTCAATTTGAGGAGACGATAACATGGAAGAAGTGCGTGTGCGTTTTGCACCCAGCCCAACGGGTTATTTACATATCGGTGGAGCAAGAACAGCTTTATTTAACTGGCTTTTTGCTAAAAAACATAATGGTAAGCTGGTGCTGCGTATTGAAGATACTGATACTGAACGGTTGAAAGAAGACAGCGTAAGCCAAATACTTACCAGTTTGAAATGGCTTGGGCTGAACTGGGATGAAGGACCTGAAGTAGGCGGTGAAGTGGGTCCATATTACCAATCAGAGCGTCGTGAGATTTACAGCAAGGTTGCCGAACAGCTGTTGGAAGAAGGTAAGGCGTATTATTGCTTCTGTACTTCGGAAATTTTGGAAGCAGAACGCGAGAAACAACGTGCGGCCAAACAGCCGTTCCGTTATGCCCGCACCTGCCGAGATTTGCCTGTCGAGGAAGCAAAGGCCAGAGCAGCTAAGGGTGAGCCTTATTCCGTACGCATTAAAATACCTACGGAAGGAAACCTGACAGTACATGATCTGATCCACGGCGACGTTACTTTTGATTTAACGCAATTTGATGATTTTGTCATCGTTAAAACTAATGGTATGCCGACCTATAATTTTGCTGTGGTCGTTGATGACCATTTAATGCGCATCAGTCACGTGCTGCGTGCCGAAGAACATTTATCCAATACTCCTAAGCAGGTACTGCTTTATGAGGCCTGTGGTTTTGCTGTTCCTAAATTTGGACATATGCCGATGATACTTGCTCCTGACCGCAGTAAGTTAAGTAAACGTCACGGCGCAACTTCTGTTGAAGAATTCCGTGAACAGGGGTATTTACCGGAAGCAATTGTAAATTATCTGACTCTGCTGGGCTGGGCTCCGGGCAACGAAGAAGAAATTTTCTCGCTGCAGGACACTGTGACTCAGTTTGAATTGGAAAAAATGTCGAAAAAGGCAGCCGTTTATGATACGAAAAAACTTACATGGATGAACGGACAATATTTATCAGCATTGCCGCTGGAAGCAGTTCTGCCTGAGGCAAAAATCTTCTTCATCAAATCCGGCCTGGTAGATGAAGCATGGCTGGAGGCAAATAAAGATTATTTTGCCCGTTTGGTAGACGTAGTGCGCGTACGTGTCAAAACACTGCAGGAAGTTGTTGAAGCCGCAGAATACTTCTTTAAAGAGGTAGAAAGCTATGATGAAAAAGGTGTCGGCAAGCATTTTAAACCGGAAGCAGCCGAGCTCTTAACTGTCTGCATCAATGCGCTTGAAGCGTTAGAGACTTTTGATCTTGCCAGTACGGAAGCCGCTTATAATAAGATTGCCGAAGAGCAGGGATTATCACTGGGAAAAGTTGTGCATCCGACACGCTTGGCTCTGACAGGTCGTACTGTAAGCCCGGGCTTATTTGATGTTATGGTGCTGCTGGGGAAAGAAACTACCTTGAGCAGAATGCGCAAGGCTGTTCAATATATCAAGGCCTTAGCTTAAATCAAAAATATTTATTGAAAGAGGTGCGACGCTGATGAGAATACTGGGAATCTTACTGTGCTGCCTGATACTGGGATTAAGTACTGTAGCTTTTGCCGAGCAACCAACAACTGTTTTCAGCAAAGTTGTTGCGACAAAGAATATGCAGGGCGAGATACCGGAGATTGATGGTCTGAGATATACTAATCTTCAAAAAAGTGTTAACGGCATTTTGAACAGCAAAGTCAAAGACTTGCTGGCGCAGGTTGGCGGCAGCGGTACAGTCAGCTATGAAGTGAAGCTGAACCGTCCCAGCTTAGTCGGTATTTTGCTGAAAGCGACTAACGGCGGCCGTACTGCTTATCAGGCTGTAAATTTAGATATGACTACCGGCAATGAGTTCAGCATTCGCGATTTTGTTGGCGAAGGCAATGCCGTACATGAAATTTTAGGCGCTTATGAAGGCGTGTTATTTGCTGATAACGGTATTTATACGCGTACCAGCAGTGGTGCTGCTTACAGTGATTTTGTTTCTTATAGTAAATTGTTTCCGTTGCTGCGCACAGGCGAAGCAGGCCGTTTACTGACGGTATATGGATTGACTCGTGCTGTTGAGGATAAGGTCGTAACTGTGAAGGCCGGAGAGCTGCTGGCTTTACAGTTGGAATCCAATCGTACAACGGGTTATTCCTGGTTTGTAGAGGGTAATGGTTATGCTGGTCAGTTTTATGAACTGGGACGTTCTTATGTTTTGCCTGGTAATGCTGCCAACAACCGGACCGGAATGCCTGGATTAGAAATAATTGTTTTCGGTGCCCAGGAGCCGGGCGAATACAAGGTGAATATGGAATATAAGCGTGCCTGGGAAAAAGGCAGCGGCTTTGACAAATTCAGCTTTACTGTTAAAGTATTGTGATAACGGAGGTCTGAGATGGAAAAAACTGCCGTTACCGTGAAAATTTTTAATGATGAATATACTTTAAAGACTGATTTGCCGCGTACTGATGTGGACGCGATTGCGGCAATGGTCGATAAAAAAATGCAGAAACTGGCGACAAGCCAGCATTTGGTCACAACTTCCAAAGTCGCTGTATGGGCGGCGTTGGATCTGGCGGGAGAGTTATATACCTTACGTCGTGAATATGAAGCCTTGCTGAAAGCGGCGAAGGATATTTAGAGAAGAGGTTTTTAGTTAATGAAAAAGCAAACCATCGAACTGCTCGCTCCTGCCGGGAGCTGGGAAGCGTTGGAAGCGGCGGTGAATGCCGGTGCTGATGCTGTATATATGGGCGGCAAAGCTTTTGGCGCACGTCAGTATGCCAGTAATTTTGACCGTGAAGAAATGCAGAAGGCTGTTTACTTTGCTCATATGCACCGTGTGCGACTGTATATCACTGTCAACACGCTGGTCGATGACAGTGAGCTGGGCGAATTGGCTGATTATCTGCTGTTTTTGAGTAATGTGGGCATCGACGGTATTATCGTACAGGATCTGGGTGTGATCCGTCTGGCCCGGCAAATAGTGCCGGACCTGCCTTTGCATGCCAGTACGCAGATGACGGTTACTAATTCCGAGGGTGTTAAGCTTGCTGCTGAAGCCGGTATGGAACGTGTTGTTCTGGCGCGCGAGTTGAGTCTGGAAGAAATAAATACGATCTGTCATGGCACAGATACAGAAATAGAAGTTTTTATTCATGGAGCTTTGTGCGTATGTTATTCAGGTCAATGTTTGATGAGCAGCCTGATCGGCGGCCGCAGCGGCAATCGCGGACGTTGTGCTCAGCCGTGCCGTCTGCCTTATAAGCTGGTCAATGAAGCAGGAGAAGATCTGCTGAGCGGCAAAGACGCAGGGCAATATCTTTTGAGTCCTAAGGACTTGAATACTTTGGATATTTTACCGCAGCTGATCGAAGCCGGTGTAACATCCTATAAAATCGAAGGCCGTATGAAGCGTCCTGAATATGTAGCCGTAGTTGTCGATGCTTATCGCAGGGCTATCGACAGTTATCTTGGCGGTGATTACCAGGTTCCGGAAGAAGATTTTGCCAATATTGAACAGATTTTTAATCGTGATTTTACAACTGCTTATCTGCTGGAGCGGCCCGGCAGGGAAATGATGAGCGACCGCCGGCCAAACAATCGCGGTGTTTTGGTGGGGCGTGTTGTTAAGCTTGATAAAGCTGCTAACAAAGCGACACTGAAACTTGATAAAGAATTGCATTTGGATGATGGCTTAGAGTTTTGGGTCAGCGTGGGTGGTCGTGTTGGCACTACTGTGACATCACTTTTGCAGAACGGACAGGAAGTAGCTGTGGCTGCCGCAGGTTCTCAGGTCACTATCGATGTGCCGCATGGCATTAAAATGAATGACCGTGTTTTCAGAACCTTTGATAACCGTCTGATGACATATGCCGCACAGTTCTTTGGTGAGAAGGCCAAACGCCGTATCCCTGTAAGTGCTTTAGTAACAGCAAGAGCAGGCAATCCAATGACGGTGCTGCTGACTGATGACGAGGGCAATACAGGCTATGGTGAAACGCAGTTTATTGTAGAAGCTGCCCGCAAGCATGCTTTAAATGAGGAAACTGTGCGTAAACAGGTAGATCGACTGGGCACGACTGAATATGAGCTGTCAGACTTGGTGCTGGAATGTGATGAAAACGTAATGGTGCCGATGAGCGAGATCAACGAGGCTCGCCGTTTAGCTGTCGAAGCTTTAGATACTGCACGTCTGGAGGCTTTTGCACCGATGCGTGTACAACGTCATAAAGTTCCGCGTGATCTGGTTCCTGCAGAAAAAATCAGCCGCAGTAAACATGCGCTTTTGATTGTGCATGCCGATACTGTTGCTAAAGCACAGGCTGCTTTGGCAGGAGGCGCTGATTATATTATTTTTGGCGGGGATATTTTCAGCAGCAGGCAGCTGCCGAGGCAGTCTTATGCCGAAGTTGCCGGTCTTGCTCAAAATTATGGTAAAAAATGGGCCATAGCGACACCGCGTATTGTTAAAGAAGGACAGCTGCCTTATTTTGCAGAGCTGTTTGCCTATTGGCAGCAGTTGAAGCCCGATGCTGTTTATATCAGCAACAACGGCTTGTGGCAGCTGGCGCAGCAATACAGCGGGCTGTCTTTGTGGGCCGATATGTCTTTGAATATTTATAACGATCAGAATTTGGAATTCTGGCGTGAACAGGGCGCCGTGGGAGCAACCCTGTCAGCCGAGCTGACAATGGCGCAGGTAGAACATTTAGCCGCAGTCAGCCCCGTTCCTGTGGAATGTATGGTGCAGGGTCGGATTGAAATGATGGTTTCGGAATACTGTGTAGGCGGCAGCTTTTTAGGTGATCTGCATCAGGGTGCCTGTAAATTTAACTGCCGGGAGCAGTTGTTTTTGAGCGACCGCAAGGATGCGAAGTTTCCTATAGTTACCGATCAGAACTGCCGAATGCATATTTTAAATGCGCATGACCTGTCGATGCTGACCAATATCAAGCATATGGAAAGTATCGGCGTTGGCCGTCTGCGTTTAGACGCGCGTAATTATACTAATGAAGAAACTGCATCATTGGTAACGCTGTATAAGGAAGTGCTGCAAGGTGACCGCGAAGTTGCGGAAAACCTGCCGCATACGACCAGGGGGCATTATTTCCGCGGCGTATTATAAGGAGTAATTATGGCAAGATTTGCTGTTAAGACATTAGAATTTGATAAAGTAAAAGCGCTGCTGGCCAGCAAAACGGCCACCTCGCTGGGGAAGGCGCAGGCTTTAGCGATACGCACAGAAAGTGAGTTCAGTATCGTTAAGCGCTTGCAGGAGGAAACAGCCGAGGCACTGCGCCTGCTGGATGAAGGGAAAAGATTCCCCTTTGGCGGCGCGCATAACATTGTGGCTGCTGTTAAGCATGCCCAATTAGGGGCTGTGCTGGAAGCTGAAACCTTGATGGAGATCGGCAGTACGGCTGCGGCGATCCGTCAGATCAAGACCTTTTTGCAGGAGGAGAGTGAGCTGGCACCGACTTTGGCAGCCTATGCCGAAGCTTTGCAGCCGCTGCCGCGTCTGGAAAAACAACTGGAGAATGCTATTTCTGAAAAAGGCGAGATCAAAGACAGTGCTTCGACAAAGCTTGGCGGCTTACGGACTGGCATTCAGATAGCGAAAAACCGTGTGCGTGAACAGCTGGAAAAAGTCCTGCACGATCCCAATAATCAAAAATATTTCCAGGACGCGCTGGTAACTATGCGCGGAGACAGATATGTCATTCCGATCAAACAGGAATATAAACTCAATTTTCCGGGCGTCGTTCACGACCAGTCCGGCAGTGGAGCAACCCTGTTTATTGAGCCGATGGCTGTTGTCAACCTGAATAATGATATCAAAAAATATATGGCCGAAGAAAAAGAGGAAATAGAACGGATTCTGAGGCAGCTGTCCGGCAGCGTCGGGGCAGACGGTGATCTGCTCACTGCCGGCGTCGAGATTCTTACAAATCTTGACGTTATCTGTGCCCGTGCTTATTTGGCGCAGGCGCAGAAAGCCGTAAGGCCAATGCTGCATTTAGGCGGCAAAGTCGAGATCGTGCAGGGACGTCATCCGCTGCTGGATCAAAGTCAAGTAGTGCCCCTGGATATAGAATTGGGCGGAGATTTTAATACGCTTTTGATCACCGGTCCAAATACCGGCGGTAAAACCGTAGCTCTAAAAGCGGTCGGGCTGTTTGCGTTAATGGCGCAGGCCGGCTTGTTTTTACCTGCCCGCAGTGCTAAAATGCCGGTTTTCAGAGCTATTTATGCCGATATTGGTGATGAGCAGAGCATTGAGCAGAGCCTGAGTACTTTTTCCGGACATATGACCAATCTGGTAGAGATTTTAAATGAAGTGCGCAGCGGTGATCTGGTACTGGTGGATGAAATCTGTGCCGGTACTGACCCTAACGAAGGTGCTGCCCTGGCTATGGCGATGTTAGAGCATTTGCATGAACAGGGCGTGCTGACAATGATCACGACACACTACAGCGAATTGAAAACATTTGCTTATGGACATACGGGAATGGAAAATGCCAGCGTGGAATTTGATCCTGTCAGTCTGCGGCCGACCTACAGATTGCTGATGGGTGTTCCGGGCAGCAGCAATGCTTTCAATATCAGCAGAAGGCTGGGACTGTCGGAAGAGATTGTTGAAAATGCCGGTAAACTGCTGGATCAGGAACATGTGCATATGGAAGATGTATTGCACGAGCTGGAAGGCGAACGCCGCCAATATGAATCGCAGAACAAAGAAATACAAATGCTGCGTTTGGAAAGTGAGCGGATTAAGCAGGAGCTGCACAAGCAGAAACAGGAGCTTGACCGCCGCAAGAACGAAATGCTGCGTAAAGCCCGTGAACAGGCTGATGAGATTTACCGCAGCAGCCGTAGGGAATCGGAAGCTATTTTAAAAGAGCTGCGCTCAATGAAGGCTGACTTTGATGCGAAAAAACTGGAAGCTGCTGCAGAAGCCGCGCGCAAACAGTTAAATAAACAGTTCAGTGAAGATGCGCCATTGCCGGAAGGTACGCCGTTGTCAAAAGAAACTGCCAAAGTCGGGCAGACTGTCTTTTTACCTTCACTGCGTCAAAATGGTACGATTGTTGCTGTTAACGGCGGCGATGTGACAGTGCAGGTAGGTATATTAAAAACTAACGTGCCTGCTAAAAATTGCCTGCTGGTAAAAGGTAAGACCAAAGTGAGCGAAGATCTGCGGCCTAAAAAACGCAAGGGGTATGCCCATGATATGCTGGTCACACGTACTGCTTCTACCAGACAGGAACTGGATGTTCGTGGTATGACGATCGAAGAAGCGATACCGACCGTAGATAAAGGCATCGACGATGCACTGCTGGCAGGTTTGCCGGAGCTGCGTATCATTCACGGCAAGGGAACAGGTGCTTTACGTGCCGGACTGACTGCCTATTTATCCGCGCACCGTGCGGTCAAAAGACTGGAGCTGGCTTCGCTGCATGAAGGCGGTGCCGGTGCGACGGTAATTTATCTGTAAAAGGCAGTTTTGTGTAAAAATGTAATACAATCAAGAAAATTTTGTAGAAGATATTGACCGAAAGACTAAATAATGTGATAATAGTTAGTGAAAATATATGCTTTCTGTGCGCTTGGAATGGATTTTTCCGGGTAGCAAGTTAACAAACGGGGGGAAGTAAATGGCTACACTAGTGAAAAAGTTTGGCGGCAGCTCGGTTGCGACACCTGAGAAGATGCATGGTATCGTTGACCGGATTCTGCGCGAACGTCAACCGGACGACAGAATCGTCTTAGTTGTTTCCGCTATGGGCGACCATACTGATGATTTGCTGACTTTAGCTGCTAAAGTCAATCCCGAAATGCCGAAAAGAGAACTGGATATGCTGCTGGCGACAGGCGAGCAGGTTTCCATTGCCCTGATGGCCAGTGCGTTCTGTGCCAAAGGACAGCCCGCAGTATCCTTTACCGGTGCTCAGGCTGGTATCAAAACGAACGATAAGCATTCTAAAGCCAGTATTTTAGACGTACAGGCCTGTCAGGTCAAGCAGGCTCTGGACGAAGGCAAGATAGTTATCGTTGCCGGGTTCCAGGGCATTACTGACTTGGGACAGATCACAACTTTGGGCCGCGGCGGCAGCGATACTACTGCTGTTGCGATTGCGGCAGGTCTGAAAGCGGATATGTGCGATATCTATACTGACGTGGACGGTGTTTATACCGCTGATCCACGTATCGTACCGGGAGCGCAGAAGCTGGACGAGATCACTTTTGTGGAAATGCTGGAACTGGCCCGCCTGGGTGCAGGCGTTATGCAGCCGCGCGCCGTAGAGTATGGTGAGCACAACGGCGTTGCCATCCATGTACGTTCTACCTTTAACGACGTACCCGGAACTATTATTAGGGAGGAATACACAGTGCAAGAGAAAAACTTTGTTATTCGCGGTGTAGCGCACGATACTAATGTCGCAAAAATCGCCGTTCGCGGTGTCAGCGACGAACCGGGCATTGCCTATAAAATCTTCTCGGCTCTGGCTGAAGCCAATATCGATGTCGATATGATCGTTCAAAGCGCAAGCGCTACCGACCATAAAAATGACATCCTGTTTACCGTTACCCAAACAGATATGGTAGAAGCGATGAGCGTTATTGAAAGCCTGAAGGAAACGATGCATTTTGATAAAGCTGACATTGAAGTCAATGTTGCCAAGGTATCTATCGTTGGTGCAGGTATGCTGGGCAGCCCCGGTATTGCCGCAGGTATGTTCGGTGCGCTTGCCAAAGCCAACGTCAATATCGACGTTATCAGTACTTCCGAAATCAGCGTTTCCTGCCTGGTGCCGGAAAAGGACGTTAAAACCGCTGTGAACGCTATCCACGAACATTTCTTCCCGGAGGGCGCAAAATAAAAAGCAAGCAAAGTTACTTATATAAATTAAGGAGGCCTTTTACCAATGATCACTAGTATTGCAGCTAATCATGCTAAAGGAAAATCTGCCCAGGATAAAATTTTCGGCGCTAATGCCGCTGCCGTTGCCGCAGCAGCTAAATACGGTGCTGACAAAGTAACCAATGCCACTATCGGCGCTATTTTAGACGAAGATGAAAAACTTGTTTGTCTGCCGACTATCGAAAAGGTTTACCGTGGTCTTGCGACAAACGAGCTGATCGCCTACGCTCCTATTTCCGGACTGCCTGATTATCTTGAAAAAGTTATTACTGCTGCTTTCGGCACTTCCAGGCCTGAAGGCTATATCGCCGCTGTTGCTACTGCCGGTGGTACAGGCGTTATCCATCATACTATCTGGAACTATATGGATGCAGGTGAAACCGCGCTGACATCCGACTGGTACTGGGGACCGTATAAGGTTTTGTGTCAGGATATGGGACGTAAGCTGGATACCTATAAAATGCTGGATGAAAATAATAAATACAATCTGCCGGATTTAAAAGCCAAAGTCAACGAGATTTTGGGCAAACAGAAAAGCCTGCTGCTCATGATCAACACTCCGGCTCATAACCCTACTGGCTACAGCCTCAGTGAAGAAGACTTGCAGGGCGTTATCGACATCATCAAAGAAGCGACTGCAGGTACTGATAAAACTGTAACGCTGCTTTTAGACGTAGCATATATTGATTATGCCGGCGAAAAAGAAGAAGTTCGTAAGATCTTCAAAAAGCTTTCTAATCTGCCTGCTAACATTCTCAGTATTGTGGCATACAGTATGTCTAAAGGCTTTACACTTTATGGTCAGCGCACCGGCGCTATGATCGGCGTTTCTTCTTCTAAGGAAATCATTGAAGAATTTGCCGCCATCAACCAATATACCAGCCGTGCGACCTGGTCCAACATCAACCGTCCGGCAATGAAAACTCTGGCTAATATTTACAGTGACCCGGAACTGCTTGCCGCTACCGAAAAAGAGCGTGACGATTATTATCAAATGATCAAAGCACGTGCCGACCTGTTCACAAAGGAAGCCGAAGAATGCGGCTTGCCGATGCTGCCTTATGTAGCAGGCTTCTTCCTGTCAATTCCGGCAAAAAATCCCGATGCTATCTGTGATAAACTGCACGAAGACAATATTTTTGCTGTTCCTTTGGCTGCAGGTGTACGTATTGCCGTTTGCGCAGTACCGCTTAAAAAGATCGCCGGTATGGCTGCAAAAGTACAGGCTGCAATGCAGGCTGTAGAAAAATAAGCATTGATAACAATCAAAGACCGGAGCTAAAAAAGTTCCGGTCTTTTTTCCCATAAGGAGTATTTATGAAAATTAAATTGACATTACCCAACAATATTATCAGAGAGTATCCTGCAGGAACGACGCTGTTGGAAGTCAGCAGAGACTTTGCTGCTAACTATCAAAGCCCGATCGTGGAAGGTATTTTCAATGGCATTGGCACTGATCTGCAAAAGCCTGTTTTTGAAAATGGTACAGTTGATTTTATAACGCTGGATACGGAGGAGGGGATGCGCGTTTATGTGCGCAGCCTGCTGTTCCTTTTTCTGGTAGCTATCAAAGAGCTGCGGCAGGAAGTAAAAATTGAGGCCCGTAATTCCCTGGGCAGCGCTTTATTTTGCGAAATCACTAACGATATCGTACTCAGCAACTACGATTTAAAGGCCTTGGAAGACTATATGAAAGAGCTGGCAGCCAAGTCTGAACCGATCATTTATAAACATATAAATAAAAAAGAAGCTGAAAAAATTTTATGCGAGCGGAACGAAGCTGACCGCTTGGAGCTGCTGCACGCTATTGATGATGATTTACTGCTGACCTGTTATACCTTGAAGGGCCATATGGAATATTTTTTCGGGCCGATGCTGCCGGATTGCGGTTATTTGAAGCTGTTTGAACTGATAAACTACGAAAACGGCATCGTTATCAATTATCCGGAAACGGGTCAGAACGAACTGGATGTTTTTGTTGACAGCCCCAAACTCAATAAAATGTTCCACGAGATGGAAGAATGGTCAACTATGCTGCAATGCAATACTGTTGCCAAGCTGAACCGCATTATAAAAGAGGACCATGCCGGAGTGATCATTCAGGTGGCTGAGGCGCTGCATGAAAAAAAGATCGCCGCCATAGCTGATGAAATCACTGATAAAGGCAAAGACGTACATCTCGTGTTGATTGCCGGTCCTTCTTCCTCAGGGAAAACGACCTTTGCACAAAGATTGAGCATCCAGCTGGTAGTCAATGGTCTCAGACCTGTGCCGATATCGATGGACGATTATTATAAAGAACGTTTGAATACACCGCGCAAAGCGGATGGATCTTATGATTTTGAAAGCGTCGAAGCGATCGATCTGGAATTATTCAATGACCATTTGAAGCGTCTGCTGGCAGGTGAAACAGTTAAAATACCCAAATACAATTTCCGTACCGGACTGCGCGAATACCGTGGCCGTGAGCTGACTTTGAGCGATAACTCTGTGCTGATCGTCGAAGGTATCCACGGCTTGAACGAACGTATTTCTGCCGTTGTTCCGGCCCGTAATAAACTGAAAGTCTATATCAGTGCCCTGACGCCGATGTCGCTGGATGATTACAACCGTATCCAGACTACCGATATGCGTTTGCTGCGCCGGCTGGTGCGTGATTCGCAGTTCCGTTCGCATGACGCGCTGATGACTTTGAAGCTGTGGGACGATGTGCGCCGTGGGGAAGAAAAATATATTTTCCCATTCCAGGAAGAAGCAGATATTATTTTTAATACCACACTGGTGTATGAGTTTGCAGTATTGAAAAAGTATGCCGAGCCTTTGCTGCAGGGCGTACCGGAAACAGAAGCGGTCTATACTAACGCGCAAAGACTGCTTGGACTGCTTAGCCATGTGACACCACTGGATAAAGAGCTGATTCCCAAAAACTCTATTTTACGTGAATTTGTGGGCGGCAGCGCCTTTAAAGAAGCCCTGTAATTGAATAAAAGCATCACCAACGGCAGCTTTTTAAAAAAGCTGCCGTTTCTATATGTATCCATAGAGATTTGGTAAAATCCTGTTTTTACTTATCCTTGATATTTTGTAATTTATTAATCCGACAAATGGAGTATTTTTGTTGCTTTTTGTTGCCGAAACCATTGATAATACCAGTTAAAGAGGTATATAATTATAAAAAAGCTGCCTTTTATTGAATTAAGTAACAGAAATAAATATGCTTTGCAAATGATTGCTTATACAGGGGATAAAGCGCAGAAACAGCGGGCTTAAAGCAGGTTTGTAACCATTGGGGACTTTGACTTTAAGTTTTGTGGCTACAGGAAGAGACGCTGCTTCCTGACAGGGGGATTTTATATGCAGAAGATGATTTATCATTTAGGGGTCGATATTGGTTCGACTACGATCAAATTTGTGGTCTTAGATGAAAAGGAGCGAATAATTTTTAAAGATTATTTTCGCCATTTGTCAGATCCCAGCACTGCATTTTTACAAGAGATTCAGAAAATTCTCGCTATTATTGACGGCAGGGAATTTTCGTTGATATTGACCGGTTCGGCTGGTTTTGGATTTGCCGAACGTATGGGGGTGCCGCATGTACAAGAGGTTATTGCTTGTCGCGCGGCGCTTCGTTCTTTGCTGCCAGAAGCGGAAACAGCAGTTGAATTAGGCGGTGAGGATGCCAAGATAACCTGGCTGGGCAGTTCGCCGGAACAGCGTATGAACGGTGTCTGTGCCGGCGGCACAGGCGCGTTTATCGACCATATGGCGTCGCTTTTGGGTACTGACGCTGCCGGACTTGGCAGTATGGCAGAAAGTTGCAAGCGTATTTATCCGATCGCCTCACGCTGTGGTGTTTTTGCTAAAACTGATGTGCAGGCCCTGATCAACGACGGTGCTTCTAAAGAAGATATTGCCGGCTCGGTTTTGCAGGCGGTAGTTCATCAGACGATCGGCAATTTGTCGCAGGGACGTCCAATCAGCGGCAAAGTTGCTTTCCTGGGTGGCCCGCTGCACTTTTTACCGCAGCTGCGCAAGCAGTTTATTGCTACTTTAAAATTGCAGGCTGACGCAGCTTTGATAACTGAAGATGCGGATTGCTTCGTCGCTATCGGTGCTGCTTTGGCAGGTAAGGACGGCGAGATTTTTAACGAAGAAAAGCTGCTGCAGGCCCTGGCAAAAGTGAACGATGCGCCGCTGGACGCAGTGGCAAAACTGCCGCCGCTGTTTGCAGATGAAGCTGATTATGAAAAATTCTGCTGCAGACATGCCCAGCATCAGGTAGAGCGTGAAGCTTTGGCCGCATATAACGGTAAATGTTATCTGGGTATCGATTCCGGTTCGACAACTTTAAAAATGGCATTGCTTTCAGAGGATAACAAACTGCTGTGGTCTTATTACAGCGGTAATAACGGCAATCCGGTACAGATCGCCGCTGCTGCCTTAAAGGATCTGTACGGAAAAATGCCTGCCGGGGCTGTGATCGGCGGAGCGGCTGTTACCGGCTACGGTGAAGAAATGATGAAGGTCGCTTTTGGCGCTGACTTCGGCGAAGTTGAGACCGTAGCACATTTACGGGCGGCACAGTTTTTTGCGCCGCAGGTTTCCTTTTTGATCGATATCGGAGGACAGGATATCAAATGCTTTTTTGTGAAAAATGGTATTCCTGACCGCCTGATGCTGAATGAAGCGTGCAGTGCCGGCTGCGGTTCTTTTATCGAAAACTTTGCGCAGGGGCTGGGGCTTGACGCTGGTGAATTTGCCAAGCTGGCTTTAACAGCTAAAGAACCCGTTGATTTGGGTGTACGCTGTACTGTTTTTATGAATTCTAAAGTAAAACAAGCGCAGAAGGACGGTGCGGCCATTGGCGATATTGCAGCCGGGCTGGCTATTTCCGTTGTTAAAAATGCGCTTTATAAAGTTATTCGTCTGCGTGACGCAGGCGAGCTTGGTGATACCATCGTCGTGCAGGGCGGCACCTTCCACAGCGATGCTATTTTGCGTGCTATGGAACAGCTGACAGGCAAAGAAGTCATCAGACCGGATATTGCAGGGCTGATGGGTGCGTTTGGCGCTGCGCTGCTGGCGCACGACCGCTGTCAGGAAAAATCGACATTGGTAGATGCCACAACACTGTCTGCTTTTGACTACCGCAGTAAAAGCTATCGCTGCGGCGGCTGCGGTAATAATTGTTTGGTAACTGCTCACTACTTCCCGGCAGGAGTATTTCATACGGGCAATCGTTGCCCGCGCGGTGCGGGGCTGCCAATGACCAATACCATCGCGCCTAATATGTATGCATATAAATACCACCGGGTTTTTGATTACGAACCGCTGCCGGTAGAAGCCGCTAAGCGCGGTGTCATCGGCATACCGCGGATTTTGAATATGTACGAGGATTACCCCTTCTGGTTCACGCTCTTTACCCGGCTGGGATATCGGGTCGAGCTGTCGGGGCCGTCGTCAAAGGAATTGTACGAATCGGCCATGGCCTCCATACCTTCCGACTCACTCTGTTATCCGGCCAAGCTGGTGCATGGACATATACATGATTTACTGGACAAAGGGGTTAAAAAGATTTTCTATCCTTGTGTTCCTTACAATGAAAAAGAATGTCAGACGGCTAATAACTGTTATAACTGCCCGGTCGTAGCAACCTATGCCGAAAGTGTCTACGCCAATATGGAAGAGTTGCGGGCGGCCGATGTTGAGTTTATGCATCCATTCCTGCCGCTGTATCATGATAAACGCCTGACAGAACGGCTGGCAGAAGTTTTCCGGCAGGAAGGCCTGAAGCATAAGGAACTGGCCGCTGCCGTACAGGCAGCACGTACTGAACAGCTTAGCTATAAGCAGGAAATCAGGGATATGGGGCACAAGCTGCTGCAAAAAGTGCTGGACGAACATGGGCATGCCGTAGTTTTGGCAGGGCGTCCTTATCATGTCGACCCGGAAATCAACCACGGTTTGCCGGAGATGATCGCCTCCTTTGGTTTAACGGTCATTTCAGAAGACTCGGTTGCCGATCTGCCGGAAAGCCTTAAAGGGCAGTTGCCGGTAGTTGTTGACCAGTGGTCGTGGCATTCCCGGCTTTATCGGGCGGCAGAATTTGTGGCCGCGCATAAGGAATTAGAGCTGATTCAGCTCAGTTCCTTTGGCTGCGGACTTGATGCTATTACCTCAGACGTAGTAAAAGAGATTTTAGAGCGTCATCACAGGCTGTATACTTTACTGAAGGTCGACGAAATCAACCATATCAGTTCTGCACGCATTCGTATCCGTTCTTTGCTGGCGGCCATGCAGGAACGTATTGATAAACATCAGGAAACAGACATACCTGCTTATATACCGCCGTCATTTTCAAAAACAATGCGGAATACGCATGTTATTCTGGCGCCGCAGCTTTCACCAGTGCACTTCCAGTTTATGGAAACTGCTCTGCGCCGTGCCGGATACAAGCTGGAGATAGCGCCGCTGCCTGATCGGGAAGCAGTGGCCTTAGGTCTGAAATATGTCAATAATGATATTTGTTATCCGGCAATCTTAGTTATTGGCCAGATGCTGCGGGCGTTGATGTCGGGCAAATATGACCTGAATAAAACCAGTATCGCTCTTTTTCAATCGGGCGGCGCCTGCCGCGCGACCAACTATATCGCTCTGATGCGCCGCGCTTTGCGTGATGCTGGACTTGGCAACATCCCTGTGTTTTCGCTGTATGGTGAAAAAAGCGATGGTTTTTCGCTGTCGTGGCATTTGCTGAAAGATATGGTCAAAGGCTTACTGTATGGCGACTTACTGATGCAGCTGCTGCATCGCGTACGTCCTTATGAGCAGGAAAAAGGCGCGGCCGATGCTTTGTATAAACTGATGTCACAGCTTTGCAAAGACAGCCTGGCAGGCTTGACTGGTTTGTCGTTTGAACAGACCATCAAGCGAGTTACTGCTGCTTTTGATGTGCTGCCGCTGCGTGATAATGTGCGCAAGCCCAAGGTAGGCATCGTCGGCGAAATATTGGTAAAATATCATCCGGTTGCCAACAATAACATTGTCAGCTATCTTGAAGCTGAAGGCGCTGAAGTCATACTGCCGAACATGATGGATTTCTTCCTGTATGCGGCTTATGATGAACAGGTCAAACGTCGCCTGCTGGACGGAACGCTGGGCAATGTGATCAAGTCCAAATTATTCATGAAGTTTTTGGATTATTACCGTAAGCCGCTGAATATAGCGCTGCAAAAGAGTAAACGCTTCAGTGCGTATGAACCTTTATCGGCATTGATCGCTTTGGCAGAAAAACATCTTTCTACCGGCAATATGGCCGGTGAGGGCTGGCTGCTGACTGCCGAGATGGCCAAGCTGCTGCGCAGCGGCATCGATAATATCGTCTGTCTGCAGCCGTTTGCCTGCCTGCCGAATCATGTTACCGGCAAAGGCATGATCCGTGAGCTTCTGCGCACTAATCCTCAGGCGAATATCATTGCGCTTGATTGTGACGCTGATGCCAGCCAGGTCAATCAAATGAACAGGATCAAGCTGATGCTGGAAATAGCTAAAGAAAAGCTGCAGCAGGCAGAGGTGAAGGCAGTTAATTAAAAATTAATAATTTTAATCCCCTTTAAGAATAATTTCTTAAAGGGGATTTTTTTCGTCAAGTTACTACGATATGAGACTGGTTTATTGAGCCAACTGCATGCAGTTGGGCAAGAAAAAGTTGCTCGATGCAAACTTTTGCTTGCTAGGGGGGGGACATCATGCTATAATACTAAACGATAATAGTAGATTATAGTTAATAATTAAAAAAGACAATAATAACTGAATAAAAGAGAAAACTAGGTGTAATTTATTACTTAATAGAGAAGCTGGTTTAAATCCAGCACGGTCACGCCGCTGTAATGCAGAGTAACTCTCAAAATGCCACTGGGAAACTGGGAAGGTGGGAGACACGATGAAGCAAAGTCAGAAGAACTGCCTGGTTTGTATGTTTCTGTAGCCTGCGAGTGATGGGTAGGAAATTGACGTGGTATTTCCTTTTGCCTTTTTACTTGCGAGTAAAAAGGCTTTTTTATTTTGGTTCTAAGTCTTTGCAAGCGAAACAAGGAAAAGCTTGGCAAAGAATTGGGATAAAACATAATGTAAATATTTGTTTTTAGAAAGGAGGCGAGAAAATGTTAAAAAAAATTGTAACCATATTTATCTTAATAACTGCATTACTGGGCTTTGCAGTTGTATCTGCGTCTGATGTTTCTTCAAACAAGATGATTTTAGAGTGGAAAACCAGTAAAATTTGGCTTAATAATGGCGAGTTATGCATAATGGGTGATTTTACAAATCGTCGTAGTGATTTGACAGTAACTAAATTAAATTCGTTTATTGTTAAAATTATGTTTAATAAGTCAGATGGGAGTAAGTATGAATTTATTGGTAGCCCAGCTAAGATTCCTTTGTGTAAAGTTTTGCCTAATGAATCTAAACGTGTGAGTTTTAATTTAGGGGAATTTACGGGTGAATTGAGTTCTTGGATAACGGAACAGGATTATACATTCACATATCTCAGAAATTCACATTGGTAAACTAATTGCTGAAAATAAAATATAAAAATTATGAAAGAAGATGGATTTGATGAATTTCGATAAAAAATATGGCGCTGCTGCTGCAATGGTGATGCTGCTTTCTTTTGTGTCTACTTCATATGCGGCATTTGATGAGAATTTACAAGGTTATACTCTAGATACGATTTTAGTAGAGGCTGATGCAACAAAAGACAAATTTGGTAACACCATTACAGAACAATCATATTATCGTACTGGCGGTGACGTAAAGGTCATTACTCGTGAAGAAATTGAGAAACGCCATTATACTGATTTAACAGAGGCTATTAAACGCATTCCTGGCGTTACGTTCCAAAACCCTGGTTATCGTGGTGGTGAGTATGGTTATGAATTTTACAATAATGGTGTATCGATTAATGGCGATACACGCGTTATTATTCTTGTTGATGGTCGTCGTGTTGATAATGCTGCCAGTACAAGGATATCCAGTAGGAGTACAAGCGGTAGTAAATCTACAGGGGTAAATCTTGATCAAGTTACTAATATGGCCAACGTTGAAAAAATAGAAGTAATCAAAGGACCAGGTGCTTCTGTGTATGGAGCTGATGCTTTAGGAGGAGTTATTAATATTATTACTCGTAAAGGAGGCAATGATAATGTCGGGTCTATTGATTTAGCTACAGGTTCGTGGGATAAACATAAATATGCCTTAAGCTATTCTGGTAGTGCTGGTAATGATAAATCATGGCATTATTTTATTTCTGCTAATCGCGATATGTCTGGTGATACGAAATATAAAGATGGTTATACCGGGACAACAGGGACTTTAGGTGGTTCTAAATGGAAAGAAGATGGCGTAAATCTGCGTATAGATAAAGATTTTAATGAAAAACAAAGTTTGAAAATCTGGTATAACTTTAAACAGGGTAAAGACGGCTATCCGATAGCGACGCCAAGTTTACGTTACTGGAATCAAGATGACTGGCAAAGAATTATTTTTAATGCGGCAATAGGTCAACTTGATGAAAATAATAAATTGGTTGGAGGAAAACTTTCTGGTGATGCAAAAAACCCAGGCTATCACAATCTATATGCGTTAGATGGTGCCGCTTATGGTTCTTTCAGTCGTTTTAAAAATAATGACTGGGATATTACCTATACCTTTGATAAAGAAAATGGTATGGAAAGTTTTGTTAGAATTTATGATCAAAACCATCGGTATGCACATAGAGATAAATATAAATGGAATTTAGCTACAGCAGATGACTATAAAACTTTATTTCCTAATGGTGCTACAAACGAGCAATTACAACAGTGGATTAGTGAAAATCTGGCTCCCTTTCCGGGAGGAGATAAAGACATTTTAAAAGAATGGGTTGCGAAAACTGGTGGGGCTGCAAGTGAGCCAACCAGCTGGAGAGAAGAAAAAAATCGTGGTATTCAATTACAATATGCAAAATCTGTAGGTGTTAATGATATTATTGCAAGTATTACATACGACAAAGCTAAAAATTTCTCTAAAAGTATAAGTAATAAAGATAACAGTGTGACTACAAGTCACGTTGATCGTAAAACTATCAGAGGTTATATTCAAGATAAGATACATATCAATGATAAATGGGATATTACTCCGGCTATTAGATATTCTAAATATAGTTCTTTTGAAACTACTAATGCAGCCGGACGAACTCAAGGTAAAGGAGATACACATGAAATTACACCGGTTATTAATACGCAGTATATGTTTGATGATACCAGTAGCATGTATTTAGGTTGGACCAGAGTATTTAGACCGTTGCGCCAAGGTGATTATACAACTAATGACGGCGTATTTAAAACTCCGCTGTTAGATGAAAAAGGTGACGCATGGACTTTGGGTATACGTAAAGACATCTCTGATAAAACCAGTTTAGCAGTTCATTATGACTGGACAAAAATGAGCAATGCCATAGCTACACTGCCAATCTGGGATGATAGTAAGGAAGAGTTCAGTAATACTGCAGTTAATGCTAAAGAAGATAAAAAATCTTTTAATATTACAGCAGATCATAGATTTGACGATCACGTTATGCTGAGCGCTTCTTATTCACATATGAAGGACGAGTGGAAAGCAAAAAATGGTTGGATACTTGATCCTAATTGGGGTTATCAAAACAGTAGTGATATTAACGTGGCTATTAATAGCCTACGTCCTCAAAACCATTATTCATTAAATCTTTCGTACGAAAACAGGAAACTTTATACCGGTCTTTTGACTAACTGGTATACAGGTTGCAGTGATTATGCTTTTACCAATAATAGATTCCTTGTACTTGATTGGAATTTAAATTATGAAATTACCAAAGATATGACCGCTTATGTAGTAGTCACTAATCTTACTAATGAGGCTTATGAAACTTCATATAATTCTTGGAACGGTGTAGGAAGTTCGGCAATGCCGAGTCGTTGTGTCATGGTAGGTATGCAATATAAATTCTAATATTGATTAAAGCAGATTTTTAATTAAGACTTTCACTTTCTGCAATGGTAAAGTACGCTGCTGCTTAGCTTGCGTACTTTACCTGATTATTAGGCAAATCTTTAAACGAGGTTAAGATGAGAAGTTTATTAACGGTATTATTGATATTTCTGGTTGTTGTGTTTTGTGGGTGTTCGTCTATAGTAAAAGTTAATGAAGAAAGCTTGGAAAAAGGTAAAGAAAAAATTGTTTATAACAAAAAACATTACCCGCAGAGGATTATCAATTATAATTCTCGCGATGAAAAACAGGAATTTATATATGATAAACCGCCGCAGAGAATAGTTGCTGTATGGCAGGATACTATTGAACTGCTTTTGGCCTTAGGTATTGGAGATAGAATTGTTGCTGGGATGGGTGTACCTGATAAAAAATACATTCTACCTGAATATCAGCATCAATATGAAAAAATACCCTATACAAGTCTAGAGAATTTAGATGTGGAAACCATTATGATGATGGAACCTGATTTTATTATTGGCTGGTATTCAACTTTTGCCGCTAAAGTTTTGCGCAGTACTGAATTTTGGCAGCAGCGTGAAGTAAATACTTATATTACTCCATCATCACGTACATCTGTTTACAAACATAAATTAGAAGATGAATATAGTTATATTTTAGATATGGGTAAGATTTTCGATAAGAATGAAAAAGCGCAGCAATTGGTTACTCAAATGCAAAACGAAATAGATTTTGTTACTGCGAAAACTGCTAAAACGGGACAACGGCCACGTGCTGTAATAATGGAATTTTTAGGGAAAGACATAAGAGTTTACGGTGAAAAAACTTTGGCTGGAGATATATTAACAAGCTTAGGCGGTGACTTGATAGCTAAAAATAATACTTTAAGTTTAGAACAGCTCGTAGATTTAGATCCAGATGTAATTTTTTTAGTAATTATAGAGAGAAATTATGGTGAAGAAAAAACATTCTTGGACAGGGTATGTAAAAATAAAGCTCTCAGCCATCTCCGCTGTGTACGTAATAAGCGTGTATACCCAGTTCCTCTCTATGCTGTTTATAGTTCGGGAATAAGAACTTATGACGGGATAAAAATAATGGCGCATGGACTGTATCCAGAACTATATAAGGAGAAATAAAATATGTGGAAATTTTTAAAAGAAAGCAGTTATTTATTTATTTGTATAGTACTGGTTTTCCTTTTGATAGTGGCCATTTTCTGGGCTTTAAGTATTGGTACAGTAAAACTTCCGATAGAGCAGATATATATGGCCGTTATTATGCAACTGCAAAGTGATACTCCTATTGACGCGATTGGGAAAGGACCTGTGCATGATATTATTTGGCTGTTACGTTTACCACGGCTGGTTTTAGCGGCGATTGTTGGTTGTGGTTTATCTGTATGTGGCGTCATTATGCAGGCTATTGTCAAGAATCCCTTAGCAGATCCTTATATTTTAGGTATTTCTTCTGGTGCTTCTTTGGGGGCAACAGCTGCAATTTTATTTGGTATCGGTTTATCTTTTGGCGAAAATTTTGTTGGAATTGCCGCTTTTACTGGTGCTTTTACAATTTCTTTGGGAGTACTGTTTATTTCTAATCTTGGGGGACGTTCCAATTCCATAAAATTGCTTTTGGCAGGCATGGCTCTTAGTTCTGTATGCAGTGCTTTTTCAAGCTTTATCGTTTATTTTGCAAATAATAAAGAAGGAATGCAGACTATTGCCTATTGGATGATGGGCAGTTTTGCTGGTGCGCGCTGGGATAATCTGGTAATAATAGCACCGCTTGTCATTATATCAGTATTATTTTTTTGGACTCAGAGCAGAATGCTTAACTTAATGTTGCTCGGCGATGAATCAGCTTTGACACTGGGAACTGATTTACATATCTATCGGCAGGTGTATCTTCTGATAAGTTCACTTATTGTGGGTTTTGTTGTTTATTCTGCAGGAATGGTAGGATTTGTCGGGCTTATTGTACCGCATGTAATAAGAATGCTTGTGGGTACTGATCATAAAAAGCTGATACCGGTTACGGCGCTTACAGGTGCATTATTTTTAGTTATTGCTGATGGATTATGTCGTGTAATAATTCCCCGAACCGAATTGCCCATAGGTATCTTAATTTCACTGATAGGTGCTCCGTGTTTCGTTTATCTTATGGTAAAACGTAGCTATGGTTTTGGAGGTAATTGAATATGGAGATATTAACTGAAGCAGTAAAAATGTTTATAGGTACTAAAGAAATCCTGAAAGGGATTGATTTTACTCTGCAGAATAAAGAATTTGTGGGTATTATTGGCCCTAATGGTAGCGGTAAAAGTACATTTTTAAAATGTGTCTATCGTGTTCAGAAGCCTACTTCTGGGAAAATAATGCTGAATAATAAAAAGCTTGACGAGTTTTCCTATCGTGAATCGGCATTGAAGCTAGCTGTGGTAGCTCAGCATAATTTTTACAGTTTTGATTTTTCAGTACTGGAAGTAGTTTTGATGGGACGTTCGCCACATAAAAAAATTCTGGAACGTGATAATTTAAAAGACTTTTTGATTGCTCGTCAAGCACTGAAAAAAGTTGGATTGGAAGATTTTGAAGAACGCAATTTTTCTACATTGTCAGGTGGGGAACAACAGCGGGTTATTTTGGCGAGAGCTTTGACACAGCAGACAGAATGTTTAGTTTTGGATGAACCAACCAATCACTTAGATATCAAGTATCAGCTGCAGATAATGGATATAGTTAAAAGCTTGGGATTGACAGTTATAGCAGCTATTCATGATTTAAATATTGCGGCGATGTATTGTGACAGGCTTGTTGCTATAGAGGATGGACAGGTTGTTGGTGTGGGAACGCCACAGGAACTTTTAACGGAAAAATTTATTTATGATATGTATGGCGTTGAAAGCCAGATTAATCGTGAAGTTGACACAGGTAGGCTGAATATCGTTTATTTGCCGCAGCATTGGAAATAAGTGTAAAAGAGGTGACACTAGAGTGAAAAAAATGTTGCTAGTAGCGTTTATTGCTGCAGTAATTGTAGTGCAGGGAACAGCTATACAATCAGTTTGGGCAGGTGAAGGCAGCGAGGCTGAACTAAAAAACAGTGTTGCTGTTACTATCGGGAAAAAGCTGTCGCCAATGATGAAAAAACGTCGTTCGCAAACAAGTCGAGAACAGACCATACATTTGCTAAATGAAAAGTATGATTTTTCGCAAGATGAGTTGGGCAGATATTTGGACAATGGAAAAAATTATCGCGAACTGGACCAGTTATGTTTGTATGCGTATTTATCGCGTAAACCGTTGGCAAAGGTTGTAGAGTTTAAAGAAAATTATACTGGAGAGAGGTTAAAACTGGCTTTGGGATTAACCCCTCAAAAATTTTATAAACGCAGTCTAGTTTATAAAAGTTCAAGGCTGGCGTCAGAAATACAGCTTGCGGAGTCCACTGTTCTTAAGTATTTAAAGCAGGGTTATACAGACAAGGATATAAAAATGGCGGTATTTTTGGCTGCTGCCAGCAAGTTAGCTGTAAATGATATCCTTAAAATGAGGACAATAAAAGTTTCCTGGCCTGATATAGCTGTTAATATAGGTGTTGATATAGATGTTTATCATCAGGCGGAAGCAAAAGTCGGCGTGATCGATAATAATGGGAAACGATCTGGTGCCGGATTTGCCGGTCTGCGCATAGCTAACCCCAATAAAGCAAAACTTGTTAGCATTTTGTATAATGATTATGGTTTTAGTAAGGATGAATTAGGCAGGTATTATGATGAAATTGGCTTTAATGATCTTGAAACATTCTGTATGTATGCTTATTTCGCAAAAAAACCGTTGGTAAAAGTCATTACTATGCGTGATAAATATACATGGGAAGGATTGAAATTGGCTTTAGGGCTGACTCCTCAAAAATTTAGGGACAGAGCGATTGAGTATCAGGCTGATCGTTTGCTTAAGCGTATGGATATTAAGCGTTCTGTTACTATAAAATATATGCGGCGTGGATTTCCCATGCATCATGTTAATACAGCTGCTCTGTTGGCTCTAAAGTGTGGCAGAGATATTGAGACTGTATTATTGATGAAAAAACCAAATAATAGATGGAATGAAGTTGCTATTCAATTAGGATTAACTCTTCAAGATAGTGAGGAGATCAAAGATCGTATAACTAAATCCTTCAAGAGGTAAAGCTGATGAAAAAAATTGTGATTTTGAGGTGTCTTAAATCTAATGATGTATGTACTGGAGCAAGTTGTTTACAAGCTTTTTATGATCGAACAGGTAAATTTAAGGTATATGATATTGATGAGAATTTGCAATTAGTAGCCTTTTTTTCATGTAATGGTTGCGACGATGTAAGATTTCAAAATCAGAAGGGATTAGAAGAGAAACTGGAGAGAATTTTGGCGTTAAATCCGAGTGCTGTACATATTGGTATTTGTACTCAGATTTATAATAAATCTACGGGACAAAAGCAGGAGTGTGATAAAATAAATGAAATTTCTAAATATATACAAGCAAAAGGAGTAAATGTGATCAGAGGAACTCACACATAAAAAAGCCGTATGTCTTATGACATACGGCTTTTGTGTTTCAGGTCAACGGTGTTTTTTGAAATAGGCTAAAGCAACATCTGGGAACAGGGCATAAGATAAAACATCGTCGATGTCGGCGTTGGGATAGCCGGCAGCAGCCAGTTTGGCTTTCAGGCTTTCCATTTGCGGCGCAATATCGTCAGCAGGGCGATGATCGATCTGCGGTTCGTCACCGATAGCCAATTTTTTGACTTCAGGATCGATCGGCGCAGGTGTGCGGCCATATTTTCCGCGAACAAGGTCTTTGACTTCATTCGGGATCATCTTGTAACGGCCTAAAGTGACATTCAAAGCAGCCATAGAGCCTACGATCTGGCTGGTAGGTGTTACCAGCGGCGGATAACCAAGCTCGGCGCGTACGCGCGGCATTTCTTCCAGTAATTCTGGATATTTATCGGCAGAACCCATTTCCTTCATCTGATTCAGCAGATTCGACAGCATACCGCCGGGGATCTGGAAAGTGAGTACCTTAGGATCGATGGGAATATTGTCGTTCAGGCCAAAATCTTTAACAAGCTGTGTTTTGACGCCGCGGAAATAATCGGCCGCCTTGTGCAGCTTGGTCAGTTCGATACCGGTATCCCGGGGCTGGCCCTGCAGGGTAGCAACAATAGCTTCGGTAGAGGGCTGACCGGTGCTCTGCGCGAATGGAGATAAAGCGGTATCGATCATATCGACGCCGGCTTCGATAGCTTTTAAATAAGTCATATCGCCCATACCGCTGGTAAAGTGGGTATGGATATCGATCGGAACGGTAAGCTGTGATTTGAGCGTACGTACCAGTTTTTCGGCATTATACGGCGACAGCAGGCCCGCCATATCCTTGATACAGATCGAATCGGCACCCATTTGCACCAGCTCCTGGGCAACCTTTAAAAAGTCTTCGTCCTTATGGTAGGGGCTGATAGTATAAACAAAAGCACCCTGTACGTGTGCGCCTGCTTCTTTAGCGGCACGCATCGAGCATTCCATATTGCGGGTGTCGTTTAAAGCGTCAAAAATACGGATAATGGAAACGCCGTTATCGACAGAACGTTTAACGAATTCTTTTACAACATCATCGGCATAATGGTTGTAGCCCAGAATATTCTGACCACGCAGCAGCATCTGGATCGGTGTTTTGGGTAAATGTTTTTTTAAAGTACGCAGGCGTTCCCACGGATCTTCATCTAAAAATCTCAGGCAGGCGTCAAAAGTAGCGCCGCCCCAGGCCTCCAGGGCATAATAGCCCATATCGTCAAGTTCCTCCAGAACAGGAACCATATCGGTAATACGCATTCTGGTAGCCGCCAGAGACTGATGACCATCGCGCAGAACAGTTTCTACGATTTTAACAGGTGTGGTATTCATAACAAACCTCCTTGTAATAACTAATATCCTTACTGTTATTTTAGCACAGTGCAGTCGAAATTAAAAGATACAAAATACTGCATACACAGGAAAAGTTATTAATTAGAAGGCTTTTTAAATATTTATAATAACAAACATCATAAAATATAATTTGACCTTATAAAAGCACCAAAAAAATTTTTTCGTCAGGTATCTGCATTCTGATTTTATGCACGCAAGAACAGTAAAATGCCTTTGAAAGTAACCTTTGCAGCAGCTTTAAAGCTATTGATAAAGACTGTTTCGGGTGTGTTGAATCGAACTGACATATAATATATAATATATTATTATTGCAATGAATATAAATTTGAAAGTCCAGGGATAGAATTATGATGAAAAGGGAATATTTAAACGAAAATGTATATGAAGCGCTGCAGCGTCGGTTAAAGTTCCTGTTTGAGGAATTTGATAATATCTTTGTATCATTTTCCGGCGGTAAAGACAGTGGTCTGCTGCTCAATCTGGTACTTGATTTTCAAAAGGCACATTATCCGGATAAACGCATCGGCGTTTTTCATCAGGATTTTGAAGCGCAGTACAGCGCTACCACAGAATACGTCGAAAGGACCTTTGCGCGGATCGAAAAAGATGTGGAGCCGTATTGGGTCTGCCTGCCGATGGCGACAAGGACGGCGCTCAGCAGCTACGAAATGTACTGGTATCCCTGGGATAACACCAAAGAAGATGCCTGGGTCAGGCCGATGCCTCAGCACGAATATGTGATCAACATCAAAAATAACCCGATGACGACCTATCGTTACCGTATGCATCAGGAAGACCTGGCCAAACAATTCGGCAGGTGGTACCGTATCGCGCACGGCGACAAAAAAACAGTATGCCTGCTGGGTATTCGCGCTGATGAATCGCTGCAGCGTTACAGCGGTTTTTTGAACCGGAAATACGGTTACAAAGAAACCTGCTGGATCAGCAACCAGTTCAAAAATGTCTGGGTGGCTTCGCCCATATACGACTGGAGCACCAGCGATGTCTGGCACGCCAATTATACGTTTCAATATGATTATAACCGTCTGTACGACCTTTATTATATGGCAGGGCTTAAACCCGACCAAATGCGTGTCGCTTCACCCTTTAACGATTATGCCAAAGACAGCCTCAATCTGTATCGGGTCATCGATCCGCAGATCTGGGTCAAGCTTATCGGCCGTGTACGGGGCGCTAATTTCGGCGCTATTTATGGCAGAACGAAAGCCATGGGTTATAAAAATATCACACTGCCGGCAGGGCATACCTGGGAATCATATACCCGCTTTTTACTGGCAACACTGCCGGCAAGGCTCAGGCAGAGCTATATCAAAAAATTCAAAACCTCGATTGAATTCTGGCATACGGTGGGCGGCGGACTGGAAGAAGAAACTATCCGCGAGCTGGAGGAACACGGCTATAATATCCGGCGCAACGGCGTTTCCAATTACACCGTCATGAAAAACTCCCGCATTGTTTTTATCGGCAAAATACCTGACCATACCGACGACATCAAATCTACCAAAGATATCCCCAGCTGGAAGCGGATGTGCTTCTGCATCCTGAAAAACGACCACCTGTGCCGCTTTATGGGTTTTGGGCTGACACGTCAGCAGCAGAAGCTGGTAGATGTTCTGAAGAAAAAATACAGTAAGGTTTGTGATGAAAAATGAAATTCAGCAGTCCTGTTTACAACATAATTCCCGTACCAATCGAAAAAATCGAGCCTAATACCTATAACCCCAACTCTGTGGCGCCGCCGGAGCTGAAGCTGCTGTATGACAGCATCAAGGAAGACGGTTACACTATGCCCATCGTCTGCTATTATGACAGCGAAAAAGATCTGTATATAATCGTCGACGGTTTTCACCGTTACCGCATTATGCTGGACTATCAGGATATTTACGAACGGGAAGGCGGCAAACTGCCGGTATCGGTCATAGATAAGCCCATCGACTGCCGGATGGCAAGCACGATCAGGCATAACCGGGCCAGAGGCTCGCACGATGTCGACCTCATGAGCAATATCATCAGCGAGCTGCATGAGTTGGGGCGTTCGGATGCCTGGATCTCCAGGCATCTGGGTATGGACAAAGATGAAATATTGCGGTTGAAGCAAATTACCGGGCTGACAGCTCTCT